>Ga0209536_100005864_pt1 | contig 18958 bp, 14 predicted proteins | sample DeeMarSeWOR28_12_FD_187461 | JGI IMG/M metagenome (GOLD analysis project Ga0209536, IMG submission 187461) | Marine sediment microbial communities from White Oak River estuary, North Carolina - WOR-2-8_12 (SPAdes) (version 2) | ecosystem: Environmental > Aquatic > Marine > Intertidal zone >... | reverse complement strand
TCCGTCGAGAACAATGCGCCCGGTCTCAACAACATAACCGCGTGTGCCGATGTTAAGCGCCGCATGGGCATTTTGCTCCACGAGCACAATGGTGATCCCGGACGTGTTGAGTCGTTTGACGATTTCAAAGAGCTCTTCGGTGATCAGCGGCGCCAATCCCAGAGATGGCTCATCCAAGAGCAAAATCTTGGGTTTGGTCATCAGGGCCATGCCAATGGCCAGCATCTGCTGTTCTCCGCCCGAGGCATAGCCCGCCTTTTTGTGTCTCAGGGGCTGCAGGACCGGGAAATACGCAAAGACCGCTTCCATATCAGCCTTTACCTGTTTGTCCCAGCGCGAAAATGAAGCGGCTTTCAGGTTTTCCTCTATGGTGAGATACCAGAAAACCGGGCGGTCTTCCATGACATAGGTCACGCCGTAGCGTTTCATGATATCGGTGCAATCAAGCCCTTTGATGGAGCTTTCCCCCATCTTGATATCGCCTTCGATAATATCGCCGTTGTAAAAATCGATCATCCCGGAAACGGCGCGCAAAAGGGTCGTCTTTCCGGCACCGTTGGCCCCGATAATAATCAGTATTTCTCCCTCCTGCACTCCCAGGGAGACGCCATTTAATACGGAGATGACGTCGTGGTATACGACTCTCAAATTTTCAATGGCAAGCATGATTATACCCTCTCGATCCGGACGGTTCCAAAAAGGCCGTAAGGTCTGATAAAAAGCACGATGAGCAGCAGCAAATAGGGAGCCACCTCTTTGAAACCCACAAGGCCCAGCGGCTCTATATAGGCACCTGCCAATGCTTCACATATGCCCACCAGAATTCCGCCGATCAGAGCCCCGCCGATGCTGTCCATCCCGCCAATGAGTACTACGGGGATGGCTCTCAGACCGACGAATCCCATGCCGGCCGATAGCGCACCAAAGTTGGAGATCATGATTCCGGCAACGGCGATGCACAGGGCGCTGATGCCCCAGACCATCAACAGAACAAAGCGGGCGTTAATGCCGAAAGCCATGGCTTTAGCCTGGTCTTCAGAGGTGGCCCGAATGGCCAGACCCCAGCGGGTGCGAAAAAGAAAGGCGATAACCAGACCGAATATGATTAAGGATAGAATGCCGGCCCAGATCGGGTCTGATAGAAACAGGAGGTCTCTGATCTCCAGGGTGATATCCGGCAGATCCAGAAAGAATGAATAGGAGTGTGATCCCCAGATGAGCTGGACGCAGGCCCTCAAGAGAAAGCCCAATCCAAGGGTTACGATCGTCATGGAGATCGGCGAGCGTCCCAGAAGAGGTTTGATGGTAACCCGCTCCACCATAGCTCCAAACATGCCCGCGGCCAGCAACCCTAACGGAAATGCCACAAGAAAACGGAGAAGAGGACTGGTAATAAGGGAAGAGAGCTTCAGACCGAAAAAAAAGAAATAAAAAATTAATAAACCTATCACCATCCCTGCCGGAAGGGCAATGCGCAGGCGCAGATTTTTATCGTAAAAGAGGATAAAGGCGAAGAATAAAAATATCAGCAACCCAATCTGAAGGGCTTTATGCCAGGGAATGGTTTCATTAAAAAACAGGGTATAAAAAAGGAATGAACCGATGATCAGAAATTCGCCGATGGCAAAGTTGAAGGCCTCGGATGCCTTGAATATGATAACAATGCAAAGACCCAAAAGGGCATAAACAAGCCCCACCAATATGCCTGAGCCCACGCTTTGAAGAAGATCGATCATTTTTGACCTCGCTTGAGCTTGAATTCCCCAGCCTAAATTTCAACAGAACAATAACCCAAAAAAGGCTGATGATTTATCTGATTTTATTTCACCCCCACCCGGCCCTCCCCCGTCAAGGGGGAGGCGTTTAGCTTCCCTCCCCTGGTGGGAGGGAGTGAGGGAGGGGGGTAAAATGGCATTTCCCTTTGTTTGGGTTATAGATCCGAATTTCAATGTTGATGGACCCGATATGAATAAAAAGGATCCCACACGGAAATGTGTATGGGATCCTGATAGAATAAGTTATCCTTTACCATTTAATCTCGTCGGTGTTGATCCAATCACTGATCGGCACCACAGCGCCGGTGGGCACCATCTTTTCTCCCTCTGCGGTCTGGATCTTGGCCATTTTAACGTTGGCCTTAAAGATCCTCATCATGGGTATGGTATGGGATTTATAGGAAAATGTTTTCCCGCCGAACATGCCCTTAAAGTCCCAGGTCATATTGTCGAGGGCCTTCTTGATTCCCTCCCGGCTGAGTTCGTAATTGTTATCCGCTTCGATTAGGGTCTTTTGAATGAAAAGCGCGTAGGTGAGACCTTCCAAGTAGAGGAACATATCCTTGATTCCCCCGGCCTGGAGGCCTTTCTCATATTCTTCGAGCCGATTCTTTTTGGCAAAATCGTGGGCAAGTTTTACCATGGGGTTGTCCATAGGGGTCGCTGACCTGGGTACGGCATCCAAAAACGGCCGGGTGGCCACCCCGACATACCCATCATATGCTTCCTGGGCAACCAGAATCGGAAATCTGCCGGTCGTATAATGGGTTCCCATCAACTGAACGTCTTTGAGGACTTTTTTGGCGGTCTTAAAGAAGATAGCTGTGTGGCTTGTCGCCCCCGAATAGCCATGGTAGACAACATACTGGGCCTTGGCCTTGCGCAATTGCATGCATTCGTTGGTGGCATCGGTGGCCGTATACGGATACTCAATTTCGGCGACCACCTCAAAACCCAGCTTTTTGGCATAGGCAATGCCTTCGGGCGTCCCATCTTTGCCCCAGGCCGTGGGACTGTAAACAAAGCCGACCCTGGCTTTGCCTTTGGCCTTGTGATTATCTTTGATCCAGCGCATGAGGACTTTTATCTGATTACCATATGTAGCGCCCAAGGAGTAGTAATAGGGGTATTTTGAAGGTCCACCTTCTTCGCCAAAAATTTCGGTAGAATAAGAGCCGTCGAGCCATGGAATTTTTTCTTCGACATTGACCTTTTCAATCAGCGGCTTGAGACCCCCGGTAATATAGCCGGTGGCCAGGATGAGTTCGTCTCTGCTATGCTCGGCGGCGTACTTGTTGAAATTGGCTACCTCCACGGTGGGATCGTAGCGGAAGTCTTCCAGGTACCAGGTGATTTTCTTGCCGTTGACACCGCCGCCTTCACCATTAACCCAGTTCATGCCGTCAATGTATCCCCAACCAAATTCCGGCAGGGACCCGACAGGTCCACTCATGGGAAACTGGGAAAGCACTTTAATTTCTTTAGCAAAAATTGAAGCATGGCCGAAAAAGGCAACGGCCACGATCACGGATAGGATAATAATGGTTCTCTTTTTCATATCTGCTCCTCCTTATCGAGCGATTAAAAGGTGAGTCTCTACACGCGAGACTTAGGGACTGCGGTAGAAAAAGCTTGCCCAAATACTATTTTTTATTAATCAAATAGATATGTTACGAGTATCACCTCCTTTAGTAGAATATTATTAAGTTTGAAAAAAACCTAAACGTTTGCAGGAAAAAGAGCAGTGGAGATACAGAATTTCTCTGAAGATTTTCAAAAAATTTCATCACTCGGTCTCAGTAAGCAAAGCAGGATTCTCAAACCATAAGAATAAACATTTCCATAGCCAAAATTAAAGCCGAAACAGAGAAACCGATGCGTAAAGCAGCGCAACAAATCAGGTCATCATGGCAAATTCCCTATACAAAGGGTTATTTGCGCTAAACCATAAAGAAGCTGGTATTGCTTGTCAAGATGTTTTTGGTTACATTCCTGAGCACGCCAAATACGGAAAAAAACCGACTCAGGCCTATAATTTTAGAAAGCATTTTTTGTATTGATTCTCCTTGACCAGTGTGATTCATTCGATCATAAATCGGTCTATATGCAAATGTATCGGAGGGATATTGAATGAATACGGTAAGGCTTGGAAAAACGGAACTTGTTGTTTCTGAGGTTGGTTTTGGCGGTATCCCCATTATTCCGCTTGACTTTGAAGAAGGCGTTACCGTGGTGCGCCATTGTTTTGAGCGTGGCATGACCTTTTTTGACACGGCCAATATGTATGGCGACAGTGAGAAAAAGATCGGCCAAGCGCTCGAAACCGTCCGAGACAAAGTGGTGATCGCCACCAAAACCCTGGAGCGCAGCGCGGAGGGTGCTGCCAAACATATTGCTTACAGTCTGGAAAATCTGAAAACCGATTATATTGATCTTTACCAGCTGCACAGTATTAGCAAACAAGACGATCTGGATAAAATTCTTGCTCCCGGCGGCGCCCTTGAGGCCGCTGAAATGGCAAAATCTGAGGGTCGAATCAAGCATATCGGATTTAGTTCTCACGATGTTGCTTTAGCCATTAAAATATGCCGTACCGGACATTTTTCAACGTTGCAAATCCCCTTTAACTTTATCGAAAGCGATCCAGCCGCTGAACTGTTTCCGGTGGCCCAAGAACTGGATATGGGCATGATTGCCATGAAACCCCTGGGTGGCGGTCTGCTTGAGCGGGCAGATCTATGCTTCACGTTTTTGCAACAGTATCCGTTGGTTGTGCCCATCCCTGGGATACAATCCGTTGCGGAGGGCGACGAAATCATACAATTCTATGAATCACCCCGGCCGTTGCGCGCAAAGGATGCGAAAAAAATAGACACGATCCGAGCAGAGCTCGGCAAACGTTTTTGTCATCGCTGCGGGTATTGTATCCCCTGCGAGCAGGGTGTGAAAATTCCGGAGGTTCTGGGATTCAGGACGCTTGCCAGACGCCTGTCACCGGCCATTACCATCGCCTTTACGAAGGATGCCATGCAAACCGTCGAGAATTGCTCCGAATGCGGGGAATGTCTTGATAAATGTCCCTATCGCCTGCCTATCCCGGATCTTATTAAAGAGTATCATGCCGTTTTCCAAGATTATGTAAGCAAACACGGGTAGTCAGACTCAATCTTCAATCTCGGCGATCATTTCAATCTCGACGGCAATATTTAAAGGCAGCGCATTCATTCCCACGGCAGAGCGCGCATGTTTTCCCTTTTCGCCGAATATCTCGACCAGAAGGTCAGAGGCACCGTTAATGACTTTGGGTTGATCGACAAAGTCCGGCGTGCAATTAACCATGCCGAGCAGTTTTACTACCCGGCGCACCTTGTCAAGATCTCCAATCTCTGATTTCAATGATGCGAGCAATACAAGCGCCACCTGCCGCGCGGCTTTGTAGCCTTCCTCGAGGGTTAAATCGGCTCCGACTTTACCAGTAATCAGGTTGCCGTTTTCTAGTACCGGACCATGGCCGGAGAGAAAAACCAAATTTCCGGTACGGACAGCTGGAACATAATTTGCCACCGGCTTGCCGGGTGCTGGAAGTTCAAGTCCCATTTCCTTTAGCCTTGTTTCGATTTGCATATGATAACCTCCTTGTGAACTAAATAAATTCTAGATTTTCGGCAGTTAACTACCCCACGATGTGCCCCGCTACAGTGATCAGCTGCATTTGACGGTTGTATAGTCGGCTGTAAAGTCCACCGCGCCGCATTAGCTTCAGATGATTGCCGCTCTCGGTGATGCGGCCTTGATCCAAGACGATGATTTTATCGGCATTTCGAATCGTACTGAGTCGATGCGCAATCACCAGCGCGGTGCGCCCTTTTAACACCCTTTCCAGAGCTTGCTGAATCAGATATTCTGCTTCGGCGTCCACAGATGATGTGGCTTCGTCCAGGATCAGAATCCGAGGATCTGCGAGGATGGCTCTGGCCAGAGCAAGCCGTTGTTTCTGGCCCCCGCTAAGCTTAACCCCTCTTTCCCCGATTTCGGTATCGTAACCGTTGGGCAATTCTGTGATGAAATCATGGGCATTTGCGGCTTTGGCAGCTGCAATCAGTTCTTCGCCGGTGGCATCCGGTTTGCCGTATAAAAGATTTTCAGCTACCGTGTTGTTGAATAGAAAGGAATCTTGCAGCACCACGGCAACCTGGTTGCGTAAGGTGTCCAATTTTACTTTGCGCAGATCGTAATTGTCTACGGATACTGTTCCCTGAATCGGATCGTAAAACCGGCAAATGAGATTGGCAATACTTGTTTTGCCGGCACCGCTGGGGCCCACCAACGCTACCATCTCACCTGGGGCTATCTGAAAGGATATATCGTAAAGGACCATCTCACCGGATTCGTAGCGAAAATATACCTGATCAAAGGCCATCTTGCCCTCGATGATCGGAAGGTCAACTGCATCCGGCGCATCTTTTACATCTGTGGTTTCGTCCAGCAGTTCAAAAATTCGTTCACCGGCAGCGATCGCTTCTTGGAAAATGTTGTCCACCTCGGTCAGACGATTAATGGGCTCATAGAATGAGGTTATATAGGCAAGAAAAGCGACCAGAGTGCCCAGGGACATCTCGCCCCGCATCACCATAATTGACCCGACACCTAAAACGATCACTGTTCCCATAGATCCCAGGAAACGGATGGCCGGGAAAAACGTTGACCAATAACGGATGCCTTTCACCCGTGCACGATAATAACTTTCACTTTCCGCCGCAAAACGTTTCTTTTCTAGATTTTCACGCGCAAAGGCCTGAATCACACGAATCCCGGAAAGATTGTCCTGCAGTTTTGCATTGATGTCGCCCAGCCGGGCACGGACCCGGCGGTAAACCGGACGAATCTTGGTATTATAATGACGCAAGGCCAACGCGAGAATCGGCACCGGAATTAAGACGATGGCCGCCAGGCGTGGTTCCAGAACAAAGAGAACAATGGTTCCGCCCACCAGGCGAAGCAGATCAACTGCTGTCAATGCCGATCCATGCGTGACAAAGTGTTCCAGAGCGCTGAGATCATTTGTCACACGGGACATTAAATCACCCGTTGAGGTCCGCTCAAAAAAAGAAAGCGACATTCGCTGTAAATAGGCATAAAGGCGAACGCGTAAGTCAAAAATAAATTTTTCACCCAAGGCGTGGCGGATATAATTGTCACCGATGCTTACCAGTTGTTGCAAGGCATACACACCCACCAGGCATGCAATGAGCACACCGATATAGGCCAGGTGGCGTGAGGTGACTATTTCATCAATAATTGCTTTTTGAAATAGGGGTGGTACCAGCTCAAGCGCCGCTCGCCCGATCAGCAGGACTGCGCTGATCGACAGAACTTTCCAGTAAGGTGTAAGTAAAAAAAATAGTCGTTTTAAAACCTGCATGGGTCTCTTCCCTGATTAAATAAAAAGCGTGGATGAGAGAAAAGAAATATAAACAAAACACCACCACCTGTAAAGAAGGAAGTGTTTCCGAATTTAGTTCTTGACTTTTATATCAAAAACAATATTCGGTACATCTTATAAGGAGAAATTTATCATGACCTTTCCGATCGTATTAGCCCATGGTGTATGTCGCTTTGACATTTTATGGAATGAGTCACTTGACGTAGATAACAATGATGATCCCAAGATTGATCGGCTTAACTATTTCAGAGGAATTCGCACCATGCTCATGAACAAGGGCTACACCGTGTATCACTCTAAAGTTGCGTGGGCTGCAAATGTTAATAAACGGGCAGTGGATTTAAAAGAAAACATATTGAAAATCTTAGGTGAGACCAAAGCAGAAAAGATCAACATTATCGCCCACAGTATGGGTGGCTTAGACACCCGCCATATGATGTTTAATGATCGAATTGATGGGAAAATTCATGAACATATTGCCTCACTTACCACGATCTCCTCTCCCCATGCGGGTTCTCCTTTTGCCGATTGGGGCCTTGATAACCTTTCCCGGATTCCAGGTATTCTCAAAAAAATAGGATTGGACATTGATGCGTTTAAAGATTTGCGGACGGATTCCTGCAACGCGTTCAATGAACACCCGCAAGTCATAGAGTTTGAATTAACCTGTCAATCGAAAATCAAATTTCAAACCTATGCCGGCCGGCAGGATTATTGGGGTGTATTCAATTTGCTGAAGGGTCCGTTTCGCATCATTGAAGAAAAAGAAGGTGAAAATGACGGGCTTGTTTCGGTCACTTCCGCCAAATGGAGGGATGAATATTTTAAAGGGACCCTTGATGATACCGATCACCTCAACGAGTTGGGATGGTGGGATGTGGCCCAGCTTGTAAAGGGTGAAAGCGCGGATGGATTGCTGAAACGCATACACAGCTTTTATGCCGAAGTTGCAAAAGATCTTCCTTAATTATCAGAATCGAATTGATTACCCGACTGACTGTTGATAAGGTGATAATCAATGTATCTGCATCATTACCTCTGAGAGTGTGATTCAAACCGCAAACGGCATGCGGTCAGAAATGATAGTCAAAGCAGAAATGGAGAATTGATGAAAGAGTTTTTCCCGATGATTAAACTCAAAGGAAGTGCTTATGAACGTGGCCTTCAGCATGGTAAAGCACTGGCCGGTCAGATCCGGGCGAATCTGACACTGTATTTTGACATGGTAAACGGACTGACCGGTATGGATCCGGATCTGTGTTTACGCCACGCCGGGAAATTTCAGGAGGCAATAAATTCCACTGCGCCTGAAATGCTGGAGGAAATGCAGGGTATAGCGAAAGGCGCCGGGGTATCCCTGGATGAAATTTTGTTTCTTAACGCACGAACTGAACTCATGTCCATGCGGCCATTGGGCGCAGCCCAAAACGGGGAATGCACCGCCATCGGGCTTACCGGCGAGCGCACCCTCAACGGTCACCCGATCATTGCCCAGAACTGGGATTGGCACGAACGTGCATGTGCAACCTCCGCTGTCTTTCTGCTTGAACCCGCGGATGCGCCCAGGGCGGTGTTTCTGGCCGAAGCCGGTCAGGTCGGCAAAATCGGATTCAATCAATATGGTGTCGGGGTGACTCTTAACATACTGATGACCGGCGAAATGGGTTATGGTCTTCCGGTCCACGTGCTTTTGCGCATGGTATTGGGTGCCCGGGATGCCAGCGAAGCAGTTTCGCTGATAGAGGACAGTCCCAGGGGCGGGACGAGTCATTTTCTGATCGGGGATTGCGGAGGCTATCTGAAAGGAATGGAATTGACCCCGAATGAGGTCGCAGAGCTTGCGCCCGAAAACGGAGCAGTCCTTCACACCAATCACTATTGTGACGCAGCGCTGGCCGAAAAAGACATCGGGCGGCTGCTGATGACCGACACCACCGCTCGCTTTGATCGGGCTGTCAGTTTACTCGCCGGCCGCAAACGATGGGATGTTCAAAGTCTATTCGAACTATTTACAGATCACGATAATCATCCGGCCTCCATTTGCCGCCATGTGAACAAATCAGATCCCGTATTTTTGCATATGATGACCGTTGCCTCGATTATTATTGACCTGGCCGCAAAAAAAATGTTTGTCTCGCACGGGCAACCCTGTAAAGCGGTCTATCAAGAGGTTGCGCTCGAATGAGGATAAAGACATTACTGGAAACAGAAAACGGCTAACCCTCCGGCCGTCGAAGCTTTTCTAGAAATGAATGGTTAATTTTTTATTAAAGGAGACCCCATGGCACACCCATCCCTTCTAGATCCGAGCATATTTCATGCAACCGAACTCGATGCCGAAATGGAAGCATTTAATGCGGAGATCGAAAAAACCCTTTCTAAATTGCCGCCGTTGCATACCCTTCCGCCCCAGGTGATCCGTGATGCCCGTGAACAAGGACAGAGTATTTGGGGACCTTATAAAATTCTGGATGAGGTTGAGGAGCGCAAGTTAAAAGGCTCATCTGGTGATGTTACCGTGCGGGTGCTTGTTCCGGAAGACGTCAAAGGCGTATATCTGCATATTCACGGCGGCGGATTTATGCTTGGCCGTGCCCATCATTACGATGAGATGATGGCTGCGGTTGCGAAGACTTGTAAGGTGGCGACCGTCAGCGTAGATTACCGGCTGGCGCCGGAAAATCCTTACCCTGCCGGTCCGGACGACTGTGAGACCGCGGCTGTCTGGTTGGCCGAAAATGCCGCATCTGAATTTGGAACGGATCAATTCGTCATTGGTGGGGAGTCGGCCGGAGCAAATCTCTCGGCGGCTACTTTGTTGCGGATGAGAGACAGACACGGCTTCAGCGGCTTTTGCGGTGCTGTTCTGACTTATGGTGGCTTTGACCTATCGATGACCCCTAGCGCCAAAAACTGGGGGGATCGGCCATTGGTTCTGACCACTCCACTGATTCGTTGGTTTCACGAAAGTTACGTATCGGAAGATAAGATTACTGATCCCGATGTATCTCCGCTTTATGCCGATCTGGCTGAAATGCCACCGGCTCTATTTACTGTCGGGACCCTGGATCCGCTGCTGGATGATTCGCTGTTTATGTATGCACGTTGGATTACTGCGGGAAATAAAGCGGAATTGGCCGTATATCCCGGAGCCATTCATGGATTCGACGCATTTCCTCTGAAGGCCGCAGAACAGTCCAATAAGAAAATTGCGGGATTCATTCGAGGCTGTTGCAAAGTCTGAGAAAGTCTGAGGCAGGCGTTGTTAAAAGTCGCAGTCTAAAATGGCTTGATAGGATCAAACTTGGTTTGAAATTATGCTAAAACTGGAGGGAATATCAAACAAAAATGAATGCTCAGCAAAAATTATTCTTTAACCCAATTTTCAGCAGCTTGAAAATCAGAGAAAACTTTAATCTCGAAAGGAAGATCTTTTGCAATTTGCCCAAAAGATTCCGCCATACTTGACTGGAACCCTGATTCGACCACAATTGCGGTTTTGTTTATCTTAACATCTTTGGGGTAATTTTCTTTAATGATATCTCTCAGCTTATGCAAATCATCGAAGGAAAACTTTTCTGGGCCTTCACGTAATACCCAAATACCATTTTTCGCTGGCATCCCAGATGCATAGAATAATCTTGCAATGCCTCGCCGTATCTCCCGGTAACTGAGACCTTCTTTGAGTTCGACTAAAATGTAATCCTTTTTTATGGTTATTTCTGGTGACATTTTATTAAAAACATTGATTGGGTTTACTTCACGATTTGCTCAGGGAAACATGATCTTGCCTGCGCTCAAGCTATGAATATAATCTGAAGTGAGAAGAAGTCAATACAATGCGCCGAAAACCAAAACGGCAGCTCAAAAATTTCAATTAGCTAACTTATAAAGAGAGCGTAAATTGATATTATCAATTGATTAAATGGACCCCTTTTTTTATTTTTTGGGGTGTCCAAATTGACAATTGTGTTTAACAGTCAATGCAGCCTTCCATCAGGTCAACCTGCGGCATGTTGAATCGCGAGCATCGTGACGTCATCATTTCGCGGTGCTATATCGATAAAGGCGAATAAATTGGTCTTGACGCGCTCCAAAAGTTCGGAGGCAGATAGGAACGGCTGCTCCAGAAGCGATTGAAGTCGCCTCTTGCTAAATAGCTCATCTTCCGGCGAACGGGCTTCGGTCACCCCATCGGTGTAGCCTATCAACATATCGCCCGGCTCAAGGTCAATCTGCTGAATATTGAACCTTGTATCCGGCATCATTCCAACCGCCGGGCCGGTCGGCTTGAGCATGGTCTTTACTCCGCTTGAATTGATCACGTAAAGAGGCTCATGTCCGCCGTTAATGTAACACAGCTTACCCGTATCGGGATTCAGTACGCCAAAGAATAGGGTCGCAAACATACCTTCTTCGCCATGGATTTGGGCGATGTAATTGTTAGTAAATGGGACGGCTCTCAGGCGTATGAGCTGTTCATTGTCCCCCTGGATTTCGGTACCGATTCCAATGCAAGACTGATCAATTTTCGTTGCAGGAGCTCCGGTGCAGAATGTGGCTTGTTCTGCAAAAACGCGCAGTAGACTGCGGAACAAGGCCATATAAAGCGCTGAGCCCACTCCCTTATCGCACACATCGGCGATGACCAACGCCAGGCAACCATCCGGAAGCGTAAATACATCGTAAAAATCGCCGGAGACTTTACCCGCAGGATAAAAACACGTAGCAATCTCCCAGTTGGGTATCTGAGGGATTGCGTGGGGTAAAAATTCTTTTTGAATCTGCTGGCCTTTTTCCAGCTCAAACTCAATGACCTTTATGCGCTCCCATTCCCGGAGCCCTTCAACCATTTTATTGAAATTTGTGGACAGTTTTCCGATTTCATCCTTGGTCGTCACGGGCACGGTCTTCGACAGATCGCCTTTGGCAACATCTGCAGCGATTTCTGACAGGTTTTCAATCGGCCGGGCGATCTTACGGGCAAAGTAATAGCCCACAAAACGAAATATACACAGGGCAATGAGCAAGGCGAAAATAAATTTTACGATCCCCTTTCCGATAAACCCGCTGAGCACCTCGCTGTTAACGCCTATTTTCAGAAAATAGTAATTGGTGTCCAGCTGACCGGTGATGTCGACAAACACCGAAAGCTCATCATCTGCGGAAATAAAATCCACATCCGAACGGCGAAACCGTCTGTGGATGGTCTTGTTTAATTCCTGAACAAAGGAATCTTCAATCGGACGCGCACGCAGGATTTGGTCATCTGCAAAATATAATCGAAACCAGGATGCATCTGCGGTATCTTTGCTATAGACAGAAATATCGGAGATTGTATAAAAGCTCGAGGAAATGCTTTCCAGCATCGTCATGAGATTATAGAGATCCGGACGTTTTTGATTGATTCCATACCAGATAAAATCCGGCTCCTGACTGTTTTTCAATTGTGAAAACTGGTGATGGATTAATTTGGCGATTGAGCGCATAAAATGTTTTTTTTCGCCAATTGTATAGAACACTGATGTCACCAGGAATATAATCAGGCCGAAAATTACAAAATAGAACGTAATTCTGCGGGCCACCGATGGCTTCCAGAAAAAGCAATATGATTTTAAATGCTCCAATAGCTTCATGGTGTCCACCTTTGTATCTTTTATTGGCAACGGAATTCAATAAATTTTGGTACCAAGTTGCCTTATATTTCATATCCAATTTTTACGTCCTCTACAAACAAAATGTCAAATGTTATTCTGTATCATTATGTGGACAAAATGTATCAGAATGTAACAGTTCGCTTAAGAGAAAAGGACCGGATCGTTTTATCTACACGATTACGGAAAGCGCAAAAACATATATTAAAGAAGTACTGACAAAAGCCCTTCACGAGCGATTCGAGGCGGAATTTCAGATGGATGCAGGGTTATTCTTTTTTGAAGCATTTAAGTCTGAGGAAATCTGTTCCCCACTGAAAGATCATGGATTGCATTTATCCGACCATGTAAAAATGAATGCCGCCTTCTATCGTGCAGCCTTTGCGCTTCCAGGTGGCCGAAACCCCTCCAGGCTGATTGCTACTATGCTCGAAGATGTGCGCCCATGAGAATGTTTGCAAATTCCATTTCTCCAAGTTATAAACATTGTCGATAGATTGAATATAAAGGTGGAGTTTTTATAGAATTTGAAATCGAGGAGCAGCAAATGGCAGTTTCCAATCATTTTCAGGAGGACACCTTGATCGAGACAGCTTTCCCATCTCTCAAAAGTGTTTATCTGGCGGGTGCTGTGGCCATTGCCATCGGCATCATCGTGGACTTCCTGCTGAATATTATTACGCCGCTGAATTTGTCTATCTATGGATTTACCGGTATTACCCGGGACATATTACATAATTTAGGCGAACGGTTAATTTACCTTGCGATCATTATTTTTTTCAGTTCTGTTGTCTTGTTTTTTATATTGGCCGCCATTTTAAGACCGGTCACGGATGTTCTCCATATGCGCCGGTCCAGTCAACAGCCTGCACCTGGCAATCTTGAAAGAGCTCGCAATCGTCTGATTAACTTGCCATTTATATTTATTCCGGTCAGCATCAGCATTTGGATTTTGCTGCCCGCCATTATATTCTTTTTTGCTTACATGCAGGGCATGTTGGATTTTCGTTCAGCAGTCATTTTTTTCCTGAGGGCCGCTTTTGTCGGCTTCATTGCTTCATTCATCGGCTTTTATGGACTTGAGCATCAGTTGCGCCGGGGATTGATCCCTTATTTTTTCCCCCAGGGGCGTTTGGCCGAACTCAAAGGCACAGCTCGGCTCTCCATTTCGCGGCGAATTCGAATGATTTTTAGACTCGGGAGCATGGTGCCAGTCACCATTCTTGTGGTAACGCTGATTATGACGCAATGGGAACTGGAATCCAGTGTGATTGCAGCGCGGGATTACGGACGAGGCATCATCTTATTTATTATCGTGCTTTTCGGGATTTTCTTTTTTACCACGGGCATACTCAACCGCATGGTCAGCCGTAGTATAAGCCAACCGCTGAATAAGATTGCACGGATTTTGAAACAAGTTCGTTTTGGTCATTTTGATAAAAAGGTTAAAGTAGTTTCCAATGATGAAGTCGGCTACGTCGGTGATGTGATCAACGAAATGCTCGATGGCCTCATCGAGCGCGAACGTATGCAGCAGTCTTTAGAATTAGCAAGGGAGGTCCAACAAAATCTTCTTCCCCAAAAAAATCTCCAGTTCGGCGAATTGGATATTGTCGGGAAAAGTACTTATTGTGATGAAACCGGGGGGGATTATTTTGATTTCATTCCCATCGATAAATCCAATAATGAAAAATTTGGAATTGCCATCGGTGATGTGTCCGGACATGGTATTCCATCTGCTCTGTTGATGGCTACGGCCCGGTCAGCCCTGCGGCAACGATCAGTAATGCCGGGCGATATTGGACAAATTGTTACCGATGTGAACCAACAGCTGGTCTGGGACGTCGAGGACTCCGGGCAATTTATGACCTTGTTTTATCTAATCATTGACCCAAAAAATAGATCTCTGAAATGGGTGCGTGCAGGTCATGAGCCTGCGGTATTTTATGATCCGGAAACCGACACCTTCGAAGAGTTAAGCGGCCAGGGAGTGGGCCTGGGTGTCATCGAAGATTTTTTTTATGAGGAAAATGAAAAGGCCAGTTACAAAAAGGGTCAAATCATCTTTTTGGGCACAGACGGTATCTGGGAAGCCTGCAACGCCAAGGGCGAGATGTTTGGTAAAGAGCCAATTTACGAAATCATTCGGAATAACTGCTTATTGAAAGCAAATGAAATTTTAAATGCTGTTTTGAACAACTTGATTAAATTCCAGCAGGGAGCCAAAATTGAGGATGATGTCACAATGGTAATCGTAAAGCTCTAGTAATAAAATAGGCACGCCCATGAAAATATAACTTTCTATCCTATTTTACATTTGATGCATTCTAACGAGGTTCATGGTTTATGAAAAGGTTAGAATTAGCCCAAAGATCGCCGTTGACAATCAATTCAGGCTTCGATAGTTTAATATTTATCCTTTCTGTTTATTTGACGATGCCATATGTTGGCTTAGACCTTAAACCAATTAAATAATATTTGCGCCCCACCCGCTCTTGCAAAAGCGAGTTGCTATCCATGTGGCTGACTTTTGCAAACGGCTATCCCGTTGATCGGGTGGGTTGGAGTTATTCAAAGGAGGAGGCCATGAGTGTCTTCATGATTGTGAATACCGAAGTCAAGAATCCGGAGGCCTACGAGGAATACAAAGCCCAGGCACGCCCCTTGGTCGAGCGGAACGGGGGACGATACCTGGTGCGCGGAGGTCCGCACCAGGTAATCGAGGGCTCCTGGAATCCGACGCGGCTTGTGGTGATCGAGTTTCCGAACAAGGAAGCCTTCGAGAGCTTTTACAACTCGCCCGAATACAAGGAAGTCATGAAAATCCGCCACGCTAACGCGGACTCGGACATTGTGCTCGTGGAAAGCATGTAGGCCCATCCGGCCAGCGTGGGTTCGTGAGCAAGCGGGTACGGTCACGAAAATATAACTTTCAACCTGATTGTGCATCAGTTGCAGAAAATTTTAAATCTGGCAAACAGATCAAAGCTGCTGAAAATCTAGCGCTGATAAACAAGAACAATCTTGAGATCTGAATAGAATTTTATAATTTCATGTCCGTCCCTAGATATTCCCAAAGGATACAGCCGTCTTAACGGCCCGATGTTGCTCTTTGGCCAAATTCACTGCAATCATCTCTTCAAAATTTTCCAAGCAAAACTTATGGGTGATCATATCATTCAGTTTAACCATGCCTTCACGCACCAGATTCAAGGCGATGTCGAACATGTGCATCCATTCTCCTTTATAGGCGGCGTAGCCGCAACCGTAGACACCTTTCAGCGTCTGCTGTTTGATCCAAAGCGGTGTGAGATCTAGTTTCACGTCATGCCAGATTCCCACCTGACTGAGTATCCCGCCTGCTGCCAGGCATCGCATGGCCGTATTGAGGGTATTGGGACTGCCGACAGTATCGTATATGCGCGCAAATCCTCCCATGAGAATTTCCTGGCCCATCATGGGCTTGTATTTTTTTGCTCCGGTTAGACGAACCGTATTTTCAAACACATTCCCGTCGGTGATGATATGATCTGCCCCGGCTTTTTTGGCCAGATCGGCTGCGTATGCGGAGGGATCGGCCACCGTAACATGACAGTCGATGTCAAGCCCGCGAATGGCCTTGAGGACCATAGTTCCGATCACACCGCCGCCGATGATCAGCAGCTTATCCCCTTTTTGGGGCATATTGCTGTATATTGCCTGAAGGCCAACGGATAGCGGTTCGACCAGAACCCCTTCTTCCGGAGAACACCCTTCGGGAAGTTTGAAAATCTGGCTTTTGTGGGCGACAAAATAGGGTGCAAAACCGCCGCCCGTATCAGAGCACAACCCGATGATCATTCCGGGGGCTAATTTGCCGTTGGCGTAGTTTTCGCAATTGGCGACCATGCCTTGGCTGCAGGCAGGACAAGGAGGATCTATTTGCCTGGCGGCACAGTTCAGTGCCGGGGCAACGGTCACCACATCACCGGGTTTAATATTGTTTACCTTTGATCCCAATTCGGCGACTCGACCACAAACCTCGTGGCCGATGACACAGGGAAATGAGGTAAAAGGACTGGCGGTCGGAGACTCCCTAAGGAAGATCAGATTCAAGTCACTGGCGCAAAATCCACATAATAGCGTTTTGATTTTGACCCATTCGTCCGTAACCAACTCGGGTTCGGGCATGTCGACCAGTTTAACCGCCGCCAGTGGACCCTTATAGAATATTTTCCGGTTGAAAATACCCAACGCTTTGAGTGCAATCCATTTGGGTATTGACACCGAAAATTGAAGCGCTTGCATGTTTTACTCCATTTTGAAACCCTCAACAAATTGGAGGGTAGCCGGGCTAACCACGCACGGATCTGTCATGACATTAATACAGGCCGGCTTGCCGCATTCCAGAGCCCGTTTGATAGCCGGTATGAGATCTTCGTCCTTTTCCACCAATTCGCCGTATCCACCCAATGCTTCGACCATCTTCTCATAATGAACAACTCCCAATTCTGATCCACAGACCCGATCGTCACCGTAGCAAAGTTCCTGACCGTGTTTGATCATACCCCAGGCGCAGTCATTATTAATAACACACACAAATGGCAATTCATGGCGGACAGCGGTGTCGAATTCCATAGCATTCAGGCCAAAAGATCCATCGCCGTTGATAACGACGACTGTTTTATCCGGATGAGCTGTTTTAGCGGCTATAGCAAATGGAACTCCGGTTCCCAGGCAGCCGAACTGACCGCTGGCAGAACCCACAACCCCGGCTCTTTCGGAAGCTCTAAGGGTCGTGAGCCCGTAGTATGACGTATCTCCACCGTCAACGATGTACAGGGCATCATCACCGACTGCCTCTCGAATTTGAGCAACCATCCTGGCGGGATGAATCGGATCGGAGGGATTTTGGCGAGCGTTGATTTCCTCCTGAATCATTGGCATATAGGCTTCTTTAAGTGAATTCCGCCAGGCGGTATGATTCTTTTTTTCTACGACTTCGATCAATTGGCGCAATGTCAATCCCAGGTCACCTACCAGACCCACATCGGCACTGCGATTGCGGTCAATTTCAGCCGGATCAATATCCACACGAACCAGTTTGGCCTGGGGAAAGGCCTGTCCGAACATCAACAACCAGTTGAACCGGACGCCTAATGCAATGACCAAATCGGCCTGGCTAAAAGCAGTCAATATGCCCATCAAGCCACCATCCCACAATGACAGCGGATGTTCATCTGGCAGTGCACCACGACCGGTGCTAATCAGAGCAAACGGGATGCCGGTCGCATCAATGAATGTTTGTAATTCCTTGTCACAACCGGAAAGGTCAACGCCACTGCCGGCAATTATAAACGGCTTTTCGGCTTGATTAATTAAATCTGCGGCCGGTTTGATGAGTGCCGGATCGGGACCGGGCCGCGGTACCACACTGCCTTTCTTGGGTAAGATCAGTTCCTCTTCTTTAACGGTTGCATGAAGTATATCCGGCGGCAACTCTAAAAACACCGGTCCCGGCCGTCCGGATACGGCCTGTCGGAAGGCTGTAAATAAATACTCCGGGATGCGTTTAACATCCTGGCAGATGCCATACCATTTGACGGTGGACTTGATCATGTCAGTTTGATTGATCTCCTGGAGGGCACCCAGACCACGGTCTTTTAAAGGGGAGACGCCGGACAGCACCACCACGGGTGCATTTTCCTGGTAAGCGTTGACAATGCCGGTCAACGTGTTTGTAAATCCGGGCCCGGCCGTAACCAGACATACGCCGGGGTTTCCGTTGTAAATCGACCAGGCATGCGCCATCATGGCGGCAGCTTGTTCATGCCGGACATCAATCAGTCGAACGCCATAGTCAATAAAACCGTCATAAATGCGATCGATGTGTCCCCCGGAAAGCGAAAAGACCGCACCGACTTCCTCAACTTCCTTTAAATACTTGGCTACCACATGTCCACCATATAATTCAGCCATCTCAACCTCCCTTTGTGTTATTGAAAATGAATTTTGGCAAAAATAGCTCTTTCACTCGGACCATACAACTTCTCCGTCTACCACCGTCATGGTAAAAGGGATGGCAGGAACTTCTTCGGGATTAACAT
>Ga0209536_100005863_pt1 | contig 18962 bp, 13 predicted proteins | sample DeeMarSeWOR28_12_FD_187461 | JGI IMG/M metagenome (GOLD analysis project Ga0209536, IMG submission 187461) | Marine sediment microbial communities from White Oak River estuary, North Carolina - WOR-2-8_12 (SPAdes) (version 2) | ecosystem: Environmental > Aquatic > Marine > Intertidal zone >... | reverse complement strand
CGAGCCGGTCTGGAACAATCCATCAGATAACTTCAAAGAGATGGACCAAGCCATCCAGGGGAGGGACTATACCTTCTTTGCGGGACACACGCACTACTACGACTACGACCTGATCAACGGCCACGAGTACATTACCGTCGGCCCTGCGGGCGCCACGTTCGTCCATGCCGGCCGCGGCAATGTGGATCACATGGTGTGGGTGACCATGACCGAGAAGGGCCCTCAGATAGCAAACATTGCGCTGAAGGGTATTTTCGACCGCAAAGGCCTCGATACAACGATGTTTGGAGCCTATGACCGCTCACCGTCATTCAGCGAAACGGAACCTTAGTTCTTGACAACGGAACGATATCGTAATTCATCTCGAGGAGGAAGCGTCATGAGCAGAAACTCCCTCAAAGCGCTCCTTGGTATACTCACCATCTTGGTAGTGCTCGCAGGCTGCGAGGATCAGGAAGTGTTTCGTGGCGACGAGGCAAGCAAGCCCTATACCCATCTCCGGTTCCAGAACAACCCCAACAACTTCCAGTTTGCCGTCATGAGCGATCGTACCGGCGGTGCCCGGCCCGGCGTCTTGCCGGCGGCGGTGGATCTCTTGAATCTTGTACGGCCCGAGTTCGTCGTCAACGTCGGCGATCTCATCGAAGGGTATGCCGAGGACGAAGCGCTCTTGAAATCCTGGTGGAAAGAAATAGACGACGAACTCAATCGATTAGATATGCCGTTCTTCTTCGTCATGGGCAATCACGACGTGAATCTTGATCCGTCCGAGAAGGTGTGGTTCGAACGCGCGGGAGCTGACCGGGGCTACTCTCATTTCATCTATAAGGATGTCCTTTTCCTCTTGATGAGCACCGAGGACCCGCCGAAGAATGAGGTGACTCCAGAGCTCTCGGAAAGATACGAACGGGCCAAATCTGGCAAGGCAAGTCCCGACGAGGCGCGGGCGATCATTGAGGATCTCGAGAGGTGGGCGGGGAAAGTGAATATCAGCGACGCCCAGGTCGAGTACTTCAAGAAGGTGTTGGACGACAATCCCACGGTGCGCTGGACGTTTGCCTTCATGCACTCGCCGGCCTGGGCACAACCTGACCCCGGCAACTTCGGGACAATTGAATCCCTACTGTCGGACCGACCCTACACCGTGTTCGCCGGACACACACACACGTATACGTACACGCGCCGTAAAGGGCGCGACTATATCACCCTGGGGATGACGGGAGCTCTCGCGCCCGCGAACGCTACCACGGGCAATATGGATCACCTGGCCTGGGTCACCATGACCGACAAGGGTCCGGTTGTCAGCAATCTGCTCTTGAACGGTATCCTGGATAAGAGGGGGGCAGTCCCGACTTTGCAGGGCTTCCTGTTGTACCGCCCGCGACAGATTACCCAGACAGGGCTGAGTCTCGGTGTCAGGTCGGTGCCGAATCTTCGCGATCTGGGCGGCTACGAAACCAAGGATGGTGCAATCGTAGCCCCGGGACTCCTCTATCGCTCCAATCAGCTCAGCGGCATCAGTCCAAGCGATATGGAGAAGCTTGCCGGTCTCAAGCTCAAAAATGCCTACGACCTGCGGACCGCTGCGGAGCGGAAGGTTCGTCCAGAGGAGCTGCCGCCAGGGGTCAACTACGTGGTGCTGGATGTGCTGGCTGACTCACCGCAGGCGGGGCCCGCTATGCTGGAGAAGCTCATGAAGGACCCAAAAGAGGCGAATGCCGCCCTCGGTGGCGGTAAAGTGGAAGAGGGCTTCCGGCAGTCCTACCGCGAATTTGTCTCCTTGCCGAGTGCCAAGGTGGGATTTCGAAAGCTGTTCCTTGCTCTCGGAGACAAGGAGCATCTGCCCGCACTCTTCCACTGCACGACGGGGAAGGATCGCACTGGATGGGCCGCGGCAGCCTTCCTGACCCTGCTCGGGGTGCCGAGGGAGGAGATTGTGGAGGATTACCTGCGCAGCAACGAGTACATCCTCCCTGCCTACAAGAAGGTGATCGACGGCTTTGAGGCGGGCGGTGGGGATCCTGCGATTCCTTCGGCAATCCTCGGGGTGAAGAAAGAATATCTCGATGCCGCATTCGACGAGATGCAGACGAAGTACGGGACCATCGAGAAGTACTTCTCCGAAGGCCTGGGCATTGATGCCCCTCAGCAGAAGGCCCTGCAGGAGATGTACCTTGCCCGGCCATAGGCGAGCCGTATGAAACGCGTGATCTGCTGATTCCAGAGGAGCGGCCTTCACTGGTACTTCAGGAATTGTTGGACACCTGAAGGAGGTATGCTAATTAACTGGATCTAGGAAAGGATTCTGCATGAAACCTCTCAGGATGGTTTTTTCGTGACTACTGTACTCGCCCCCGCGATGCCTGTATCAGCTGAGGTCAAGGGCTGGGGGCTCGGTGTGGGAGTATTCCGCGGGGATTTCGGCGTCCAAAGTCGAAAGGACTTCGGGCTCGGCGGCGATGTCTCGCAGATCACGGGCCAGGCCTCAGTTTACTTTCACAGCAACACCACGTTTCGGATTGATCTCGATTACCATTTCATCATTAACCCCGGCACCCCGAGCCGTTTCTACCCGCTGGCGGGATTGGATTTTGCATTCAACTCTGACGCCTTCAGGGTGGGGGTCAACGGGGGCGTGGGCGTGAACTTCAAGCTCACAGAGAGCCTGGCAGCGTTTGGCGAGGCAAAGTATGTCTTCGGGAAATGGGATGGCTGGACGTTTACTGCTGGCATCTACATTTAGCCTCCGCATGAGGCACACCGGCTCCCTCGTGATCCGGTCAACAGCAAGGAAGGGAATGATATGAGATTCACGGTGCTTATCATGACCATGCTGCTCATCCTCAGCCTCGCTACCTCGGGTGCTTTGGCTCAGGGCTTCTATCTGGGTGCAGGCATCGGCAACACATTCTACAGTTCTGAATATAAGGATGCCCTCGACCAGATCAAGAATATCGACGAGAACTCCCTTGGCTGGAAGATCTTTGGCGGTTTTCGCGCGGAGAAGTTGATCGGCATCGAGGGCGGGTACCGCAACTTCGGGAAGGTGAGCTCCACCATCAGCGGTTCGCTGTTTGAGAGCTCGATGACGGGTTGGGATGTCGAGGCGCTGGGGCGGCTGGAGATCCTCATCGTGGACATCTTTGCCAAAGCGGGGGCCATGTTCTGGTCGAACACGGTGACAGTCCTGGGAAAGACCAGTGATGAGTCCGGTACCGATTTCTTCTGGGGTCTCGGCGCTGGGCTTCACCTTGGCCCCTTCGGTGGGCGCCTGGAATGGGAAATGCTTGCGGGCGGACCGCAGGACAACCTTTCCATGGTCAGTCTAAGCGCGACGCTCGGATTCTAGTTGCCGCGCAGGAGGCCACATGGGTGACGCCAAGCAGGCAGGTCGGTCTGAGAGGGAAGTCGATACAGGGGTCCGATGAGATGCTGCGTGCCGGGGAGGCGGGGGCGCCAGGATTTTCGGGAATAGGAAGAACACAATCAGAGAAACCAATACAGGAGAGGAGACTCCCCATTGACCTCCCCCCATGGGTTACGGATCGGCGCGATCCTTGTGCTAATGCTCTCGGCCGGGGTGCTTGCTGCGCAGGATGTACTGCCTTTTCCCACACCGCCGATGGGCGGCAAGGTCGGGCCGACGATGCAAGAATCGGTCCACAAGTGGCGCGAGCAGGCACGCCACCTCCCCGCGGGTGCGCCCAACATCCTGATCGTGATGCTCGACGACGCCGGCTTCGGCCAGCCCAGCACCTTCGGCGGCGAGATCGCGACCCCAACCCTCTCGCGACTGGCCAACGAGGGCATTTCCTACAATGCCTTCCATTCCGTGGCGATGTGCTCGCCTACCCGGGCCGCCCTGATGACCGGCCGCAACCACAACCGCGTCGGCTTCGGCCAGATCGCCGAGCTCGCCAACGACTGGGACGGCTACACCGGCATCATCCCGAAATCCTCGGCCACCATCGCCGAGGTGCTCGGCCACTACGGCTACGCCAGCGCCGCCTTCGGCAAGGACCACAACACCCCGGTCGATCAACTGGCCAACGGACCCTACGACCGCATGCCCACCGGCCGTGGCTTCGATTACTTCTACGGCTTCATCGCCGGTGAGACCTCCCAGTGGGAACCGACCCTGTGGGAGAACACCACGCGCGTCGATCCACCCCACGCCAAGAACTACGAGGACTACCACCTCACCGAGGACATGGCCGACAAGGCGGTCGCCTGGATGCGGCGCCACCTCGCCATGAACCCCGACCGCCCCTTCCTGATGTGGTGGACCCCCGGCGCCGTGCACGGTCCGCACCATGTCGCCGCCAAGTGGGCCGACAAGTACAAGGGCAAGTTCAGCGATGGTTGGGACGCCTACCAGGAACGCGTCTTCGAGCGCCAGAAGGCCATGGGCTGGATTCCCGCCAACACGATCCGCCCGCCGCGCCCGGAGGGGATGCCGGCATGGAAGGATCTCCCGGCCAAGGAACGCGCCTTCCAGGAGCGCTTGATGGAGGTCTATGCCGGCTTCCTGGAGCACACCGATGTCCAGGTCGGCCGGCTGATTGATGAACTCGAGGCCCGCGGCATCCGCGACAACACCATGGTCATTTACATCTTCTCCGACAACGGCGCCTCCGCCGAGGGCATGAACGGCACCGTCGCCGAACTCAACGCCCAGAACGGGATCCCGTCGACCGTCGCCGAACACATGGCGGTGGCCGAACAACTCGGGGGCCTCGAGGCGATCGGCGGACCGAAGATGGACAACATGTACCACTCCGCCTGGGCCTGGGCGGGCGACAGCCCGTTCCGCTACACCAAGCTCATCGCCGCCGATTTCGGCGGCACCCGCACCCCGATGGTGATCTCCTGGCCGAAGCGCATCAAGCCGGACAAGACACCCCGGTCCCAATTCCACCACGTCAACGACGTGGTCCCGACGATCTACGAGATCCTCGAGATCCAGGCTCCGAAGGTCGTCGATGGCCACCAGCAGGACCCGATCGACGGGACCAGCTTCGTCTACACCTTCGACTCGGCAACCGCCCCGGAACAGAAAAAGACCCAGTATTTCGACATCATGGGCAGCCGCGGCATCTATGACGAAGGCTGGATGGCCAGCACCTTCGGCCCGCGAAAACCGTGGGTGGCCGACGTGATCGACATCAGCAAATGGGATCCCATGCAGGATCAGTGGCAATTGTTCGACACCCGCAAGGACTTCTCGCTGATGAATGACCTCGCCGCGAAGGAGCCGCAGAAACTCAAGGAGTTGAAGGCCCTCTTCATGGAGGAGGCCGTGGAGAACAAGGTACTGCCGATCGGAGGCGGCCTCTTCACTCCGCTCAATCCCCACGAACAGAAAAAATCCACGAACACGGCATGGACGCTCTTCGACGGCATGACGCGCATCCCAGAGAGCCAGGCGCCCAACGTGCGCAACGGCAACCTCCGCGCCGAGATCGAGGCCGAAGTGCCGGAGAAGGTCAACGGCGTGATCTTCGCGATGGGCGGTTACGCCGGCGGGGTGAGCCTCTATGCCGTCGATGGAGAACTACGTTACGAATACAGCGCCCTCCTGCTCAAGCGCGACAAGATCAAGGTCGGCAAGCTTCCCGCCGGCAAGGTCAAGATCGCACTCGAAATGAGAACTCCCTTGGAGCGGGCCGCGCCGGCCGAACTAAAGTTCTGGATCAACGGCGTGGAAGCCGCCACCGGCACCGTCCGGCGGACCGTTCCAGGCACCTTCACCGCCTCCGAGACGTTTGATGTGGGCCTCGATACGAGCTCGCCCGTTGCGGATGACTATTTTGACGAGGCACCGTTCGCGTTCGGAGGAACATTGAAGAGGCTTCACTTTAAGAACCTGGAGACGACGCGCTAAGAAGGAGCCGTGTGTGCACAGGTCCTTCGCATCGCCGGGCAAAGGTTCTCAGAAGTAGACCGCTGTGGATCGCAAACGAAAGGAAAGAAGTATGAAACGTATAGCCCCGAAGCGGATCGTTGGTAACATCGTGCTAGCCATGTCAGTGGTGGTCATTCTGGCACTCGCTGCCGGCTTCTGTGACGACGCCCGCCAAAGTCAAGGAACCGCGCATCTCAATGATGCCGAGGTGGAAAACCTCGTACGCCGCTCGTACCAGTACGTCGCCATGTACAACGTGAACAACAAGTTTGCGCAGGTGCAAGGGGGGTGGAATACGGTCGATGCGGACACCGCGCTCAAGGATCACACGATGCGCGAGATCGCGCGTCCCAACAATGACACCTACTATACCAGCTGCCTGCTGGATCTCCGCAAGGATCCGGTGATCATCGAGGTGCCGGCATTCGACTCGAAATACGCCTCGCTGATGGTCACGGGCTATGACCATTACGTCAACATCCCGTTGGCGACCAGGCTGGGCGATTTCCAGAAGCCGGAGAAGATGCTGCTGTATAGTGCCCGCACCGAGGGATACGATGGACTCCCGGTGGATGGAGTCGACCGCATCTTTGAGACAACGGGGGACTTCGTCTCAGCGGTCTTCCGGGTAATGCCGCACGTGAACGACCCTGCCCGCTATAGGCGGATCGTCGCACAAATGCTGTCGGTCAGGCTGGTGACCCTATCGGAGTATCGAGGGGAAAAGCCGAAGCCGATCGATGATATTGCGTTTCCTTCGGTCGGGAAAACGGATGCGGACGTGTTCGGCAACAACCTGCTCGAGGTTATGCAGTTTGTCTTCAACCATACGACATTCGATCCGGCCGACTCCATCGACGCGGCAGTGCTGGCTGCCTATGAACCCCTGGGGGTTGCTCCCGGGAGGACATACGATGCGGGCCAGGTTGCGAAGATCGATGGCAAGCGGTTCCGCGAGATGGCGCAGAAGATTCAGCGGCAGTGGCTGGAGATTCTTTCAGACAATCAGGTGTTTAACGAGCTTCAGCCCCGGATATTTCAGCCGAAGGGCAAGACGGATCTTGAAGCGGTGTTGGCAGTGTCAATTATCGGACCGATCGGCCTGCCGCAGGAGGAAGCTGTCTATCCTCAGGTGGCGACGGCCGATGGTGTTCAGATGAGCGCCCAGCATGACTACGTCATTCGCATGTCGAAAGACGAGTTGCCCCCGGCCCGGGCCTTCTGGTCACTGACTCTGTACGATCTGGATCAGGGGTTCTTTATCCCGAACGACCGAAAGAAGTACAGCGTCGGCGAGAACGGGGGGATGAAACTCAACAAGAAAGGCGGTATCGAGATCTATATCGCTGCCGAGAAGCCCGACGGCGTCCCCGTGGAGAACTGGCTGCCCATCCTTCGCCGGGATGAAGACCTGAGCCCTCAGCTCCGGGTCTATGTGCCAGACCTCGAGGCGATGAAGACGTGGACGCCTCCGAAAGCAGAAAGAATCAAGCACGGCTAGGTTTCGTCTCGGGAGTCGGACTGCTCTCGGCTGTCACGAACGGGACACCTCGATACCGGAAGGGCTCGGTGTGAGCCATCACCCCCGGGGCGAGGCATTTCGGTCTCTCTCCGGTCGTACCGAGAGGATGTCGCCCGTTGCTGCGGAACCGAGAGGAGCTCCTCCCGCGGCGGGTTCACCCGTGGTCTCTCCTGTGCTGCCAGTCCGGTCTTCCGGCACGATCGTGTCCAGCAACGAAGGGGGTGCGCACTCCGGGGAGAGGTGAACGAGTGCATCGTCGCTGTGGTTAGATGCTGGTTTTCCACTAGCCGAATGTCTCCAGACAGTCGAGGGATTGAAGACCGATGGATCTGAGGGGACGGAGAGGCGATTTCGACCCTAGGGGAATGAACACCCGTAGCCATGCGGCCCGAGACGCGGTGCGATGGCTTGCGGCGTTGTCCATTATCCTGCTGGGCGGATCGCCGGCACTCGCGCAGACGGACTCCCTCGTGTTCAAGAACGGGGATGTGATGGTCGGGGAGATCAAGTCCTTGGATCGGGGAGTGGCCATTGTCAGTACCGACTACAGCGATAGCGATTTCAAGATTTCCTGGAGTGAGATCCACCAGGTGTTCACGACGACCACTTTTTTTGTGGCTCTCTCGTATGACCGCAAGTATTATGGGAGCATCCATTCCACGGCTCAGGGGAAAGTGAACATTCAAATGGGAGAGGAACAGCCCGTGGAGTGTGGGCTCGAGGAGATCGTCTTCCTGAGCCCGATTGAGGAAACTTTCTTCGACCGACTTCATGCGTCTATCGATATCGGTTTGAGTCTCACCAAGGCAAACAGCCTGCAACAGTTGACGACACGAAGCACGCTCGGCTATCGTCAGGATACATGGTCCACAGACATCGCCCTCAACTCGCTCAGTTCAACGCAGCAGGATGTTGAGCCTATCAAGCGGACCGAAGGCAGCCTGAACTACCGGTATATCCTTCCGGGTCCTTGGTACTCTGTTGCGACAGTGTCTGCCTTGACTAACACGGAACAGAAGCTTGATCTCCGTTTGAGCGCACAGCTGGGGGGGGCAAGATTCTTCCTTCGCACGAACACCAGCTACCTGGGCGTCAAAGTCGGTGTCAACCGGAATATTGAGCGGTACTCAAGTGAGACAGAGGACCGATCCACATGGGAAGGTCTTCTCGGCGCCGAATTCAATCTCTACGGCTCGGACGATCTCAGTCTGCTCAGCAGCGTGGTGGCGTATCCGAGTTTCTCCGAACGAGGACGCTGGAGAACGGATGTCGAATTCGACACGAAATACGACATGCCTCTGGATTTCTATATCATACTGGGTGTATCGTTCAACTACGACAACCGCCCCGCCGAAGGTGCGAGCGAAACCGACTGGGTGCTGCAAAGCGGATTCGGGTGGGAGTGGTAGTCCGCTGGACGGGACAGGCGTCTGTGGAGATCCTGGCCCGAGGGTACGTGCCATTGTTGCCTGTTTTGACTCTCGACCATCCATTCGTATCTTGTCTGGAGGAATTCCCCCGTAGCGGGGTGCCCAGGACACCATGATTGGGCAAACTGTCTCTCATTACCAGATTCTCGAGCGGCTGGGAGCTGGAGGCATGGGGGTCGTTTATCAGGCCCGGGACCTCCAGCTCGACCGCCTCGTAGCACTCAAGTTTCTCCCTCCATCCCTCGGCGGCGACCCTGAGGCGAAGCAACGCTTCATCCACGAAGCCCGTGCGGCCTCAGCCCTGGATCACTCCAATATCTGCACCATCCATGAGGTCGGCCATACCGATGAGGGGCAGCTTTTTCTCTGTATGACTCTCTACGATGGGGAAACCGTCCGGGAGAAGATCGAGCGCGGTCCGCTGAAGCTCGACGAGGCGCTTGAGATCGCCATGCAGACGGCTGCGGGGCTGGCCAAGGCTCATGGGAAGGGTATGGTCCACCGCGACATCAAACCCGCCAACGTCATGGTGACTACCGATGGCATCGTTAAAATCCTCGACTTCGGCCTCGCCAAATTGGCCGGCATGAGCCGGATCACCAAAGAGGGGTCGACGCTTGGGACCGCCGCCTACATGTCGCCCGAGCAGGTACGGGGCGAAGAGGTCGACAGTCGCACAGATAGCTGGTCGCTGGGTGTGATGCTCTACGAAATGATCACCGGCCAGGCTCCCTTCAAGGGCGATTACGAAAACGCCGTGGTGTATGCCGTGCTGAACACGGCAGCCGAGCCCATGACTGCCCTGCGGACTGGTGTGCCGATGGATCTCGAGCGTATCGTGTCCAAGGCCATGGCCAAAGATCGGTCAGAGCGCTACCAACATGTGGACGAGATGCTGGTAGATCTTCGGCGCTTCCGAAAAGACTCCGAGTCGGGGATCACGCATTCCACGACAACGATAGTTGGTGCCTGGATACGGCGCCGCCGCTGGCCTCGGCTTGCCCTCCCGGCGGCTCTCGTGCTGGTGATCGGAGTCGTGCTTCTCTGGGCGCTCTTGGGCGAGGAAACCGCCGTGGGTGAACCCACGCCGATCGCCGTCATCACATTCACAAATCAGACCGGGGAGGCATCCTACGATTATCTCCAGGAGGCGATTCCCAATCTGCTGATCACGAGCCTCGAGCAGTCCCGCTATCTGCGGGTTATTACGCTGGAGCGGATGCGCGATGTGCTGCGGCAGCTCGGGAAGGGGAACGTCGATGTGATCACCCCTGAACTCGGCTTCGAGCTCTGCCGCCGGGAAGGGATCGACGCTATCGTGGTGGGAAGCTACGTCAAAGCCGGAGAGACGTTTGCCACCGATGCGAAGGTGCTGGACGTTCGTACCAAAGACCTCCTGAAGTCAACCAGCGCCCGGGGCGACGGGGTCCAGAGCATTCTGACCAGCCAGATCGATGAGCTGAGCACGGAAATCGCCAAAGGTGTAGGTCTTTCGCAGAAGACAATCGAGACGGCGCCAAGCCGCATTGTTGAGGTAACCACCTCCTCGATGGATGCGTACAATTACTTCCTGCGTGGCAGGGATGAACTGGAGAAGGTCAACTTTGCGGAAGGACGGGCATACCTAGAGCGCGCGGTGGCGCTGGACTCGACGTTCGCCGCGGCCTACCTGTACCTGGCGCATGCATACCGGTATCTGATCGAATCGGAGAAGATGGATGCCGCCATCCGGAAGGCCCTATCGCTCTCGGCGAGAGCTCCGGAAAAGGAGCGCCTCATGATTGAGGGTACCTACGCAGCCTATGTCGAGAGAGATCGGCGGCGGGAACAGAGGCTGCTTGAACAGCTTGCTCGACAGTATCCCAAGGAGAAGCGATTTCATTACTACCTCGGAATAAGCTACCGGTACACGGGTATGTTGTCGAATGCCGAAGAGGAGGTCCAGGAAGCCCTCCGTCTCGATCCGGAGTTTGCCCCGGCGGTCAACATGCTCGGGTACATCTATGCAGGCCAGGGAGATTTCGGGCGGGCCATTGACGCCTTCCAGCGCTATGCGACGCTCTCGCCCGGAGACGCAAACGCCTATGACTCGATGGGGGAGATCTACCTGAGGATGGGACGGCTGGGAGAGGCCATGGAGAGCTACAGAGAAGCCATCACTGCCCAGCCCACATTCTACAGCGCTTACAAGGGCCTGGCTTACCTATATGCCCTGCAGGAGCACTACACGACCAGCCTTGCGTGGATTGACAGCCTGGTGCACATCGCGCCGTCGCCCGCCATCAGAGGAGACGCACTGGGATGGAGGGGAGTGTATGCGCAACTCGCGGGTCGCCGTGGGGAGGCGCAACGGTCGCTTGAAGAGATGGCCGAGAAGCAAAGCAAGCTCTCAGGATTAGATGCTCCGCTTCGCTGGCTCCGCGCGTGGCAACTGCTCAATCGGGGGGAACTCCAGGCCTCACGCCAGCAGTTTGACCTCTTCCACGATGCGTTCAGCGACAACCGTCCCAACACCCCCGTGTTGAATGACGTTGTGTGGCAGCTCTGCCTCAGCTTCCACCATCTTGCCGCGGGGCGGGTTGACTCGGCTCGCGCCCGGAGCGAGTCAGCGGCCGGACGGCTGGATTCAGTCGAGATCTACAAGGAAAGTATGATCCTCATGGCGGGGCTTCTCGAGTCTGAGGTCCTGCTTGCCCGGAACCTGCCGCGGGAGGCTATCACGGCATATCGCCGGACTTCGGTACCGTATCCTTCAATGGCCATCGGGTGGGCGATGCCGTTCTACAATACACCGATGCTGAGGGATGTTGTCCCGCGGGCTTTCGTGGCCATGGGGGAGCTGGACAGCGCCATTGCTGCCTACAGGCAGCTGCTTGCGATCGACCCGTCGACACAGGACAGGAGGCTGATTGACCCACGGTACCACTTCCGCCTAGCGGAGGTCTGCGAGAAGGCAGGGCGGCTCGATGAGGCGAGGGATGAGTACCGCAGGTTTCTGATGATCTGGAAGGATGCCGAAAAGGGGGTTGAGCCCCTTGAGAAGGCGCGGAAGGGACTGGCACGACTCGGCGGAGTCTAGGAGGTTGTCTGCTCCTGAGGCCGCTCCCCGAGCCGGGAATCCTGCAGGTAGCGGTGGATCCCCGCAGCAGCTTTCTTCCCGTCTCGCATTGCCAGAATCGCCGTCGCCCCCCCACGTGCGAGATCGCCGCCAGCGAAAATACCCGGTCGACTCGTGCGTTGAGTGCCATCGGTTTTTACGATTCCCCTCCGGCCGGTCTCGAGCCCGGGCGTGGTGGCCTGGATGATGGGATTGGGAAGCTGCCCGATTGCCTCGATCACAGTCTCGACCTCAAGCACAAACTCTGACCCCTCGATGACGACGGGTCTGCGCCGGCCCGATTCGTCCGGCTCACCCAGCTCCATCCGCATGCACTCGAGCGCCCGCACCTGCCCCCGTTCGTCCCCCAGAATCTGTACGGGGTTGGTCAGCAGCAGGAGCTCGATGCCCTCTTCTTCGGCGTGGTGGATCTCCTCGATCCGTGCGGGCATCTCCTGGCGTGAGCGCCGGTAGATGAGCATCGCCCGCTCGGCGCCGAGCCTTCGTGCGGTGCGCACCGCATCCATGGCCGTGTTGCCACCGCCGATGACGGCGACGTTCCGTCCCACCCTGATCGGTGTGTCATGATGGGGAAAGCGCCAGGCGCCCATGAGGTTCACCCTGGTGAGAAACTCATTGGCTGAGTAGACGCCGATCAGTTGCTCGCCGGGGATCCCCATGAACATCGGGCTTCCGGCGCCGGTGGCCAGGAAGACGGCCGCAAACCCCCACTCGTCAAAGAACTCATCGATCGCTGCCGTGCGTCCGACGACAAAGTTTGTGTGGATCTCTACGCCCAGGGCGCGCACCCGGTCGGCTTCAAGGTCCAGAATCCTCTTCGGGAGCCGGAACTCCGGGATGCCGTAGCGGAGAACGCCCCCGACATCATGGAGCGCTTCGAAGATCGTCACAGCGTAGCCCATCCGGGCCAGTTCGGCAGCACAGGTCAGCCCGGCGGGCCCCGAACCCACAATCGCCACTTTCTCTGGACGGCGCTCGGCAATGAGCGGGAGCTCGAAGAGATTGTGTTCCGTTTCGAAATCAGCGACAAATCGCTCGAGCTTCCCGATTGCCACGGGGGTCAGTTTCTTCCCCAGAACGCAGAGCTCCTCGCACTGTGTCTCCTGCGGGCAGACTCGGCCACAGATCGCCGGCAGGTAGTTGGCCTCCCGGATCTTCCGGGCTGCTCCGGCGAAGTCTTTCTGTAGAACGAGCTCGATGAATCCCGGTATATCGATTTCCACCGGACATCCGTCGATGCAGATAGGTTTTGTGCACTCCAGGCAACGCTGAGCCTCAACGATCGACCGGTCGGCGTCAAATCCGTAGGACACCTCCAGAAAGTTCTCGATCCGCTCGGAGGCCCCCTGCTCTAGCGGCTCCTGGCGCGGAATCTTCATCCGCTCGGAAGGTTTCATCGGATTGATGCGGGTCATCGCTCCGCCTCCCGTCCGGCCTCGGCGAGTTTGCAGAGATGGCGTTCGTGGGCCTCGCGCTCCTGCTCGGCATAGGTGCGGCTCCGCATGATAAGCTCGTCAAAATCTACCGAGTGTGCATCGAACTCGGGTCCGTCCACGCAGGCGAACTTCATTTGGCCGCCGACCGTGACACGGCACCCGCCGCACATGCCTGTCCCGTCGACCATGATCGTGTTGAGGCTGACGACGGTATGGATGGCTGACTCCCGCGTCATGTCTGCCACGGCCTTCATCATCGACATGGGGCCGATGGCATAGACCGCCTCCAGGTGAGTTTCCCCTTCCATCAAGCTGCGCAGAGCATCCGTGACGAGCCCCCTTTGGCCGTATGATCCGTCATCGGTTGTCACCTGAAGGGTTGCGGAGTGTTGCCGCATTTCATCCTCGAGGATCACGAGCTCACGGGTTCGCCCGCCGATGATCGTATGGACACGGTTGCCCGCTTCATGCAGCGCCTGGGCGATCGGATAGAGTTCGGCCGTGCCCACGCCGCCGCCGATGCAGGCTACATCGCCGTACGTCCGGATGGGCGTCGGAGTGCCGAGGGGGCCGACAACATCCCGGAGGGTGTCTCCCGCCTCCATCGCGCAGAGCGCGTGGGTGGTTTTGCCCACCGCCTGGACGATGACCGTTATGGTGGTCTCGTCGCTGTCGGCGATTGTCAGAGGAATGCGCTCGCCCGTTTCGTCGATACGGACCATGATGAAGTTGCCGGGCTTGCGCTTGCGCGCGATCAGGGGGGCGTCGATGCGGAACTCCACGATCGAGGGGGCAAGGCGCCGGCTAGAGAGAATCGGGAACATGTGCATACCCTGACAGGATGCTCTGTATAGGGCAAGAGGTGTGCCACGCCTTCGGGGGTGAGAAATCGGCGCAGTTTCCAGGGATCCCGCGGGGTTGGAGAGCGTGGCGTTCTCTCGGTGGGGAAAACCACTTCCCCGGTCTGGGAATTGGAGTCTCAGGTCCCGGCCGGGGGGGCGTGCAGGGCCAGTACGTCCCGAAGCGCCTCGATGGTCGCCTCCACGTGTCGACGCTCGACGATCAGGGGGGGAAGAAATCTGAGCACCGTGCCTTCGGTGCAGTTGATCAGAACGCGTCGGTCGCGCATGGCGGTGACAATCTCGGCGCACTCCGTCGCCAGTTCCATGCCGAGCATAAGACCGAGACCGCGTACCTGACGGATCGTTTCGGGGAAGACTCTGGCGAGTTGCTCGAGCCGCGTCTTCATGTAGGAGCCCGTCGAGGCCGCGTTGTCCATCAGCCCGCCATCGAGGACTTCCTTGAGAACAACTGCACCGGCGGCACAGGCGACGGGATTGCCCCCGAAGGTCGTGCCGTGCATCCCCGGCTGGAGAACCTCGGCGGTTCTCTCACCGGCAAGGATCGCACCCAGCGGGAGTCCGCCCCCCAGCGGCTTTGCCACAAGGATGAGATCGGGCGTGACGCCGTAGTGCTCATAGGCCGAGAAGCGGCCCGTGCGTCCGATCCCCGACTGGATCTCATCGGCCACCAGAAGAAAGTCGAACCTTCTGCGCAGCTCTTCGAGCGCCCGAACGAACTCCTCGGAGACGGGACGGATGCCCCCCTCCCCCTGGACAAACTCCAGCATGATGGCGGCCGTCTGATCGTTCACAAGCCCGCGAAGGTCCTCGATATCGTTGTGCGCGACCGTCTGGCAGTTCGGGAGGAACGGCCCAAAACCCTCGCGGTAGCCGGGGCGGTCCATCATCGAGAGCGCCCCCATGGTGCGGCCGTGGAAGGCGTTGCTGAGCGTGAGGATCTGAGTTTTCCCCCGTCCGGACCCCCACCGGCGGGCGATCTTCAGGGCGCCCTCCACGGTTTCAGCGCCGGTATTGGCAAAGAAGACTCGCCGGCAGCCGGTGGCCTCCCTCAGCCGCTCAGCCAGGAGGATCTGGGGCTCCTGGAGGTAGTAGTTCGAGAGGTGAACGTAGCGCTCCGACTGCTCCCGGATCGCCCGTAAAATGCTGGGATGGGCGTAGCCCAGGGCGTTGACCGCAACCCCGGAAAACATGTCCAGATAGCGCTCGCCCTCTGCCGTCAAGAGCTCCATTCCCTCCCCCCGAACGAACTCCAGCGGGAGGCGGCGGTAGGTGGCAAAATGGGTCTCGGCGTCGCGCTCAAAAAGTGTCATGACTGACCTCGCTTAGGGCTTGCATAAGTATACAACATTTTGCATATTTATGCAAGCACACGAAGCGAGAGATTCTGGGTATGACCACTGTATCGGTCCTCGGGGCGTCAGGATACTCCGGCGTCGAGCTTGTGAGGATTCTCTCTCGGCGAAGCGACGTCGAGATTGTGACTGCCATGGCGTCGCGCCAGGCAGGCCAGCGTCTCGACGCCCTCTACCCCGACCTTGCCGGGCGGTTCGATCGCGTTCTCGAGCCGACGGATCCCGCAAGGGCGGCTGACGCCGAGGTCGTCTTTGTGGCACTCCCTTCGGGCGAGTCGATGCAGATCGTTCCGGAGCTTCGCACTCGTGGTGCCCGCGTCATCGATCTGGGGGGAGACTTTCGTCTCCGAACGGCAGGGCTGTACGAGCGTGTGTACGGCCGTCCACATAAGGCACCGGAGCTTCTGGCCGAGGCGGTCTACGGCCTCCCGGAACTCAACCGCGTGCGGATCACGCAGTGCTCGCTGGTGGCAAATCCCGGCTGCTACCCCACAAGCGCCATCCTTTCGCTGCTGCCGGCACTCCGGGCCCGGGTGATCGATCCCGGGAGCATCGCCATCGCCTCCATGTCCGGCGTCTCAGGTGCGGGACGATCGAGTGCCGTCGAACTCAGCTTCGGGGAGGTCAATGAAAATATCCGCGCCTATCGCATCGGCGCGCACCAGCATCAACCCGAGATCAGCACCATTCTGGAGGATGCCACCGGCGTGGCAACGACACTGAGTTTCATCCCCCATCTGATGCCGATCACGCGGGGCATCTATACGACCGCGACTGCAGACTGTACGAAGGAGATGAGCACGGCAGAAGTCCTTCGGCTCTACCGCGAGGCCTACGCCGGCGAGCCGTTTGTGAGGGTGAAGGACTCTGTGCCGGAAATCCGCAGTGTGCGGTATACCAATTTCTGCGACATCGGCGTCTTGATCGATCCACAGAGTGGGAGGCTCATCATCCTCTCAACGATCGACAATATGCTCAAAGGTGCCGCCGGGCAGGCGGTGCAAAACATGAACATTATGCTCGGGCTCAACGAGGAGGAATCTCTGGCATGGACACCAGGGTGATGACACGGCAGGAGGTGGAGGGGGGTGTCACGGCCGCGCGGGGATTTGCAGCCACTGGCATCCACTGCGGTGTGAAGAAGGCGAAGGCGGATCTGGCCCTGGTGGTCTCGGAGCTGCCGGCCTCGACGGCCGCACTGTTTACGGTCAATCGCGTTCCGGCTGCCCCCGTCCTGGTCGACCGTGCGCTGATGGCACGTTCCCCCTACAAGCGCGCGCTGCTCGTCAACAGCGGTAATGCCAATGCCTGTACGGGAGAGCGCGGCATGCAGGATGCCTGGGCCATGGTCCGGGCGACGGCCGATGCTCTCGGGCTTGATGTCGCCGACGTCCTCATCTCCTCGACGGGCGTGATCGGGCAGTTTCTGCCCATTGAAAAGATCGAGCGCGGGATTCGCGCCGCTGCAGACGCCTTGAGTTCTGAGGGCAGTGCCGATGCCGCCGAGGCCATCCGGACGACAGATACCTTTGCCAAGCAGTATGCCCTCACCTGCGAGATTGACGGCAAAACCGTGACCGTGGGTGGAATGTCCAAAGGCTCCGGGATGATCGCGCCCAACATGGCCACCATGCTCGCCTTCATCACGACTGATGCGGCCGTGGAGCCCGCCCTGCTCCAGTCGGCGCTGGTTCGGGCCAATGAGCGGTCCTTCCACCGGATCTCTGTCGACGGCGACACCAGCACCAACGATATGGTCGCGGTCTTTGCCAACGGAGCCTCCGGTGCCCGGCGGCTCACCTCGTCTGATGATCCCGGTTACGAGGAGTTTGAAGAAGCTCTGGAGCATGTCTGCGTGGAGCTCGCCCGGATGATCGTGCGCGACGGCGAAGGGGCGACAAAATTCATCGAGATCACCGTCGCCGGAGCTGCCTCGGAGGAGGAGGCCGCGCGCGGGGCCCGGGCCGTCGCCAACTCGAACCTGGTCAAGACGGCCATTCACGGGGAGGACGCCAACTGGGGTCGCATACTCGCCGCCCTGGGGAATGCGGACATTGCATTCGATCCTGCCCGGGTGGAGATCCGTCTCGGAGAGGTTGTGATCCTGAAGCGCAACTTCGTCATTGACTTCTCGGAAGAAGAAGCTGCCGCTGTCCTGGCGCTTCCGGAGATCTCCATCAGCGCTGATCTGGGGGAGGGAACGGGTGAGGCGACATTCTGGACCTGCGACCTCTCGGCGCGTTATGTGGAAATCAATGCCAATTACAGGACCTGAGGCCGTGACTGTAAGCATCGGAGCGAAGACCGAAGTCCTCATTGAGGCCCTCCCGTGGATCCAGCAGTACGAAGAGAAGACCTTCGTTGTCAAGTACGGCGGCGCGGCCATGGTCGAGGAAGATCTGCGCGAGACGTTCGCGCAGGACGTCACCATCCTGAAGAAAATCGGCATCCGGATGGTCATTGTGCACGGCGGTGGACGGGAGATTACCGAGATTGCCCAAAAACTCGGCCTCTCAACACGATTTGTCGACGGGCAGCGCTATACCGACGAACCCATGATGGAGGTCGTCCAGATGGTGCTGGCCGGCAAGACGAACAAAGACATCGTGGCCCGCATCAACCAGCACGACGGCGAGGCCGTGGGCCTCTGCGGCCTGGACGTCCACCTGCTCAAGGCCCGGCGCCAGCGTCCCAGGCAGGGCGACCTGGGCCTGGTGGGGGAGATCACCGAAGTGAATACCGAGTATCTTGAGCTGCTTCTGGGCAACGGCATCATGCCCGTCATTGCGCCCATTGCGGTGGGAACGGAGGGCGAGGTGCTGAACGTCAACGCCGATATCGCTGCCGGTGCCATCGCCTCCGCGCTTGCCTCGGAGAAGCTCGTCTACCTGAGCGACGTTCCCGGGGTGATGTCCGGGACAGAGCTGATCCACTCCATCGACCGACCAATGGCGCGCGATCTGATCGAGAGCGGGGTGATCGGTGCCGGTATGGTTCCCAAGCTCCGCTCTGCCTTCAACGCTCTGGAATCCGGCGTGCGCAAGGTCCACATGATCGACGGCCGCGTGAAACACTCGCTCTTGCTCGAGATCTTCACCGACGAAGGTGTCGGAACGCAGATCGTCTCGCAGCCCGAGGAGCGGCCATGACGAAGGCCGGCCGGCACTTTCTCATCCGGGAGATCGTCACCACCCGCCCGGTGCGCAACCAGGAGGAGCTGCGCCGCGAGCTTCTTCGCCGCGGACACCGTGTCACGCAGGCCACGCTCTCGCGCGATCTGAGAGAGCTGGGGGTCTCCCGCTCAGTCAGCGGCAACGGCATCCGTTACACGATGCC
>Ga0209536_100005862_pt1 | contig 18963 bp, 20 predicted proteins | sample DeeMarSeWOR28_12_FD_187461 | JGI IMG/M metagenome (GOLD analysis project Ga0209536, IMG submission 187461) | Marine sediment microbial communities from White Oak River estuary, North Carolina - WOR-2-8_12 (SPAdes) (version 2) | ecosystem: Environmental > Aquatic > Marine > Intertidal zone >... | reverse complement strand
GGAATGTTCTTCGTAGACTCTCCCGAGCAACGAAAGAACGGCATCAAGGATTCCGTCGACCTCGCGATGAGCGACTGGGTTCGCTACGGCGAGCTCGACCCGGACGACATTTGGCCCTACCGGTGGGCCGAAGCGTATGTAAATCGTTGCACTGAAGAAGTGCGTGACTGGCTCAGTGCACGCAACGTGAGCTTCTTCCGTGCCGTCAACTGGACCGAGCGAGGCTATTACGTGCCCGGCAACTCCGTGCCCCGCTTTCACATCGTCTGGGGTACCGGGGAGGGCATCATCGTCGCCCTCATTCCCTACCTGGAGGCGCACGAGAAGACCGGTCGGCTCCAGCTTCACTTCAACCACCGCGTCGACGGGCTCACGCAGGAGGGCGGGCGCGTGGTCGGCTGTCATGGCACTAGCGGAGGCAAGACGTTCGAGGCCCGGGGTGATGCGGTCGTGATTGCGGCCGGGGGCATCGCGGGAGACCATGACAAGGTCCGCGAGGTCTGGCCGCGGGACCAACTGGGTGACCCCCCCGAATCGATGCTCAACGGCTCCATTCCGGAGGCGGATGGTCGCCTGCTCGACCGCGCCCAAGAGCTCGGTGCGAACGTCACTCACCTCGAGAAGATGTGGAACTACGCCGCGGGGGTTCGCCATTGGGCCCCGGAGTTCCCGAACTATGGGTTGAGTCTCGTGCCCGGCAAGTCGGCCCTGTGGATGAACTACGCGGGCCGCCGTTTCGTCAATCCGCCGCTGGTCGGCTCCTACGACACCTCCTTGCTGGTCGATCAGATCTGCCGGGAAAAAAAGAAATACTCGTGGCTGGTGATGAATCGAAAGATCGCCGACAAGGAGTTCGCCGTATCGGGAGCGGAGTTCAACGCGGCCGTGCGGGAGAAGAAGCTCTTGGCGTTCGTCGTGCGGCTTCTCAAAGGGAACGGCGAGCAGGTCCAGGAGTTCATCGACCATTGCCCCGATTTCGTGACCGCAACCAGTGTCGCCGAGCTCGCCCACAAGATGAACGCGCTGACTGGAACGGACGATGTCGACCGGGCGATCCTCGAGCGAGACATCGCGGCCTATGACGCAAACATCGCGCGAGGCTCGAAGCTTCACAATGACGATCAGCTCCGCCGCATCGCGCACGTCCGCCAATATCTCGGAGATCGTCTTCGCACCTGCAACATGCAGCCGATCGTCGATCCCAGCGCCATGCCGCTGGTCGCGATCCGAACGCAGATTCTCACGCGCAAGAGCTTGGGTGGAATTCAGGTCGATCTCGACGCGAAGGTTCTCGACAAGTCGGGGAACCCGATTCCCAATCTCTTCGCGGTGGGCGAGGCCTGTGGCTTCGGAGGGGGCGGAATGCATGGCAAACGCGCGCTCGAAGGCACCTTCCTCGGCGGCTGCGTCTACTCCGGGCGCATGGCGGCGCGCGCGATCCGGAGCGGACGGGGGGTGGGCTGAGCCATGATGATGCGGCGGAGATGGATCGCCCTTTGCCTCACGCTCGCGGCCGTGTGGCTGAGCGCGGCCTCGGCTTCGCAGGCAGACGCTTTGCCCGAAAAGCCGACGGCTCCGAAGCAGGTCGATCAAACCCCTCCGCTGGTGCCGATTCCCAATGCGCGGGTGTCGGAGGAGGGCTTGCTCGTAGGCGGACAGCCGACGCCCGAGCACTTCCGGGCCATCCAACAGGCCGGATACAGAATGGTAGTATCCCTCCGAACCCCGAGCGAAAGGGGCGATGAAGGGGAGCAGGCCGCCGTGGAGCGCCTCGGGTTGAAGTTCGTGTCGATCCCGGTGGCCGGTCCGGCTGGTTTAACCGAGGACAATGCGCGCGCGCTCTCCAAGGTGCTCGACGAGCTCGACGTCCTGCCCGCGGTCGTCCACTGTTCGGTTGGCGAGCGGGCGGCAGCGCTCATCGGCCTCGAGGCCTTCGTCGTGGATCGACGCAGTGCTGCCGCGGCCATCGACTTGGCGAAGCGCCTCGGCATGAGAAAGCTCGAAGGCCCACTTCGCGAGAGAATCCGCGAAATCTGCAAGGCAGACCCTTCGCGCAGCTGTGAGGAATTCAAATGAGCAGTAACCCGAGCGCATTGGTTCTTCTCGCCCAAGGAGCCGAGGAGATGGAAGCCGTGATCAGCATCGACGTGTTGCGCCGGGGAGGAATCGAGGTGACCGTCGCGGGGCTCGACGGCGCCGATCCGGTTCGGTGCAGCCGCGGTGTAGTCATCTCGCCCGACGTGGCGCTCGACGACGTCGAGGGCGTCTTCGACGTGCTGGTTCTTCCAGGTGGCGCCGAAGGCGCGAAGCGCCTCGCGGAATCCGAGAAGGTCGGCGAGCTCTTGAAGGAACACGACCTCGGTGGACGGCTCGTGGCCGCGATCTGCGCCGCGCCGATCGCGCTACGGGCGCACGGCGTATTCCAAGGCCGAAAGCTCACGAGTCATCCGAGCGTCAAGGCCGTGCTCGAGGATTGGGGCCAATACAGCGAACACGCCGTCGAAGCAGACGGCAATCTGATCACCAGCCGCGGCCCCGGCACCGCATTCCCCTTCGCACTGCGCATCGTGGGCGCTCTCACCGACGCACAGCGGATGGTGCAGGTGCGCGCGCCGATGATGTTTCCCGTCCAAGTCTCTTAGCGCGGGGGCTCGGGCGGCCGCGTCGCTCCGGGACGGACCGTCACGCTCGCGCGGGCAACGTAGGCGAGAAGCCGCTGGACGGCCGTCCCCGCGAAGAAACCAGGCTCGGTGGGCGTGCGATCGGGCTCGGGTACGGGAATGGTGGCGACCAGCGCACCATCGCCGCTCGCGCGAAACTGCACCTCGGGGCTGAGTGCCTCCATCATGCGCTTCGAGGCCTTGTTCTCTGCGAGTAGCTCCGACCGAAACCAGCGGATGTCGCGCTCCCAAGCGGCCTCGATGAGCCGCTGTAGCAAGATCGAACCGAGGCCCTTCCCCTGGAAGCTGTCGATCACGGTGACCGCAGGCTCTGCCGTGTCCGGCTCTCCGGCAATACGGACGAAACGCGCGCTCCCTACTCCTTCGTCGGGCGATACCAAGTGGCGTCGAACCGCACCCATCGCAAAGTGATCGACGCCGTCGACTTCAGTCAGGTAGCAAAGCTCACGTTCGCTGAGCCGAGCCTTTGGTGCCATGAACCGGGCGTACCGCGAGTCTGGTGACAATCGCTCGAACCCTGCGCTCAGAAGCTCCTTGTCGGATGGTCGGATGAGACGAAGGTGCACCTTCTGCCCGTCCGACAGAGTCACCGTCTCGTCGTACGAATCGTCGAAGCGGTAACGACGTTCGTTCCCCCCCATGGCCTCTAACCTAGGCACGATCGAGGGCGCGGACAAGCGCGTCCATCGCTGCTGCCGCCCCCATTCGAAGACGATGAGTGACAATGTGTGAAACTTCGCTGGCGCCGGGGTTGATTTCTACGGTGAGCCCGCCACGGCGGCGCGCGTCGATGATCGGCTCTGCGATGTACGGAAATACGCTGGTGGTTCCGATCGAGAACACGGCGTCGAACCCTCGCGCCAGTTGCTCTTGGAGAACGCGAACGCGGTCCATCGGTAGCATCTCGCCGAACAGCACGACCTCGGGTCTCACCAAAGAGTCACACTCCGGGCAGGCTGGCGGAATCGGGAGACCCACATAGCTCTCTACTCGCCAGCGATGACCGCAGCGCGTACAGAGCAACCAGTGCACGTCGCCGTGGATGTCGATCACCTGGGTGCTGCCGGCTGCGTGGTGCAATCCATCGACATTTTGGGTCAGTGTCCATACGCGCTCGAAGCGCTGCTCGAGCTCGGCGATGACCCGGTGAGCCCGGTTGGGACCCGCGCCGCGGCACGAGCTTTCTATCTGATGGATGTACTTCCAGGTAATGGCGGGATCCCTCCGAAACATCGCGCCCGAGAGCGCGGCTTCGATGGGAATTCCGTCATCGGTTTCGTCCTGCTCATAGAGACCCCCGATGCCCCGATACGTAGGAAGACCGGAGTCGGCCGAGATTCCCGCGCCCGTGACGAAGAGCACGCTGCGGCTCTCTTTCAACCGACGCGCAATCGCCGTGATCTGCTCGAGCTCCACCCGGGTGGATTATCTCAGAATCAGCCGACCGCCAACCGGTGGCAGCGCGCCACTTCCGGTTTTCTGCCGTTTCCCTATGTTGTCTGCATGTTCTCTCTTTTCGAGAAGAAGGTTCAAATGCCGACTCCGGAGCAGGCCCTTCCGGGGCGAGCCACCGAGATGCACGTCGCCGAGAGGCACTTCGTGTTGGATGCTCCTCTTCGTGGGCCGTTCCCCGACGATACGGAGAGGGCGATGTTCGGGCTCGGCTGCTTCTGGGGGGCCGAACGGAAGTTCTGGCAGGCTCCTGGCGTATACACCACTGCGGTAGGCTATGCGGGTGGGCTCACTCCAAACCCGACATACCAAGAAGTTTGCTCGGGCCTCACCGGCCACAACGAAGTCGTGCTGGTCGTCTACCGGCCTGCCGCAGTGAGCTACGATCAGCTTCTCCGCCTGTTCTGGGAGAGCCACGACCCGACTCAAGGGATGCGACAGGGAAACGATGTCGGGACCCAGTATCGCTCCGGCATCTACTGCTTCACCGACGCACAACGCCAACGCGCCGTCGCCTCTGCGAAGCGCTACCAGGATGCCCTCGTGAAGGCGGGTTACGATCACATGACCACCGAGATCATCGATGCGCCCCCCTTCTACTATGCGGAGGACTACCACCAGCAGTACCTGGCGAAGAACCCGGCTGGCTACTGCGGCTTGGGGGGCACGGGGGTGAGCTGCCCCGCCTGAGCTGCCTCGCCGAACCGAGCAGCATTCGTTGAAGCGCGGCCGTCGACCTGCAAATCCGTGCACGTGTGCAGCGTATTCATTGTTGACCTCCCAGCGGCTCTGCCATGTATCCTCCGCCGATGCGCCGCGGCGAAGTGGGTGGAGGAGCCCGTGCAACGAAGACCAACCCGTTGACGGTAGCTCTGCTCGCAGGCCTGCTGATACCGGCGTCCGCGAGCGCCAACCCGGAGCCAACCGCGTACGACACGCGCTCCATCGGAATGGGCCTGACCGGCACCAGCTGGCTCGAGCGGCCGGCCGCGCTGGCGATGAACCCGGCCAATCTGGAGGGCATCGACAAGATCGGCTTCACTTTCAACTTCACGAATTTGTTGGTCAACCAGATCGCACCCGTTCAAGGCGCCGGTACGAGTCTGGCTTCAGGCCTCGGGTATGGTCCGCTCCCCTCGGGGTTTTTGGCGGGACGCATCGCGCCCGCGTCGTGTTCGCCGGAGGGCTCTACATCGAGACGGGCTATGGCTCCTCGTTCAGCAACGTCGAGTGTCTAGACGGCGTGGCGGTCGACGACGACGGCGACATCCTGCCCGATGGTGATTGTAACGACAACACACCTCAGAACATGGATGTCACGTTCTTCGTCGGCGAGTTCGCAGCAGGCTTCTCTTTCAAGGCCCACGAGAAGTTCTGGCTCGGCGTGGCACTCCGCTTGCCGTTCTCGAAGCAAGTCGCCGACCTCTACCAGAACGTCGGCGCGGCTCTTCCGGGGGGCTCTGCGAGGTACGGTCGCGTCAAGAACGACCTCGGCGGCGTCGGCCATCCAACGCTTCGCTTCGGCTTCCAGATCAAGGCACACGAGAAGCTCGACATCGGCCTGATGTATCGCATGGCCGGCAAGATCAAGCTCACGGGGACTACCGAGACATCGCTCCTCCCTGACCTCGTCCTCGACTCGGAGGCGGATTGGTTCCTTCCCCATGCTTTCGCCGTTGGTATCTCGTCGCAGATTACGGAGAAGACCCTTCTCGCGTTCGATTTCCGGATGCAGTTCCACGGCGCGGACAAGAGCGGCAACAAGAACCAAACCGTCGTCGCGAGCAACGACGGTAACGTGCTCAGCACGATCGTGGTCCCCTTCGGCTGGAAGAACACCTGGTCGGTCAAGCTCGGCGTCGAGCATCGGTTCGTGGACCTCTTTGCGATCCGCGGTGGCGTGAACATCGCGGAATCGGCCACCACTCCGCTCTGGGCTCAGTATTTCACCCCCCCTCCTGGTCTGAGCGGCAACGTGAGCCTCGGCTTCGGATTCTACTGGAACGACCGAAACAACCCGGCCATCAAGGACAAGTACATGCTCGACTTGGCGGGTGCCTTTGCGTTCACTACCGGGACGCTGGGCGACCCCCCGACCGAGCCTCAACAAGTTCCTGGGACGAATCCGATGACCACGGACCCCGTTCAGGTATGCTCTACCGACCAAGTGGTTCGAACCGGCTGCGCGGGAGACTACAAAGTTTTCACGTACTGGGCTTCGCTCTCGTTCACTCTGCAGTACTAGCGGGCTCGATGGGCACGCCGAGGATGGGCGCGTAGAGCGCGCGGTCGCGCCGCTTCCACCATCGGCCCGTGGCACTCCTCTCGTCCCACGTCGTCGGCTCGTATCGGTAGATGATCGCGCGGATCTGCTTGGGTGGCGCATTTTCGAAGGGATTCGATCCCAGGAGGCGAGTGACCGCAGGCTCCCCCTCTAGCAAACGCCTCATCAGATTCCCGAGCCATGGATTCCGCCGCGCATCCCCGAGCGCGGCGAACCACATTTGCCAGTCGAGCCTGGGTTGATGAGGTGCCACGACGGGAGGCGCTCGGTGGAGTGGACCGGGCTTGTACGCAAACTCGTAGGGAGTCCAGGTCTGACCGTCGAGCGTGCCCTCGAGCTCGATTTCAGGCCGCTCCGTCGTCATGACGGCAAAGAGGCCATAGTTACTGAAGGTGCTGAAACGGTAGACCGGGCCGAGCCATCCGGGCGGGCGGTCTCCGAAGGTCCCGGCAAAGAAGATGGCCCCGGTGAGCGCGATGATCAGGGCCGGCGCGACGCCCGGCCATGTATTCCACTTCGAATCCTGATCACGGCCAGCATCTTGGACGAAGCGGCCGGGGAGCATGCGCCGGAGCGCGGCGTCGTCGAGGAGCGGAATGCAAAGGACGATGGTGAGCAAGTTGAAGAACCCGTAGTTGCCAGTGAGCGCGATCAACGCCATGAGCATCGCGATCGACACACCGGATGTCCGCCGAGCCGAGGCGCGTGGGATCCAGATCAACATTGGCGCGCCAATCTCGATCACGAACATCGCGAGGCACGACAGCGTCTGGAACCACTCTGGTAATAGGGTGGCATACCAGGCGACGGGGTTCGGGAGCGGCTGCGTCCAATAGTGGTATGTGAGCGCGCTCAAGTCCGCCCAGGTGGCATCGCCGCTCGCGAGCTTCACATAAGCCGAGCGGAACACGAGGCGGAAGAGCAGCCACCAGAGCGCCCAGCGCGCGACCGGGTGCGGATCGCGGTGTGCCTCCGGCCGATCCCAAAAGCGCCACGGGACGAAGAAAAATGCCGTGAACGAAACCTCGAGGAGAAGCGTGTCCCATTGAAAAGACATGAACGGCCAGCCGAGGCTGACGAACGACATGTATGCGAACCAGCAGACCGCGAGCGCCAGTCGCGGGACGAGGCCCAGGGTTAGCGCGGTCGCCGCAACTGCTCCGGTTACCCAGACGATGCTGATCATCGCGTCACTGCAGAACCACCAGAGCGCGCTCGGATGATCCCAGAAGCCGTGCCCTGCACGCTTGGCGGACTCGATGAACATCTCGATGGGGACGACGCCGCGCGCGCCGAAGAGCCCCGCGGCCTGCACGCCGAGAGACGCGAAAGCAATCAAGAGCGCCACGCCGAGGCATCGAGCGAAGAGCCAGGAGGAAATCGTGTAGGACCGCTCGGCCATTCAGGCGGTCCTTATCACAGCGTCAGCGCTCGAGTCATATCGGACCCATCCGCCCCTGCCACGTGGTCCTCCCTCCGCCCTCGGGCTCGCGCGACCGCCTGCGGTTCGGAACGTGCTGCTGCAAGGCTCACCAAGCGCTTCGATTTCGTTCGACGAAGTCGGACAACGTAGCCGCGGGCCTTCCGAGGATCTTCGTGAGCGTGGGATCCACGGCTGCCTCGCCCCCCTCGCGCGCATGCGCAAAGACCGCGAGCCCGGCTTCGATCAGCCAGGCAGGCATGTCCGTCTGCAGCATCATCTCGCGCGCCTGCTCCTCCTCGACGCTGATGTACGTCACGGGCTTGCCGGTCACGCGGCTGATCTCCGCCGCGATGCCTTTCACCCCATACGCCCGGCCTCCCGTCAAGACGTACGTCTGCCCTTGGTGAACGTCGGGGTGGAGGAGGCACTCCGCCCCGGCTTCCCCGATGTCCATCGCGTCGATGTAAGAGATCAATCCGTCGCCTTGCGGCAAGATGATGGCGGACAGATTGCGTATCGTCTCTGCCTGATACCGAATGAAGTTCTGGAAGAAGGAGCATGGGCGGAGGATGACCCACGTGACTCCCGATGTGCGAACGGCGTGCTCGATCTCCCGATGCCATGCACGGAGGATAGAGCGCTGGTCCCAACCCGCAGAGCGCGAGGACAAGCGAACTACGTGCTCGACTCCGGCTGCGATTGCCGCGTCGAGAACGCGCCGCGATGCCGCCACTTGATTCTCGATGAGCGGTGTCATGAAGAAGAGGGCGTCGACCCCCTCGAAAACGGCAGGATCGACATCTGGCTCTTGGAAATCGAGCGGAACGACGTCGCGCACACCCGGCAGCACGTCAGCGACCAGGCTCGATCTGCGCGCGCCTACGCGAAGCTCGACACCCCGGTCGAGCAATGCGCGACCAATTTCTCGACCCACGGTGCCGGTCGCTCCGGTGACGAAAACCCGCACTAGTCCGAGACACCGAGATCGTCACCGATCTCCGGGGGACCCGCCCGATCCCAGCAGTCGACGCAGAAGGCAACCCACTCGCAACCCGGCACCGGGTGCACGTGCATGTGCGTGCCGCAGGCAGCGCAGAAGAACAGCCCCTCTTCCTCGCGGGCGTGGAAACCCGCGCGCAGGAGATCGCCACGCGTCGCAATACCCCAGCCCGCGTCCCCACCGCGCACGATCAGCGCGCCAACCCCTTTTCGGCACATCTTTCGACTGGCACGCTCTGCGGTCTCGTACGCTCCGATCGTCACAGGCCTCGTCATGTACTGCGCTACGGGCCTCTGGGGGAAGGCTTCCTCCAGATCGCAGCGGACGCAGACCACTCCGACGGGAAGTCGGCCTTCGGTGACCACGAGATGCTGCACCCCGAAAGCAGCGGCGATCCGAAGCGCTTCGGAGACGGGTGCGCTCGGCTCGATCGTCACCGGCTGGCTACTCATCACATCAGCAACACGCATTTGAGCCCCTACGAAAAGCAACCGGAACCGCAACCAGGCCACGGAGGTACCGTTCGGCGACAGTACCAACATCGCGCTCGGTTTCCTAGCCCCAATGCTTGGACGCGAAACTGTGAACCACGACCGAATTTGGGTGCTAAAGACGCAGCGGTGTCGCCCCCCATCGACGAGAACGAACCTCGGCAGAGCACGCGCCTGCTCTCTCGGGAGTTCCTCGTGCTGCTGGGATCGGTTTCGCTGTTCGGGTTCTCGTGGTCATTCTACCTGATCCTACCGAAGTTCTTTGCGGCGGAGCTCGGCATGGACGCGGCTGCCATTGGACGCGCCGTAGCCGTCCAAGGGATCACGGCCGTGCTCGTCACGCCCTTGGTCGGCTGGCTGGTGGATCGATACGGCAGGCGACCCTGGCTGATCGCGGGCAACGTCATGCTGATGCTGACTGGTTTGCTCTACTTGCTCGTCGATCGCGAAGGCCCTCTGCTCTACCTCGCACAGATGTTTTGGGGCGTGGGCATGGTGATGGGGTTCAACTCGGCCGGCACGATGACAGCCGACATCGCACCGAGCGACCGGATGGCGGAGGCGCTCGGTTTGTTCGGCGCCGCCAACCTCGGAATGAACGCCATCTCTCCGACGATCGCGGAGATCCTCGCTGGCAGCGTCGGTTGGAAATACGTATTTGCGGCCAGCGCGGCCGCGGGCTTGCTCGCAGCGATTCTCAGCACTCGTATCGGCGAGCCCGTACGCCATGAACCCCGAGAACGGGACGACGGCCTACCCGTACTAGCCGGCCCTCTTCTTCGCGTGTACGGGACGACCATTCTCATGACCGCGGCGTTCACCGCGCTCTTCACCTTGCACCAGCCCTACGCGCTCGAGCTCGGCGTCACCGAGGTGCGGAGCTTCTTCATCGGGTTCGCCCTCGTCGCGCTCACGGTGCGACTCGGTGGCGGCCGCTTAATCGATCGCTTTGGCGTGCTGCGCTCGTCGCTCGTGGCCCTGTTCTTGTACGCCGCGGTCCCCCCAATGCTGGGTATCCTGGGCCCGGAACATCTCTTCGCCATCGGCGCCATGATGGGGCTCGGCCATGGGATTGCCTATCCGGCCCTGACCGCGCTCGCGATTGCGCGCGCGGACGCAGCCACCCGCGGAATGGTGGTTTCCATCATTCACGGCGCCTTCAACGGTGGACACGCATTTTTTGCGTATGCGCTCGGTTGGGCCGCCGCGCAGTGGAATTATGGCACGGCGTTCTGGATCGCGGGTGCGGTGACGCTCGCCGGAGCCCTCTTGCTCGGCGTCGGCCGGCGATCGAAGGTGCCGGAAGCGCAACACTAGGGTGGCGCATTCTGCTACGTTTCGGCGACGGTGATTCAACATGGCGGCGAATCGCAAAGAGGTCGCTGACCTGGACCCTGCGGCAGCGCGGGGAAGGCTGAACCGGCTTCTCGAAACGGAGACCGAGCTCGACGAGATGCTCCGGGAGACCAGGCGCACGGCGGCCGAGCTGATTGCGTCGGCGCGAGCCGGGGCGGATGACCGAATTCGCAAGCTCGAAGCGGAGCTGCACGACGCGGATCTCGAGTTGCGCGCGCGAATCGATCGCGAGCGGGACGAGGCCATCGCCAAGATCCGGGCCGAGGGTCAGCGCGAGCGCGACGGGCTGGACGAACTCGAGGATCCCCTCATCGACGAGCTTGCAACGTACGTCGTCGAACGTGTGGTCGGACAAGGGCCAGGGGGTCGATCTTGATTCTCAAGATGTCGCGCGTCCGAATGCTCGGACCCATCGAGCAGCTTCAGCCGGTCCTCCGGAGCGTTCAGGACCTCGGCCTCGTCCATCTCGTGGAGACGCAGGAGACCGGAGCGCTCAAGATCTTGGGCCTCACGCCCGAGCAGGCGCGTCACGTACGCGGTGTGCGCAAGATCGCCGAAGACGTTCACGCCGCGATTGACCTCCTCGGAACGGCGCCGCAAGGCGCGGGCACCACACTAGATCTCACGCTGCCGCGGGCTGCGTTGATCGCCGGTCGCACCCGCCGTCAGCTCGAGGCGCTCGACGCGAAGCGCAGAGACCTCGAAGAGGAGAGCGCGCTGATCCTCAAGTTCCAGCCATTCTTCTCGACGTTCCGGAGGATCAGCGAGTCCGGTCTCGATCTCGATGGCATCCGCGTTTTCTACCTGGTCCTGCGCGACGGCAGCGAACAGGAGGTGCGACGCGTGCGGCTCGCGCTGCGAGAATCGCTTGGAGATGTCTTCGAGCTCCTCAGCCAAGCATCGGAATCAGGCGAGGCCGCCATGATTCTCGCGGTGCCCAAGGAACACGGCACCCAGGCTGAGCGTCTCCTGAGCGAAGCGGGCGTCCAATCCCTCACGCTCCCGGATCAATTCGAGGGAGAGAGCGTCGGCGCGACGGTGCAACGGATGCAGACCCGTTTGACTGCGCTTCCAGACGATCTCACGGCCGTCGAGGCTGAACGCGAGCGCATCGCACGGGAAAGAGGCGCGGACCTGATGCGCATCAGAGCGTACGTCGAGGATCACCTCGCGACTGTCGAGGCAATGGAAAAGGCGGCTGTCACGCCTCGCGCGTTCGTTCTCGAAGGCTGGATCCCGCGCGCCGCGCAATCCCAACTGGAGCGACAGCTCGACAAGAGCTTTGGCGGCGTAGTGGAAGTCGAAGCGCTTTCGTCGGAAGACTGGCTCGGGGAGTCGGCGCCCGTGGTGTTGAATAACCCCAGAATCTTTCGACCGTTCGAGGCGATCACCCGAATGATGCCGCTTCCGAAGTACGGCACCGTCGATCCGACTCCGTTCGTCGCCGTGTTCTTTCCGATGTTCTTCGGCATCACTCTCGGCGACATCGGATACGGCGTCATTCTCGCCACCATCTCGCTCGTGCTTCGGCTTCGCTCCGCACCGAATAGCAAGATGCGGTCGATCTCCGAGATCGGGATCGCGTGTTCGCTCTTCACGATCATCTTCGGTTTCTTGTATGGTGAGCTCTTCGGAGACCTCGGGCATCGGATCGGGCTCCACCCGATCATCTTCAATCGTGAGGAAGCCGTGTTCCCTTTCCTGGGGCTCGCATTGGCACTTGGAGTCGTACACGTCGTGCTCGGACTCTTCGTCGGCGCCGTGAAGATGTTTCGGAGAAACAAACGACACGCGCTGGGTCGCGGCATGGCTGGGCTCATGGTGGTGTTGATCGCATTCGCCCTCATGGCCGCGACGGGAATGCTCCCCGATCGCTTCTTCACCCCGCTCGTGATCACCACGCTCGTGGCGTTACCCGTGCTCGTGATCGCCGAGGGCGCCTTGGCCCCCGTCGAGCTGGTGTCGACCCTCGGCAACGTTCTCTCGTACGCCCGCATCATGGCGGTTGGAACCGCCTCGGTCATGATGGCCGTCGTCGCCAACCGGATGACGAACGCATTCGGAGGGGTGGTGGTCGGCGTGATCTGCGCCCTACTGTTCCACCTCGTCAACTTCGTACTCGGTGTCTTCAGCCCGACGATCCACATGCTTCGACTCCACTACGTGGAGTTCTTTGGAAAGTTTTTCAGCCCGGGCGGTTCGCAATACCAGCCCTTTCGACATTGGTCCCCGCGTGAGAACGCGGTTGAGGAGAGGAGCGCATGATATGGAAACCTATGCCCTGTACCTGAGTGCAGCCATGGCGATAGCGATACCCGCCCTGGCGACCGGTTGGGCTCAGTCGCGAATCGGGCCTGCAGCCGCCGCGACGTTGGCCGAAAAGCCAGAGCTCTCGGTCACGGTCGTGCTGCTGATCGCCATCCCGGAAACCGTCGCGATCCTGGGGTTCGTCGTCTCGGTGCTGATTTTGATGCAAGGAGGAGGCTGATCGGACGATGACTCTTTCCAACCTCGACGAAGCACTCCGGGCACGAGCCCAAGATTCGGCTGATGCAATCTTGAGCGCCGCCCGAGTCGATGCAGAGCGCATCGCTGCGGACGCAGCCCGCGTCATCGAGGAACGCAGGAGCGCGGTCTTGAACAGCCGAGAAGACGAATACAAGGCGGAAGCGCGCGCCGGCATCGCGGCGGAGCGGCACGAGGCGATGCGGGCCGTGCTTCTCGCAAAGACTCGCGTGGTCGAGCGGGTGTTGCAGCGCGCGAGAGCACTTCTTCGCGAGAGCGCCGCCAGCGAAGTGTACCGCGCCGGGCTCGAAGACGAGCTCACACGGGCGCTCGGATTCATCGGGGACGAGAAAGCCCTCGTGCGCTGCTCAGAGTCGCTGGCGCCGACGCTGCGCCAGACGCTCCGGTCGAATCCGAATGTGGACGTCGAGGTGGCTGACGACATCGGCACCGGGTTCGTCGCGATCGGAAGCGGCGGCCGCGTGCGAGTCGATTCGACGCTCGAAACCCGGCTCGATCGCCTGGCGCCCGTGCTGGCGATCGAGATTCACGAACGACTGGAGGAACGCTGACCGTGGCGATTTACCTCGGGGACATCAACACGCGCGCACGTGGGCTTCGCACCCGCTTGTTGAAGCCGCGAGATCTCGGGCGGCTCGCCCACGCGCGCAGCCTATTCGGGCTCCAGCGAGAGCTCGTAGCCCTCGGAGTGGCCCCGGCCGATACCCCGGCGACGCCGGCCAGCCTGGAACGCGTGGTTCGCCGACGAGCGGCCGATCTGATGTCGATTTTGGGCCGGTGGTGCGCGGACGAGCGTCAGCCGATTCTCGCGGTCATCTTCGACGACGAGGATCGTCGGTCCATCCAAAGCATCCTCCGCGGCGCGGAGCAGGGTGCGGCCTCGGACACGCGGCTGAGCGGCTTGGTCCCGACTACCCACCTTTCCGAGCGAGCCCTGCACGTATTAGCGAGCCAGCCGACCATCACCGACGTCGTGCGCATGCTGGTCTTGTGGAGCCATCCTTTCGGGCTTCCGCTCGTCGACGCCGCGAGTGGCACACGACCGTCGCTCTTCGCCATCGAAGTCGCTCTGCAACGGGCCTTCGCCAGCCGGGCACTTGGTTCCGCACGTAAGGCTGGGCGTCATCTGATCGACTACGCACGGCAGGTGATCGACGTCATGAACGCCTGGTCGGCTCTACTGCACTTTCCGGAGCGCGACTCCGCAATCCTCGATCTGACCTTCATCGAGGGCGGCAAGCTCGTCGATCGCGAGGCGTTCTCCGATCTATTCGCGCTCGAGAGCTTCGATGCCGTACGCGAAGGGCTCGTGCGGACACTTCGAGAGTCACCCCTCGCGAACGCCTTCGCGGGCGAGCCTGCAGACGTCGCCACCCTCGAAACCGCGGTGCTCCGTGCACAACTCGCCGAGCAGAGTCGCGCTGCGCGCATCGCACCCGAGGGATCTGCGCCCGTCATCAGCTTTGCGCTCGCACTCCGTGCCGAAGTGCTCAACCTGCGGCGGATCATTTGGGGCATTTCTCTCGAAGCGCCGGCCGCGATGCTCGAGGCCGAGATGGTGGTGACATGAGTGAGACGCAGCTCGTGGTGATTGCAGGCGCGGGCTTGACTGCGGGTTTCGCCCTCGCAGGGGTTCATGTCGTGGAAGCGGCCAACGGCGACCACGCCGCCCGCGAGATTGCGCGGCTCGCGGACCAGGGGACCACTGGAGTGATCATCATCGAGGAACCTCTCTACCAAAACATCCCCGAAGAGGTGCGCAGGGGTTTTGCGCGCGCCTCCTTGCCGGTCGTCATTCCTGTACCCGGTCCGGACTGGACCGCCGAATCGAGCGCGCACGAGTACATCGTCGAAATCTTGCGCCGTGCGATCGGCTACCGGGTGAGGCTGCAATGAGCGAACCGTGCATCACGCGCGTAGCCGGTGCGATCGCGGAGGCCCAGCCCCTCGGGGGTGCCGCGCTGTACGAGCTCGTCGAGGTAGGGGCGAAGCGATTGCTCGGCGAAGTAATTCGGATCGACGGGGAGGTCGCTACGATTCAGGTCTTCGAGGAAACGACGGGGCTCGAGCTCGGAGAACCCGTTCTACCAACAGGCAGCTCACTGACGACACAGCTCGGCCCAGGTCTCCTCGGCGCAATTCTCGATGGGGTCGGTCGCCCGCTCGAAGGGCTCGCGGACCGCTCCGGTGACTTCATCGCCCCCGGAGCCTCCCTCCCCACCCTCGACCCGGAGGCGCGCTGGTCGTTCGACCCCGCGATCGACGCCGGTACGAACGTGACCAGCGGCGACGTGCTGGGCGTCGTAGAGGAGCGGCCGGGCTTGATCCACCGCGTGATGGTGCCGCCCGGTGTGAGCGGTCGAATCGACGATATACGGCCGGGCACCTTCACCGTCTCCGACACGATTGCAACGCTCGAAGACGGGTCGCCACTGCGGCTCTCGCATCCCTGGCCCATTCGCGAGCGAAGGCCGATGGGCCGGCGTCTGCGGGGCGACCGACCTTTCATCACCGGACAGCGGGTGTTCGATCTCCTATTCCCCGTGGTCGAGGGGGGGTCCGTGGCGGTGCCTGGCGGCTTCGGGACCGGCAAGACCGTCATCGAGCAGTCGCTCGCGAAGTACGCCAAAGCGGATGTGATGGTCTACATCGGATGTGGGGAGCGCGGAAACGAAATGGCGGAGGTACTGCACGATTTCGGTCGCCTCACCGACCCTGCAACCGGACAGCCCATCATGGACCGGACGATTCTCATCGTGAACACCTCGAACATGCCGGTCGCCGCACGTGACGCCTCCGTCTACCTCGGCATGACGATCGCCGAGTACTACCGAGACATGGGCTATCACGTCGCGATCCTCGCTGATTCGCTCTCCCGATGGGCCGAAGCGTTGCGTGAGATCGGGGCGCGCCTCCAGGAGATGCCAGGCGAGGAAGGCTACCCGACCTATTTGGCGAACCGCATGAGCCGTCTCTACGAGCGCGCAGGGAGGGTCGAAAGCGAGGGGAGCTCGCCTCGCACCGGCGCCGTGACCTTCATCAGCGCGGTGTCTCCGCCCGGAGGCGACTTTGCCGAGCCTGTCACACAGGCATCCCTGCGGGTCGTCGGGGCCCTATGGGCGCTCGACGCACGGCTCGCTCATCAGCGACAATTCCCGGCGGTCGACTGGGACACCAGCTACAGCCTGTATGCCGAGGGGTCTGCTGACTGGTTCGCGAAGGAAGGCGGCTCTGACTGGTCGGAGCTTCGAACCGAAACCATTCGCCTGCTCCAGCGGGATCGCGAGCTTCGCGAGATCGCTGGCTTGGTCGGCGTGGATGCCCTGGAAGACGACGACCGCCTCGTCCTCGAGGGAGCACGAATCGCGCGCGAGTTCTTGATCGGGCAGAACGCCTTCCACCCGAACGACGCCTTCTCGACCATAGCGAAGACCTACCACCTGGCGCGGCTGCTCTGGGCCTTCATGAACGCGGGCGGCGAGGCCCTGTCGAGCGGAATCGGTTTCGAAAAGCTCGATCTCGCGGCGGTTCGTGTCGCGTTCGGCGCCGTGAAGACGGCCCCCGCCGAGGAGCTCAGCGCGCGCATCGCCGATACCGAGCAGACCATCGCCCACATGGGGGAAACATGAAGCGCCTCGACGCACCGGTCGCGCGAACGTACGCGGGTGCCGCGTCGGCGGCCGGCCCACTGCTCTATGTGCGTTCCACGCGCCGTGCGAAGCTCGGCGAATGGGTGCGTATCGAGGGCACCGGTCAGGAGGGGCGCCGCGGCCAGGTGATCGACGTCGGCGACGAGATCACCGTCATTCAGGTCTTCGAGGAAACCCTCGGTCTCCGGCCAGCCGAAGCCAAGATCACGCTCACTGGCGAGACGGCCACGACCGTGGTCGGCAAAGACCTCCTTGGCCGCGCACTCAGCGGAACGGGGGCGCCGCTCGATGGTTTGCCGCCGTCGATCGGCGAAGCACGGCTCCCGATTTGGGGCGCACCGATCAATCCCGTACGCCGCCAACACCCGTCCGATTTCATCGAGACCGGTGTCACCGCAATCGACGGAATGAACACACTGGTGCGCGGCCAGAAGCTCCCGATCTTCTCCGGCCCTGGCCTTCCAGGAGTCGAGCTCGCTGCCGACATCGTCGAAAACGCGCGCCCTGCCCGCGGCGAGCCCTTCGCAGTCGTGTTCGCTGCCGTCGGCATCACCGAACGCGAGACGCAGAGCTTCGTCTCCCGCTTCCGCGAGAGCGAGGTCATGGAGCGCACCGTGTTGTTCCTCAATCAAGCGAGCGATCCGACGATCGAGCGCCTGCTCACGCCGCGCGTCGCCTTGACGACCGCCGAGCACCTGGCGTTCACCCACGGCATCCACGTGCTCGTCGTCATGGCCGACATCACGCACTATGCGGAAGCACTGCGCGAGGTGGCGGCGGCGCGCGAGGAGATTCCAGGCCGGCGGGGCTACCCCGGCTACATGTACACGGATCTAGCGACGCTGTTCGAACGCGCCGGGGTCCTCAAGGGCTCCCCCGGGTCTGTGACGCAGGTCCCTGTCGTCACGATTCCGGACGACGACATCACGCACCCGATCCCCGACCTCACGGGCTACATCACGGAGGGGCAGATCGTGCTGAGCCGCGAGCTTTTCCAGCGAGGTGTCTATCCGCCGATCGACGTGCTTCCGTCGCTTTCTCGTCTGATGAACGCAGGCATCGGAAAGGACCATACCGTGGCCGAGCACCGCGAGTGGGCCGATCAGCTCTATGCCGTCTACGCACGGGGCCGCGAAGCCAAGCTGATGGCCGCCATCGTCGGGAGCGAAGGCCTCGCCCCGGGCGATCGGCGCGCCCTCGAGTTCGTGGAAACATTCGAAAAAGAGCTGATTCATCAAGGCGGTGTGCGGCGCTCGCTGCACGACACGATCCGGAGGGGCTGGGCGCTTCTCGAGACGCTGCCGCGGGACGAGCTCACGCGGATCTCGGACGCGACTTGGAAAGCACACACCTCGACGTCGAAGCCGGGAGAGTCGCCATGAGCGCCCGGTCCGTGCCGCCCACCCGTTCGGGACTCGTTCGTGCGAGCGCTCAGCTCGGCCGCGTGCGGAAGGGGCGTGAGCTTCTCAACAGAAAGCGCGAGGCGCTGATCACCGAGCTCTTTCGGAGTGCTCGCCCCGCACTCGACGCGCGAAAACAGGTCGAGGACAGAGCCGACCTCGCGTACCGAGCTCTGGTCGAAGCCCTGGCTGTGCACGGCGAGCAGGCGCTCCGCAACTATGCATGGCCCGATCGACAGGTCGAGATCGAGCTTCGACTCAGGCAGGTTTGGGGCATTGCGGTGCCTTCGATCGTCTCGCACACGCCCATTCAACGCACGCTGACGGCGCGCGAAACCGCGGCATCATCGGTGGGCCCGGCCGCCGCTCAGGCCGCGACCGAGTTCGAGCGCTTGATCGAGCTGGTTCTCGAAGCGCTGCCGAAGGAACAGCTCGTGCGCCGGCTCGGAGTCGCTCTCAGCAAGGCAACGAGGCAGGTCAACACCTTACAGCTTCGCGTCGAGCCAGCGCTCACGGCGGAGCTCAGCTCGCTCAAGGGAATGCTCGAAGAGCGCGAGCGTGATGAACGCTCTCGGCTCCGTCACGTGCTACGCCGCCGCGAACGCCACCAATAGGCGAGCGTGCCGGCGAAGAGCAGCAGGAACGCCGTGTCCGAGTCGGACGCAGAGGCGACGCGGCAGTCGCAACCGCTGGAAGGGGC
>Ga0209536_100005861_pt1 | contig 18964 bp, 13 predicted proteins | sample DeeMarSeWOR28_12_FD_187461 | JGI IMG/M metagenome (GOLD analysis project Ga0209536, IMG submission 187461) | Marine sediment microbial communities from White Oak River estuary, North Carolina - WOR-2-8_12 (SPAdes) (version 2) | ecosystem: Environmental > Aquatic > Marine > Intertidal zone >... | reverse complement strand
GCCCGGACGCGACGATGGGCGACCGCATGCTCGTGGTGAAGGGAGTCACCTTCGTGTGGTTCGCGGTGGTGATCATGCGATCGACCGGCTGGGCCGCGGTCGGGTTCCGCCGACCCGTGCGACCCGTCGCATTGCTGTATGGGATCCCGTGTTTTCTTCTAAGCGGAATGGCGCTCGCCGGCGGCGTGGCGCCGACGATGACCTCGGTCGCCTTCGCCACCATGACAGTCTGGCTGACGCTCGGCGTCCTGATCGAGGAGATCGTCTTCCGCGGGGTGATGTGGGAGGCCGTCGCCGCGCGGGGGCCCTTCTTCACGGCCATCTCCACGTCTGTGGGATTCGGGATGATCCACCTTCTCGGGATCGGCGGTGAGGTCCCCACCTCGGTCATTCTGGCTCAGATGTGCGCTGCGATCGGAATCGGCATGGTGATCGCCGCGGTGCGCACCGCGGCCGGCACCATCTGGACGGCGGTCGCGGTCCACTGGGTGTTCAACGCGATGTCGTTCGTGGCTTCGGGCGGTGTCGCGGAGACCCTCAGTCCCGGCGTGGAGCTGCAATTCGTGAGCGCCGGAGCGGTCCTGGCGCTGATCGGTCTCGCCCTCGTGGCCCTGGCGTCTCGCCGGTCGGGGTCACGGGGCCGGGCGAGCGTCGCGGCGGGCGCGGGGATGGCGGTCAGTCAGCCAGGGTGAATCGCGACGTCAGTAGTGCCACGGGAACCGGGAGAAATCCTTCTCCCGCTTCTCGACGAACGCGTCGCGCCCTTCCCTTGCCTCCTCCGTGCCGTACGCGAGGCGGGTCGCTTCGCCGGCGAAGAGCTGCTGACCGACCAGACCGTCGTCGATCAGGTTGAAGCCGTACTTGAGCATACGCATCGCGGTCGGGCTCTTCTCGTTGATCGTCTGCGCCCAGCTCAGCGCGGTCTCCTCGAGCTCCGCGTGCGGGATGGAGGCGTTCACCATGCCCATCGCGAGCGCCTCGTCCGCGGAGTAGTCGAAGCCGAGGAAGAAAATCTCGCGGGCGCGCTTCTGCCCGACCATGCGCGCCAGATACGCCGACCCGTACCCGCTGTCGAAGCTCGCCACGTCGGGATCCGTCTGCTTGAACCTCGCGTGCTCCTTGCTGGCGAGGGTCAGATCGCAGACGACGTGGAGGCTGTGCCCCCCACCGGCGGCCCACCCGGGCACGACCGCAATCACGATCTTCGGCATGAAGCGGATCAGGCGCTGGACCTCGAGGATGTGCAGGCGCCCGAGCCGCGCCGGATCGATCGAGCCTTCCCCGCCCTCGTACTTGTAGCCGTCGGCCCCGCGGATGCGCTGATCACCACCGGAGGAGAAGGCCCAGCCGCCGTCCTTGGGCGACGGACCGTTTCCGGTCAGGAGCACACAGCCGACGTCCGAGGTGGTTCTCGCGTGCTCCAGCGTCCGAAACAGCTCGTCGACCGTCCGTGGACGGAACGCGTTGCGGCAGTCCGGGCGGTCGAACGCGATCCGGACCGTCCCGTGATCGAGGCACCGGTGGTACGTGATGTCGGTCAGGTCCTCGAAGCCGGGGACCTCACGCCAGCGGGACGCGTCGAAGATCTCGGATACCATGCTCACCCCTCGTCCGAGAGGATTCTCGCGATCTCGCGCCGCACGTCCCGGAGGTGCACCCGTGTCGCCGGATCACCCGCACGGTCGAGCGCCTCGGCCGCCATCGCGTCGATGTCCTCCAGCTCCGCGCGCAGCACCCCCCGGATGTCGGTGGTCCACGGTGCGGGCACGGGATTGAAGTTCCGGTTCATCTCCGCCTCGCTCGGATGGAGCCGGCGGTCGACCGCCTCCACGAAGGCTCGCTGCACGTTGCGCCGGTACGTGTTCACCCGGACGGTGCCCTCGCCGAGCTCTTCCCAGACACCCGCCCGTAGATCGCTCATCAGATCGTGGATCGAATACGCGTCCTCGTCCATGGCGCCGAACTCGACGAGCCGCTCGAGCCGAGCCTGGCTGAGCAGCTGGTTCATCACCACGCTCTGGCGCTGGCGGAATCGATCCACCACGCCCTCCGGCTCGATCCGCCGCAGGATCTCCTCGTCGAGGAACATGTCCGGCACGTGGAACGCGGTCTCGTTGAGGTACCGCACCGCCTCACGCTGACGATCGCGCTCCACCGGTTCGAACCGCGCCCCGGTGCCGTACTTCTCCTGCGTGATCGCGCCTCCGACGACCGCCACGACGTGGCCCATGTAGCGGCCCCACTGCCCGACCGCCTGACCGTACATGTACTCGAGCTCGTCGTAGCTCTCGCCCGGCTTCTCGGTGACGTCGAGCATCATGTCCATCACCCGACCGAGGTTCAGCATGCCGTAGCCCGTCGACTTCACCGCGTCGGCGTCACCCACGGCCTCGGTGATCCCGTTCGGATCGGAGCCCGCCGCGTCGGCGGTCGTGAAGCGCAGCCACGGGAACCGGTCCTGCTCGCGCGCCCACGCATCCAGCTGCTCCCGCTCGGCGTCGGGAGAATCGGCGCCCGGGATCGGCGCATAGCCCCACCGCACCGCGAAGTGGTCGTACGGCCCGACCTTCGGAATGAGGTAGTCGAGCGGAATGTCGTCCTCCGGCTGGGCCACGTAGTTGAAGCGCGAGTAGTCCATCAGCGTCGCGACGTGGCTGCCGCCCATGCGCTCGAGGAAAGAGGCCGATCGGACCGAGTCGGCCGGGTACATCCCGGATGCCTTCATGTTGTGGGGGAAGCCGATCGAGTGACCGATCTCGTGCGTGACGACGTACTCGACGAGCTTGCCCATGAGCGAGTCGGGCATCGGCAGGCTCTGCGCGCGCTCGTCGAGCGGGCCGACCTGGATGAAGTACCACGCCTTCTGCAGCTGCATGATGTTGTGGTACATGTTGACCTCGCCCTTCAGGATCTCTCCCGTGCGCGGATCGACGATCTGGCCACCGGTCGCGTTCGCGACGGTCGAGGGGCGCCAGTAGATCGCCGACGTCCGGGCATCGTACAGAGAGAAGTCCGGGTCCTCTTCGGGCGTCGGCGCCACGCGACCGAAGATGGCGTTCGAGAACCCCGCGTCTTCGAACGCCGCCTGCCACGCGTCGACCCCGCTCACGATCCACGGCTGCAGCCACTCCGGCGTGGACGGATCGATCCAGTAGACGATCGGCTCGACGGGGTCGGAGACGTCGGCCGACGGGTTCTGCTTCTCGAGTCGGAAGCGGTGGATGAAGCGAACCTGCTCGAGGCGATTGTCGGGGCGGCTGAAGTCCCAGGCGCGGCTCGAGTTGAATCCGACCCGCTCGTCGTGCCAGCGCGGCATCATAGCATCCGCGGGCAGCGGCGTCATGCTGAAGAGGACCTTTACCGTCTGCGACTGCGGACGGGCCTGCCCGCCTCCGCCCGGGCCTCCGCCACCGCCTCCGTTGCCGTTCGCGCGCGACTGACCCGTCTGCGTGACCGCGACGTTCACCCGGTCGTCGAGCGCCCAGAAGTCGTCGACCCAGCTCCTGCTGGACTGGATGCCCTCCACCGGCCGGAGCTCGGGGATGTTGCTGATGAAGAGGTCCGAGACGTCGATCACCGCGGATCCGTCGTCCGCGTACGTCTCGACGTCGAAGACCCGGAGCACCGCCCCTTTGCGGAAGTGCGACACCTGGCCCCAGATGGCGTCCCCGGGATCCGCGGTCAGATCGTACTCGCGGGCGCGCAGGACGACGCGGTCGTCGTCGTGCTCCCAGGCGACGTAGAGGCGACCGAGCGGACCCGAGCCGAAGAAGGAGCCCGGGTTCTGGGCCGTCGACTCCTCGGCACGGCCGGTCAGGAGCATGTCGACGCCGAAGCTCGAGACGGGGATCTCGAAGTAGAGCTTGTCGTCCACCTCGTGCACGTCGAACAGCCCGCGCTTCGTCACCGCCTCGGCGGTGATCACGTCGGCGTAGGCCTTCGGCTCGTCGGCGTCTCCCTCGCCGCCACCCGGTCGTTCGGGGCGGTCCTGGGCATTCAGGATCGAAGGGAGGGCGAGCAGTGCCGCGCTCAGGGCGAGCGCGACGGAGGCAGGGCGGTTGCGGAACATGGCGGGCAGGGTCGATGTGAAACGAGCCCGGACGTTAGGCCGATCGGCTGCGCCTGCCTAGTGTGAGCCCCGCCGATTCGGAGCCCCGCCCCGGCTCAGGGCCTCCACGCCGGGCGCTCACCCGTATCGCGATAGAGCGGCTTGCCGTGGGCATCCCGCTCCTCGGAGAAGTAGTGCACCGAGCGGGGCAGATACCCTTCGTGGTCTTCGAAGAGCCGGCCGAACTCTTCCTGGCACGGCCTCCGGAAATCCTCCATCGACAGCCGTGGATTGCGTTCCATCAGGACGCCGGCCAGGTAGCCGAAGAAATGCCCGCCCACGAAGCGGTCGTAGGCGATGCTGGCGAACGCGCCGTCCTCGTACCGGTTGTAGGCGTTGAGGGCACCGTCCGCGAGCCCCAGGTCCCGGCGCCGCCGCATGTCGATGCCGACGCTCAGGTCGCGGTGGACGAGCCGTTGCACGGCGCCCGCTTCGTCGATCTCGAGGAGGACGTTCTGTCCGTGCGGCTCCAGGATGAAGCCGAGCTCCCTGTAGCACCGGATCCAGTGCCGTACGACCGGAAGCATGACGTGGTCGAGGGTCCAGCCGAGCGGATCCGCCGGATCGGCCAGCTCGACGATGAGGGGATCGAGCGCAGGGTCGAAGCGGTCTCTGCCGTACAGCGCGAATCCCGGAACGAGCCGGCGCTCCACGGTGGCGTGCGGAAACGGTCGAAGGTCGCGGACGAGGTAGCCCCAGTTCTCCCCGCGTGTCCCGTCCGATTCGGTCCTGGGATGGGCCACGCCGATGACTTCTCGCAGGAAGGCGAACGACGCGTCGCCTCCCCCGCACCACGCCTGCACTTCGCCCGAAACCACGACCGCCTGCTCCACCACCTCGTCCCGCATCCGCCGTCCATAGCGCGAGACCCGGAAGGGGAAGTGGACCTTCAGGGCATGGGGGCACCGTTGGCCTACCGTGAAGAGCGTCCGCGTCGACGACCCGGGTGAGACGCGCAGTGGAGGAAGCGGGCGCCCCAGGGTCGACGTGCGTACGAGCCACGGATCTTCCGGGTCGTCACGGAGCACCTGCGGGTGAACGGCGAACAGGACCCGTTCGTCGGGCAGGTACCGGGCCTCGAGCTCCGCGGGAGGATCGGCCCGATACACGCGCATCGCGTCTCGTGGCAGCTCCCAGACCGGAAGGTCGAACTCGGTTGCCCCGATCGTCGGCTGATACTCGGGACGGCACTCCGTGTACGCCGCATGCACGCTGTACGTGCGCGTGCCCTCGTTCCTGTACCGCTCCAGGTAGGGGAGCGGCGGCACGGCCACGGGGCGGCGAGCCAGCTTCACGTCCAGGTCAGGGTCGGAGTCATCGACGTTCGTCGGAATGGACGTCCATCCGGATACGGTCACCTTCGCGGTCTTCGAGGGAGCGAGCAAGGAGCCGAAACCATCGACTCGCTCCCGTGATCCGAGGGTCTGGCACTCTTGTTGCACCTCACCGGCAGCCGCAGAGACGACGGCGTCCAAGCCCGAGCTGCGAGAGCACCATGAGTCGATTCAACTTCGCGACAGCCGCGACCTTCTTCCTCTGCACCGCCGCCAGCGTCTCGGCGCAGTCGGCCGGTACGATCGAGATCGGCGGGTACGGCCAGTTCACCCGCTTCGACGAGAACACGACGCTCACGCAGGATCCGTCGTGGGGAGGCGGAGGCTTCCTCGGGGTCTTCGTGGCGAGAAACCTGGCCATCGAAGGCTCCTGGTCCCGCACATGGACGGAGGACGCTTCGGCGGCCGGTGTGGACGCGACCTGGGATGCGCTGCGCGGCCGGCTGGTCTACGGACTGCCGATCTGGGACCGCGTTCATCCGCTCATCGGAGCCGGCTACGTCCGCAATATGTACGCGGACGGCGTGGACGCCGATGACGACGGAGTGACGGGCCTGGTGGGGTTCAAGGCCTACCTCTCCTACCGGGTGGCGCTACGCAGCGAGGCTCAGCTCGACTACATGTGGTCGCCGTTCAACGAGGGCGCCACCGTCGGCTCGAGCACGGTCGACGACCACATGAACTGGACCGTCTCGGCCGGTCTCTCCATCGACGTCGGGCCGGGGCGTACGCGCGATCAGGATCGGGACGGGGTCCAGGACAGACGGGACGCCTGTCTCGGGACTCCGGCCGGTGTCTCCGTGGACGCGGCGGGCTGCCGGATCGACACCGACGGCGACGGCGTCTTCGACGAAGAAGACCAGTGCGCCGCCACGCCGCAGGGGGTCCGCGTGGACCCCATGGGCTGCCGGATCGACACCGACGGCGACGGTGTCTTCGACGAAGACGACCAGTGCGCTGCCACGCCGAGCGGGGTCCGCGTGGACGGCGCGGGGTGCCGTGTCGACACCGATGGCGACGGCGTCTTCGACGAGGACGACCAGTGCGCCGCCACCCCGGGTGGAGCCCGCGTGAACCGCGTGGGGTGCCAGATCGACTCCGACGGCGACGGCGTCTTCGACGAGGACGACCGCTGCGGCGCAACGGAGCCGGGCGTCACAGTCGACCCGAACGGATGTCCGCAGCTCTTCGAGCCGGAGACCACGGTCGTCGTGCTCGAGGGTGTCACCTTCGAGTTCGGGAGCGACATCCTCACCGCATCGGCGATGCGCGTGCTCGATCGCGTGGCCACGTCGCTCCGTGGGAGCCCGGACCTGCGCGTCCGGGTCTCCGGCCACACCGACTCGACGGGGCCGCGGACGCTCAACATGAGGCTTTCTCAGGAGCGCGCCGAGTCGGTGGTGCGGCACCTCGTGGCGCAGGGTGTGGCCGCGGACAGGCTCGTGGCCGTGGGCTACGGTCCGGACCGTCCCGTGGCCGACAACCGCACCTCCGCCGGACGGGCCATGAACCGCCGTGTCGAGCTCGAGCGGATGAACTGATCGCCGGCGGGGCCGAGCGCGAAGGTCGGCGACGTTCGCCGACCGATCGTGCTCCTCCGCCCTCCGGATCGCGCCGGGGACCGGCGTCGATTGCGGTGCCGCGACTCGGCCCCCTACCATCCCCTTGTCTCCCAGACGTCCCGTGGAATGTCGCGATCAGATGGACCCGATGGTTCAGCGCGGCTCCAGGGGTCCGAGGATGTCGACCCAGAGGACAACGTCATGGTCGTACCACCCCATCCGGTCAGACAGCCGTCATGATCGTGGATGGACACCTGGCCGCCGCTCCTCTGACGAAGGACCTGACGTGGCCCGTCGATGAGTACAAACGAGAGGGGCTGTACTTCTACCTGAAAGCCACGGCAGGTGTCTCGCCGAACGGCCGAGTCGAGGTGGACGACTGCGGCGAGATGATCATGCTGGGAAGCTATTCGTACCTGGGCCTCATCGGTCACCCGGCCATCAGTACGGCCGCCAGGACCGCGATCGATGAATACGGTACCGGCACCCATGGCGTACGCCTTCTGGCCGGATCTCTGCCCCTGCACGACGAGCTCGAAGAGCGGATCGCTCGATTCAAGCAGACAGAAGCGGCCATCACGTTCTCGAGTGGCTACGTGGCCAACTCGGCGACCATCGCCGGGCTCCTGTGCAAGGGAGATACGGTGGTGAGCGACAGCCTGAATCATGCGAGCATCGTGGACGGCTGCCTGCTTGCCAGGGCGCACCATACGCGTTTCCGCCATGGCGATATGGGACATCTGGAGCGCCGCCTGCAGGAGGCGCGGCGGAGCAGGCCCGTGAGCCGGATCCTGGTGGTTTCCGATGCCGTGTTCAGCATGGACGGTGACATCGCGAATCTGCCCGAGATCCACGGGCTGTGTCGACGATACGGAGCCTATCTCATGATCGACGAGGCTCACTCGATCGGCGTCCTCGGTGAGACGGGCCACGGCATCGAGGAGCATTTCGGGATGCCGCCCGACACCGTGGACGTCAAGATGGGCACCCTGAGCAAGGCGATTCCCAGCGCCGGGGGCTACGTGGCGGGAAGCCACGAGTTGATCACCTTTCTGAAGCACGGGGCCCGGGCCTTCATCTTCTCCGCGGCGCTGCCCCCCGCCTCGGTGGCGGCGGCCCGGGTGGCGTTCGACGTGATCGAGGAGGAGACCTGGCGGGTGAAGAGGGTGCAGGAGAATGCGCGCTACTTCGCCCGGCGGCTGAGGGGGGCGGGCTTCGATCTGCTGAATTCGGAGACGCCCATCCTGCCGGTGATCTGCGGAGGGGTGGATCCGGCGGTGCGGCTGGCCAGCTTCTGCCAACAGCGAGGGATCTTCGTGCAGGCGGTGGCACCCCCCGTCGTGCCGGCGCAGCTGTCTCGGCTGCGGGCGTGTGTGCTGGCAGTACACACGAGGGAGGACCTGGATTACTGCGCCGAAACCATCATCGAGGGTGGGCGGGCGCTGGGTATCGTCTAGCCGTCTGGTGAAGTTCTCCTTCCTCTACGGCATCACGACCCGTCGGCTGCTCGGTCTCCTGCGAGACAACCGATGGCGGGTGTCTCCCCGGTACGTGCCGCGGTTGCTGTTCCACGTCCTCTGCAGTCTCTGGAATTCCCGAATGGCCGCCCGGGAGGAACGGGCCCACGGCACCGCCATCCGGAGTACCCGCGTGGAGCCGGCCCCGCTGTTCATCATCGGACATTGGCGCAGCGGCACGACCCATCTGCACAACCTGCTCGCACAGGATCCCCGGTTCGCTACACCCAGCACCTTCGACGTGGTGTTTCCCGCCAGCTCCCTGAGCATCGCGGGTTGGCAGAGGAGGCTGTTGGGGCTTCTGGTGCCCCGCGTTCGCCCGGCCGACAACGTGGCCTTCGGACTGGATGTGGCGAACGAAGAAGAGCTGGGTCTCTGTCAGCTCACCCAGGCGTCGCCCTACCTCGCCCTGACCTTCCCGCACCGAGCCGATCACTACAGCCGCTTTCTGGACCTGGCGCTCGTCTCGGAAAGCGAACGGGAGGAGTGGAGGCAGGCCTACTGCGCGTTCCTCCGGAAGCTCAGCTACCGGTACGGCAGACGGCTGCTCCTGAAGTCACCGACCAATACGGGCCGCACCGGCGAGCTGCTCCGGCTGTATCCGGACGCCCGCTTCGTCCACATCGTCCGGGATCCCATCGACGTCTATCAGTCCTCCATGCGTCTCTTCGAGACCCTGATTCAGCGCCACAGTCTGTTGCTGCAGACCTTCCGCCCCGATGGCCTCCGGGAGCGCGTCATCCAGAACTACGCCGTGATGCACGCGGCCCATTTCAGGGATGTGGACCGGATTCCTCCGGGACGGATCCATCGGGTCCACTACGAGGATCTGGTCCGGGACCCCCTGGGCGAGATCCTGAGGATATACGCGAGCCTGGACCTGGGTCCGAGCGACGAACCGGCGCGGAGAATCCGTTCCTACCTGGAGTCCCTCGGTTCGTATCGGGGGAATGACTATCCGCCTCTCGATCAGGCGGTGGTACAGCGCCTGGAAGAGCGCTGGGCGGCCTGCTTCGAGGAATGGGGCTACGGAGCGCCGGCGTCCTGAGGGGGCGGACGGCGTCCGGCGGCCGGTTGTGTCCCGAGCCGGCTCCCTCGTACGTTCGCTCCCGACCGGTCCCCTGCCTCCGTGATCGTCCAGTCGGGGCCGCGAGCCTGACGATTCTGCCTTGCGTACCGTCCATGGCGGTCCCCGAAGACCCGTTGCGAATGCCTCTTCACAGGCTCCGCTCATAATGGCGGACTCCACCGGCCTCCGTCCGTACCCACGGCCGAAGTACGCCCGGGGCGGGGACCCCGCATTCTCCACCGCGGTCCACCGCCGGGTGGATCGGTACTTCCGCGACCTCCGGGTCCCGCGGCGGGGGGGAGCCGGCGTGCGGGCGAAGACGCTGATCCTCCTGGCCCTGTACGTCGGGTCCTACCTCCTCCTCCTCAGCAGCAGCGGGTTGAATCCCGCGGGCATCCTGCTCGTCGCTCTCGTCTTTGGCGCCGTCAACGTCCTGCTGGTCTTCAACGTCGCTCACGATGCAGCGCACAACGCGCTCTTCGACGACAGCCGGCTCAATCGGCTCTTCAGCTACACGTTCAACCTGGTAGGGGCCAACGCCTACCTGTGGGCCATCACCCACAACCAGATCCATCACGCCTATCCGAACGTCGGGGACTACGACGGGGACATCCACCAGCAGGCCCCCCTCATCCGGGTGTCTCCCACCGTACCCCGGCGCTGGTATCACCGATTCCAGGCCTTCTATGCGCCCCTCGCGTACATGACGTACAGCCTCTTCCTGGTGTTCGTGAAGGACTATCAGGACATCGGCATCCTGCCGAAGAAGGGGAGCAGGCTCCTCGAGAACCTCGGTCATCCCCTCCGACAGTACGTCGTGTTCTTCCTCTCGAAAGCGGGCTACTACGGCCTCACCATCGTGGTGCCGTTCCTCGTGCTAGACGTCACCTGGGTCCAGTTCCTCGTGGGATTCCTCATCGTCCACGCATTCATGAGCCTGCTCCTCTCCGTCGTCCTGGTGCCGGTCCACATGGTCGACGAAGCCCCGTTCGACACGGTCACGGAAGAGGGGACGATCGAGGAGAGCTGGTTCATCCACGTCTTCAAGAACACCATCGACTATTCGCGGACGAGTCGCCTGGCGAACCTGTTGTTCGGAGGGCTGAACACGCATCTCGTCCACCACCTGTTTCCGGGCGTGTGCCACGTCCACTACGTCGCTCTGTCGGAGATCCTCAAGGAGACCGCGCAGGAGTTCGGTATTCCGTACCGCGACGTGACCATGCCACAGGCGGTGGCGTCCCACTTTCGGCTGCTGGCGAGAATGGGGAGAGCCTAGGACAGCTCCCTGTCGTACACACAGTACGTCTTGTACAGACTGGCCCCGACTTTGTCCAAGAGGCTGATCAGGTTGACGTTGCTCTCCGAGATCCAGGACAGCTCGGCGGTTTCGTAGCCCTTCTCGACGGCCTTGGCGATGGTGCGGTGGAGGAGAAGAGCGTCGATCCCTCGGGTCCGGAGGCTGGGCACGACCCCGATCAACATCAGACGGAGCCGCCTGATCGTGCGCCTGCGGTAGAGGAGGCGGGCAAGGAAGAGAGGGGACAGCCGTCCGTCGGATCGACGGGGGACCGCGTTGACGTCGGGAACGGGAAGGGCGCAGGCCACGACCTCGCCATCCATCTCCACCATGGAGACCAGCTCCGGATCGACGACGAGTCTGAGGGACTTTCCCACGAAGGACATCTCGGCCTCGGAGGCAGGCACGAATCCCCAGTTCTCCCGCATCGACGCGTTGTAGATGCGCGTGACGTGCCGCAGCTCGTCCTCGAAGCGGCCCAGGTCGAGAGGCCGGACCGACAATCGCTCCCGATCCAGAAGCCGCTCGCTGACCCGCTGCAGCTGGGACGAGAGCTCCTCGTTGCGGCGCACGGCGTCGGTGGTGACGTGGTAGGCCAACAGACGATGGCTGGGCCGGAAGCCCCAGTTCTCGAAGAGCTCGAGGTAGTAGGGCGGCGAGTGTCTCATCTGAACGAACGGCTGCGAATCGTAGCCGCTGGTCAGCAACCCGCATTCGTTCATGAGCGAGAGATCCACCGGCCCCCGGACGGTGTCCATGCCCCGGGCACGAAGCCAGTCGGCCGCCCGGTCGAACAGGGCTTCCGCAGTGGTCCGATCGTCGACGCATTCGAAGAAGCCGACGAAGCCCGTCCTGTCACGGTGGAAGGCGTTGTGAGCCGGGTCGACGAAGGCCAGGATCCGACCCCTCACGCCGTCTCCGGCGCGGGCGATCCAAGCACGAGCCTCGCCCCGGCGGAAGAAGGGGTTCTTACGCGGGCTGAGCAACGTCTTCCGCTCCACCAGAAGGGGAGCGACCCAGTTGGGATCGCCCGCGTAAATCCTTCGCGGAAGCCGGTGGAACGCCCTCCAGTCCCTCCGTCCGACGACCTCGGTCAGCTCCAGGTCGCGAGACAATGCAGGAATCCGGGGAAGGTCGGAAGCTCGAGGGGGCCCAGCATCATCCTACTCCGGCGGCGCCGAGCAGCGCACCCGCGCGGGCCTCGGCCTCCGACACAATGGCCGTCGCCCGCACATCGGCTTCACGCTCGATGTCCGCGGCACGCTCGTCCGCCTCGCTGCGGATGCGCTCGGCCGCGGGCTCGGCCGCCACGCGTGCGAGGGGGTTCGCCGCCCGCGAGAGCAGCTCTTCGGCCGCCCGATCACCCTCGGCGCGAATACGTGCTGCCGCCTGGGCCGCCTCGGCCCGGACCGCGTCGGCCTGACGTCGGGCTTCGGCAACGATGCTGTCGGCCTCGGCCTGGGCACGCCGACGGGCCTCCTGCCGGGTCGAATCGACCTGCTCGCGGACGTCGTCGACGCGCTCCTCGACCGGTGCGGTTGCGGACCGGGTGGCCGCCTCCCGGAGGGTGGCCGATGCGTCGCTCAACCCGATGTCGAGGGAGGGCTGCGTCACGGTACCGGTCACGCGAACGGATACCGGTATCGTCTCCAACGAGGCGAAGCCCGATCCGAGCGGCCCCAGGTTCGACGTGAGCCGGGTCAATGCATCGTCCGCCAGCCCGGATCGGGGAACGAGCACGGTCAACGCGTAGTCCACCGACTGGTCGAATCCGTTGGAGCCGGAGACGGTCATCGGCAGCCCGCCCACGGCGACGTCGAACGGATCCACGGTCAGCCTTCCGTCCTGGATGCGCACGCTCGACCGCAGCGCCTGGACAACGGGGTTGGCGAGGTCCGGAATACCGAGCCGCTGCCCCAATTGCTCGGTGAGCGGGAAGCCCTCGATAACGACACGGGACGTGGTCAGCAGTCCGTCCCCGTCGAGGACTTCGATCACGGGTGAAAGGTCCCGACCGAGCACACCGCTGAGGGCGAGGTCGGTCGAGAACGTCCCGCGGGCGTAGCGGGCGATCGGAGCGAGCGCCCGGACGGTGAGAAACGCCTCGGCGGCCCCCGCGACATCGAGGCTGTCGAGGTCGAGATCCAGCTCGAACGCTGGAGCTTCGGGATCGACGGTCTCGTAGAAGCCATCCATCGCGACCCGGCCACCCAGCGTCTCGAGCCGGAAGCCCTCCAGGGTCACCCGCTCGTCGCGCACCGTGGCTCGCCCCTGCGCCCGTCTCGTCTCGATCCCGTTCACGACGAGCTCGTCGACGGTGCCGTCGAGGACGAGATCGAGCCTGGGCGGCACGGCGATCGCCTGGGCGGCCTCCTCCGAACGCCACTCGTCCAGAACCAGACGCCGACTGGTGACGTCGGCCGCGCCCCGGAGGGCCTGCCCGCCGATCGCGTAGCCGAGCAGGTTGTCGAGCCGGCCCGTCGCACGCACGTCGCTGCTGCCGAGCTGGGCGTCGAGTGCGCGGAGCTCCGCCGTCTCGGGCGTGAGCCGCACCTCGGCCTCACGAATGTCGACCGGCTGCCGCAGCCCCTCACCTCGGAGCGTGACGTCGCGGGCCTGCAGGACGCCGCCGGCAGCGATCCGATCGTAGCGCGCATTGTCCACGTCCGAGCGCCGGGCGCGCAGCTGCGCGTCCGCGGTCACGACACCCCCGAGCTCCTCGGCGGTGTCGAGCTTCACGGTCCGGGCTACGTCCGCCAGATCGACCGTGCCTCTGACGCGCGCATCGACGTCGGGATCCGAGACCGGCGTGCGCAACGTGAGCGACGCATCGACCGGCTGATCACCGATCTCGAAGTGGAGGTCCGCGAGCTCGACCACCGTGGCGTCCAGATCACCGCCCGGATTGGTGAGCGCGAGCCTCGCGGAGATCGCCTCGGCAGCGAGCGGCAGTTCCGGATATCGGAAGCGCCCGTCGTCGACGCTCATGCGGACGTCGAAGGTCGGCACCACGCCTGCTCCGATCGGGCCGTGGGCGCGGCCTTCGAACGAGAACGTCCCCGAGGTCTCGAGCGACGCGAAGTCGTGCGCATAGACCGCCGGGACCAGGGAGAGGACCTCTCCGAAGTCGGTGTTCGGAGCAGCGAACGTCAGGTCCACCGTGGCTCGCTCCGCCGCCCGGCCGAGAACGCCCTCGAATCGCACGCCGAGCTCGTTCAGACGAAGCTCGTTCTCGACGAGGCGCGCCTGGCCTTCGGCCATGTCGACGTCGAAGTCTCCCTCGAAGTCGACCGTGACTCCGTTCAGGTACGGTATGCCGGTGAAGCGGAGCGTGACCGAATCGGCGTGCGTACGGGTCACCGCGACGAGGCTCTGCCGAGAGAAGTCCCCCGCGAGCGAGTGGCTCAGGCCCGTGATGGAGACAAAGAGCCCGGACGATGCGTCGTCGAACAGGAGCGCCCCGTCGGAGACCTCGAGGCTGCGCAGGGCCACCGCGAGCGCGGACCCGGAGCCCTCGGCCTCGTCGCCCTTCGGTACCACGTCCCAGCTCGCCACCCCGTCGTCGTCGACCCGGAGCCGTACGACGGGGCGCTCCACACGCACCGAGCGGACCTCCAGCGGACCGCGACCGCGGGCCGCGCGCAGGACGCTGCCGAGGCCCAGCGCAAGCCTGAAGTCACCGACGGACACCAGCGTGTCCCCATCGAAGCTTCCCGTCCCGACGACGCTGAGCCCACGTAAGGTCAGTCGAGCATCGGGGAAGGCACCGAACAGGTCGAGGCCGACGTCCGACCAATCGACGCGGACGCGCGCGGCGCGTTCCACTTCGGCGCGCATACGCTCTTCCACGGCACCGACGAACAGCAGAGGCAGGACTGCCAGCGTCATGAGCACGACGCCCACTCCGCCCGCCGAGCCCAGCGCGATCCTGGCTTTCTTCGTCATGATCAGTCTGCCCCGCAGTGGGCCCACCATCGCCGCCGCTTAAACGTTTGTTTATCGTCGGAGGTTCCGACAATAGTCACGCTGTGCTGCACGGATCGAGCCAGCGCCTTCGCGGCGAGGCCGGGCGCCACGCGCTCCGGCAAGGCTATTCACGCGGTGGTGGAGATCTACCGACCAATCACGTAGTCGCTCTTGGCCGGGCTCACGCCCCCGTACATGACGCCCGTCTCCGGATCGATCATCACCATCTTGACGGCGCCGGCGCCCGAGGTCGCCTGGCGATAAGGCTGTTGCAGCTCACTCACTTCGATGCGGTGCCCGAGCGCGGCCAGCTCGGCTCCCACCACGTCGGCGAGCACTGCGGGCATCGTCAGCATCCCCCGGATCGGGTACGGATAGTTCGACGCAGCGAACGCGCTGCTCGTGACCGTCGCTGCCTCGACTGCCTGCTGCACGTTCATGTCGAACTCGGCGACGGCCAGGAAGGCCTGTAACATCGCCTGCGGCTGGTTGTCTCCACCCGGCGTATTCCACGCGAGCCACGGCCGACCATCCTTCATCGCGAGCGCGGGGTTGATCGTGTGGCGGGTCCGCTTGCCCTCGGCCAGGAGATTGAGGTCGTCGTCGTCGATGCCGTAATACGTCATGCGATTGTTGAGGACGATTCCGGTACCGGGCACGTACATACCGCTTCCGAAGCTCCCGTTCACGCTGTGGGTCACCGACACGAGGTTGCCGAACGGATCGGCGATCGAGAACGACGACGTCTCACCCGCCTCCTCCAGCGGGGCGGCCCGCTCGATGGGATGTGTCGCCTGCTCGTACTCGACGGCGTGGCCTTCGAGCACGGCCGATTCGGCCCGGGGGTCACCGGGGGGAGGAGCCACCAGGGCGCGGTCCTCTCGAATCAACGCTCGACGGAGCGCAGCGTACTCCTTCGTGAGCAGCTCCTCTGTCGGCACGTCGACGAAGCGGGGGTCGGCGATCCACTGATTGCGATCGGCGAACGCGAGCTTCAGCGACTCCGTTACCACGTGTACGTACGCGGCCGAGTTGTGGCCCATCGCCCGGAGGTCGAAGCCCTCGAGCATGTTCAGCGCCATCAGCATCACGATGCCCTGCGAGTTCGGCGCGCTCTGATACACCTCGACACCGCGGTACTCGGTCACGATCGGAGCGCTCGACTCGGCTTCGTATGCGGCCAGGTCCTCGTAGCGGAGGCGGCCGCCCATCTCCTCGTAGAAGTCACCGAACCGCCGCGCGAGCTCACCCCGGTAGAAGACGTCCGCCCCGCCCGAAGCGATCAGCTCCATCGATCGCGCGAGATCCGTCTGTACGAAGACGTCCCCTCTGTCGAGCGCCCGGCCCTCCGGCATCAGGACTTCCACAGACGACGGATAGGGAGAGATCTTCTCGACGTTGCGCTGATGATAGGTCGACGACCAGAAGTCGAGCGGATGCCCCTCCCGAGCCGCGCGGATCGCCGGCGCGAGGACCTCGCCGTACGTCATCGTGCCGAAGGTCTGCAACGCCAGGTCGACGCCCCCCACCGCGCCGGGCACGTCGGTCGCGTCGGGGCCGGCGCTCGGTATGCCGCCCTGCTCCCGGAAGTACTCGGCGGTCGCGAGCGCGGGAGCGCCCCCCGTGCCGTTGATGAAGACGACACGATCCTCTTCGGCCACGTAGGCGACCATGAAGAGGTCTCCACCCATCCCGGCCTGATGCTGCTCGACCACGGTCGTCATGTAGAACACGGCCGCCGCGGCGTCGAACGCGTTACCACCCGCTTCGAGCACCTGCCAGCCGGCCATGGACTCGAGCGGGTGTTCGGCCGCGACCATTCCGAACGTGCCCATGACCACGGGACGCCAGAACGGTGTTTCGGAAGGGGACTGCGCGGCCGTCGGGGCGCAGACGATCGCGGCAGCCAGCACGAGAACGAATGGGCGCATGAAAACCGTCCTGATCGGGGTCAGCGGTACCTCAGTCTGGGGCAGGTGTGACCGTGCGGCCAGGTGGTGTGAGGCTATCGGATTGCCGGAGGTCTCACTGCCGACGATGCCGAGGACGAGGCTGGCCTTCCGAAGCGTGCTCGAGGAGTGCCGCATCGGCTACAGGACCATCGGCGAGCTCGACGAGGGCCGGAGCAATGCGGTGCTGGTCCCTTCGTGGTACGGCGGGAACACCGCAGCCTGGGTCGAGCTCCAGGGGGCGCTCCTCGGCGAAGACCACTCCTACTTCGTGATCCTCGTCGACGCGCTGGGGAACCGGCGTGTCGGTTTCGCCGTCGAACAGCACTGCGCAGCCGGGTACGGCCTTTCCGGACATCACGACCCGGGACATGGTCCATAGCCAGTACCGGCTCGCCACCGAGGTGCTGGGCCTGGACCGACTTCACGCGGTCATGGGCATATCCATGGGCGGCATGCAGACGTTCGAATGGGGCGTTCTGTACCCGGACTTCATGGAGAAGCTGGTCCCCATCGCAGGATCGCCCAGGCTTGCCGGCCACGACGTCGCCCTCTGGGAGTCGTACAAGCGACTGCTGCTGTGGGGCGCGGAATGTCAGTGCGAAGAGGCCGCGGAGACGCTCGCAGCGGTGATGATCCTCAACAGCACGACGAGTGATCAGGCAGGCGTCGATCTCCCCGGCGACTCGGTCCACACGCGGATCGGCCGTTCGTCTCCGAACCGCACCGAGGGGGGCACGGCCATGAACCTGGTCCGGCAGGCCGATGCCATGATGGCCACCGACGTCGCCCGATCGTTCGACGGAGACTGGACCGCCGCGGCCGCGGCCGTTCAGGCCGACATGCTGGTCATCGTAGGTGCGAGCGACCACGTGGTCACACCGGGCCCCGCAGTCGAGTTCGCCGAGAGGATGGGCGACAGGGCGACGCTGATCGTCTTCGAGAACGACTGCGGCCACGACATCCCGGGCTGCGAGATGTTCCGATCCAGGAGCCTCATTCGGGAGTTCCTGGGGCGGGCGCCTCGGCCCTGAAGAGGGCCGCATACCTGGCGGACGGCACGACCGATCGGATGTCGGTCCACGAGGACTCGTGCTACGTCGAATCCCTCGAGCTACCGGCTCGCTTCTGTTTGTACATGCGCTGATCGGCCTCCTCGACCAACGCGCGCACGGTGGAGTGCCTGGACGGATCGTACTGCGCGATCCCGACACTGAAGGACACGAGCGGCTCGCCCTCGCGCATCTCCAGGCTCCCCTCCAGCAGCGACAGCGGCCGTTGAACGTCCTCGGGGGTCGCGGACGTCAGGAGCACGCAGAACTCGTCGCCTCCGACGCGGGCGACGACGTCCGAGTCACGAAACGTCTCCCGGAGATTCTGGGCGAAGGTCCGCAGAACCCGGTCGCCCGCCGCGTGGCCCAGGGTGTCGTTGATGGGCTTGAAGCCGTCGAGGTCGAAGTACAGGAGCGTGGCCGGCTCGTCTACGCGGCGACACATGGCGATCGTGTGCTCTGCGATCGCGTCGAAGCCGCGTCGATTCGTCAGCTTCGTCAGCTCGTCCAGGGTGGCGAGCGACAGCGACGTCAGCTCTTGCTCGAGCATCTCCGCGAGATCTTCGAGCAGACCCACGTCCTCCTCGCTCACCGCTCGAGGCTCGTGGTCGATCACGCACAGCGTGCCGAGCCGGCTGCCATCGGGAGCCCACACGGGGCAGCCGGCGAAGAAGCGGATCTCCGGCAGGCCGACGACGAACGGGTGGTCGCGCAGCCGTGGGTCTCGAGTGGTGTCCGGCACGATGACGACCTCGTCGCCGAAGATCGCCGCGGAGCAGAAGGCCAGCTCCCGCCGCAGATCGCTCGGGTCGAGGCGGATGCGGGACTTGACCCAATAGCGGTCGGAGCCGGTCAGCTCGAGCAGGGCGATCGGTGTATCGAAGAGACGCTGCGCGAGGCGGGTGAACCGATCGAATCGCTCGTCGGAGTCCGTGCCGAGCAGCTCCAGGGCCTGCAGCCCGGGAGCGTGACCGGCGGGGGGTGGGGGGGGCGGAGAAATCTCTTGCACGGGTTGGGGAGGCTGGAGCGTTGATCCTGCGTCGTGAGCCCGTCTTTCTCAAGGTGCCTGAGCCCCGGGAGCCCGAATCGCTGTAGGACTGACGCAGG
>Ga0209536_100005860_pt1 | contig 18965 bp, 18 predicted proteins | sample DeeMarSeWOR28_12_FD_187461 | JGI IMG/M metagenome (GOLD analysis project Ga0209536, IMG submission 187461) | Marine sediment microbial communities from White Oak River estuary, North Carolina - WOR-2-8_12 (SPAdes) (version 2) | ecosystem: Environmental > Aquatic > Marine > Intertidal zone >... | reverse complement strand
AAGCCGCGGTGAAACCTCGAGGCTGACGTAACCGTCGCGCCGGCCCGTCGCCACAAATACCGGTCGCATGATATCCGCCGCGCGGCGGATATCCTCCAGTGCCAGGTGTTCATAGGCCGCCTGCGTATCCAGATCCCGCCTGTCGGCCAGGGCCGTCAGCGTGTCAGCATAGTCACTGCTGCCCGCGATGGCCTTCTGGAAGATCGCCGGATTGGACGTCATCCCCTTGAGCCCGTCGTCCCGGATCAGCCGTTCAAGCTCCCCGCTTACCAGCAGGTTGCGGCGAATGTAATCGAACCAGATGGACTGGCCGAAGTCATTGAGGGCGAGCAGTGGATTCATCCGGTCATGTCCTCCAACCTGGGTTACGACGCCAAATCGGGTGGAAACGCACCTGATCAAGCGGCTGCCGCGACTATATCAGACGTGTCACGGCCCGCAACTCCGGTGAACGGGCTGCACAGCCGCGCCGGCGCCGCCGCCCGCGTGATTACCAGTCAAACCCGGCAAACGCCCTGCCCGTCCCGACCCCGTCCCGACCCCGTCCCGGCACCTGACGCAGGCACCGCTACCCGACGCAGGCGGTCAACTGAAACGCTTTGTGACATTTCGGTGAACCCGGTGCATGCCCCGGTGCATGTATGGGCGTTTTCTCTTATACTCGCGTTCGCCGGTCCACCGGCAATCCGGTGAGATCCGGCCGTGGCCGGATCGACTTCGCTTGCACAGCCGGACGGGTAACCACGGCATGACTGGAACACCTGGAACGTGATCACGATTAAGCGCGGACTCGATATCCCCATTGCGGGCGCGCCGGAGCAGCAGATCTCCGAAGGGGCGCCAGTCCAGTCCGTCGCCCTGCTCGGCCGTGATTACCACGCCCGCAAACGCCTGCCGACCGTGCTCGTCGAGGAAGGCGAGCGTGTCAGGCTCGGCCAGCCACTGGTGCGCGGCAAGGACATCACGACCGTCGCCGGGACCTCGCCGGGAAGCGGCGTGGTAGAGCGTATCGAGCGGGGTGAGCGGCGTTTCCTGCAGACCATCGTCATCCGTCTCGATGGCGATGAGGAGGAAACCTTCAATGCCTACCGCCCCGGGGAGCTCGCCAGCCTGAATGAGGGCCAGGTCAGGGAAAACCTGCTCAGCTCGGGCCTGTGGCTAGCCTTCCGGACCCGCCCCTACAGCCTGATCGCGGACCCCGACAGCGAGCCCGACGCCATTTTTGTGACCGCCATGGACACCAACCCGCTGGCGGCCGACCCCCAGATCATCATTGGACAATCGCCGGAGGATTTCACCAACGGCTTGACGGTCCTGTCCAGGCTCACGCCGGGCAAGGTCTATATCGCCAAGGCGCCTGGCGCGAGCATCCCAAGCGCTGAACTGCCGTCCGTGGCGAGCGAGGAATTCGCCGGGCCGCACCCGGCCGGGCTTGTCGGGACACACATCCATTTCCTGGCGCCGGTCAGCAGCAAGCGCACGATCTGGCACCTCAATTACCAGGACGTGATTGCCATCGGCAGGCTGTTCACCACAGGACGCATCTCCACGGAACGCGTGATCGCACTCGGTGGCCCGGCAGTAGTCAGGCCACGCCTCATTCGTACGCGCCTCGGCGCCAGCACCAATGCATTGGTCAGGAACGAACTGCACCCCGGTGAATCCCGGGTCGTCTCGGGATCCATTCTTTCCGGTCACCATGCTGCCGGTGGCGCCGCGTTTCTCGGTCGCTATCATTTGCAGGTTTCCGTGTTACGGGAAGGTCGTGATCGGGAATTCTTCGGCTGGCTGACACCCGGGGTGAACAAGTTTTCGGCCAGTAACATCTTTGTTTCGAGCCTGCTCAAGGGACGGCGCTTTGATCTGACCACGACACAGAATGGCAGCCCCCGGGCCATGGTGCCGATCGGCTCCTATGAGCGCGTCATGCCCCTGGACATCCTGCCCACCCAGTTGTTGCGCGCGCTGGTCGTGAAGGACACCGACAGTGCCCAGGCACTGGGGTGCTTGGAACTCGATGAGGAAGATCTGGCGCTGTGCACGTTCGTGGACACCGGCAAGTATGACTTCGGCCCGATCCTGAGGGAGAACCTGAACCAGATCATGAGGGAAGGCTGATGAGAGGGCTGAGGCGTTTTCTTGACCGCATAGAACACCTGTTCGCCCGGGGCGCGCCCCTGGAGCGGTTTGGCGCCATCTACGAGATGGTGGACACCTTTATCTACACACCGTCGACCGTTACCCCCGGCGCACCGCATGTGCGCGATGGCATCGACCTGAAGCGGGTGATGATGTATGTCGTCATTGGCGTTACGCCCTGCTTCCTGATGGCCATGTACATGGTCGGGCATGAGGCCAACACGGCCATGGCGACACTGGGCCTGGAATCTGCCGACGGCTGGCGGGGAGCCGTGCTCGACAGACTCGGTATCGGCTACAACGCCTCGAGCCTCTGGGCCTGCTTCTGGCATGGCGCCCTGTATGTCCTGCCGATCTATATCGTCACGCTGATCGCCGGCGGCTTCTGGGAAGTGCTGTTTGCACTGGTCCGGAATCATGAGATCAATGAGGGCTTCTTCGTCACGTCCATGCTGTTCACGCTGACCCTGCCGGCATCCGTTCCCCTGTGGCAGGTTGCGGTGGGCATCTCCTTCGGGGTCGTCATTGGCAAGGAGATCTTCGGCGGTACCGGCAAGAACTTCCTGAACCCCGCGCTCGTCGGCCGGGCCTTTCTGTTTTTCGCGTATCCCGCCTACCTGTCCGGGGACTCGGTCTGGGTTCCGGTTGACGGGTTCAGTGGAGCCACCGCCCTGGCGATTGCCGCAGCAGGCGGCATTGAGGCGGTCACGAACGCCGGCATCGGCTGGAGTCAGGCGTTTCTCGGCACGATCCAGGGCTCCCTGGGAGAGACATCCACGCTGGCCTGCCTGCTGGGCGCGGGTTTCCTGATCGTCACCCGCGTCGCCTCCTGGCGCATCATGGCCGGCGTTATGCTGGGCATGATCGCGACATCGCTGTTCTTCAATGCCATCGGCAGCAACACCAACCCCATGTTCGCCATGCCCTGGCACTGGCACCTGGTACTCGGTGGATACGCCTTTGGCATGGTGTTCATGGCCACGGACCCGGTGTCGGCATCCATGACCGACACCGGCCGGTGGATCTTCGGGGCCCTGATTGGCGTCATGGTCACACTGATCCGCGTGGTCAACCCGGGCTTCCCCGAGGGTATGATGCTGGCGATACTCTTTGCCAATGTGTTCGCCTCGCTGATCGACTGGTTCGTCGTACACGCCAACATCCGCAGAAGGATACGCCGCAATGCCTCCTGATCAGTCCGCTCCCGGACACTCACATCTGCCGGGCCCACTGGCCCTGCCCAACGACGACCCGCGCAAGATCGTCGCGGTCGCGGTCGTGCTGTGCCTGGTCTGTTCGGTGATGGTCTCCAGTGCGGCCGTACTGCTCAAACCCCGGCAGGAACGGAATCAGGCCCTTGCGGTCAAGCGTGAGATCGTGAAGGTATCCGGGCTGCCGTCCGACGGGGCAGATGTCGAAGCGCTCTTCCGCCAGATCGAGACCCGGATCGTCAATCTGGACACCGGCGGGTATGCCGATGATATCGATCCGGCCAGCTTCAATGCGCAGGCGGCCGCCAAGGATCCCGCTACGAGCATCGCCCTCTCCCCGGCGGACGACGTCGCCAGGATCAAGCGGCGTGCGCTCCATGCGCCCGTCTACCTGGTGCGCAAGGACGGCAAGCTCGAGACCCTCATCCTGCCGGTTTATGGCAAGGGCCTGTGGTCGACCATGCAGGGTTTCCTGGCGCTTGCGGGGGACGGCAAGACCATCAAGGGTCTCACGTTTTACGAGCAGGGCGAGACACCCGGGCTGGGTGATGAAATCGTGAATCCGCAATGGCAACACCAGTTCAAGGACAAGTCTGCGTTCGATGAACAGGGCCAGCCACGCATTCATCTCGTCAAGGGCGCGGTTCAGGAATCGTCGCCTGAGGCAAAATACCAGGTCGATGGCATCGCCGGCGCCACCTTGACCAGCAATGGCGTAACCCACCTGTTGCAGTACTGGCTGAGTGGCGCTGGCTTTGGTCCCTACCTGAAGAGAGTGCAGTCAGCCGGAGGCAGCGCATGAACGAAGAGACCCGGAAAGTGCTATTCGATCCTGTGGTGGACAACAACCCCATCACACTCCAGATACTCGGGATCTGCTCGGCACTGGCCGTCACCACGAAACTGGCGCCGTCCCTGATCATGTGCCTGGCGGCCTCCGCGGTACTGGTCTGTTCCAACGCGGCCGTCAGCCTGATTCGCCACCACATACCGACCAACATCCGGATCATCGTCCAGATGACCATTATTGCCTCTCTGGTCATCCTGGTTGACCAGGTGCTGAAGGCCTATGCCTACGAAGCCAGCAAACAGCTGTCGGTATTCGTCGGGCTCATCATCACCAACTGCATCGTGCTCGGCCGTGCCGAGGCGTTTGCCATGAAGAACCCGATTGGGCTGAGCGTCCTGGACGCCATTGGCCACGGCATAGGCTACAGCCTGATCCTGATCCTCGTCGCGACACTGCGGGAACTGTTCGGATCCGGAACCCTGCTGAGCTACCCGATCCTTCCGCTGGTCAAGAACGGTGGCTGGTATGAGCCCAACGGCCTGATGCTGCTCGCGCCCAGCGCCTTCTTCATCATCGGGCTGATGATCTGGGCCGTACGCACCTGGAAACCGGCTCAGGTCGAAAAGCCTGAATACCAGATCAGCATCGTGCACCGCACCGAAGCCTTTTAGAGCGAGCGCACTGTCATGGAAGCCTACCTCAGCCTCTTCGTCCAGTCGGTCTTTGTCGAAAACCTCGCCCTGTCCTTCTTTCTGGGCATGTGCACTTTCCTGGCGATCTCCAAGAGTATCGAGACGGCGCTCGGGCTGGGGGCCGCGGTCATTGTGGTGCAAGCCATCACCGTGCCCGCCAACAATCTGATCTACACCTATCTGCTGAGGGACGGTGCACTGGCCTGGGCCGGCCTGCCGGATGTCGACCTCAGCTTCCTGGGACTGATCAGCTACATCGGCGTGATTGCGGCCATGGTGCAGATCCTGGAGATGACGCTGGACCGGTACTTTTCCGCGCTGTACAACGCGCTGGGCATTTTCCTGCCACTGATCACGGTGAACTGCGCCATACTCGGCGGCTCCTTGTTCATGGTCGAGCGCTCCTACACCTTTGGTGAGAGCCTGGTCTACGGTGTTGGCAGCGGTTTTGGCTGGGCCCTCGCACTTGTGGGTCTGGCGAGCATACGGGAAAAACTGAAATACAGCGATGTGCCGGCCGGGCTGCAGGGACTCGGTATCACTTTCATTATCACCGGCCTGATGTCCATGGCATTTATGTCATTCTCGGGAATCCAACTGTAACGGGCGCTTGTAACCATGCTTGAAATCGGTCTCGGGGTGGCGATGTTCACCGCCATCGTGCTGGCACTGGTGGGTGTCATTTTGTTCGCCCGCGCCCGGCTGGTCGCGATCGGGAACGTGGCGATCATCATCAACGATGAGAAGACCATCGAGGTTCCTGTCGGCCAGAAACTTCTCAACGCACTGTCTGACGTGCAGATCTTTGTACCTTCGGCCTGTGGCGGAGGCGGCACCTGTGCGCAGTGCCGGGTCAAGGTGTCTGCGGGTGGCGGCGACATCCTGGCAACCGAGACTGCACACATCACCAAGCGGGAGGCCGCCGAAGGCGAGCGGCTGGCCTGTCAGGTCGTCGTCAAACAGGATATGAAGATAGAGGTGCCAGCGGAGGTCTTCGGCGTCAAGAAACTCGAGTGCACCGTGCGTTCCAACAATAACGTCTCGACCTTCATCAAAGAACTGGTTCTCGATCTTCCGGAAGGCGAGGAGCTCGAATTTCGCGCCGGCGGCTATATCCAGATCGAATGTCCGCCCCATCGCCTCAAGTACACCGATTTCGATATCCCGGAAAAATTCCGGCCGGACTGGGATCGCTACAACCTGTGGCGTTATACCTCCGAGACGAAGACGGCGATGACGCGGGCCTACTCCATGGCGAGCTATCCCGAGGAAAAAAACATCGTCATGCTGAATGTCCGCATCGCCTCACCGCCACCCAGCGTGCCGGATGCACCGCCCGGGATCATGTCCTCGTACATCTTCAGTCTCAAACCAGGCGACAAGGTCACAATCTCCGGCCCCTTCGGTGAATTCTTTGCCAAGGACACCGATGCGGAGATGGTCTTCATCGGGGGCGGGGCCGGCATGGCCCCCATGCGCTCTCACATCTTTGACCAGCTCAGGCGCATCAACACCAAACGCAAGATGACCTTCTGGTATGGGGCACGCAGCCGCCGCGAGATCTTCTACGAGGAAGAGTTCGATCAACTGCAGAAGGAGCATGACAATTTCGAGTGGTATGTCGCCTTGTCCGAGCCACAGCCGGAGGACGAATGGGTCGGCTACACGGGCTTCATCCATGAGGCGCTGCTCATACACTTTCTCAGTTATCATCCGGCCCCCGAAGACTGCGAGTACTACCTGTGCGGACCCCCGATCATGAATTCGGCGGTCATCAAGATGCTCGAGGACCTGGGGGTCGAGCACGACAACATCATGCTGGATGATTTCGGTGGCTGAATGCACTCACTTCGAACCTGTCTGCGCCTGCCCCCTCTGCTGACAGTGCTCTGCCTGGCAGCGGCAGGCTGCGAGAACCAGGCTCCGGTGGCGCCCATCGAGTACAACGGCCTTACGATGGGCACGACATACAGTGTGAAACTGGTCGACATTCCCGCCGGGCCTGACCTGCAAGGTCTGCAGGAGGGCATCGAGTCCCGACTCGCTGCCGTCAATGCGCGGATGTCCACCTATCTGGAAACCTCGGAGCTGTCCCGATTCAATAATAACAACTCGACCGAGTGGCAGGAGGCATCGGCAGAACTCGTCAAGGTCCTGCAGAATGCCCTGAGTATCAGCGAACTCAGTGACGGAGCCTTCGACGTGACGGTCGGGCCGCTGGTGAATCTCTGGGGCTTCGGCCCCGGGATGACCCATGATGCCATTCCCTCCGATGCGGCGATCCGGGAGGCGCAGGGCAAGGTAGGCTACCGGGCCCTGCATGTCCGGAGCAACCCGCCGGCGATAAAGAAAGACCGCGGCGATCTCTATGTCGACCTGTCCGCCATCGCCAAGGGCTATGCGGTCGACACAGTGGCCAATTATCTGGATACTGTCAGACTTGAAAACTACCTTGTGGAAGTCGGCGGCGAAATTCGGGCCAGGGGCCATAACGCCAGCGGCCTGGCCTGGCGGATCGGCATTGAACGCCCCGACCCGGGTACGCGCGCGGTTCACACCGTCATCCACCTGCATGATGTTGCCGTTGCAACCTCAGGGGACTACCGCAACTATTTCGAGAAAGCGGGTCACCGCTATTCGCATGCCCTTGATCCGCGGACCGGTCGACCCGTGACGCACGGCCTGGCCTCTGTCACGGTCATCAGTGGCACGGCGATGCATGCCGACGGCATGGCGACCACGCTCATGATCCTGGGACCGGATGCCGGCTATCAGCTGGCTGAACGCGAGGCGTTGGCTGCGCTGTTTGTGGTCAGGGTCGACGACCACTTCGTGGACCGGTTCACGCCGGCATTTGCCAGATACCAGGCAGGCAGAGAGAATCATGGCTGAATTCATCCTGTCACTACTCGTATTCCTTGCCGCCGTGACCGGCATGAGTATCGGTGTCCTGCGCGGGCGACGCGCCATCCAGGGCAGTTGCGGTGGCCTGGGCAGTATTCCCGGCATCTCGCCGGATTGCGGGGGCAGCTGTCAGCGTCCGTGTCCCCGAAAACGCCCGCCAGCCTCCCGCTCAGCCCACTGACACCCCAACCAGGAGAAGAAAATGGCCAAATCCTGCGCCGTCAGCGACCATATGTCGGCACACCTGGTCTCCCTTTCACCAGATATGGACATACTCGAGGCCGTGCGCATTCTGACGGAGCGCGGTATCCCCGGGGCCCCGGTCATCGATAACCTCGGCAACCTGGTGGGTTTACTGGCTGAAAAGGACTGTCTCAAGGCAGTGCTTAACGCTACGTATTATGGCGAGTGGGGCGGGCGGGTCTCGGAGTACATGCAGACCAGCGTCCAGACCATCGATGCCGACATCAGCATCATTGACGCAGTAAAAATGCTTACCGACAGCGGTCTCCGCGGCTATCCGGTGATGCGGGAAGACCGTGTCGTTGGCCAGCTCAATCGCTCCGACGTCCTGAAGGCATTGCTCCAGCTTGGTCTGGAACGCTGTGCCGACTTCAGAAACCTGTGATTCTCCAACACTACTGAGACTACCCACAACGCTGGCAGGAAGGCCAAGGAGATAAAGATATGAAGAATATTGTGATTCTCGGTGCTGGCACCGGCGGAGCACTGATTGCCAACCTGTTGAGCCGCGAACTCGACGTCAAAGAGTGGGCGATCACAATTATCGACAAGGCCGATGAGCACCACTATCAGCCGGGATATCTGTTTATACCTTTCCGGTTGTATGGCTATGAAGACCGGGATGACATCGCCAAACCCATCACTAAGCCACTCCCCAAGAACGCTACGTTCGTCAAGGCCACTGTAAGACTTATCGACCATGAAAATAAAAAGGTCGAGACAGATAAGGACACGTTCGACTATGACTACCTGGTGTGCGCACTGGGTTGTCGCATCGCAGCCGAAGAGATTGAGGGTCTGGCGGAGTCCATCGGACACGGTGCCGTGCACACCTTCTATACGCTGGACGGTGCATTCGCAATGCAAAAGGCACTCGACGTCATGCAGTCAGGACGACTGGTCATCAATATTGCCGACATGCCGATCAAGTGCCCGGTTGCACCGATCGAGTTCGCTTTCCTCGCCGATTACTATTTCCATCTGAAGGGTATACGGAACAAAGTTGATATCTCGCTCGTGACACCCTTTTCCGGCGCCTTTACCAAACCAAACGCAAACCACGTTCTGACCAAAATTGCCGAGGAAAAGCAGATCCACGTTGTGCCCAACTTTGCTCTGGAGCGTGTTGATGTCGCCAAGAAAACCATTCATTCCTATGAAGGCACCAACGTCGAGTACGACCTGCTGTGTGTGATTCCGCCCAACCTTGGGCCGAAAGTCCTGGACGACTCGGGCTTGGGCGACGGCACAGGATACGCCCTGACCGACCCGCGAACACTAAAGAGCAGGAAAGCCGCTTATATTTATGTGCTGGGCGACAATTCGAACGTATCGACGTCCAAGGCTGGCTCTGTTGCGCATTTTGAGGCAGAGACCATCGTCGAGAATCTGTTACGGGAGATGCGAGGGGAAAAACCTTTGCCCAGCTTCGACGGACACGCCAACTGTTACATTGAGTCCGGCTTCCACAAGGCCCTGCTGCTCGATTTCAATTATGATGTTGAGCCATTAAAAGGCACATTTCCACTACCCGTCATCGGCCCTTTCTCTCTGCTCAAGGAAACCTATCTGAACCACATGGGGAAAATTGCCTTTGACTGGATCTATTGGAACATGTTGCTGCCCGGTCACTTGCCCATGGTTCCGCTGCTGCCATCACAAATGAATTTCGTTGGCAAAGACATGACCACACATCCCAAGGTCATCAAGTCGACAGCCGTGAAGATTGGGGACATGATGACGCAAGGCGTAATAACGGTACAGGTTGGCACCTCGCTGAACGAAGCAGCACGAATGATGGCAGAGCACAACGTCAGCAGCCTCGCGGTCGTTGACGTCAACGACAAACTGATCGGCGTAATCACGGAAGCCGATTTTCTTGCCGCGCTTCATATCAACGAAGATTCCGCCGTCACTCAGATGTTCAACCTTGTCATTCGCCGCAAACGACCCTCAAGGGACTTTGGAACCACGGTGGACGGGCTCATGACCAAGAAACCGATCACCGTCAAGGAAGATGACACACTTCAGACGGCAATACACTTGATGAACGTAAACAAGATCAAACGGGTCATCATTACGGATGACGAAAACCATGTTAGGGGCATTGTTTCGCGGGCTGACTTGATAAGGCTATTGTCAGGCAAGGCCTGACATTGTCGCCCCGCCTGCCATGTCAGAGATGAAAGGTCTGGACCCGATCTAGATCGATCGAGTGCGCAGACCGAACTCCCTAATCAAGCAGCGAAGGCAGACGTATGGCGGATCCCCGTGTCTTCGAGCATGCGATCCATGTTCGGATGTCATCCATCGATCGTGCCGGTGTGCTGTTTTATCCGGAGCTGTTCCGGCATGCCCATGATGCCTATGAGGCGCTTATGGCCAGTCTTGATGAAGGTCTGGCCGCTTATTTCGAACCGGGCAGGCCGGCCATACCGATTGTGCATGCCGAGGCAGACTACCAGCGACCGATGCGGCACGGTAATGAATTCAGGGTGCACCTCAGCGTCGCTCAGCTCGGCGATTCATCGATGACGCTGGCCTACGAGTTCCTCGGAGATGACGGGAAGTCCTGTGCCAGGGCGCAAACGGTCCACGTGTTCATCGATCTCGACAAGGGCAGACCCGTGCCCATACCCGCGGAGCTGCGTGCCAAGCTGCAGCGTTACACCGGAAGTCTATCGGACTTAGGCTGATTGCCAGTTTTTTATAGCCACGGAATCCACGGAAAAACACGGAAACAACCAACACCCATCAGCATCTTTTCCGTGTCTTTCCGTGGATTCCGTGGATTCCGTGGATTCCGTGGATTCCGTGGCCATGATATCGGTCATCGTCCGATTGAAAAAGCGCTAGGAATCATAGGGTACAAAGCCGAGCCCTGACCTGCCGGAAAGCTCGATACGTGCACGTGTCACCGGGGGCGGTGCTCCCGTGTTCCGGGCAAACCAGTCCGAGGTTCCCAGACCGTGCGCCAGTCCATTGTTCAGCGCCGCGGCCAGATGGGCGCACGCCCAGGTTCCTGCCGCACTCTCCAGAGTCGTGGTGATAACGGTCTGAACCCCCGCCGCTTGCAGAGACTGCGCAAGCGCCAGTGTCTCGCCAAGCCCGCCATGCACGGCCGGTTTACACACGATACGCCGGGCCGGCGGATCTGACAGCCATTCCGATCGCGACCAGAAACGTATCGATTCATCCAGCGCGATTGGCCAGGCCACGCGAGCCTGAAGCCGTGTCAGCGCCTCTCGACTCGGATCCCGCAACGGTTCTTCCAGGCTGTCGATGGGGGCGTCTCGCAGTACTTCCACCAGCTGCGCCGCTTCGCCCGCGCCCCAGCCCCCGTTCGCGTCCAGCCGCAGACGCATATTCGAAGGTAATACATCAATAATATTCATTATTCTATTGATTTCACTTGCTATAGCGTCCTGAGCAACTTTCAATTTGATGACCTCATACCCCTGCGCCGCCGCTCGCAGACAACGAGGCACGCAGTTCTGATCGAGGCCACCGGCCGCCGCGTTCACGTCCACGGCGTCGCCTGCCTCTGCACTCAGGCAGCGGCAAAGTGGCAGACCGGCAAGCTGCGACTGAATATCGAGCAGCGCCGTCTCCACCGCACAATGCGCCGCCGGCGTGTCCCGCCATTTCGAGACAGCCGCTGACAGGTCCTGGGGCAGGCAACTGCGCGAGGTTTCGGCAGCCTGCGTCAGGCGTGTGCGCGCCTGCGACAGCGACTCGGTACCCGCCGCTTCCAGGGGGGCGCAGTCGCCGAAACCGCGTGGCCCCTCGTCGCAACGAAGGCCGATGAGAAATCCCTGCCGATGCGCGAGCGCCCCGCGCGCCGTGGCCCAAGGCCGTCTCAGCGGCAGCGCATAAGGAACCACCCGGAATTCGCTGATACGCCGACTGTCACGCACCTGCCTCGACCATCCTGGCGGTCAACACAAGTGCGAGCGCAAGCAGCAGACCCAGCATAAACTGAAACATTGCCGTTACGGCCAGCAGGCCGTTGAATGCGGGTCCCGCAGGCAGGCTCCGGAACCGCTGAACCAGCCACAGGGCCCAAGGCAGGGTCAGCCACGGTAACAGCAACCAGCCATGCGGTTGCATGGTCATCTGCCACCCGGCAAGCAGCACAAAAGGCGCCAGCATGAGTGCGGCATACTCACCACGGCTGAACGCACGCCCATAGCGCACGGCCAGGGTGTTCTTGCCTGCTGAACGGTCGTTGTCGAGATCCCGGTAATTGTTCACGACCAGCACGGCGGCCGCCGGCATACCGATGATGGTGCCGGCGAGCAGTGCGCCCGGAGCCAAACCGCCAGCCTGTAAGAAGTAGCTGCCCCCCACGGCCACCAACCCGAAGAAGAACCATACAAACAACTCGCCGAGGCCAATGTAGGCGAGCGGCCGCGGTCCTCCGGTGTAGGCCACCGCCGCGACGACCGAGGCAAGCCCGGCAAGGAGAACGGCCCATCCGCCCCGCCAGATCAGATAAACGCCGACCAGCAGTGCCGCTGCGAAGCTCAGATACGCGGCAGACCGGACCCGGGTGGCACTCAGCCACCCTTCTGCCGTGACCCGCGAAGGGCCGAAACGGGTCGCCGGATCGTCTGTCCCGCGCTCGAAATCCGCCACATCGTTGTGCAGGTTCGTGCCGATCTGGATACACATCGCGGCCGCGAGTGTGGCCAGCATCAGCGGCACATCGATCTCGCCGGTTTCGGACCAGGCCAGTGCACAGCCCAGCGCAACCGGCACGACCGAAATCGTGAGCGTTTTGGGGCGAATCGCCAGCAGCCAGTAGGTGAATGCCTTAGCCACGGCCCGGGCGGATCACGGCCGGCGTGGAAATTTGCTGAAATCCGGGGGTCGCTTTTCCAGAAAGGCATCCCGCCCTTCCCTGGCCTCCTCCGTCATATAGAAGAGTCCCGTGCTGTTGCCCGCCAGCTCCTGGATCCCCGCCAGGCCGTCGGTATCGGCATTGAACGCCGCCTTGAGCATGCGCAGTGCAGTGGGACTCATGCGCAACATTTCCCCGCACCAGCCGACGGTTTCCTCTTCGAGTCTGTCGACAGGCACCACGGTGTTGACAAGGCCCATCGCCAGGGCCTGCTCGGCGTCGTACTGGCGACACAGGAACCAGATCTCCTTGGCCCGCTTCATGCCGATGGTTCGCGCCAGCAGCCCGGCCCCGAGTCCGGCATCAAAGCTGCCGACACGCGGGCCGGCCTGGCCGAAACGTGCATTGTCGGCGGCGATCGTGAGATCGCATACCAGATGCAGAATGTGCCCGCCCCCGATCGCGTAACCTGCCACCATGGCAATGACGGGCTTGGGAAGCCGGCGTATCTGCATCTGCAGATCGAGTACGTTCAGAAAGGCGACGCCGCCCGCATTCTCGTATCCGCCATGGTCGCCGCGCACGCGCTGGTCGCCGCCCGAACAAAATGCCTCGCGCCCGGCACCGGTCAGAATGATGACACCGATGGCCGAATCGAGATGGGCATGCCGGAACGCGCGGCTCAATTCCTCAATCGTCTCGGGGCGAAAGGCATTGTGCACAGCGGGCCGATTGATGGTGATCCGGGCAATACCCCCGGCGCAATCATACAGAATGTCTTCGAAGGTCTGGTCCGCGACGGGAATCCACTCAATCATTGTCTGCCTATCCTTTCAGGGGTCAGGTCACGCACGCCGGAGAGCGCATGGGCGCGGCGACGAAATCGCAAAAAAATGTCACCGGTCATCAGGCGCATCAGCTGCCCGGCAGCCGCCTCGAGGAGCAGCGAGCGCATATCGACTTCGACGGCAAGGCTGACCAGGCATGCCGCCTCGCCCAGGGACCGGAATCTCCAGTCAATCAGCAGGGTCCGAAAAGGGGGCTGCGATGACCGGATCTGAAGCCGCTGCGGGCGCTGCAGACTTGCCTGTGAGGTAAAACGCAGCCGTTGTATACCGAAGTCAAGCTCCTGATCAACGATGAGCCTGTCGCCTTCTCGCGCGCGGATTGTTACCACCGACCAGTGCGGCAGAAACTCCGGATAACGCTCGACATCTGCTGCCAGATCAAACATATGCTCTGCCGGATACGGCAGCCTGTGTTGTTCTGCCCGGCGCTTCATTGCATCCCGTGTTCCCCGCGAGCGTTTTCTTGTTAAGGCAAGATGGATTGGATAGTATAGCCCCCTAGGTCTTTTCACCACAGCTTGGCCGACGTGGTGCTCCTGTCCCGCGAGGATGCGGACAGCGCCAGGCAGCCTATTTGCAGCGTCCCAATGACTTCTCCCGGGCTCCAGGCATCACCGCTATCCGCCTCTGATCCGCACGCCTTCGTCTCTGACATCGAGGCACGGCTGCGCTACTGCCGGTCCAGACTGCTGGCTGCGCCAGACAAGGGTATCGTCAGTATTTCGCTGAATACTCCGGAACTCATGGGCGCAGGCGCATACGCCGTGCGCAAGGGAGACTTCTATTGGTCCCGACCCGCAAAGCAGGAATTACGGATCGGGCTGGGACAGGCCTGGTCCTTGAGTGCCGGCGGGCAGCAGCGCCTGGGGTTTCTCGATGCGACACTCCAGAACCTCGGGCAACGCTGGCTTATACACAGCCCTGACGGGCTGACACCCGGCCCTGCTGTGTTTGCCGGCTTCGCATTCGACCCGTCTGACAGTATGCAGGGCCCGTGGACGGGCCTGCCGAACGCCCTGCTGCGGGTACCCGAGGTGCTTCTCGAACGACGCGGTGCCGAATGTCGGCTGACCTTTTCCGCTCCGGCGGATCAGCAGGTGGAGCCTGAGCGGTGGTCTGAACGGTGGCTGAAACATGTTGACCAGCTGGCAAGGCGAATACTCGCGCTGCCCGCAACACCCTGGCAAAGTCGCCCGCCCCTGTCATGGGAATACATCGATCAGCGCGACTCACAAGCGCAGTGGTCACAGCATGTCGGCAAGGCCCTGGAAGCCATTGCAGGGGCCGGGTTGAATAAACTGGTACTCACCCGCCGCGTTCATATCCATGCCTCGCGCACCCTGGAATTGGGCCGCATCCTGGCGCAGCTCGAGGCACGCAATCCGGATTGTATTCATTTCGCGGTACCCGTTGCGCACCGCACGCTGATCGGTGCCACGCCGGAACGCCTCGTCTGCGTGCAGGAGGGCACGGCGGTTGCCGATGCCATCGCCAGCACGGAGCCACGCGACAGGCAACTGGCACTCGCCGACAGCGACACCACCGAATTGTTCGATAATCGCAAGGCCCGCCGCGAACACCAACTGGTTGTCAGGGCCATTGCCGAGGCGCTCGGACCGATCAGTACCGAACTTGTCATTCCTGAGCATCCGCACCTGATGACCCTGCCCAATGTTCATCACCTCTGGTCACCCATTCGCGCCAGACTGCGCCGGGGAGTCACGCTGCTCGCCGCGGCCCAACGGCTGCACCCGACACCGGCGGTCGGCGGCACCCCGCGGCGGGCGGCCGCCGCCTGGCTGAGAGCTCACAACGAACAGGATCGCGGCTGGTATACAGGCGCCCTCGGCTGGCTTGCCCCGCAGGGCAGCGGCGAACTCGCCGTGGTGCTGCGTTGTGGTCTTATCGATGAGCGCGAGGCCCTGCTGTTCGCTGGCGCGGGGATCGTGGATGGATCGGATGCCCTGCAGGAGTACCACGAGACACAATGGAAACTGCAGAGCATGCTGGAGGCGATCGCCCATGCCTGACGCTGCCCGCTGTCTTCACCCCTGTAGCCCGGCCGGCTGCGCGCAGCCGTTCGCCAGAACGGCCCCTTGAACGGCGTTGCGTGCCGGCGGGGTAAGAGGCCAATGTTGACCATCAGCCATGCGTGACACGGCGCAGGCTCGGGCCAACGCCGCTGGCGCACAAATTCTGGTCGACGGCCTGGTCATGGCCGGCGTAAATCATGCTGTCATCTCGCCGGGTTCGCGCTCGTCGCCCCTGGTGCTTGCCTGTGATGCCGCGGCCGGGCTGGTGACCTGGGTTATCCCGGATGAGCGCGCCGCGGCCTTCTTCGCCCTGGGGCTAGCAAAAGCCGACCAGAGGCCGGTTATGGTCATTGCCACCTCGGGCTCGGCACCGGCCAACTGGTACCCGGCCGTCATTGAGGCAGCCCAGGACCTGCAGCCACTGATTCTCATCAGTGCAGATCGCCCCCCGGATCTGCAGGACTGTGGCGCCAACCAGACCATCGACCAGGCTGGTTTGTTCGGCTCGCATGTGCGGGGCTTCTATGCACTGCCGGAAGCCGGTTCTCCCTCGGCTTCGCGGCGCTATTTCACCTCCATTGCGAGCCGGGCGGTCGATAAGAGCCGCTGGCCGCTGCCGGGACCGGTTCATCTGAACGTCCCCTTCAAAGAACCCCTGATCGACGCGCCCCCATCTCAGAAGGCGCAGGACGCACTCAGTACCCCTGCCGGCACCGCACTGAGTTATCCTCGACTACAGCCATTGCCGGACGAGATGGCAACACTGGCGGCGCAGCTGTCGGGTAAACCCGGCCTTATCGTCTGCGGGCGCGGCACGTTCCCGCCGGGTTTCACGCGAGCGGTCACCCGCCTGGCCGGCGATCTCGCCTGCCCGCTGCTTGCCGACCCGCTGTCCGGTCTGCGCTACGGCGCCCATGAGCGGTCTCACGTCCTTTCGCGCTACGACAGCTTTCTGCGCCAGGCGCATTTTTCGCAAGCTCACCAGCCGGAGTGGGTGCTGCGCTTCGGCGCGATGCCGGTATCGCAGCAGCTCCAGAACTACCTGGCAGGATTGAACACCGACCGCCAGCTTGTGGTCGCGCCCTTCAACCCGTGGCCCGATCCCGACCATGTCGCAAACCGCGTGATTCACAGCGACCCGGAGGCGTTCTGCCAGGCGCTGCTGGACGCGCGACTCGAGCCGGGAAATTCACGCTGGCATGCAGGGTTCGTTGCAGAGGAGCGGCGCGTCGCGGCGCTCGAAGCGAAACGTGAACTACCGCTGGAGGCCCAGGTCCTGCACGCACTGGTAGAGTGCTGCGACGCCGATACCCGCCTCTTTGCCGGCAACTCGCTGGTGATTCGGGACGTGGACAGCTTCCTGTCAGGGGGTCAGAAGCCTTTGACTCTGACCGGCAATCGCGGCGCCAGCGGCATTGATGGAAACATATCGACGACACTCGGTATCGCCGCCGCAGGTTCCGCGCCCGTTGTCGGACTGCTGGGAGATCTGGCCCTGTACCATGATATGAACGGCCTGCTGGCGGCCCGCAGTCTCAAGGCAACACTCATTGTATTCAACAACGGGGGCGGCGGTATTTTTGCTTACCTGGCGCAGGCAAGGCTGCCGCAGTTCGAACGCTACTGGCTGACACCCACCTCACTCGATATCGGGCAGATCGCCCGCCTCTATGATCTTGGTTACCACCGCGTCTCCAGTGCCGGCGAGTTCAGGCGGGCCTTTCGCCAGGCACTCGATTCCAACCGAACCGACCTGATCGAAGTCTCAGTGGATCGTCAGCAAAGTGTCGCCCTGCACAAGGCCTACTGGGAGGCGGTCGTCACTCCGTCTTGATCGGCCGCATGTTGCAGAGTCCATCGCGGCACCGCCGCGCGTACCGCCCACGGGACATTCTGCGGTATGCCGCATCCATCAGAGGCAACACACCGGGCAGCCGGGCAAACCCCGCCAGCCACCGGTACCAGGGCAGCTCGGTCCATAAAGCCGCAAAGGCATAAGCGCCCTTCACCAGCCGGCCCTGGGCATCCACGACGTGGAGCTGGTCCATCGCCTCGGCAAAGCCCACCCCGAAAGGTTCGAGAACATCCGGCTGCTGCATGAGATCGACCCACCGAATACGGCCGGCCCAGTCCAGACGCTGATAATGCCGCACACCGCGCATGCACACCGGACACCCGCCGTCGTAGAACATGGTTGTCTGGGTGAAGTTCATGTGGAGCAATTGACGTCTACGGGTAACCGCGCGCCTGGGCGCTGAGACTGTAGAATACAGAACACAGAATCCAGAAGCCAGAAGTCAGAATACAGGAGGCAGCAGGTGGGGGATGCGCGCGGATACCCTTGGCGAAGAGGTCCACGCGTCCCGACCGGTTGCAGGCAGTAATCCACGCGGTCACTCAGTTATAGCGGTGGATTCCATGACTGGTTCCGGGTTGATTCAACGTGAATACTGCGGAACACGGCATATTCTCGATTCTCGATTCTCGATTCTCGATTCTCGATTCTCGATTCTGGATTCTGGGTTCTGTCTTCTGTCTTCTGTCTTCTGTCTCCTGTCTCCTGTCTCCTGTCTTCTGTCTCCTGTCTTCTGTCTCCTGTCTCCTGTCTCCTGTCTCCTGTCTCCTGTCTCCTGTCTTCTGTCTCCTGTCTCCTGTCTCCTGTCTCCTGTATTCTGTATGCTGTCTTCCGAATTCTAGAGTCGCCCTCCCATGCCCGAGCTTTCGCATTCATTTGGAGATCAGCCGGTATCGCCGGAAGAACGCACCCAGCGCATCCGTCACCTGTTCGGCCGCGTCGCCCCCCGCTACGATCTCATGAACGACCTCATGAGCCTCGGCATACACCGCCTGTGGAAACGGGGTCTGCGGTGGGCTGTCAATCCCAGGGCCGGGCAGCGCATTGTCGATCTCGCCGGTGGCACGGGCGATGTGGCACGACTGGTTGCCGGCGCCGATCGCACCGTCATCGTATGTGACCCAAGCTGGCAGATGATGAACGTTGGCCGCAGGCGGCGCCACATACAGCGGCGCATCACATGGGTCGCGGGAACGGGGGAGTCGATCCCCCTTGCCAGTGCATCCGTTGATACGGTAACCATCGCCTTCGGCATCCGCAATGTAACCCATATGGAAGCAGCATTACGGGAAGTGCTGCGGGTGCTGAAGCCGGGCGGCCGGTTTCTGTGTCTCGAATTCTCGCGCGCTGCGGCACCGATACGGCCCGCCTATGAGCTGTTTTCCGCAACCGTGATCCCACGCCTTG
>Ga0209536_100005859_pt1 | contig 18974 bp, 15 predicted proteins | sample DeeMarSeWOR28_12_FD_187461 | JGI IMG/M metagenome (GOLD analysis project Ga0209536, IMG submission 187461) | Marine sediment microbial communities from White Oak River estuary, North Carolina - WOR-2-8_12 (SPAdes) (version 2) | ecosystem: Environmental > Aquatic > Marine > Intertidal zone >... | reverse complement strand
TCCTACACCTTTGCCTTTCTCCTTTGTAGTGAAGAATGGAGTGAAAAGCTTGTCTAAATTCTCCTTTGGAATGCCAACTCCCGTATCGCTGATATCGATTCTGACTGCATCTCTGATTGAGTTGCCGATTTTGACACTTTCGGCAACAGATGTGGTTATTGTCAAGTCACCCCCATCGGGCATTGCCTGGGCCGCGTTAAGCATTATATTCATCAGTGCCTGCTGGATTTGGTCAAAGTCTACCTGGATAAGCGGAAGTGACGGGCACAGATTTTCTTTAGTTCTGATATTTTCAAGACTGATTTGATGACCGATTATCTCTAATGTTGCTTCTATGACTTTGTTTATGTCAACTGGCCTGAGAGTAACCTCTGTCTGGCGTGAGAAGTCAAGAAGGTTCTTGATTATGCGAGAGCACCTTTCAGTTTCTTTTCCAATCTTTTCAAGTTGCTTCTTCGTATCTTCAGTCTGTAATTTGTTTTGTTCGTACTTTTTAAGAAGAAGTTTGATATAGACTAGAATCCCGGCCAGTGGATTGTTGACCTCGTGAGCAACTCCGGCAGCTAACTGGCCTACAGAGGCCAGCTTCTCCGACCTGAGCAATTCCGCCTCCGTCAGCTTGCGCTCGGTGATGTCTTCACCTGAACTTAGAGTGCCGATTATTTTGCCTTGTTTGTCTTTGAGAATTGTATTGTGCCATGCGATAATTCTTTCCTCTCCACCCCTTATCAGGATTGGGTTTTCATAATATTCGGCTGGATTGACTTGGCCGGTTATCAATTTCTGATATAGGTTTTTTACTTCTTCTCTTAATCTTTCCGGGACATAGAAATCGAACCAGTTATTTCCAATAATCTCGTCTTCATCGAAATTGAGGACTTCGCAGCCCATTTTGTTGATGAGGGTTACTCTGCCCTCGAGATCAAGAGCAACGATTATCACTCGAGCAATATTGAGATACTGTTGGGCCTTGTCTCTCTGGATTTTCAACGTTTCCCACAAACGTTTGTGTTCGGTCAGGTCGGTGATAATCTCCAGAAGACCGATGATTTCATTGTCGCTGGATCGCAAGGGCGACGTCGTTATGTCTACGGGTATCTCGACACCTTTTTTATTGGTGATTGTCGCCTCGGCGTTAAACATTCGTTGTCCGGTTTCTAATGTACTTGTCAGGCGACATTTTCCCTGACAAAGATTGCTCTTGAGAATGGTATAGCATTTTTTGTGTAGTACATCTTCTTTCTTGAAACCGGTTATCCTTTCGGCGGCACGATTGAACGTGGTGATTCTGGCGTCTTTGTCTATAGTAAGAAGGCCCTCATCCATACTTGCCAGGATATTATCAAGGAACTCCTTTGTGCTGTTATCTTCGGTTTTCATGCCAAAATCTCCGTTGTGAGTTTTTGCCTCTTCTGAGCACATTTTTGTGCTGGATTTTCCTTGGTTCAGCACAAAAAAACTCATTGACAGGGCAACAACGCCTCACCATTGACCTACTTACTCCATTGAAGTTAAATCGTCAATTCTTTTTTATTCACTTAGATTTCCCATATTTTTTTACATCTATGTTTGGATTGTTTGATCTGGTATAAATATGTATGGATTAACAGACAGGATAATAAATATATGTTCGGATTCAAAAAAAGACGGCGAAATCGGCTGGCTTCTCAGCCGTTTCCTGCTGAGTGGCTGACGATTATTGAAAGAAATGTCCCATTCTACAGGCTGCTGCCCGAGGCGGACCAAAAAGAGCTGCAGCGTCATATCCAAATCTTTATCGGCGAGAAACGTTTCGAAGGATGTGGCGGTCTGAAGATTACCGATGAGATAAAAGTCACCATAGCGGCACAGGCATGTATGCTTCTGCTCCACCGCCGGACCGATTATTATCCCGGCCTTCCTTCCATACTGGTATATCCCCGGTCATACGTAGCTCCGAGTGTTCCGAAGCTTATTGGCGGTGTTGTTATGGAAGGGCCGGATGTTCGTCTGGGCGAGTCATGGCGGCGGGGATCGGTTGTTCTCTCATGGGACGATGTTCGCCGCAGTGCAGCAGATATTCATGATGGTCATAACGTTGTCTTTCACGAATTTGCGCACCAGCTTGACAGCTCAGGCGCTAAAGGTGACAGCAGTCCGGTTGTTCAAGATTATTCGACCTACATCGCCTGGGCCCGTATACTGGAGAAAGACTATCAGAAGCTCCGGCATGATGTCAGTCGAAATAATGCTACACTTCTGGACAGGTATGGTGCTGTGAATCCTGCCGAATTTTTTGCTGTTGTTACTGAATGTTTTTTCGAAAAACCGAAGGAACTGCAAAAACTTCATCCGGATTTGTATAATGAATTGAAAAACTTCTACCAGCAGGATCCGGCAAAATTCCAACAATAATTGTTTCTTGAATTGATTCTTCAATTAACGGTTTTGAATATGAAAATGACCAAAGCTTCTCGTGGATTTCAGGTTTTTGCCAAGCCGATCGGTTCGGTCTGCAACTTAAGCTGCCGGTATTGTTATTATTTGCAGACTGAAAATATCTATCATAAGCGTAAGTCGTTTCGTATGGCCGATGATGTCTTGGAGCGGTATATCGTCCAGCACATCGAAGCCTGTCCCGATGAGGTGATCCGCTTTTCCTGGCATGGGGGCGAGCCGACAATGTTGGGCCTGGATTACTTTCGCAGCATTGTGGCCATGCAGCGCAAACATCAGGCCTCCGATCGGCGGATCGCAAACGGGATGCAAACCAATGGAACTCTTCTTGACGATCAGTGGTGCCGCTTCCTGGCGGCAGAGGGCTTTGCCGTCGGCCTGAGCCTGGATGGGCCGCAGGAAATACATGACCAATACCGTGTCACTAAGGATGGCAGATCCACTCATGAGAAAGTAATGCGTGGGTATAAATTCCTGCAAAAGCACGGCGTTAATACCGATATTCTCTGTGTGGTCAATGCGGATAATGTCCGACATCCCCTTGAGGTGTATCGATTCTTCAAGCAAATCGAAGCTCCATACGTTAGCTTTCTGCCTATGGTCGAGCCGCAGTCGGATGCTGAAGGTGGCGTTAGCCCGCTGACAGTTCCGGCTGAGGCCTGGGGCAGTTTTCTCTGTACCATCTTTGATGAATGGATAAGCCGAGACATCGGGCGGATCAAGGTACAGATCTTCGAGGAGGCCGCCAGAGTGGCGTTCGGGCAAGAGCATTCGCTGTGCATCTTCCGGCCGACGTGCGGCGATATTCCCGTCGTCGAGCACAACGGGGACTTCTTTTCGTGCGACCACTTCGTGAATCCGGAACATCTTCTTGGGAATATTTCCCGAACACCGCTGGTTGAGCTGCTTGAAAGTCCGGCACAGAGAGCCTTCGGGCAGGCTAAATTGGAGACTCTGCCAGACTATTGTCGGGCCTGTGATGTCAGGGCCATGTGTAACGGTGGATGCCCGAAGAACCGTTTCAGCCGCACGCCGGAGGGGCAGGCAGGTTTGAACTATCTGTGTGCCGGTTACAAACTTTTTTTCAAACACTGCAGGCCTTTTATAACTGAGGTCGCCGCACAGTGGCGCCGGCAGCGACTCGGAGAGCAAGTGCGGACATCAACGAGGGCAAACGTCCGAGCCGATCAAGAGCCGGGGCGCAATGATCCATGTCCCTGCGGTAGCGGGTTGAAATACAAAAAATGCTGCCTCGGTAAGTGATTAAGAAGTGGTCTCGACCTTGTCTACAGGACGTCAGGTCTTGAGCTTTGAATTGAAGAATTCAATTGTCCGCTTCCATGCAAGCTCGGCGGCTTCCTTATTATACCGGGACTCGTTCGTGTCGTTGAAAAAAGCATGACCCGCCCCATCGTATATACATATTTTGTAATCGATAGATGCTTTCTTCATCGCCGCTTCAAATGCTTCAATGCCAGCGTTGATGCGTTTATCCTGAGCGCCATAATGGGCGAGCACAGATGCCTTGATTTTAGGAACGTCCTCGGAAGCCGGCTGGCTGCCGTAGAAGGGGACAGCGGCTCTTAAGTCCGGGCTGTTGACGGCAACCTGGTTTGTCATTCCACCTCCCCAGCAGAAGCCCATACAGCCGACCTTTCCTGTCGATTGAGGATGCGTCTTTAAGTACTTAACGGCAGCGACAAAATTCTTCACGGTTGCTTGGCGGTCAAGCTCTCTTATTTTGGATCGCGCCTCACTTTCGTCTTTAGGAGTCCCCCCGAGCGGCGAAAGGGCGTCCGGTGCAATGGTTAAAAAACCTTTGAGCGCAACGCGCCGGGCAACGTCCTCGATATGGGGCTGCAACCCCCGGTTTTCGTGAATCACAATTACGCCGGGCAGTTTTTTCTCGTCTTTCGGTCTGGCCAGGCTTGCTCGAACCTCGCCGGTTTCGCCGGGATATTTTATATATTCCGTATGAAGCCGGGGGTCGTCCTTTGCAACGACTTCGGCCGCGGCAGTGTTTTCCAGTTGAGCTATCAAAGCATAAGCTGCCGCTGTGCCGCCTCCGAGATGAGCCAGTCTTCTTAAGAATTCACGGCGGCCCAGACGTCCATTGACGTATTCGTCGTATGTGTTGATAATTCTCTGATCCATAATTTATTGTCCTTTCTTAAAAAGATCGCGCCAGCTTTTCGACATCCTCTGTGCTCAGCGCCTTGTTGTAGATGCGAAGATCGTCCATCAGGCCCGACCAGAAACTGCCCGCATCAAGATTTTTCCCGGCGCCGATATGCAGGCCGCCGTCCGAAAATTTAAGCCCGGACAAGGTACCAGTATCTCCGGCAGCTTCTGAACCGTCCACGTATAGGTGCCGACGGGAACCGTCCCAGACCAAACCAACGTGTCGCCACTGACCATCGGTGACGATGGATTCGGATTGAAGGGCGGACACGGGACTCCGCCCTCCGACGGGCGGCACAAGTCCGGTCAGGAGTCTGCCCTGTTCTAAGTCCGTGCCTATCCAAATCTCACCGGCGCCAAGGCCGTTCGTTTGAGACACAATGACCTGACCTGGAGTGCCGCCCTTGATCCAGACAAAAACGCTGAACGCTCCATCCGACGGATTCAAAACGGACGGGGCCTCGATATAATCGTCAGTCCCATCGAATTGTAAGGCGCCGGTTATCTTGCCGCTGCTACATTGCCATTCCGGATCACCGTGGAGTACGCCGTCGTAATGACCGGCACTGTCGAGGGCAATAATCCCGTCTATTTCATCCAGCTTATAGTGCGCAACAATGCTGGAGTCCTTGAGCTTTTCCTTAAAGAACGCAATCGTCAGCCTCCAGGCCAGTTCGGCTGCCTCCTTGTTGTATCGCTCCGGTCTTGAATCATTGAAAAACGCATGGCCGGCTCCTTTATGCACATAGATTCCGTAGTCTATCGAAGCGTCTCTCAGTGCGGTTTCGAACGCTTCGATGCCCTCGTTTATGCGGTCATCGAGGGCCCCATAGTGACAAAGCAAAGAGGCCCTGATCTTCTGGACGTCCGCAGATGCCGGTTGACTGCCATAGAAGGGGACCGCAGCGGTCAAATCAGGTGAATTGACAGCGACCTGGTTGGTCATTCCCCCGCCCCAGCAGAAGCCCATGCAGCCGACCTTGCCGGTTGTCTGAGGATTAGTTTTCAAGTATTGAACAGCAGCCACAAAATTGCCGATGGTTGCCTGGCTGTCGAGCTGCTGAATAAGCGACGTGGCCTGATTCGCGTTCTCAGGTGTGCCTCCTAACGGTGACAAAGCATCCGGAGCAATTACGTGGAAACCTTCCAAAGCGACGCGTCTGGCAACGTCTTCGATGTCAGGCTGAAGGCCTCTGTTTTCGTGGATGACAATGACTCCGGGCAGTTCCGCTGCGTCTTTTGGCCAGGCCGCGTAGGCAGTGATACCGCCTGTTTCGCCGGGATATTCGATGTATTCCGTGAGGAGGCGAGGATCGTCCTTCGCAACGACTTCGGCCACGGCGGTATTTTCCTCCAGCCTGGCCAGTAAAGCATAAGCAGCAGCGGTACCGCCTCCGAGATAAGCTATTCTTTTGAGGAATTCACGTCTATCCAAACGTCCCTTCGAGTATTTGTCATATATTTCGATTACTTTTGTGTCCATGATCTGTTCTCCTGTTCTTCCTGACATATTTTATCATGGTTCCCACTATAAAGCATCCTTTACTCTTCAACTTCCAGCAGTTGAATTTTTCCGAGTTTGTATCTTCGACGACCGTCATCGTTTTCGTGCGGCAGGGCGATGACAGGCGTACCGTCACGCATACCGACTGAAATGTGCAAACCGTAGGTACCCGGCTGGGTGTTAGGTGCGAAACCGTATGTTTTCAACGCTACAGCAAAGGTTGAGCTTATGGTCTTAGTCGGCGCTTTGTCGGGCTGGCCGACTTCCAGGTCGCGGACATTGAATGATTCGTCGCAAAATGCTGCTACGATGCCGTCTTGTTCATCTTTGAGAGTCAATGCGATGAAGCCTCCGGGATAGCAGGGGGCTACTCCGGCGTTGGCCCAGGTACTGGTGATTGTAAAAGGTTCAGATAATTTAATTTTTTTGGGGAAAGTCACCTTCTTTAGTTGAATTCGATATCCCATCCGCCGGTTGATTTTATCGATGATTTCGCGGTTCTCGTTCAGCAGAATTCGTGGCCACCAGTGGATAGACATGTAGCTGGCGTGGTACTCTTCAACGGCCTGAAGCAGGAGCGAGCCGTCGCCCCAGGCATTTTTCCGCTTGCTCGGCCCGTAGTGCTCATGCTCCAAAATGACGGGCAGCTTCGGCCAGAATTCCTGGGCCATCTCGGCGTGAAACCATGATTTCGGTGGTGGCTGAACACAGATGCTGTCGTCGCGCAGTGTTACACCTTTGGAAAGGGCGTAATCGGTTATGGGAAAATGGCGCCCCGGCTCGCCCGGTCCGGCAAAATCGTCGCTGATTGCAAGCAGCGTCTTCTTGAAGTTTTTACAGTACAGGTCCACGTGAATCTTGCGGCTCTCGTAGTCGAAGGGCAGTTTCGAGCTGGCCCATGTGTGGCCTTCGCCCCAGACGCCGAACGAGCCGATGTCAATGAAAGCGACGTTCGGATTGCCGTCATACCGGTCGGCCACAGCTTTAAGAAAGTTATCGAGCTTTTCGAGGAACACAGGATCCATATAATCCGGTTCCCAGTACGGCCCGTTTTCATCGACGCCCTTGCCAACCGTGAAATTGTATCCCTTGGCGCCGGCAGCATGCACCCACTCTGGCGTCGCCCAGCGCATCCATGATTCCGTGCTGCTGATGCGGAGTGCGATTTGCTTGCCCTTGTCAATCCATCGCTGGGCGGGCGTATCCAGCAGAGACCAATTGAATTTACCTTCTTGAGGCTCAAGAAACGACCAGGGCACCCGCAGGTAAGCGCATGATAGGCCGGGAAAATCATCGAGAGTATTGGAAGGCTTTAGTTTCGAGCCGTAATTGGTAATAATGTTCGAATAAAAGTGCATTGTCCAGCCCATCTGCGGATTGATAAGCGCCCGGCCGTGATCGACAGGTTCTGCAGTCTGCTGATTCGATTCTTGTGCGGACGAAGAAATCCCGGCCAAAACCATGATTACAAATAATGAAAATCCAGTTCCATTCTTCATAATATCGCCTTTATGCTATATAAAACTGTTGTTCGGTTACCTGCACTCGACCTATTATAGCGACAATTCTACTCGAAAATATATACAAAAAATATAACTAAATTCTTGACGACAATGCAAATATGGGCAAAATGGGATGAATAAGTTGATTTATCCAAGTGCCTGTTTGCTTCAAATGGAGGAAGCGCAAAACGCAGGAGCTTGTCATGTTTGTTTGCCACGGGGCGATGAAAAAGGAACAGATGCCACTTTTTTGGTGGTTCAACCTCACATTTGACTTTGTTTAATTTCTCTAATAACATAATCATATAATTGGTTTTCGAAATCCGATGTTTAGGCGATTTTATTGGAGAAAAACCCGTCTATTTCAAGGAGAAACTTATGCTGTTGAGGAATATTTTTACATGGGTTTTGTCTTTGTTTCTTCTTTCGAATTTTGCCGTTGCCGGCAATATTCAACTGAAACCTTTTGCAATGGACTGGCGCGATAATGCTGATTCGGTTGTGAATCTGTCCTTTCTGTTGAATGCACCGGCGGGCAAGGACGGCTTTATCAGCGCCAGGTATGGCCATCTTGTCAAACCAGACGGTGAACGTTTTCGCATTTGGGGCATCAATTTCACCGGTTCTGCGTGTTTTCCATCCAAAGAAGATGCCCCGGTTGTGGCCGGGCATCTGGCCCGGTTCGGCATCAATTGTGTCCGCTTTCACTTTCTCGATTCGAACTGGTCGGACAGCCTTTTTATAAAAGGCAGGGAAGACACGCGAGCTCTGGATCCGCAGCAACTTGATTTGTTTGATTATTTTGTTGCTGAATTGAAAAAGCGGGGAATCTATACGAACATCAATCTCAACGTCGGCAGAAACTACAGAAAAGGCGATGGAGTAAAGGATTATGAGTATCTCGGGCTGGCAAAGGTACTTAATTACTTCGACGAGCACATTCAGATGCTGCACACCGAATATGCCCGGCAGCTTTTGACCCACTATAATCCATATACCAGGTCGGAATACCGCAACGAGCCGGCGGTAGCCATTGTCGAACTCGTTAATGAAAATTCCATCGTGGAGGCATGGTTCAGCGACCGGCTGCTGGGGACAAACAAGAGCAAGAATCCCGGTACCTGGGCGGACATCACGGCCTGGTATGCCGAGCAATTGACAGAGAAGTACAATGCATGGCTTCAGAAACGGTTGTCGAAGATCGAATTGGAGGAATTTCGGAAGTCGGCCGGTGTTAAAGCCGATGAGCTTATACTCCGTTTGACAAGGAAGCAGTTCGCAGCCGCTCCCGAAAAGAGATTCCATCTTGAAGCGGAATTCTATATGGAATTGGAACAGAATTACTTCGACCGGATGTATCGATATCTGAAAGACGAGCTTGACGTCAAGCCGTTGATTGTCGGCACGAGCGACCATAACCACTCCAGGAGCGGTTATCCTTTGCTGACTTCTACTTCTAAGCTGGATGTTGTGGACGGTCATGTATATTGGCAGCATCCGAGTTATTTGAGAGATCCCAAGACAGGGCGAAGGACTTTTTCGATACCGAATACACCGATGGTCAACGATCCTCTGAACTCGACGGTTGTTCAGCTTTCCCGGTCTGCGGTGGCAGGCAAACCTTATACTGTTTCTGAAACCAATCATCCTTTCCCCAATGAATATTCCTGTGAAGGTATCGGAATCCTCGCGGCGTATTCGGCGTTCCATGACTGGGACGGCATTTTCCTGTACACGTTCGAGCACAAAGATCCCGAGGAATGGACGCCGCGAATGCCGTCACATTTCGAGATTCGGCCGGACCCGGTAAAGATGACAAATCTTGCCACCTCTGCCTTGATATTCATGCGAGGTGACGTTCGCCCTGCACTCAAGACCATCCCCAGGTCGTACTCGATGCAACAGGTGCGTGAGAGTATCCGGCTGCCGTACTCGGAGCGTACGTATTTCACGCCGGGCTTCAATCTGTCGTTGCCTCTTAGGCACGCGACGCGCATTGCCGGCTTTAACGAGCAGTCGGGGCAATATCCAAAGGTGGCTGTGGACAATCCGATTGTTTCCGATACGGGAGAACTTCGCTGGTACCGCTCCAAGAAGGGCAAAGGGCTTGTCACCATCGAAACGGAAAAGTCACAGGCCATCATCGGATTTGTCAAAGACAATAGTAAAGCATTGAAAAACATTTCCATTAAGGTGGAAAACGAATTCTGCTCGATTATCGTAGCTTCTTTGGATGCAGAGCCGATTACCCGCTCGCAAAAGCTGCTTTTGGTCGCAACGGCCCGCTCGGCAAATATGGGTATGGTCTGGAATGAAAAAAGAAAGTCACTAACCGACTGGGGTTCGGCGCCGACCGTTATCGAGCCGGTCAAGGGCAGCGTGACTTTCCGGAACATCGAACGGCTTCAAAGCATAGAAGCCGTTCCCTTAAATGGTGCGGGCAGGAGAATGGGAGATTCAATTCCGGCACGAGTTATTGAAAATGGTTTTGTAATTCCCATCGGGGAACCAGCCACTCCATGGTATCTTGTGAGAATTCAAAAATAGGAAATCATAGGATGGACAAATATTTTGCCCATTCTTCAGTTTGGCAGCTCAATGATGACGATGTAATGCGCAGCGTTTTATAGTCCGGGCGATAAAGGTTTATTTCTTAAAAAAGACTTCTGTCCTTTTCAGTAAGCTGAATATCTTTGACTAAGAAAGAGGAACAATTGCCGTCAGAGGTGACTTGTATTTCTTCGCCAAATTCCTTCATTGTATGGCTGGTGATGTTCAGTTCCATATATGTCATTTGAATTACAGGATTCCTGCCGGTAATTTTAAGCTTGTTAATGCTCCTTAATTTTCGGTCAACAGTACGGTTCGCCGCATATAGAATCATTGGTATAACGCTCCTCTTTGCCTCGTATGCTCCCGGTGAGGAACATTTGCGAAAGTCACCGTATGTTCGAGCCAGTTGTTCTGCCGTATTAAGAGGAATAACCGAAAGCAGGGCGGTAAAATACAAATCACCATAGCATGGTCCGTTGCCTACAATCAGAAAAGACTCCTCGATTTCGTCGCTAATAATGGTCGCCGTCAATTGGTGTTTCCCGACTGTAATAGATAGCTCATTTCCTTGTTGTTTGACGTCTGTGGATTTACTAATACGTGGTATAATACATATTGATGCAACAACAAGCGCTAAAGCAGCCATGATTTTCCGCATATCCATAATTCACCTCGTTTCTGTATAAGTGTTTAATCCAGCGTTTTCTTGATTCAAAAGGCAATTTCGAAGGGACGTTGGTTTCGGATAACTTGCCCTTCCCAGGGGATTTCAAACCTCGTATCTCCACAATTAATTTTATCGACCGAAAACAGGCCTGAATGGAGTTAAAATTACCTGCTTGTGAAAAATTATGATCTTGATTGTAGATAGGGATTTTGTGGTAAAACGCAGAGACTGTTGTATTAAATAGTTTGATAAGGTATCTTATCGGTATTAAAAATATCAGCAGTAATGTTACGAACATGAAGCAATGTGACAATAGAAAGGTGGTATTTTCATGATATCGAATGTAAAGCGGTTTACAATTGTGATAGGTGGTCTTATCAGCACAATAATGGTGAATCTTGCGGCAGGCCAGGAGCCGTCGATTTTGTCGGTTCGGGCGGAATCGCGTCAGGTCGGCATTTACGAAAAATTCGAGCTGAGGATCGATTTGAAAGCAACTTATGATAATCCCTTCGATCCGGACCAGATCGATCTTCACGCCGAGTTCACTTCGCCTTCCGGCAAAAAGCAGAATATCTGGGGCTTTTATAATCCGACGAGCTGGGCCAGTCTCTGGATGATACGCTTTTCTCCGACCGAGAAAGGGACATGGCGCTATATGGTCAAAGTCACCGACTCGCAGGGCAAGGCACAAAACAGGGCCGGCTCGTTCGAGGCGGTTGATTCTTCGCATCATGGATTCATAAAAATCGCCCCGAACCAGCGCTATCTCAGATTTGACGATGGGGCTACGTTTTATGGTGTTGGGCTCTGGTATAACGACAGCTACGAGCAGTTCAACGATGGCAGGATAACCGAAGAAGGTCTCGACAATCTGAAGGAGCGGGGAGCGAATTTCATCAGTTTTTTTCCGACGCCGCTTGAGACAATGGGCTCCGGCCTGGGACGATATGACCAGAACCGCTGCGGCCGGATGGACCAGCTCTTCGAATGGTGCGAAGAGCGTGACATCTACATAAGCTGGAACATCTGGTTCCATTCCTACATTTCGATGGCCGTCTGGGGCGGCGGAAACGCACGCTACAGAAACAATCCATACGTTCTTGTAAGCAGCGCCAAAGATTTCTTCGGCAGTGAAGAAGCATGGCAATACCAGCAGAAGCTGTACCGATATATGATCGCCCGGTGGGGCTACAGCAGGGCGTTGTTCCTCTGGTTCATCGTAGATGAGATTAACGGCACCGAGGGCTGGACACAGGGCGACCATGCTGTTGCCGAGCAGTGGTGCCGTAAGATGGATGAGTATTTCAATAAATACGACCCATACGGCCGTCCGACGACCGGCACGCAGAGCGGCGGCATCGGCCAGTGGTGGCCGGAGGGATACAAGATATTCGATATCGCCGGGCGCGAAATCTACGAGGCCCAGGGACATCCGATGCCGAAGAGCGGCAAGCTCGGGCCTAATGATGAAAGCCCGATTCAATACAGCTACAAAAACTACGCGACCCAGATCCAGAACCTCTGGAACGGATTCCACAAGCCCGCAATCATCGGTGAGTGCGGCTGGGACCATACCTATTACGAGCCGGGTATGCCGGGTTATCTTGCTATGTATCATAACGCCCTCTGGGTCAGTCTGATGAACGGCTCGTGCGCTACGCCATTCTGGTGGTCGTATTCATCCTGGCTGAACGACAGTGTCGTCACCAACCAGATGCTTTATTTCTCCCAATTCGTCTCGAAAATCGGTTTTGCCGAAAAGGATTTCGAGCCTGCCGAAATCACCGCCGGCGACTGCGACGCATGGGCGATGCGGGCCGGTGACTTCGTAATCGGCTGGATTGTCAATCCGCGAACCAGCGTAGCAAACGAATCATTTACCGTCTCTGGATTATCTGATGGCAAATACGAGCTTCGCCTGTACAGGACCTGGCGGGGCAGATATATGGATCCACAGACCATCGAATGCCGCGACGGCAAGCTGACCTATACGATACCGGAATTGAAAACGACCCGGGGACATGCGCTTCATATCGGCAACGATGTCGCTTTCAAAATTGTCCCCAAATAGATGTGTCTACCCCTAGCCAATAGCACGCATAATCAAAGCGTAGATGCTAAGGCCGATACAGATTATGCCTATTATCAAGCATACGAATCCGACGATATAAAATCCGGTTCGTATGAAAGCCTCTTCATAATAAGGTGAAAGGGCGGCTTTCTTCTGGTATATGAATCCGGCGGTAAACGGCGGGCAGGCCAGTCCCAGCAGGCCGAGTCCTGTCAAGAGGCTCCTTAGCGGGACATTGAAAAACGCCCCTTTTAACGGCAGCCAGATAGCAATCACAATAAAGCATATTGCCGCAGTGACTACGGCCAGACCATTTATCAGTAATATCTTCTTAATAGAGAATCCGCTTCGGGTCTTCTCTTGAATATTATTCTGTTCGTCCATAGCAACATCCAGTTCAAGCGCAGTGACATTACTGTAATGCACTATATTACACAAAACTGTTACATGCCAGCATGATTCTGGCGACAATTTGCCGGCATCCTTTGGGAAAATCGGCACAGCCCGTCATTGACAGGCCCGGATAGCCGTAGCAATCTGTCCTCTTAGACGTTTAACGTGCTGAAGATCTCTTTGAAATTGGCTCCGTTTGGCTTTGTTTTCATCGGTTCCGTTTGCCGAATTATTGTCATAATCTCCTTTCTCCAAAGAATTTGTGCTGATATGGGCTACTGAAAATTGGCTTTGTTTTTTCAATTCACTATTTTTCTCTGGATTCGGATTCCGTGTGGCAGCCTCAACCCGATTGTCGTTTATCGGGATGGGGATGTCTTGTTCAGGCTCGAACTCATCGTCAGCTTCCTGCTGCTGGTATTGCCGGATTAGTTGCCGTATTTCAAGCTCGCGCAATGTCTTATGCAGGCTGTTTTCAATCCGTCGTTCGTACAGCATTAACCTGTCCAGAACTCTCGAATTGGCAAAATCCCTGATAACCGACCTGCCGAGAACCAGTTCCGGCCCGGCGGCCCTCGTATCGTAATCAATTTCCTTTAAGTCTTTTGGAAGACACTCGTGGAGACGCTTCGATAACGGGCTTGGCTCATCACGTGCTATAATCACGTCGATGGCCTGATTCTGGATGCCTTCAGCCCGTTCCAGCCGCCACCAGAGGCTGACTATGCGTTCTGCCAGCAGGATTTCCATAGGCCCGACGGGCTTCATCTCAGCGACCATTTTGTCGTGAAAAGCTTCATAATCAGCCTGGTTTTCGCCTTTTATTACCGATTGGGCGAACAAGCCGTGCTTGACCGCGTTCTGCGAGACTGTAGCCTTGCCCTCGTCGGTTTTAGGCCCTGTCGATTTTTGTGCGTTTTGACGATTTGCTTTGACTTGTTTTTGAGTTGACATAATAAAACCCCTTTCGTAATTGGTAATTGGTTATTGATACCCGCCTTCGCGGGCATAGGCTTACAATGAACTTTTTACTTTTAACTTTACACTTTTAACTTATATGTTTAATGATTATCATACAGATATGCGAGTTGGCCGTCAAGTAAAAAATATAAATAAATTTAAAAATTATTTAACCGCAGCAGTAACGGTAGGGTGGCGGCTTGCCCCACCGAGAAAAAAAGGAAATTAACCGCGTATTTACCTCATTAGATAACATTTTTTCTCCCTAAGGGGCAAGCTATCTCACGAGATTAGGAGTGATTAACAAGGATTTTAAGCTTTTTAATGGTAGGGTGCGGCCGGGTGGCAGCCACTGAATGAGTGAAACGAATGAAGTGGATGGTTAGGCAATTATTGAAGACCATCCACTTCGCTCACTATGTTCGCTCAGTGGCTGCCATACATTTCTCACTAAGTTTGTTCATTATGATTGGTGGGGCAATCCTTCAACTACGCTCAGGACAGGTCGCCACCCTACAAAATATTGATTTTCCATAAGGTAGGGTGCGATGAATCGCACCTCTTTCTTAAAAATAGAATATTAACGTAATGTGAATGATGGCTTCGTATGTGTGGTATATTTTTACGGTGGGGTAAAAAGAATTTATATTATCCTAATGGTGCGTAGCAACGCACCCTACATGCTGATTTTTGTTCACTCGCTCGGCCGTAGAGTCCCTTCTTTTGCTTGCATTCCTGCAACTGTTTTTGTTATCATTATGGTAGAGAAGCGTATCGGAAAAACGAAAAAGCAAAGGGATTTGCAATTTGCCCAATATTTAGAGGCAATAAGGTATGACTATAGACGGAATCATAAACAGGCTCTCGGAGTTTTCTTCATGGCTGTATCACAGGCGATGGGAAAGATGGGAATTTCTGGCGATAGCAATAGTAGTATTAGCTATAATCATACTCAAGGTAAGAGCATACCTAAAATTGATGGTGGATAAGAATAGGGGACTTCGAGGAAGCTAACCAATCATCGAAAAAATAAGGAAAGCCTATGTCATGGCTATGCCATAAATTTACTATACCTATACCTAAGGCACAGGTGGCACAAGTGGCATAAATTTATTTTTTTCAAAACCGGTGGTGCAAAGTCGCCGTCCTACAAAACTTCGTGGTGGATTCAAATAGATCCCTCCACTCGGCTGCGCCTCGGTCGGGATGACAAGGTGTCCGGCTGTGCCTCGGTCGGGATGACAAGGTGTCCGGCTGCGCCTCGGTCGGGATGATGGGGCAGGTCAAACGATTCCCTTGGGGACAAGTTGACCATTCTACTTTGTCCTCACTCATCCCGTGCGGCCGTATTTTCCGTGGCCGGGTTGGAGGTTCAGCAGTTCCCGGAGCTTGATTGGTGACATTATTTTTCGGCCGGTCGCCTTGGCCAGTTTGTGGATACGGAGCAGCAGGTCGGAATTCGTGGCTAATCGGGTTCGTGCTGTGTCATACCATATATTATCTTCGAGGCCGACCCGAACGCCGCCGCCGGAAACGACAGCTATGGAATTCATCATCCACTGGTAATTGCCGATACCCCCCAGAGACCAGAAGGAATTTTCCGGCAAATCGTGAATCATGATTCCGGCGTGCAGCAAATCCGCCTGCGCGCAGGCAATGTTGCCCAGCAGCAGATTGAAGTAGTGGGGAGGTTCCAGGAAGCCCTTCCTTTGAAGATACTTTGCATAGTTGATCATCCCGGCGTCGAAAGCCTCTAATTCGGCAAGGATGCCGCGTGATTTCATTTCGCTGGCCAGTTGCTGAATCATCTCAGGAGAATTCATGCTGGCTACGCGGTTAAAATTCAGGGAGCTGAGCGTCAGGCTCCCCATGTCCGGCTTCAAGTCACCATCCAGTTGCAAAGGCTCAGCACGTTTTTCGAACTCTGTTATGCAGCGTCCAGACAATGAAACGCAAATGATTAAATCTTCGGAGAACGACCTTATGCCGGCAATGATTTGGCCGTAGGCTTCCGCCTTATAAGTGGACTTTCCCGTATCGGCCTGGCGTGCATGCAGATGGACCATGGTTATTCCGATATCGACGGCCCGGCGAACGTCCTCTATGATTTCTTCGGGCGAGACAGGGACGTGCGGCGTCATTTCTTTCGTCGGAATCATTCCTGTCGGTGTGAAATTGATTATCAGGTCCATCGCGTTTAACTCTCGCTTTTATAAATCAAAATCGATTGAAACAATTATTTTATTTCCTTTACCAGCTTAGCCGGCACACCGGCGACAAAGCAGTTGTCGGGAACATCACGATTAACCACGGCGCCACCTGCGACAACTGCGTTTTTGCCGATTGTGATGCCGTGGACTATCAATGCGTGGGCCTTAATTCCCGCCCCTTCCTTGATCAGAACACCTTTGACACCGCATGTGTGAGCGAGGCGTTCTTCCAGGAAGGGATTGAGATTGTACCTGTTGTGTGTCATGATTGTCACGCCGGGACCGAGGCTTACGCCCTTTTCTAATATAATATTGCCGGTCAGGTCCAGGAAATTATTGCCGTTAAGAAGGCAGCCATCACTTATTGTCAGATTGGAATAACCTTGCCTTCCACCGTGCAAAAAAACCGGCGAGTGAATGTACACCCGATTCTTGCCAACCTTGGCGCCAAAGGCACGGAGAATTGTAGCGTTAACGGGCCAGCCGAACTGAAGTATCCGCGGTGGGCCGATAATTTTAAACAGCGACACCAGGGATATCTTTGCTATTAGGACCAGCAATTTTTGAATGTATTTACGCAAAGTTGTTATTTCCTTATCCGCAGCCTTAGATGGCACTTATTTTTTTCAGAATGCGCTGCAAAAGAGTGCAATCTTGTTCAATTATCGTTATCGGCCTGAACGTATAGTAAGTTAAGTAATATAGCAGCAGAATCTTTTATTAGAGTGGCAGCGAGGGGTAGTTTTATAGGGCATCTTGCCATGTTGTTTTGTTATTACTTCCTCCGGCTCAAGCAGATCAAATGGTTGTACTCTTTTTATCGTCGGATTAGAATGAGGTTGCGCCGTTTCATGTAAAGCTCGGCATGATTCTGTCCGGCTCAGACGGGACAAGGCCTTTTCACTTTTTCCTTTTGACCTTTAACTTGCTCTATGATCCCATTTTTCTCTTTCTTAAAATTGGAGTCATTGGGATTCCGGCAGATATTCCTTGAGTTCAACCCAGTAGATGTCTCCGGTGCAGATCCTTGGATACCAGCCGTTGCTGCGGTTGAAGAAGAGGTACTTTTTGTCCGGCGAGATTCTGGGGCCGTGTTCGACGTAGGCGGTATTAATCCGAGGGCCCAGATTGCGAGGTTTGGACCAGGTTCCATCCGGCAAGCGCAGAATCAGATATTCCAAAGGTATTGTTTCTTTGTTAGGTGTCTTAACGTACTATGGCCTCTATTTGCTTTGTTCTCAGGGCTACGTCATAGATACGGACATCGTCAATCAGGCCGGAGTAGAAACTTGTTGCATTGAGATTTTTATCGGCACCAAAATATAGGCCGCCATCGCAGGAGAACAGATAAACGCCTTTTGTATCATAAGCCACTCTCATTCCATCCACATACAGATTTCTGACTCCACGCGATGTGACGACAATGCCGACATGGTGCCATAGGCCGTCGGTTATGATAAAGTCCGATACCATTGGCGGTGTGGGTGATCGGGTATCCGGAGGCCTTAAACCGGTCATAAGCTTTCCATTTATGGCATCTGCGCCAAGCCAAATCTCACCGGTACCCTCGCCGTCAGTTTGAGAGACAATCACTTGTCCCGGCGCACCGCCCTGAATCCAGGTGAAGACACTGAAATCGCCATCCGTCGGATTTAGAACAAAGTCAGTCTCGACATAATCATCGATCCCATCGAATTGAAGTGCTCCCGTCACAATGCCGCCGTCAGGTTGCCAAATAGGATTGCCACTAAGTACGCCATGATTGTCACTGACACTATTAAAGGTGACGTCACCTTCCACCTCATCTAGCTTCCAATATGCAACCAAATCATCCGGCAAAATTTCTTCGAACAGATGTTCGCTTAGTACAATCAGGTCCTGGACATCGACGATACCGTCACCGAAAGGTGTCGGCCCGATGTCACACGACGGCTCATCAGTACCCCAGTTTTCGACCATAATGCACATGTCGGCAGAATCGACAATTTCATCGCCGTTAAGGTCAACAATGGGTATGACCGGTACCTGCCAAATGTCCGATCTACCATTGCCGCCGGACCGGAACGAGGAGAAGTAGAGCATGCGCCCATCGGCTGAAATGCAGGGACAAAGGTCTGCGTCGGAACTGCTGTTGACGAGTGGGCCAAGATTTACAGGAGCCTCCCAGGTTGCATCGATGTTCTGTTTTGCAAACCATAGGTCCCAATCCATGCCGGAGAAATAGCCGCTGAAGAACAGTACCGTGCCGTCATTGGTGATGTCAGGTGCACCCTGTTCCAATGGATTATTGAGTTGAAGACCGAGATTGACTGGACTAATCCAGGGCTCTGACAGAGAGGCCCGCTGGGTCATCCATATATCGGACTGCCCATATCCCCCGGGTCTGGGTGGCCTATTGTTACCGTCCCAATCGGAGAAAAATAGCGACAACCAGTCGGCCGTGATGCTCGGATTCACATCATCAAATGAAGTATTGACTATAGGACCCAGATTC
>Ga0209536_100005858_pt1 | contig 18974 bp, 14 predicted proteins | sample DeeMarSeWOR28_12_FD_187461 | JGI IMG/M metagenome (GOLD analysis project Ga0209536, IMG submission 187461) | Marine sediment microbial communities from White Oak River estuary, North Carolina - WOR-2-8_12 (SPAdes) (version 2) | ecosystem: Environmental > Aquatic > Marine > Intertidal zone >... | reverse complement strand
CGGGCACGCCGCCAATTGACGAGCACGGAAACGATACCTTGCGCGGCGGGGCAGGTGATGATTTTCTGTACGGCGATGGTGGTGACGATACACTTGAAGGCGGGCAGGATGCCGATACCCTCATTGGCGGCGCCGGCAACGATACCTATCTGTACAACGCGGGAGATGGTGCCGACACCATATCCGATGAATCCGGTGACGATACGTTGTCTTTTGGCGAAGGGATTGTTGTCGAAGACCTGAGTATCACGGGACATGTCACGGGGCAGTCGCAAGTCCTCGTGATCGACATTGGCAATGCTGGCGATTCCATCACCACCTTCAGCGACAGATTTCTCGGCGGTATTGAGAATTTCGAATTCGCCGATGGCACCGGCCTGGACGCCAATGAACTAATCCAGGCGACCGGGGGCATCACACTAACCGGCAGCGCCCTGAGCGATGCCGTGAATGGCGGTACTGGCGTTGTAGTGCTCGCCGGCGGCGCGGGTGACGATGTACTGCACGGAGGCACGGGGAGCACTACCTATCTGTTCAACCTTGGCGACGGCGCCGATCTGGTAATCGATGATGGCGGATTCGATACCTTCAGGTTCGGCGCTGGCATTGAGTCGGGCGACCTGCATTGGCGTTATGACCCGAAACAGCCAGGCTCACGATTCACCATTGAGGTCGGAGCGGGCGGTGACGAAATTGCAATCTTGAACGGTGAACGTGGTGTGATCGAGCGCTTCGAGTTTGCGGGCGGCTCCCGACTTTCTTTCGACGATTTTCTTTCGCGTCAGGGCGGTTTGCCGAGCGCCGTCGCGCCGACGGGATTGATCTTCGACGGCGGTAGTGAGAATTACGTGAGTTACGTGACCGGCAGCCCGGGACCGGACTACATTTTCGATTTTGATCAGGGCGACGTGACCTACGCCGCGGGGCGCGGCGACGATTATCTCGAGATCTACCAGGGTGACGGCTACCGCTACGTGTTCAACGCGGGCGATGGTCATGATGTGATTTCGGCGGAGAGTGATAGCGGCGAGACGATGGTATTCGGACCGGGCATTGCGCCCGAGTCAGTGTACTTTGCAGTTGGGAGCCAGTTGTATCGTGGCTACGACCCCTACGGCATCGATCCGTATCCTATTAGGAACGATGCCGGGCTGTGGATCGGTTACGGCGACCGGGGCGATTGGGCGTTCGTTGTGGCCGGAGACACCACTAACCGCATCGAGACTTTTGAGTTCTCAGATGGGCGTGCGTTCAGTTATCAGCAAATGCTCGATCTGGTTCATCCTGAACAATTCAACTATGGTGGTTTTCACAACCTCGTCGTCTTGACTGAAGATGACGACATCCATGTCGTAGATCCCGATAGCGAGGGTGCGCAGATCGGTGCGCTTGGCGACATCGTAGCGGCAATGGGGGGTGACGATCTTGTCATGGGCGGCGCGGGCCGGGACGTGTTCGAGGGATACAGCGGCAGGGACCTCCTGTTTGGTGGAGCGGGCGAAGACGACCTACACGGCTTCCGTACCTATTCCGGCGGCCTCGAAAACGACTTGCTCGACGGCGGCCCCGGTTTTGATTGGCTATACGGCTCGACCAGCAATGATATTTTTATTGGCGGAGACGACGATGACACGATTCATAGCGATGGTGGGAATGATGTAATTCTTTTCAATCGTGGCGATGGGCGAGATGATATCGGGCCTTATTACGGACCAAGCACGGTCGCGATACAGTTGCGACCTGACACCCTCTCGCTAGGTGGGGGAATCCGCTATGCCGATCTCTCCTTCGTGCGCGGGTCCAGTCAATTGAACCTCGAGACCGGCGATGGCGAGCAGATCAATCTCTTGTCCTGGTATGACTACGATGAGGCCGACCGCACAATATCGAAGCTGCAGGTCATCCTCGACGCCAGTGGCGATTATGACTCCGGTTCAGCGGATCCCTTACTCAATCAGCGGGTGCAGGTATTCGATTTCGCCGAGCTTGTTCGCCGCTTCGATGACGCGCAGGCTCTGGATCCAAACATCGATCGTTGGTACTTGGCAGAGGCATTGCAATCGGCCCACCTCGGCGGGAGCAACAGCGCTGCATACGGTGGCGATCTTGCTTATGTGTATGGTACGACGGGCGGGTACGGCGATTTCTCGATCGATCGGATCAGGTCGGTGCTAAGCGATCCCAATTTCGGTGGACTGCAACCATTCAGTTCGGAGATGCTGACGGAAATCGCGTCTCCTACACCGGGACCGCTCAGCTTCACGCTGGGAAGTGGAGCGCGCGCAATTGCAAATTCGAGCGTCCCGAGTACGCTCAAGGTTGGCGCGGGCATCAGCGCTTCGGATGTGGCGGTGTCGCGCGATGGCGTCGATCTCTTGATTACGCACTCCAACGGCAGCGATCAGTTGCGGGTGCAGGACTGGTACGCGGACGGCAACGCGCAGTGGCTGTCAGTTCAGCTTTCCGACGGCACACAGCTGAGTGCTTCGCAGTTGATCGAGACAGGGCTCACGGTTCAAGCCAGTTCCGGCGGCGATACGCTAGCAGGTCTCGCCGGCTATCCGAACAAGCTCGTTGGTGGCGCGGGCAACGATACGATCACCGGTGGCTACCTCGGCGACGTGCTCGCGGGCGGGACGGGGAACGACGTGCTCGCCGGCGGCGCGGGCGATGACACCTACGTCTTCAATCTGGGCGACGGTGTGGATACGATCATTGACACGTCGACCGCGGCCGCACCGAACAGTCTGGCGTTCGGTGAAGGCATTACGTCGGACATGCTGAGCCTGGGGCTCGGCTCGCTCGCGATTCGTGTCGGTACCGCGGGCGACGCAGTCCACATCAATACCTTCAATCCGAACGATGCACGCGGCAGGCACGGTGTCGAACGATTTGTGTTCGCCGATGGAACGAGCATTACCTACCACGATCTTTTAACGCGCGGCTTCGACCTGTTTGGAACGTCGGGCAATGATTTCATAAGTGGAACCAACCTCACGGACCGCATGGAAGGACTGGCAGGCAGCGACACTTATGTGTTCGGTGCTGGTTCGGGGCAGGATTTTATCCGTGAGGTCTCCGCCGAGGGTGACATTGACACTTTGCGGGTTCTCGCAAATCCGGGTGAGGTCATCGTTACGCGAGAGGACGAGAACATTGTCGTCACTTTTGGCGCTACCGGCGACCGGGTGGCCATCGAGTGGTTCACCGATCCGAATGCGCGTATCGAGCGCGTGCGGTTCGCTGATGCCACGGTCTGGGACAGCGCCATGCTGGAGGCGCAAATCGAGGGCCTGTCAAACCAGCCACCCGTAATTGGAAATGCGCTCGGCGACCAGCCTGCCGAGGAGGACAGCGCCTTCAGCTTCACCGTGCCGGCGGACACGTTTGCCGATCCGGATGCCGGCGACACGCTCAGTTATTCAGCGACTCTGACAGATGGCAGTGCGCTGCCGCTGTGGCTGTCATTCGATACCGCAACGCGCAGCTTCTCTGGCACGCCGACCAACGGTGATGTCGGTACGCTGAGCGTGCGTGTGAGCGCGACCGACAGCGGCGGGTTGAGCGCATCGGACGAGTTCGACATCGTGGTGGCGAACACCAACGATGCGCCGACGCTGGCGAACGCCATTGCCGACCAGGCGGCAACAGAAGACGTCGCCTTCAGCTTCACAGTGCAGGCGAGTGCGTTTGCCGACGTGGACGCCGGTGACGTGCTGAGCTATGCCGCGACACTGGAGGACGGCAGCGCGTTGCCCCTGTGGCTGACATTCGACCCGGCCACGCGCACCTTCAGCGGCACGCCGGGCAATGGCGATGTCGGCAGCGTTAACGTGCGCGTGACGGCAACCGATGTGGCTAGCGAGAGCGCCGCGGATGTATTTGAACTCGCTGTTGCCAATGTCAACGACGCGCCGGTGGCGGCCGACGATGCCATTGCCGCGCAGGAGGATGGTCCGCCGGTCATGGTGCCGTTCGCGGTGTTGCTGGCCAACGATATCGATATCGACGCTGGTGACGTCCTTTCGGTGACGGCGGCGAGCGGTTCCATTTCGGGTGCGCTGGTCACCATCGACGATATTGCCGGCAATGTGGTGTATGAGGCCAGCACACTGTTTCAGTCACTGGCGCAGGGCCAGAGCATTATCGATACTTTTACCTACACCGTTTCCGACACGAGCGGGGCGTCATCGAAGGCCAGCGTAAACGTGACCGTGAGCGGGGTGAACGATGCCCCGGTGGTCGCGGCCGGCATCGATGACCAGAGTGTGGACGAGGATTCGCTGCTTGATTTCCAGGTCCCGTTGGATGCGTTCTCCGATGTCGATGCGGGCGACGTTCTGCAATACACGGCGACGCTCAATGATGGCAGTCCACTGCCTGGCTGGCTTAGGTTCGATTCAGCCACCCGCACGTTTTCCGGCACGCCCCTGAACGACGATGTCGGCACCGTATCGGTCCGCACAAGCGTGGCAGACGCTGGCGGCCTCGGCGTGTCCGACGTATTCGAGCTGACGGTTATCAACACCAACGATGCGCCGATCGTCGCGGTTGCCATCACCGATCTGGCGGTGCTCGAGGATACGGCGTTCGAACTTCAGATTGGCGCGGACGCGTTCAGCGATCCGGATATGGGCGACACGCTGACCTACAGCGCGGCGCTTGCGAACGGTTCACCATTGCCCGCCTGGCTGACTTTTGACACCACCACTCGCACGTTCAGCGGCATGCCGACGTTCCCGGATGCCGGCACCTGGTCGCTCGGCGTTGTCGCAACCGACGCAGCGGGCGCCAGTGTCATCAATGCATTCGATTTGACCGTGAACCTCTATCCCGATCTCGAACTTATCGGCGGCCCGCTGGATGACGTGCTTACGGGACATTCCGGGAACGATCTGCTCGATGGCAGGGAAGGTAGCGATACGATGATCGGCGCACGCGGCGACGACACTTACGTCGTCGATAACCCCGACGATGTGATTGTCGAATTGCCGGGGCAGGGCATCGACTCCGTGCGAGCCGCGCTGGACTACACGCTGGGAGCGAACGTCGAGAACCTGAGCCTGCTTGGCACGGCAGTCAACGGAACCGGCAATGCCGGGGACAACCGGTTGGTGGGCAACGGCGAACGCAATGTTCTGACAGGTCTGGCCGGAAACGATCTGCTCGACGGCGGTGCAGGGGAGGACGCGCTGATCGGTGGTCCGGGGGACGATACCTATTTCGTGGACGACAAGAAAGACGACGTCATCGAGCTCGCAGGCGAAGGCATCGACACGGTCCGCTCGAGCGTGAAGTGGGACCTTGGCAGCGAGACGGAGAACCTGATCCTGGAGGGCACGGACGAAATTCATGGCAAGGGCAACGCGCGCGACAACTTCCTGGCCGGCAACAGTGCTGCGAACAAGCTCGACGGCGAGGAAGGCACCGACATCCTGCAGGGCCTCGCCGGAGATGACGAGCTCAAGAACAAGTCCGGAGCGGCGCTGCTCGATGGCGGCACCGGTGACGACAAGCTCGATGGCAGCCGCGACAACGAGTTGTATATCGGTGGTGCCGGCGACGACGAGATCAAGCCCGACAAGGGTAACGACATCATCGCGTTCAACCGCGGCGACGGGCGTGACGAGATCAAGCACGCGCACGCTTCCGGCAACACGCTGTCACTTGGCGGCGGAATCGGTTATGACGACCTGAGTCTGAGCCGTGACAACGACGACCTGATATTCGAAACCGGTGCTGGTGAGCACATCACGTTCGCCGACTGGTATGACGGTGATCACCAGAGTGTGGTCAACCTGCAGGTCATCGCAGAGGCGATGGCCGAGTTTGATGCCGGCTCGGCCGACCCGTTGCTGAACAGCAAGGTACAGACCTTCGATTTCGCAGCGATCGTGGCGGCTTTCGATGCCGCTGGCCAGGTCGACAGCTGGGCACTGACCAATGCCTTGCTGGACGCGCACCTCGCGGGCAGCGACAGCGAAGCGCTGGGCGGCGACCTGGCATACCGGTACGGGCTGAGCGGTTCGCTGTCCGGCATCGGTGTCGGCGCAGCGCAGGACGTGTTGAACAGTCCGAAATTCGGCTCTGAAGCACAGGCCCTGCGCCCGCAACAGGAATTGCAGCAGGGGCAGCTACGATTGCGTTAACTCGCGTGTCAGATGCACGCCGGGAGTGAGGACATGAGGAAAGCAAGGGACAACACGGTTCACGACGCGATGGCGTTCTCGCCGGCGCTGCTGGCGCTGCAATCGGCTGCGCCTTCACCATTGCCGCGCACCATCCTGCGTACGCTTGCGCTGCTGGTCGCGTGCGCGATTGCCTGGGCTGCCTTCGGGCGCCTCGATGTGGTGTCGGTTGCCGAAGGCAAGCTGGTGCCGCAGAGCTATCTGCAGGTTTCACAACCGGCCGACGGCGGAATAGTGCGCGACATCCTCGTGCGCGAAGGCGAGCAGGTTGAAGCCGGACAGGTGCTGGCGCGGCTCGACCCGCAGTTTTCCGAATCGGATCAGCGGCAGATTCGCAACGACGTGCAACAGCGGCAGTTGCAGATTGCGCGCGTCGAGGCCGAACTTTCGGGCGGGCCATTACGCCTCGATGACAGCTACCCGCCAGAGATGGTCGCCCAGACTCGCGCGCAACTCACCGCCAATCGCCGTGCCCATGCCGATGCGCTGGAAACCCAGCGAAGCGCCCGGGAGCGGGCCGAGCAGGATTTGCGCAGCGCGATGGAACTCGAAGCCCGCTTGCGCCGGACTGCGCCGATCTACGAAGCGCAGGAGCAGGGCTGGAAACAACTTGCCGAAGAAGGATTCGCCGGCAAACTGCAGGCGCTGGACCGCGAGCGGCTGCGCATCGAGAACGAGCAGGCGCTAAAAGCGCAAACGCACACCGTTGCTTCGCTCGAGGCGGCGATACAGGAGGCGGGTCAGCGCGCGGCGCAGATCCAGTCGCAATACCGCCAGCGGCTCGAAGCCGAGCGCATCGAAGCCGGCGCAGAATTGCGCCGCCTCGAAGAAACCTGGAACAGGCAGGCGCGCCGCCACGAACTGCTCGAACTGCGAGCACCCGGTGCCGGCATCGTCAAGGACCTGGCAACGCACACGGTCGGCGCGGTGGTGCAGCCGGGCACGGTGTTGTTCACCATCGTGCCGAGCGGCGAGACGCTGAAAGCAGAGGTGTGGATACCGAATGCCGACATCGGATTCGTGCGTGAAGACCAGCCGGCCAAGGTCAAGGTGGCGGCCTACCCGTTCCAGAAATTCGGCATGGTGGAGGGAACGGTCCGTCATGTCGGGGCCGATGCTTCGACCGTTCCACAGGATAATGCCGGTGGGCGAACCGCCGCCGCGCAATCACGCTACCGGGCGCTGGTAGAACTACAAAGCCAGACTCTTGCGCGTGACGGGTTCGTGCATTCGCTCACGCCGGGCATGCAGGTTAGCGCCGAGATCAATCTCGGCCAGCGCACCATCCTCGAATACGTTCTCTCGCCAGTGCGCAAGGCGTTCCATGAGGCGGGGCGGGAGCGGTGACGCTGTTTCGGCCGCGACCGGACAACCGGCGACGGTTCTGAAACCGGGTTCCCGATCCAGTTAGTCGAGCTCGTACTCCAGCTTGTAGTCAGCAGCGAGCGTCTGCGATTGCTCCGCTTTGTTCAGTATTGCATTTCCAGCGACCAGCATATCCAGTTCAGTGCCCATGAAGCAGCGGAATGCATCTTCGGGTGAGCAGACGATGGGTTCGCCACGCACGTTGAATGAGGTGTTGACGATAACCGGGCAGCCGGTGAGGTCCTTGAACCGCTTGATCAACTTGTAGTAGCGCGGATTGGTTTGCTCGTGCACGGTCTGAACGCGGGCGGAATAGTCGACGTGGGTAACCGCCGGAATGTCGGAGCGCGGTACGTTGAGTTTGTCGATGCCGAACAATGATTGTTCTTCGTCCGTCATTTTCCTGCGCTTGTCTTTCACAACATCCGCGACAAGCAGCATGTATGGACTGTCTGTATCCATTTCAAACCAGTCCGCGACGTCTTCACGCAAAACGCTTGGCGCAAACGGACGGAAGGATTCCCTGTATTTGACCTTGAGGTTCAACAGCTTTTGCATGGTTGGCGAGCGCGGGTCGGCGATGATGCTTCGACCGCCCAGGGCGCGCGGCCCGAACTCCATGCGCCCGTTCATCCAGCCGATGGCCTTGCCGTTTGCCAGCGCTTGCGCGGCCTGTTCGATCACTTCGTCTTCCGTGACAGTCGTAAAGACTGCGCCGCAACGCGTGAGCCGGTCGGTAATCTCCTGTTGGCTGAATTCCGGACCCAGGTAAGAGCCTTTCATGCCGTCCAGGCCATTTGAGACCTTGCGCGGTTGGTCGAGCATGATGTGATACGCCCCTAGCGCCGCACCGATTGCACCGCCGGCATCGCCCGCGGCGGGCTGTATCCAGATCCGCTCGAAGATGTTCTCGCGCAGCAGCTTGCCGTTGGCGACGCAGTTCAACGCAACGCCGCCCGCGAGACAAAGATTCTTCTCGCCGGTGCTGTTTGCCACGCCACGGGCAAGTTTCAATACCACTTCTTCGGTGACGGCCTGGACCGAGGCCGCCAGATCCATTTCCCGTTGTCCGAGTCGCGATTCGGGTTTGCGCGGCGGACCGCCGAACAGCGCATCGAAGCGCTCATTGGTCATCGTCAGGCCGGTGCAGTAGTTGAAGTAACTCATGTCCAGCGCGAATGAGCCGTCTTCCTTGATGTCAATCAGGTGATCCTTTATCTGCTTGACGTACCTGGACTCGCCATATGGCGCGAGTCCCATCACCTTGTATTCGCCGCTATTGACCTTGAATCCCGTGTAATACGTGAATGCTGAATAGAGCAGGCCTAACGAGTGCGGGAAGTGGATTTCTTTTTGGACAGTCAGTTGGTTGCCGTTCGCTACGGCAAGCGAAGTGGTTGTCCATTCCCCTACGCCGTCCATCGTCAGCACAGCCGCGCGTTCGAAGGGGCTGGGGAAGAATGCGCTCGCTGCATGGCTTAGGTGATGCTCCGAGAAAAGCAGGCGCGCTTCCCAATCCGTGTCCTTGCCCCATAAGGCTTTCAGCTCATTGGCGATGACGGTTTTCTGAAACAGTTTGTCTTTCAGCCAGACGGGAAGCGCTGTAACAAAACTCTGAAAACCCTTGGGGGCAAAGGCAAGATAAGTTTCCAGCAGTCGCTCGAATTTCAGGAACGGCTTGTCGTAAAAGGCGACGTAATCTATATCGGTTGGCTGTAGCTTGCTCTGTGCCAGGCAGTACGAAATCGAATTGGCCGGGAAATTCGCGTCGTGCTTCTTGCGGGTGAAGCGTTCTTCCTGTGCCGCGGCGACGATTTCGCCGTCCACGACGAGGCACGCGGCAGCATCGTGGTAGTAGGCGGCAATGCCCAGTATCCGCATGAATGGCTAGAACAGCGTGTAGATAAACGGCGCAACCACAGAGCCTTGTGCCAGTACCAACAGGCCGCCAAGAACAACCATGATGATAATTATCGGCGCAAGCCAGAGCTTCTTCCTGACGCGAAGAAATTTCCAGAGTTCCTTGATGAAGCTCATGCCTGCGCGACCTAGAACTGGTTCTTGAAGGATTCCGGGGCCGGCCCGGGTGGAGTTCTGTCTATCCAGTAACTGTTCACTTCGCGCTTCTTCAACAAAAGCGCGTCACGCCCGAACAGGCGGGTGACAAGGGACACGGGCGTAATGACGAGGAAGAAGATCACGCCCAGCACCACGGGGCTGACAATCTTCCCCAACAGTATTCCCAATCCGAACCAAAGCCGGTTTAGTGGCGCAAGTGCTGCAGGAGCTACCCGGGCAAATAGCGCGAATAAAGCGGCCAAACCAACAAATGTAACTGCCCATGTGTTCGCGCCGTTCCAGAGTGCATAGACTGCCGCGATCGAAAAAACGAGCGTGAATAGCCATCCAAACTTCTGGTTGGATGGCAACTGTGGCGAGGTGGATTGTCCGGAACCTACCATGCAACCGAGTTTATAGGTTACCTTTCTGATTTGTAAAGAAAAATGGCTTTCCTGTTCAATCGTTATGGGAATTATGGTCAGCGCACGGACAATGGTCGCATTACGGCGAAGAAGTGAACGAGAGCGAAGCGAAGCAACATGGGTAAGGATCGATACGATGCGCCTGCAATACTGTGCTGTCAGTGCCAAAAAAATAGGAGGAGACCACCGGACAGTGTTTGCTGCCCGGTGGTCTCCTCGCACGGTTGATCGAATCAACCAGGGAGGGGGAGGAAGAGCTTAGTTGTGCGTGACCGACGACAAATCGCCGAAGCGGTAGTTGCCGGCGGACTTCGCGAAAGGCCTGGCTTCGCTGCGCGGCGCCACTGCGTTGCGATCGCTCCAGCGCGGCTCGGAGATCTGGCCGACTTGCTGTTCCTGACCGGCTTTGGCGCCGTGGGTCACGTTTGACAGATCGCTCACGGCGGCGAAGGCGTTCATGGAAAGACCGAGCAGGGCGGCGGCGATGGTGGTTTTGATGATCATGGTTGTTTCTCCTTAAAAGTCAGTAATGGGTGAGTAGTCATCTCGCGTAAATGTTTAACCGTGCGAGTGATTACAGAATAGAGATCGGGCGGCGAATGCGCTGCGAAGCGTGGCGCAGCGAGAACGTGCGGAAATACCAATTGGCTGGGACGAGCAAATCAGTTCGGATCGACCCCCGATCCACTTTCACTGAGATAGGTCGCCGGGCTGACACGGCTGAGATAGCTGAAACCCGAATCGGGGCGCGGTGTCACCGAGCCTTCTGCAACTATGACCCTCGGATCGTGTCTGATCGCAAGAATTGCCCTTATGGAGGGCGAAAGCGGCCGAAAGTGGTGCTCGAGGCATCCACTTGCGCTTATGGTGCGTATCTGGCTTGCACTCGTGCGTGAGTGCAAATTCCGAAATATCCGAGGAGAGTTTGTATGCCGATTCGTAAGCCTTCCGACATCCGCTCATCGGAAATTACGCCCGCCTCGGTTTACAAGAAGCGCCGCCGGCTGATTGCCGCGGCTGTGGGTGTCGGTGCGGTGTCGGCGCTGGTGGCAATGCGCCTGCGCATGAATGCGTCCGGGGAGCAGGCGGAGGCGCGCCTGCCGATGAACATGCCCGAGGAGCGCAAGGCGGCGAAGCTCGGTCTGTTGAGCAAAAGTGAATTCTCGACCAACGAGGAGCAAACGCCTTATGGCGACGTTACCTCGTACAACAACTTTTACGAATTGGGTACCGGAAAGGACGATCCGGCGCGCAATGCAGGGTTCCTGCAAACGCGTCCGTGGACGGTGCTGGTCGATGGCGAAGTCAAGAAGGAACGCACCTTTGGCATAGAGGAATTGCTGAAGCTGGCGCCGCTGGAAGAGCGGATCTATCGCCTGCGATGCGTCGAGGCCTGGTCGATGGTCGTGCCCTGGGTTGGTTTTCCGCTATCCGCGCTGATCAAGCAGATGGAGCCGACCGGCAACGCGAAGTACGTGGAGTTTACGACCTTGCACGACCCGCAGCAGTTGCCCGGACAGCGAATTCCGTTGCTGGACTGGCCGTACACCGAGGGACTGCGCATGGACGAGGCGATGAACCCATTGACGCTGCTGACGCTGGGCTTGTACGGGGAAGTACTGCCGAACCAGAACGGTGCACCGGTGCGCATCGTCGTGCCATGGAAATACGGTTTCAAGAGCGCGAAGTCGATCGTGCGTATCCGGTTTACCGAAAACCAGCCGGCCACTTCGTGGAACGAGATCGGCGGTCAGGAGTACGGTTTTTACGCCAACGTCAATCCGAATGTCGATCATCCGCGCTGGAGCCAGGCGAGGGAACGCCGCATCGGCGAGCTCCTCAAGCGCGATACGCTGATGTTCAACGGCTACGCTGACCAGGTCGCCAGCCTCTACGCCGGAATGGATCTGAAAAAGTTTTACTGACCGTTCGTTTCTGCGATTGGTTTCCTGAATTTTCTGCTGTAACGCGGCGCACTATCGATACAATGGATGCCTATGTTGCCCCGCCAGCTTGACGCCGTACGCATCGCGCGCATCAAGGCGGCGCTGTTCGTTGTCTGTCTGATGCCTCTTTGCCTGCTGGTCTGGCGCGGCTTCAACGGCGGACTGACGGCCAATCCGATCGAATTCATCACGCACACCACCGGCTGGTGGACGTTGGTGTTTGTTTTGATCACGCTGTCGGTCACGCCGTTGCGCCGGTTGCTGGACATGCCGTGGCTGTTGCGGCTGCGCCGCATGCTGGGGCTTTACGCATTTCTCTACGCAAGCCTGCATTTTCTGACGTGGCTTGTCGTGGACCAGTTTTTCGACTGGGGCGCTATCGTCAAGGACATCGTCAAACGCCCCTACATCACGGTTGGCTTCAGCGCGTTCGTGCTGTTGCTGCCACTCGCGGCGACATCGACCAATGCGATGGTTCGCCGGCTGGGCGCGGCGCGCTGGCAGGCGTTGCATCGAGCGGTTTACCTGATCGCCATCCTCGGCGTCGTGCATTTCTGGTGGCTGGTGAAGAAGGACATTCGCGAGCCGCTGGCATTTGCTACGGTCCTGGCCATCCTGCTGGGCGCGCGCCTGGTGTTTGCATGGCGCAAGCGGGTTGTCGCGGCGTCTGCGAGGGCGCAGCAGACCTGAGCGCGGCTGTGCGGCTTGCTGTGGCGATGGCCAGGCGATAAAGTCAGGTGTCACAAGTCGGTTGAACAGGCAAATCATGAAAGTCGGCATACCAAAGGAAATCAAGAATCACGAGTATCGTGTCGGTGTGATTCCGGCAGGTGTGCATGCGCTGGTCGAACGCGGCCACGAAGTGGTGGTGCAGGCGGGCGCAGGTGCGAAAGCCGGTTTTGCAGACGATGCTTACGCGAAGGCCGGCGCACAGATTGTCGCCAGCGCCGAAGAAGCATTCGATGCCGGGATGGTCGTCAAGGTAAAGGAACTCCAGCCGAGTGAATACGCGCTGGTGCGTCGAGGACAAATCCTTTTTGCCTACCTGCATCTGGCGCCCGATCCGGAGTTGCTCGATGCGATCATGAAGTCCGGAGTGTCCGGCATCGCCTATGAGACCGTGGAGCGCGACGGCAAACTGCCGCTGCTGGCGCCGATGTCGCGCATTGCCGGGCGGCTTTCGATCCAGTTCGCTGCATGGGCATTGCAAATGGCAAATGGCGGCAGTGGCGTGCTGATGGGCGGCGTCGGAGGTGTGCCGCCAGCCAGGGTGGTGGTGATCGGTCCGGGTGAGGTCGGGACCAATGCCGCGCAAGTCGCTGCCGGCATGGGTGCGGAGGTGATGCTGATGGGAATCGATCCGGATCATTTGGCGCAGCTCGATCAAATCTATCGTGGCCGGATCAAGACCTGTTACTCGGAGCCGCTGGCGATTGCCGAGCATGTGGCTGATGCCGACGTTATCGTCAGTGGCGTGCTGATCCCCGGAAAGCTGGCGCCGAAACTGATTTCGCGGAAGTTACTCGCGAGTATGCGCCCAGGTTCGGTACTGGTCGATGTGGCGATCGACCAGGGCGGTATTGCCGAAACATCGCGTCCGACTTCGCATACGGACCCCATTTATGTCGAGGAGGGCGTGGTGCATTACTGCGTACCGAACATGCCGTCCGCAGTGGCACGCACGGCGACCCTGGCGCTGGCCCACGCGACCTACCCGTACATGCTGAAACTCGCGGACAAAGGGCTCGATGCGCTCGACGATGACGAAGGATTGGCGAAGGGATTGCAGGTTCACGCAGGTGCGATTACGCATCGCGGCCTGGCCGAGGACGTGAACAAACCGCACCGTTCGTTCGGAGAAGTTCGCGGCTGAAGTGGCGCGTTTTCTTGCGGGACAGCTTTACCCTGAAGGCACCAAGGCTTGGGGCATCGGCTGGACGTTGCATGCGCGTCTATTCCGTGCCGCACGCAAGCGAACCTGATTGCCTGGGTTTCTTCAGTTTTCTTTGTGTGCTTCGTGCCTTTGTGGTGAGGATTTCCGTTCTTGATCTTGTGCAATCGGCGTGTTTGCATGCTCTTCGCTCGCATCTGTGTTCTCGGCGCGGGCGGCGACCAGTATTCCGCCCAGCAGCGCGGCGAAGCCCGCCAGTTGCAGGCCGACGAAGCCTTCGTCGAGTAACCACCAGGCGAGCAATGCCGAGCCAATCGGTTCGCCGAGGATCGACAGGGCAACGAAGGTCGCGGAGAGCCGGCGCAGTGCCCAGTTAAAGGACGTGTGGCCGAGCAGTTGCGGCCCGAGCGCCAGCGCGGCGATCAGCAGCCAGGCCTTGCCCGACACGCTGGATATCGATTCGTCGCTTGCGAGCGCGGCGACGATCAGCGCAAGGGCGGCGAACGAATAGGTCAGCCAGACATAACTGAGCAGCGAAAGATTGCTGCGCAAGCCGCGACCGATCAGCAAATACCCTGACGCGGCAAGCGCACCCAGCAGCGCCAGCGAATTGCCGAGCAACGGCGCGCTCGTCGGTGTGCCGTGGGCATTCTCCGCAAGGAATATCAGCAGCGTGCCTGCCAGCGTCAGTGAGACGCCGATGAGTTGTACCCGGCGCGGTTTTTCCTTTAGCAGCCAGGCTGAGAGCAATGCGACCCAGACGGGATTGGTCGTGACCAGCACGGTACTGTTGGCAACGGAGGTGTATTCGAGGGACGCGGTCCAGGTCCAGAAATGCGCTCCGAGCAAAAGGCCCGAAGTGGCGCAAAGGAGCAGGTCTTTTCGCCGCAGGCGCAGCAATTCCGGACCGGCACGCGAGAGTGCGAGTGGTGCCATCAGCAGCGCCGCAAGGCTCAAGCGGCCGGCAGCGATCAGCGCCGACGACGCACCGTCGGCCTGGGCGTAACGAATCAGAATCGATGCGGTGGAAACAATGGCAACGCCGATCCCGAGAACGACAAAGGGCGCGCTTCGGGTCACGGCCGCCGGCGCATACGTCCAGCGGGCCGGTCAGTGAACCCGATCGGGTGGTACGGGAAGGTCCGGCACCTGGAAAACGTCGATGCCTTCGTCGCGCAAGGCTTCGATGTCGTTCGGGGAGGCTTGCCCGCGGATCGAGCGCCGCGGTTTTTCCTCATAGTGGATCTTGCGCGCTTCTTCGGGGAACTTGCTGCCGACATCTTCGCTGTTCTTCAGGACGAATTCGACAAACTTGCGGTGAAGCGACTCCATGTCGACGCCAGCCACAGCCGTTTCGCCGGATGGCTTGGCCGGTGCCGCTGCCAGTTCCGCGCGGCCAGTATTGACGTAAGGCGCGGACAACTGACGTGAAATACTGACCGAGCCGCAGACCGGGCAGGAAACCTGGTCGTCTTCCACCTGGGCGTCGAAGTCCTCCGCAGAAGAAAACCAGCCTTCGAAGCGGTGTTCTTTTTCACAGGAAAGATCGTAAACAATCATCAGTCTGGTCCACTCCGTACCTTGGTCTGCAAGCCGCTCGGCAACAACGGTGACAACACTTCATGAGTTTAGCGGATTTGCGGCTTATAGATGGGCTTGAAAAGCCTGAATACAAGAGCCGGTCCGACGTTTCACGGCAGGCGCTTTTCTCCGGCGTACAAGTCGTCGACGCGTTCGCGGGCGCGGATGAGGTGGACTTTGCCGCCGTCGACCATGATTTCGGCGGCGCGCGGCCGGGTGTTGTAGTTCGAACTCATGCTCATCGCGTATGCTCCGGCGGACATCACCGCCAGCAGGTCTCCTTCGCCGATTGCCAGGCTGCGTTCCTTGCCGAGGAAGTCACCGGTTTCGCATACCGGACCGACAACGTCATAGGTCATGGCCGAAACACCGGATCTGCGTACGGGGCGGATGTCGTGATGCGCGTCGTAGAGCGCCGGGCGCATCAAGTCGTTCATCGCGGCATCGATGACCGCGAAGTTCTTTTCCTCGCCATGCTTGAGGTACTCGACCCGGGTCAGCAATACGCCGGCGTTTCCGACCAGGGAGCGGCCCGGTTCGATCATCACGGTTTGCCGCCGCTCGCCCAGCGTTTCGAGCAGCATGCGCACCAATCGCTCGTGTGCCGGTGGTGATTCGTCCGTGTAGCGGATGCCGAGTCCGCCGCCGAAATCGACATGCTCGATTTCGATTCCGTCCGCCGCCAGCTCGTCGACCAGGCTGATGACCTTGCGGGCCGCATCCGCCATCGGCGCCAGTTCGGTCAGTTGCGAGCCAATGTGGCAGTCGATGCCGACCACGTTCAGCGAGGGGCTGGCGTGTGCCTGCCGGTAGAGCCGTAACGCGTCTTCGAAGCGAACGCCGAACTTGTTCTGCCGCAGGCCGGTTGAAATGTAGGGATGGGTGCGCGCGTCGACATCCGGATTGACGCGGATACTGACCGGAGCAACGAGCTGCGCTTCACCGGCGATGCGCGCCAGGCGATTCATTTCGGATTCCGACTCGACGTTGAAACACAAAATGCCGGCGGCGAGCGCATCGCGCAGTTCGGCTTCGCTTTTTCCGACACCCGAGAAAACAACCTTGCGGGGGTCGCCGCCCGCTGCCAGAACGCGCTTGAGTTCTCCGCCGGATACGATGTCAAAGCCACTGCCGAGGCGCGCAAGCACGTCGAGCACGGCAATGTTGGAATTGGCCTTGGCCGCATAGCAGATCAGGTGCGGATGGTTGCCGAAGCCTTCGTCGTAGGCGCGATATGCCGCCGTGAGTGCAGCGCGTGAATACACGAAACACGGTGTGCCGAACTGTTCGGCGATGCGGGTAAGCGGCACGTCTTCGACGTGCAGCGTGTCGTCGCGCTCGGTGAAGAAGTTCACTGTTCTTTCTTGTCCTCGTCTTCGTAAGCCTTGTCACCGACCTCGGGTTCGAGGTCTTCGTCGCCGGTGTCGAGTCTGACACCCTCGTCAACCGATGGCGGCTGCGCGGGCGCCGCTTCCGCTTCCGCCGCGGGCAAATAGAGCGCGCCCTTGGAGCCGCAGCCGGTCAGAAGGGCCAGAATCAGTATCAGTATCGTGTGGCGCATGTTTGTGTGTGCTTCGCGCGGGGCCGCCGAGTGTAGCACGTGCGTTTGTGCTCCCGCCTTGCTGCTGAAAGCCGGTCCCTGACTGCGTTCGTCAAGGCGTCAGCGGCACCGGGCAGCGGAAGAAAGCAATACGGACGGCGGCTTGCACCGCGCTTTGAAACCGGCGCCTTCAATTTGATGATCGTCAAGCAGCTTGCCGGCATCAGATATCGAGGTACCAGTGGCCTCGTTCGTTCAGGTGTTCTCGTGCCGCAAGGTGGTCCGGGAAGTGGCGTTCGACGATCTGCCAGAACCTTTTCGAATGGTTCATTTCCACCAGGTGCGCCAGCTCGTGAACCACGACGTAGTCAACCACTTCCTGCGGCGCCTGCACCAGGCGCCAGTTCAATCGCACCTGGCGTTTCGAATTGCAGCTTCCCCACTGCGTGCGCGCATTGGACAGAAACATCCTCGGCGCAGGCAGTTGCATCGCGGCTGCATAGCGGGCAATGCGTTCGCTGAAGTTGCGCGCGGCGTGCCGCCGATACCAGCCGATAGCGGCTTCGCGGATTCGCGTTTCGCTGGCGGCGTCGGCAACGGTAACTTGCAGGCACCACTGATCGCGGAGCACCGGCGGCAACAGCACGGCATCCTCGACAACCTTCAGGGTCAGGTCGCGACCGAGAAATGCAAGCTGTTCGCCATCCGACCAGCACTGCTCCCGCGTCTCGTGACCGGACCATTCATCGAGTTTTTTCAGAATCCAGTCGGCGGCGCCGGCAATCGAGCGGCGGATGCGTGTATCTGACGCGTTCCACGGCACGGATACGACAAGACCATTGCCGTCTACGCTGAAGGCGATACTGCGCCGCCGCCGGCTGCGCTTGAGGACGAAATCGACCTGACGCTCGCCAAGGCAGGCAGTTTGCGGGTGCGCAACCACGTCAACCGGAAAGAGGTCGGCTATGAGTGGCGCGCGCTGCCCAGTCTTTCGACTTCCTGTTCGACCCAGTGTTCGACCTCTTTGATCAATTGTTCCGGCTTTCGGCCGGTTGCGTCCAGGGCGGGGCCGATACTTACGGTAATCGTGCCCGGATACTTGATAAATGCGTCGCGGCCCCACACGGTGCCGGCGTTGTGCGCGACCGGGACGATTTTCGCTCCCATTTGCGCGGCAATCCAGGCGCCGCCGACATGATAGCGTCCGCGCTGCCCTGGCGGAATGCGCGTGCCTTCCGGAAACATCACGATCCACCAGCCTGCCGCCAAACGCTCGCGACCCTGTTCGAGCGTCTGACGCAGAGCGCGCACGCCGGCACTGCGGTCGATCGCAATCGGGCTCATCATTGCGAGCCCCCATCCGAAAAAAGGAATCTTGAGGAGGCTTTTCTTGAGAACCCAGACCTGGGGCGGAAATATCGCCTGGTATGCGAGCGTTTCCCAGGCCGACTGATGTTTGGAAAGAATGATGGACGGTTCGGACGGAAGGTTGTCGGACCCGATAACCCGGTAGCGGACGCCGCAAATGGCGGACACCGACAGCATGATCAGATAGGACCATCGCGTGATGATGCGATAGCGTGTCAGCGGCTTGAACGGGAACGTCAGCAGCGCGATAAACGAAAATGTCACCGTGAGAGGGAACCGCACGCACTCGAACAGTACTGAGCGCAGCAGTGGGATGATCATGATTCTGCGGTGATATGCCGCACGGCTTCGGCGAGGTCGTCAAAAACCAGTGTGTTGGCGGGCAGGTCGCCAGCAGCTTCGGTTTGCTTGCCCTTGCCGGTCAGCACCAGCATCGGTTGTGCGCCTACAGCGTGTGCCGCCTGCAAGTCGCGCAGCGCATCGCCAACCGAAGGCACACCGGCCAGGTCGACATTGAAACGCTGGCCGATGTCGATGAGCATGCCCGGCTTGGGTTTGCGGCAGTCGCCGTTCGAGTCGGCTGCGTGCGGACAGTAGAACAACGCGTCGATT
>Ga0209536_100005857_pt1 | contig 18974 bp, 12 predicted proteins | sample DeeMarSeWOR28_12_FD_187461 | JGI IMG/M metagenome (GOLD analysis project Ga0209536, IMG submission 187461) | Marine sediment microbial communities from White Oak River estuary, North Carolina - WOR-2-8_12 (SPAdes) (version 2) | ecosystem: Environmental > Aquatic > Marine > Intertidal zone >... | reverse complement strand
CATGAACTCCAGACTGATTAAATTGTATATTATATCCCTGATAATTCCAAAAAAGCATATAAGTACAATTCAGAGGAGCATATTCACCTGACAGATATAGATTTTCATATGTGTCAACAGGTCGCCCGAATCGAGAAGCCTGAGGCGGCCACGGTATTTTAGGATCTATTGGAGATGCTGGACAGTTGTAAACATGGACTTGAGGTAAATAGCTTCCCAAATACTTGCCAACATAATGATACTTGGGATCAGTCGGATTGAACTTCCCGAAAGAATTTGAATAGTGAAAGTTCAATTCATGGGGCTGATGAAAAGCGGTAAAATTAGCTCCTTGAAATCTACATGCATTTGGCGGCAACTTTTCATCGTTATCAGCCGCATAAACTGTCAAACCAAGTATGACTTGGCGCTGATTGCCCGCACAACGAACGTACTTTCCCTGTTCCTTTGCCTTTCTTAATGCAGGCATCAAGATGGCCATCAATAGTGCAATAATGGCGACGACCACCAGAAGCTCTATTAAAGTAAAGCCTTTTTGTTTACTCAAATAATACCCCTTATTATGGCCCGTTCTTAAAACTTTAAATCAGAATTTACCTCACTCATTTCAAAAAACACTCCTGCAAACATCAATCTTTTATAATACTGTAATTCCATACTTACAGGCCCTGAATTACTGTATGACCTGTTGTCATTTCTGCAAGGATGACAGAGCTATTCAAAAGCTTCTCTTGGTTGATACAACCGGATATCGTCAACGTACATCTTGCCTTTACCGCCGGGGATTGTAATATTGCCCTGTGTACCAAGGCCAATTGCAATCCTATCGACATCGGTCAGGTCGATGCCTTGGTCAGCAAAAGCCGAAAGTGGAATTACCCACTCAGTCCAGGTATCAATCTGTGATGCATTTGCATCATCATGGACCACAACAGCGGATGTTCCGGTGCTGTTGGATACGGCTACATACAACGACTCTATGCCGTTGCCCGGCATGCCGATGAACCACAGCGACAATTCCACAACACCTTCCTCAGTCCAGTCTCGCTGGTCTGTCAACTTGTGCTCAACTTCTGAATAGTAGGCATAGCCCTGTTTGTTATTGTCGTAAGCAATCGGCATGGATTGACAACCGTCGTGGACAATAGTCTCTTCGGTAAATGAGCCGGTGGTTTCATCTCCGATTACAGCACCAGTACCATTACCTTCGAAGTAAGGATCTGTACCAGGCACACCGTAACCAACTCCATCGTGCCAGGCGTACCAGATTCGATAGTCATTGGCATCGTAATGTTCAAAATCATCGATGACAAAGAAATCACCGGTCGTAAAACTCCAGACTTTGCCTTTCCATGGACTGTCGGGATTAGTGCCGTTGACTTCATCGATACGCCAGTAGTATGTTGTGTTTAATGTAAGCTTGCCAGTGTCATAACTTTCCTCTCCGAGGGCTTTTGGCTCCTTATATTCAGGTGATGCTGTGGTTGCATTCTTTACGGCATCCGCATCTGTGCCGAAGTAAACCTCGTGCGAAGCGGCAACTGCTCCTGCATCCCAGCTCAGAATATGTGTTGGTTTTACATCAATAGCTCCATCAGCCGGGCTCGGATTCTTGGCGATACCCTCAGTCGTAAAGCTCCAGACATCACCTTTTTGTATTCCACCGCCTCGTCCGCCGGTAAGTTCATCTACCCGCCAGTAATAAGTCTTAGCGAATTCAAGAGGTCCGGGACTATAGGTTGTCACTACCTGATTGAGACCTCCAGCGGCATTATTAACATCGTTAAAATTATCACCGAAGTAAACAGTATGTAATGCAGCGCCTGAACCTGCTGTCCAGCTAAGTTCTACATTCAAGTCAACTGAATCAGCACCATCGGCTGGGATCGGGTGGTAGGCTATTTGTGGTTGAATCATGAAATTCCAGACAGGGCCCTTCCATGGGCTATTGGGATCGGCATCGTTGACCTCATCGATACGCCAGTAGTATGTCTGCCCTCGGATAAGACCTTCGGGATAGGGAGATCCCGGTAAGCCCACATCGCAGAAACTTAAGGTCTGGTTACCGCGGAATGTACCGCCAAGGCCGTCATTCACATCTTCAAAACTATCGCCGAGATACACATCATGTGAAACAGCAAAATCTCCTGGAATCCAGGAGAGATTTACCCAAGTGTTGGAATGCAGAGCTTCAACCGCCGGATTTGGATATTGAGCAAAGCCCCACGGGACTGCTTGGTACACTTCCACAGCACCAGTGACCTGTGGCCATGGACCAGGCTGACCCCCGATGGCATAAATCCTGCCATCCACCACACTTGTGCAAAAAGCGAAACGTCCGGTTGGCATGTCCGTAATGGTTGTCCATGTGTCCTTTGCAGGGTCGTACTTTTCCACTGTCGAATATAAAATATTCTTTTGATTTATATTATCCCATATGCTTCCCCCGATAGCATAAACCTTACCATTCACTGCACTAGTGGACAAATAATATCTTGCCAATGTCATGTCCGATTTCGTAATCCACATATCCGTGACAGGGTTGTATTCTTCCACCGTCGAACAAAAAGTTCCTTCACTGGTTGCGTTATCCCATCCTGTTAGCCCTCCAATGGCATAGATCTTCCCATCTACCACACTGGTGGACAGATTAAGCCTTGCTGTTGGGATATCGGCTCTACTACTCCATGTGTCTATGGCCGGATCGTATTCATCTACTGTTGTAACTATGTTACCGCTCTGGGCTCCACTGATGGCATAGATTTTCCCATTCACTACGCTGGCAGAAAACCGATCTCTTTTCGTCGGCAAATCGGCTCTTCTTCTCCATGTGTCCGTGGCCGGATCGTATTCCTCGACTAACTTAGTTGGCCCGATGTCACCTTCGATGCCCCCTATAACGTAAATCTTTCCATTGACTACACCAGCAGAATGATTGAGTCTCGGTACCGACATGTCGGCTTTTCTCGTCCACGTGTCAGAAGCCGGATCGTACTCTTCTACAATCGAATAGAGTTGCCCCCCCGCACGACCCCCAATTGCATAAATTTTTCCATTTACCACACTCGTGGACAAACCGTATCTTGCCGTTGGCATAGGTGATACTGTCGTCCATTCACCTGTTTTTGCAAAACTAATCGAAGGCAAAGCAAATACAAAGGTAATGAGCCAAAAACAGGCTGACGTCCTAAAAGTTTTTTTTCTAATCATAATAAACCTCCTTTAAAAAAGTTAACATGATTATACTTACGAGTTATTACACATGAACTCTATGATAGTTTATTTGGTATTACTGCGAGACTGGTGGGTAAATCAGATCACCTACACTGATATAGCCAACCATCTCAACGGATTTTGCACTTTTTTTATGTTTTTTATAGGGATAATCCGAGTTCATATAGGAAAAACAGTATATCATTGCCCATAGTAAGTAACCTGGAATGGCATGGGTGCGAGTTCATACCACTCCCATCCCTTCCCAGTATGCCTGTAGAACCGAGCCAAGTTTGTAGCAAAAGATTCAATTGTCCATACATCTTCATCTATCCGTGTCACGGTAAGAAGATCACCTTGTTCTTCACCATCCGGCCCCCATCTACCATAGCTAATACCGGCCTCATCCTTACCCGTTTGACCAATCAGCAGGTTTCCCATTCTGGGAACCGGTACGCCTTCAGCCTGGGCACGCCAGTCGGCTAAGCTACCGTTTAGGCCGAGAATCCAGATGTTTTGTGTTGTTGGGAAAAAGTCGTGAGAGATACCCTCTGGGAACGTCAGATCCAGTTTTCGCCCTGCATCCTTTTTGAGGTGGATTCTAAGACGGAAGAAGCCCTCGAGTCCTAGATCGGTGAAATCTATCCCATCAACATAAGGACCGAGGCCGTCACTTTGAATAGCATCCTTTGGTTCAAGCGGTTGCTCCGTGCCCGGAAAGTCTCGAAAAGTAGCACTACCATGAAGTATTTCTGGTTGTCCGCCACCGCCGGGCTTTGTAGCCAAGGCGGTTTCGGGTGTTGCCAGGACAGCCCATAAGCCCAACAATACGATGCAAATTGATGCAACCATCAGACCAATTCCAATTCTCTTGTTTCTGTTCTTGTTCGACATGATACATTCTCCTTACTTGTTTTGGTTTTTGGTTTGCTGTATAATTGCTGGATCCTTGGCTCTGGCGCGCAAACCAATCCGCCTGGGCCAGGCCCGGCCGGTGAGATGTTAGTTTGGCGACTGATCCTCACCGGCCTACTTTTTTGAATCTCATTTTTTGTTTCAATCACTTCCTTTCAATCTGACATCAGAGGCTAGGTAGAATTAGTTTTGGCGGGCCGCCTAGTTCCTGTAAACGCCGACAGCGTTGCTGCCACGTGGGGGCGTCCAACACATTGAATCCTCCCGTCGGATCCAACTCCAGACCCGTGACTACCTGTACCCAAAAGATAATTCGCTCATCTTCACCTTCAAGTGGACCAAGAGGCGCTCGCCATATTGCAGCAGTCCCGAAACGATCAGCCAGTAGAATCTCAGATCCGTCTGCACTGAAAGATGACATAGTAGGCCACCAACAATCGTGTTCCAAAGGCGGCCCGATTGGCTTGAGGGTGGCAGCGTCCCAGAGCCGGGCAGTCCCGTCAATACAACATGCAAGAAGTTGCGAGCAATTGGGGCTAAAGGCTACCGCACATACGACCTTCAAATGTTGTAACGGTGTGCCGATAGGCTTGAGTGTCACCGTATCCCACAAGCGGATGGTTCCATCGGCGAATCCGATTAGAAACTTAGTGCCGTCGGGACTAAATGTCGCAGCTTTAACTTCGCTCTGATGCACCAACGGTTTATCGATGGGTTCTAATGTAGCCGCATCCCACAATTGTGTAGTACCATCGAAGCTTCCCGTTAGAAACCGTGAACTATCAGGACTATACGTTACTCCTAAGATCGGTTTTCGATGCAGGTGAAACTCACCAAGACACTTCAGTGTAACAGTATCCCACAATTTTGCAACACCACCAGCGTCACCGGCGAGGATACGCGAACCATCTGGACTAAAGTCCATGCGTAAGGCCCCCGAGTGAAACTGTTCGCCGACCAGCTCGCCACTTGACAAGTCCCACAGCTGTAGGTAGCTTTTCGCCTTGCCTGTAGTCACCAGACGTGAGCCATCGGGACTAAACCTAATGAACTCAAGCACGCCTGGGAGAGAGAACGGTTTGCCGATAGGCTTGCCTGTGGCTGCATTTCTGACTTGGACTGCATCTTCGGTCCCTGTAAGGATACGTAAGCCATCCGGACCATAATCGGCAGCCAGGACTCCATCCTCGTGAGTTACAGCCTCACCAATGTATTTGTTCTGGATGAGGTCCCATATCCTAAGCACACCATCCTCGTTTCCAGTGACGAGGCGGGTGTCATCCGGGCTGAAGGCTAAGGTGGTGACGGTATTTCGTTGACGCATTGGTGCTCCAATGAGTTCACTTGTTCTTGTATTTCTGAGCAGAGCCATACGTGTATTGCCGGCGCTTACGATCCGGGAGCCATCGGAGTTGAAAGCTGTTACATAAGTTAAACCACCAAACACAATAGGCTCAAGTGCCAGGTTGCCTGTTTCCGCTTCCCAGATCCGGATCAGACCTGTACCATCGCCTGCAGCAAATCGCGTACCATCTGAGCTTATTGCTATAGCGAATAAATTCCGTGCTGAATCAATGGGCGGTCCGATTGGCTCGCCTCGGTCTGCATCAAACATCTGGTATTTACCCCAGCCGACTTTCCGCACAACACGGCAACCGTCAGGGCAATACGTCATGGCCTGCGCATCACGTATGCCTTCATGTACATACTGGAAAGTGATCCCAGCAGGGTCAATATCATCAGTTAAAACAGGTGTTGTTATATTGTATTCGTTCCATTTCTCCGTAATGGTAATGATCTGACTGCCAAAACTAGTCCAGGGATCTGTTGCCTGTTCCAGTTTACAATTAATATTCTGAGCACCTGCACTGGATTTAAGAAAGACCGAAAGAGTGTACTTCTTGCCCGCTTTTAAAACATGCCCTGTGTGCTCTAAACCAGCATTCCAGAAATTCACGCTTGCCTTGGGAACCATAACGTGCAGACAAGATTCTCCTTCGATTACAGCCTCGGAGATCGCCGCGCCCGCTAAATCGTCAACCACTTCGGCAGTCATACAACCATATGTGCTCCATGGTTCGATGGCACCGGTCTCGAAATCTCCGTTAGCCAGTATATTTGCAGTAACGTTGCTCGATGTAGTATAGTCGCCTTCGTAGACTCTGACGCCATCAATCCAGAAATCACCTGGTATAAATATCGTCTGGAAGGTTTGTCCGAGTGATTTACCTGTATGTGCATCCCAAAAACGGGCAACACCGTCGGCACCTTCCGTCCTGAGTCGAGAACTGTCAGGGGTAAAAGCTATCAAGCATCCCATCACCTGCCCCTTTTTATGTTGCATTGGTTCACCAACTGATTCCAGTGTAACCGCATCCCATAACCGGACCGAACCATCCTCGGCTCGAGTGGCGATCCGTTTGCCATTCGAGCTTATAACAACTTCGATTATCCCACTTCCATGTTGCAGGGGCTTTCCGATTGGCTCTCCGGTGGCACTGTCACATATCCGGACGGTTCCGTCCAGACAAGCTGCAAGAACTCGCGATCCATCAGGGCTGAAGGTTACAGCATTTATTTGGTCTGGGTATTGTACCACTGCCCTTAGCGAATGAAGCTGGCCATACCAAGCTGCTAAGCTTGTCCGAACCGCACGGTTAAGGTCGCTGGAATCGTCCGAAACAATCTTGAGGCTGTCAGCCAGCCATAGCATTCCACGACCGATCTCTCCCTGCTCGCATAATGCCTGAGCCCGGTCCACATAGCTAGCGGCGAGCAGGCCAGCAGTTCCCTGTTGAGCCTTCACGGCATCCTGTCTGGCGATTTCTGCTTCATTTGCCTTTATGGCTGCTTCACGTGCGTATATCGAGGAAATGAGGGCCGCCGCCAGCAATACAGCTGCGATTAATAATCCTGTCATTACTGCAACGCGATTACGCCGGACAAACTTTCGTAGACGGTAACTTGTGCTTGGTGGGCCGGCCAAGACAATTTCATTGGCAAGATGCCGCTCGATATCCGAAGCCAACTCGCTGGCTGTCTCGTACCGGCGAGTCCGGTCTTTTTCCAGTGTTTTCATCACGATCCAGTCCAGATCGCCTCGTATCAATTTCCTCAAGGCTTCTGGTGCCACCCGACGATGCTTGGCGACATCGGTCAGTGCCTCTCCCATTGTGCTGAGTTTGGTAGAGGGCTTGTCGGGATCGTCTTCACGAATGATACGCTGCATCTCGCTGTACCCCGCTTCGCGCAGTTTCTCTCCATCAAATGGAGTCACTCCAGTCAACAATTGATAAAGTATAACGCCAAGGGAGTAAATATCGCTACGTGTGTCAACATCCAGTCCACTGAATTCCGCCTGCTCAGGGCTCATATATTCCGGCGTGCCGATCATCTGAGCAAAGCGGGTAAATAGCGTCTTTTCTGTAAGCCGCTGTCCTGTGGCCTTGGCTATACCGAAATCGATAACTTTGGGCACGGGCCTGCCATCGTGCAATGTAATCATCACATTAGAAGGCTTGAGATCCCGATGGATAATACCCTTTTGATGTGCATGTTGAATAGCCTTGCATACATTGATGAAAAGCTCCAAACGTTGTTGTGTGTCGAGATTGTTATTATCACAGTACTGCGTAATAGGTATGCCTTTAACCAGTTCCATTACGAAATACGGCCGGCCCGTATCAGTAGCGCCCGCATCAAGTACTTTAGCGATATTCGGATGCTCCATCATCGCCAGAGCCTGCCGTTCAGCTTCAAAACGGGCGATCACCTCTTTAGTGTCCATACCCAATTTAATGATCTTAAGTGCAACCCGTCGGCTGATAGGCTTGGTCTGATCAGCCATATAAACTACACCGAATCCTCCCTCTCCTATCTTCTCTAAAAGCTTATACCGCCCAATTATTGTGCCAGGCCCTTCGGTTAGAGGAGAATCTTCCAAAGTGGCAACCGGATCTAATACTGGTGCTTCAAGAAAATCCCCAGCCTCGTCGTGGGCTTTGAGGAGTGCCTCAACACGAGCCAATAACTCACTATCACTTCCACAGGCTTTCTTGATGTAAGCAGCCCGTTCGGTCAGGTGTTTCTTTTTAAGTGCGGCCTTAAATATGGCTCGTTCATCTTTATAGGCGGAATCCATAATTTTTCTCCTATATCAATCGACTCTACTATACAAAGCGTAAATCAGGAGTGAAATGTCCGGCAGAAAATAAATTTTTCCAAATAAATTTATGTGTCTAGGCATGATATCGATCAGCTATGTATATTCTAAAACTTCATGAACTAAGAAGTTAAGGTTATAATAGCTTACCAAATAATGTAAATTTAAGATCCAAGCTTATAATAGCAAGCATTAGCTTCCGGGAATTTCATCGCCTTTCGTGATTTCCAAGCGCAGCCGTGCCCGGGCATAAGCCCAATATTCGTTGGCTGTAGAAAGTGAGATACCCAAAGCCTTTGCCGCTTGACTGCCAGTTAAGCCAGCAAAATATCGAAGCTTAACTATATCAGCCTCAATTTTGTTTTCCCTCGAGAGTTTTTCAAGTGCCTCATCTAAGGCAAGAATATCATCGTAAAGTCTATCTTTATTATCTGGAAATATTATCTTGTCGAGGTCAAAACGTCGGCGATCACCACCATGCTTGAGACTCTTCTTACGACGTGCATTGTCAACAAGAATTCGTCGCATCGCTTCTGCAGCAGCCGAAAAGAAATGCCTGCGGTTCTTCCATTCTTGGTCTTCTAATCCAATTAAACGGATATAAGCTTCATGTACTAGGGCAGTAGCTTGCAATGTCTGCCCAGGAGACTCATGGGACAACTTTTGAGCGGCAAGAAGACGCAGTTCCTCATATACTACCGGAAGTAGCTTATCTACGGCCCGAACATCGCCTTGCTCAATAGCGTTCAAAATACGTGTGACATCAGTCATAATCTTTATTAGATCTGGAATTTTCAATAAAGTAACACTATTATACCGACAATCAACCGTTGACTCAAATATTTAAGGTACTCCTTAATCACTCTCAAAGAAGCCTGGAACAAAGAAGAAAATGCCGATGAGTGGCGAGCAAAACTGCAGCAGACAGAAACTGTAAGAGAGTGACATATTACTCTTTCAGGAGCCGAAATATGGCCTAATTTTCACTCGTGAACGAATACACTCTTTTACTACAATCCGAAAGGCAAATATCGGTACCCCGAAGCGTTACAAGCATCTTTAATGGCCTTATCTGGCAGAACCTTGCGAATAGAATTGAAAGTGACGGATTCAATTTTTTCAGAAATATTTTTATGATGTTCCGAAGCAGAGTCGATATCTTTAGTAGGCATAATTTGGTCTCCTTAATAACGATAATTTTTGTTTATAATATTCTTATCGTCTTGAGAGACCTTTTTTGTTAATTTGCTTAAGGAAACGCCATTCGCAAATATCTACCTATTTCCTGAAATACCATAACTCCATAAGCTATTATTTACAAATGAGTTAGTCGTTGGCCAAAAATTCAACATCGTCTTCAATGTACGGCGTCAATTATTAAGTGACATTGGTTCATATATCGTGACATGGATGCCTCAAAGAAAAATTTCTGCGGCAACAGAGATTATATTGTTTGACTTTGAGTTCTTTATAGGTGGATCGAAAATTTTCTGTTCAAAAAAATGGGAACATACTCTTTATGGCAAGTGAATAGGACATCTAGAGGGAATCACACCAGACGTCGTCTACCTGAGCTGATCACGATGTGACCGATCGAGCGGTCGTTGACGATGATCGTGAACATCGTCTCCTCCTTGCAACCTGTGAGGCAGGCTGCCTGGACAGCAGTGAGGTTCTCTCCGAATGCAGTGAAGCTACGCTCCGAGACGTCCACCCTCGTATACACGCCATTGGCATCGGGACCCTGCTGGTTGGTTCCCTTCCTGAGAAAGGACTTATTGAGGTTGCCTTCGATCATGTATTTTGCGCCCTGCTGCGAAGCCAACGTCGGTCTGCCCTTGATAATGCGGTTCGCGGTCTTCTCGCAGTCCTCCTGCTTGCCTCGGATGCGGACCTTGACGCCGCGGTCGATGATTTCCATGGTGACTTTCTGCCCAATGGCGGCAATGGCATCGGCCCCGGTGATTTTCTCGAATCCACCTGTTGGTGCTTCGTCGGCTGGCGCGACCTCGGATTCCGGCTCCTGGGCCATCGCCTCCGTCTCGATGGACTCGCCCGGACCGCGGAGTTTACCACGGTAGATGAGTCCGTGTTTCCCTTCTTCGGAGATTACGCTGCCATTGTGTCCGACGAGGTGTGCCACCTCTGTCAGCAGGTTGTTCGGCGTGATGTCCAGCGGTACGAGCTTGAAGCGGCCGTCAGGTTTGTGATCGAGGATGATCGTGCCGGTCTGCTCTGGCTCTCCGGCGTAGGTCCCCCAGACGACAACCCCAGAGGTCCTCACGGCGGTGACGGGATCACCCCGCGTGACCAGCGTGCAGAAGGTCTCCGCGAGTTCACGATTGAGACTCCTAATCCAGGCGTTCTCTTTCTCGATTCGCAAAATCGCATGACGCTTGTCAACTGGACGCTTAAGTTCCGCTTCGCTCTTAGGTATCTCCACTGTTTCTACCAGGGCATTCTCTCTAGCTGGCGCTGCCTCGAGTTCCGACTTCTGAGCCATTGCCTCCATATCGATGGGCTCGTCTGGATTGCGGAGTTCACCACGGAAGATGAGTCCGTGTTTGCCTTCTTTGGAGGTCACGCTGCCATAGCGTCCTACGAAATGCGCCACCTGTGTCAGCAGGCTATTCGGCGTGATGCTCATGGGTACGAGCTTGAAGCGGCCGTCAGGTTTGTGATCGAGGATGATCGTGCCGGTTTTCTCGGGCTCTCCGGCGTAGGTCCCCCAGACGATGACCCCAGAGGTTCTCGTGGCGGTGACGGGATCACCCCGTGTGACCAGTGAGCAGAAGGTCTCCGCGAGTTCACGATTGAGACTCCTGACCCAGACGTTTTCCTTCTCGATCCGTAAAAGCGCATGATGCTTGTCAACTGGACGCTTGAGTTCCGCTTTGCTCTTAGGTATATTCACTTGACATTTCCTTTTTTAACTTCATAAATGGCATTTTTGGACGCCTCGGGTACTTCTCCTGAGGCACTTCTGTTTAATTCGATTTCCATAATACCAAATCTAAATCGCAATTTCAACGAATTTCGGGGAAGTTCGAAACACCATATCGCATTACGCACAAGAAAAGCCATGTATTTGTTGTAAGAACACACTTTTTCCAATTATGTTGGTACACTGCTGCCGTTGCCCTCCGTTCTCAAAGACATTTTCTCAGTAATTCTGTAAATCATCCCGGTCATCTGGATAACAGGGATTTAACGAATTGAGTAACACTTTGATCCATAACATAGTGGAATAGAGTCCTTGCTTTTTCCTGGGATGGGATGGTATTCTTGCATAGAATTATGAGTAATGCCGTGGCAATAAATAAGAATTACATGATTATCGATACCCACATAGACACACCATATCGTATTAAAAAGAGAACGCAGGACATTTCAAGAAGAATAAGCGATGGAAACTTCGACTATGCAAGGGCCATGCAAGGCAACCTTAGCGTAGCATTCATGGTAGTCTACGTACCTGCCAAATATGAAGAAAAAGGAGGGGCTCGCCCTTTCGCCGACGAGATGATCGATATGATCGAAGGTTGGACTCGTAAATGGTCGGATAAGTTTGTTCTGGCCAAAGCACCAGAAGACCTTAGATCACAGTTCGGCCAAGGCAGGCTTTCAATCGTCATAGCCATGGAAAACGGTTCACCTATTGAAAGTAATCTTTCTAATATCGAACACTTCTTCAATCGCGGCATCCGCTATATAACACTCGTACATAATAAATGCAATCATATCTCTGATTCCTCTTTTGATCCCGAACGCAAATGGAACGGCCTGAGTCCTTTCGGTCAGGAAGTTGTCGCTGAAATGAACCGGATTGGAATGATGATAGACGTTTCTCACGCTTCAGATAAGGCATTCTATCAGATACTGGAATTGTCAAAAGCTCCTGTTGTAGCCACACACTCAGCTTGCCGCTACTTCACACCCTACAGGGAACGTAACATGGACGACGAAATGATAAGATTATTAGCCGACAAGGGCGGCACAATCCAGATTGCTTTCGGCTCGAGTTTCATCAACAGGCAAGCAAGCCTTAAATCCGCTCATCGAAAAAAGCATATACTGAAGTATTTTGAGACAGCTAACCTCAATCCAGATGAACAAGAGGTATATGCAGACCAGTATGTCCTCGCCAATCCACTCCCACCGACTGATATCTCCGATGTTGTCGCAAATATCGACCACGTCGTTAACTTAGTCGGAATTGAGCACGTCGGTCTCGGTTCGGATTTTGACGGCGTCTGGGGAGAACTCCCAACAGACCTAAGAGACGTATCCTGCTATCCCAACATGATCAATGAATTGTTGAAAACCGGCTATACGGAAGAAGACGTCAAGAAAATATGTTCAGAAAACTTCCTACGCATGTGGTCAGCCGTTTTAGAGGCTACCAGCAATGATTATGCTAATAACACAATGAGCAAGTGATATCCTGTCTCCGTTTTATCTCCACGAATACTGATTTTTCCCGTATCGAGCATGGGATGGACATCTATTTTTTGCCACAAAGTAAATATTATATAGGAATTTTATACTGGAGTATTCAATGTACAACACGATTTTATTCCTTATAATAGTCACAAGGTTTTATTTTATAGATATTTATGAGTATAAAAGGTAAGTGTAGATTTTAAAAAGTCGAGTAGATGTACTACAGCCTAATACTTAGGTGTTATGAAAGTCTTTTAGCCAGAACTCACCAAGAATGGTGTTTCGACTGCTGTGGTGCAGAGACTTCTGGAGCATTCTTCACCAGATCTAACGAACAAAGTATATACAAATGTCGATCCCGCCCTTCACCAAGCATTAGATCAAATGTCGTTTGCTGATTGGTTGTCATTATTTTTTAACAAAACAACAATATAGTTATGGGCGTTACTACCTATTAACTGCTAAAGCACAGCTCTATCAGAATACACTTATACATCTCCTAAAACCATACCGCAATCCCATGTATATCCTCAGGTTTCCATGGTTCTTTCCCGGGTTCACCAAAGATTGGTATCGCTGCCCGGCATCCGGCCATTGTCAAAAAGCTCCTGGGTCGCCTCATGCAACTTGATGCCGAACGTCCACTGCGAGGAGACAAGCCTCTGCTGATGGAGCCACCGCTACCTTACGTTAACGGCGTCGAAGAGAACTAGAATCCGCCGGATTGGTTGAAGAAAACCGTAGATAAAATCCGGGCAACACAGCAAAAGAATGGCCTCCCGGGGAAACTCCATAGCCGTAAGCCCCAAAGGCTCCGGTTGGAAGCCTGTTAATAAAGCCACAAGGAACCTATCAAATCAAAAACATATCGGCTGACCATACTAAATACAAAATGGCATTCATAGTGATCGATCTGCCTCGTGGACGCCATGGGATGCCTGTTTGTCGATATTTCCAGTTGTTTTTTTACTTTCATATTCATAAAATATCCTCATGTTTTAACGTCACTCGGCGGTTATGATAACGAATATTCAAAAAGCTTTGGTTCAGTATTGGGGGTATAGTGATTTTTTGCCCTTACAGAAAAAAGCGATGAAGTGTGTCGGCAACAAACGTGACTCTATTGTAGTTTTGCCGACAGGAGGCGGCAAATCGCTTTGCTACCAGGCGCCTGCCGTCGTCCTACCCGGCCTGACGGTTGTGGTCTCACCGCTCATTTCCCTGATGAAGGACCAGGTCGACGCCCTGATCGAGTGCGGCATATCCGCAGCAAGGATCGACAGCTCTCTTGCAGCTGCCGAGCAGCAGCGAGTTTTTGAAGCACTACATAAAAAAAAGCTTAAGCTTCTATACCTTTCGCCTGAGCGGCTCGTCTCGGACGGCTTTGTCGAAATGCTGAAAAAAACAGGGCTGTCTTTTATCGCCATAGACGAAGCCCATTGTGTCAGCATGTGGGGCCACGACTTTAGACCGGAGTATCGGCAACTGGGTATTTTGAAGCAGGTCTTTCCCAATGTTACCATAGGGGCTTATACCGCCACGGCCACCGAGCACGTACGGCACGATATCGCCGAGCAACTGAATCTCGAAAATCCCGAAATGCTGATCGGCTCATTCGACAGGCCGAATCTCGTTTATAAAGTTCGGCGGCGATCCAACAGACTCAAACAGGTTCGTGAAGTGCTGGACAGGCATAAGGGCGAGTCAGGTATAGTTTACTGCATTCGACGGCGAGATGTTGACGAATTGACCATGTCGCTGAAAGCCAAAGGTTACAATGTGCTGCCCTATCATGCAGGCATGGAAGACGAGCAGCGAAAGAAAAACCAGGAGGCATTCATCAATGAAAAGGTCGATACTATCGTAGCGACGATTGCGTTCGGCATGGGCATCGATAAATCGAACGTTCGTTATGTGATTCATACCGGCATGCCGAAGTCACTTGAGCACTACCAGCAGGAAACCGGCCGGGCCGGTCGTGACGGCCTTGAGGCGGATTGCTGTCTGTTCTACTCGGGCGGTGACTACGGAACATGGAAGAGCCTGATGAGCGAGATGGAACCGGAAGCTTATAAAATCGCCATGATAAAGCTCAACAAAATGTACAATTTCTGCACCGGTGGCGTGTGCAGGCATAAAGCGGTCTTGCGCTATTTCGGCCAAACTCTTGAGGAGGAAAATTGTGCCGCCTGCGACATGTGTCTCGGTGAACTGGACAGCATGAAAGATGCTCTTGAAACTTCGCAGAAAATCATCTCATGTATCGTCCGGCTTGGGCAGCGCTTCGGCGGAAGTTATACTGCTGCTGTGCTGACCGGTTCCAGTGACAAGCGAATTATCGACAATCACCATGATGCTCTGAGCACATACGGCCTGTTAAGCAACTTTTCACAGCACACGGTGCATGACTGGATAGAACAGCTCGAAGGACAGGGGTGTATCGAGAAGGTCGGCGATTACAACGTGCTGAATATCACCGAGAAAGGATGGCAGGTACTTAAAGGAAACGAGATGCCCCGGCTGTTAAAACCTGCCGAAAAGCCGGCCAAAGTCTCGAAAGTCGTCGAAGACTCATGGGAAGGTGTCGACAAGGGCCTGTTCGAGGCCTTGCGAAAGCTGCGCTCGAGCATAGCACGAAACAAAGGCGTACCGGCATATGTTGTCTTTGGTGACGCAGCTCTGAGGGACATGGCCAGGCGAAGACCTTCTAATTACGTGAATCTTCTTGATGTTAAAGGAGTCGGAGAGAAAAAACGCCGGCAGTACGGCGAGCTTGTCCTTGCCGCAATGAAGGATTACTGCCGGGCAAATTCACTTGATATGGACGTAGAGCAAATCTAAAGAGAAACCCATCGATGTCAATTCCAACCTTAATCACATTTATCGCTTATTTCATCCTCCTGTTAAGCATCGGCTTTTTCTTTTATCGCAGGTCGGCCAGCATCGAAGATTACCTGCTGGGAGGCAGAGGCATGGGCTCGTGGGTCACGGCACTTTCGGCTCAGGCCAGTGACATGAGCGGCTGGCTTTTAATGGGCCTGCCGGGAGCGATTTACCTGGGGGGCACCGGACAGGTATGGATTGCAGTCGGCCTGTTTATCGGCACGGTTTTGAACTGGATACTGGTCTCGGCACGGCTTCGGGTTTATACGCAAAAAACCAACGCGATTACACTGCCCTGCTTCTTCGAGGCCCGCTTCAGAGATCCGACCGGCCTGCTGAGGATCGTCTCAGCGATAATCATCCTGATATTCTTCGCCATATACGCATCCTCGGGACTTGTTGCTACAGGTAAGCTGTTCGAATCGACGTTCGAGATCCCATATCACGCTGCCGTGGTAATCGGGGGATTTATTATCATTGCCTACACATTCTTAGGTGGCTTTATGGCCGTCTGCTGGACAGACCTGTTGCAGGGTGCGTTAATGGTCATGGCGATTGTGATTGTACCGCTGTTGACATACCATAAAGCTGGCGGAATTGATGCGATAAGCAAAGCGATGGAGGCCAAGGATATTTCGACCAGTTTGCTGTCGGAGGCCGGCAAATTACCGATGGCACTTTGTTTGATTATCTCCAGCATGGCCTGGGGCCTGGGCTACTTCGGCCAGCCGCATATTTTGGTTCGTTTTATGAGCATAAAATCAGTGGATAAGCTCAAAAGATCAATGACCATTGCAATCGTCTGGGTATTGCTGTCATTGAGTGGTGCAGTCATTGTCGGCTTCATTGGCATCGCCATGTACGACGGCCTGACAGATGGTGAGCAGGAAAAAGTCTTCATCTATATGATACGCGATCTGTTCAATCCGTGGTTCGGCGGAATCCTGCTGGCGGCAATCTTCTCAGCCATTATGTCAACAATAGATTCGCAATTGCTTGTCTCATCTTCTGCGCTGTCCGAGGATTTTTACTGCAAAGCAATCAAGAAGCAAGCCACCGACAAAGAAATTGTATGGGTTGGAAGAGCATGCGTCATCATCATATCGGTCATAGCACTGGTCATGGCGCTTGATCGTGACAATACGATTCTCGGAATTGTAGCTTACGCATGGGGCGGCTTCGGAGCGGCTTTCGGACCGTTGGTTTTGTTTGCTCTTTTCTCTCGCAAAACAAGCTGGCAGTCGGCCCTTGCGGGGATGGTCACTGGGACGGTAGTGCTGGTATTATGGAAACAGATTGGCTTCGGCGAAAAAATGTACGAAATCGTCCCAGGCTTCGCCGCGAATTGCCTGACAATTCTCATGATCAATTTCGTCATAGGCCAAAAAGACGAAAGCATCCTGCAGGAATTTGATGAATTTATAGGTGAAATAAGAAGCGCATAGAAAAACGGTGCGATTCAGCCCACCTCACAAATTTTCTTTGTATGGACCTATTAAAAAAATTTTTCCGGTGTGCAGGGTTATCGCCCTTGTGCAGGCGGGCTTACGGAGTCCAAAACGGATCGCCGGCTGGAATGAATTTGATCGGCACTCCTTTTACGAATCTCTTGAGCCATTCGCTGCAGTACTTCATGCCGGCTTCTTCGGAATTGCAGTGGCCGAGAATGATCAGGGCCTTGCTGCTGCCCATTCCGTTGGCGTCGCGGACGTATTCGACGGTTTCCCACTCTCGCGTTTCACCGACGACGAGCACTTCGACGTCATCGCCCTGCAGCATCTTCATCTGCATGATCGAGCCCGATGCGCCCGGAGCAAAGCCGAACTTCGTGAACTGCATTGAAGGGTCGCCGATAACACGAAAGACCGAACGTCTGAATTTGTTTTTCAGACCGTCGGCGAACTGCTGTAGTGACGTTGGCTTCGGCAGTTCGAATTTGAGGCTTTCATTTTGTTTTTGGAAGCTTTTCCAGCCGAATAGCTCAACCATCCCGGCTACAATACCGTCCGGCTCGGTTCGGTGAATATGGTCGTGAAAACGCCAGACGGTCAGGTTGTTGTCTTTGATGAACTTTCGCTTGGCTTCGATGACAGGGTCCGGATCGAGCCGGCTTGTGTCTTCCTGGTGCTCATAAAACGTCGGCTCGTGCGTGATAATAAAATTGCATCCCTGCTGAACTGCCCTACCGAGGACGTCGTACGTGGCCATGAATGTCACCGCTATACCAGTAACAGGCGTATCCTGGTTCCCTGCTTTGAAGGTATCGACAGTTTGCTGCTGCCAGGGGCATGTAACGCTCTGCTTGATCTTCTCTATGATCTGTCCGGCGGTAAGGGAGTTTTTGTTGTTTTTAGCCTCCGCTTTTGTCGATGTATCGATGACTCCAAGGCAATACCATGCAATACCGATTGTAAGCATCGCCAATATGATTGGGCGAAAGGTACTTTGTATCGTTTTCATAGCTATATCCTGATAAGAGTTTATTTACTATGTGCAACCTAAAGCTTTTTGAGAAAATCCCTGCCCTGTGGAGAGATTGCCTGGCCGTCCTTTTGGCCCTGCGGCCGGTGTGTCAAACCGAGGGCCTGCAGCAATTGAAGTCTTTTGCTGACAGTTTCGCGAGGCACATCAAGTTCCTCCTCCAAATCACTGAGCTTTTTGGCAAACTCAGAGGCGTTCAAGTGCCTGAGAATTTTAACGTCAATCTCCTGTAGTCTCGGCAGCCGCTTTTCTCCGCCGCACGATTCCAGCAGGTTTACCAAGTCGACAGCAGCGTTTTGTATCGGCTCGAAACCTGTGCCCCCGAGTTTGTAGTACATCGGGTAGAATTTCACCAGGTCACGGCCGGCCAGCTCGGCATCGATCTGGCCGGTGAGGGCTTCACGGACAAAGGTGGGGCAGAGTCTTATCTGCTGAGCAAGCTCATCGAGTGTTCGTGCCTGCTGCTGCGGCTTTGGGCTGAAAAGCCAGCATTCCAGGTCGTATTCGAGAGCCCGGCACGGATCAGCTTTTATTGACTGACGGGCATTCTCAGAATAGCGTTGGGTGTGCCTGCCAGCCTGGATTATTGCGGCTGGAATGTCGCCGAAGGGATATTTGCCTTGCAGCCGTCGCTGCTCCGATTCGGGGACGTAATAGCTGAACGTTTCCGAATCGTAGCTGATTTGGTTTGATTTTGCTTTCTTTTTACTGGTATCCATATTTGTATCAGAATCTATCAGAGGTTATGCTCATTGACAAGTAATACTTAGCACGCCGGACATGAAATTTTAGTGGACAGGATGCGTGGGATGCTGTAAATTATGCCCATGAAGGGCTCGTAGCTCAGCGGCAGAGCAGTGGACTCATAATCCATTGG
>Ga0209536_100005856_pt1 | contig 18975 bp, 16 predicted proteins | sample DeeMarSeWOR28_12_FD_187461 | JGI IMG/M metagenome (GOLD analysis project Ga0209536, IMG submission 187461) | Marine sediment microbial communities from White Oak River estuary, North Carolina - WOR-2-8_12 (SPAdes) (version 2) | ecosystem: Environmental > Aquatic > Marine > Intertidal zone >... | reverse complement strand
CCTCCGGTAAATGCTCACATACCCATGTATGCTGCGCTTTCCCGATCTGCCTGATGCCTTGCCCTTGAACCTTATCCGAGGTTTTGAAACCACTTCTAAGCATGTTTTAAGTAAATTGAATTTATTTGAATTTGGGAATTTATCCAAACAAAGCCATATTGTGAGAAGCTTGTGGCCACTTTCCGTTCAACAATTTATAATCTACGTATTCGGATTTTCTAATATTGATGAAATGATCCCAATCCCGTTATAATGACCAAACCAAAATCTTAATAACCGCAATTAATCTAAAAAGCCATGCAAGCCGATAAAGGAAAAGCCAGAGAATACAAAGTTCTGTTAGGCGCAATATCTTTTTTTGCAGGTTTGTTCACGTTCTATTTTATTGCTGAAAGCTCATTTGGCATTCTCAGAGGCCTTCTATTGGGCTTTTTTGTTTCCTTGCTGTATCCAGTTTTTGCCGGATTATCTGTGAAATCCATTTTTCTTTTGTTTAAATTCGCTCTTATTTGGGATAAAAATTATATATGGATTAATGAATATCAAATACTGGTAGGCGCATTTTGGCCAATTGCACTGCCTATTTCTTGGGCGATTTCACTTTATGCATTAATAATAAATCGTATTTTCAGGGATCATTAAAATATTCTCAGAACAATCCAGCGTCATAATGGCCGGCCCCTTTATCCTTTCTTTGATTTTTGGCAATTCAAAATCCACACTGTCAAGCGACTTAAATCTGAAGATTCTTCTTTGACACATAATGAGGGTGATCGACGTTGGGAGGCTGAATCTCAGCCGATTCCCTTAAATAGAAATTGGGACAATTGGGATGCGAAAAAGCTGATTCCAACGGAAGGTATTCCGAAGGCTCACAAGACGAAAAGAGCCTTTGAGGGCAGGCCTGACCCGCTGGTGCGAAATGTTTGCAACTCGGCAGCTGCTGGGCATCCAACGCTGGCAGAGGAACTGGACCGTTTGAAGCCACAAATCGTTAAAGAACTTGGCAAGGACAGAGGCGAGCAGTTGCCCGATCCATATATTTTTGCCATACCTCAATTTATAATCACAGCTCTTGCAGATTTTTGCTTTTACGGATAAGTTGCCTGCACACTTCGGACATATTAAATTGATTGCCATGATTTGCCTCCTTCAAAAATTGTGAACTATTTGTAAACTCTTGCTTCGAGAAGGAGACAAACGCGCATATGGTTTACCCGAAAACATTCAAAACGATTACGGTATGTTCGAGCGGTAGCCCCGGGCAAACCCGGACAGAAAGTCAGGATACGCAAAATGAAAAAGGACACCGGATATAATTACCTGATATCCTTTATTTTTAGCTGGTGCGCCCGGCAGGATTCGAACCTGCGACCTACGGATTCGTAGTCCGGCGCTCTATCCGGACTGAGCTACGGGCGCGTTACAAGATAAATTTGAGTCTGTTAATAGGCCAAACGCTGCTGGTTGTCAATCCATTATTGCACATTCAACGGGTTCATAGCTGCACCCATAATCAAAAACCATGGGATGAATTTCAGATGAACACCAGGTACGGGACATGGATGAAAATCGCCCTGCGGGAAGCTGTCAAAGCCGGGAAAAAACAGGAGGTACCCGTTGGTGCGGTGCTGGTTGCTGAGAATGAAGAATTGCTCTCAGCTGCTCATAACCAAACAATTGCCCGCAGAGATCCGACCGCCCATGCCGAGATATTGGCATTGAGGAAAGCAGCACAAAAAGTAGACAATTACAGATTGTTAAACACATCACTATATGTTACGGTTGAACCCTGCCCGATGTGCATGGGTGCCGCCATCCATGCCAGGGTTGCACGGATTGTATTTGGAACGCGCGACCCGAAATGGGGAGCAGCGGGCTCGCTGTATAACTTTGCAGCTGATAAGCGCTTTAATCACCGACCGCACGTCATCGAAGGCATCTGCGAAAAAGAATGCAAACAACTGATACAGGATTTTTTCCGCGTAAAACGCAGATAAGGAGTGAATCGTGGCAAACGTCGTTATCGTTGGAACCCAGTGGGGGGATGAAGGCAAGGGTAAAATAGTCGATTTATTGGCGGAATTTGCTGATGTCGTGGTGCGTTTTCAGGGGGGAAATAACGCCGGCCATACAATGGTTGTGGGCGATGAGCAATTGATCACGCATCTGGTCCCCTCCGGTATTTTGCAGCAAAAAGTCTGCGTGATCGGTAACGGGGTTGTGGTGGATCCGGCCGTGTTGATTGAAGAGCTCGATCATCTGGCCGGCCGCAAGGTCGACATCGGCCCGGATTTTTTAAAAATCAGCGAAAGAGCCCATTTGATCATGCCTTACCACAAGCAGGTCGACCATGCCCGGGAAAAATTCAAAGGCGACAAAAAAATCGGCACGACCGGACGGGGCATCGGGCCGGCTTATGAAGATAAATCCACTCGCAGAGGAATCCGTTTTGTAGACCTGCTCGATGCCAGCGAGTTTAAAGAGAAAGTTAAAACCATTCTGGATGAGAAGAATTTTTATCTCAAGCATTATCTATCAGCCGATACACTGGATGGCGACCGAATCATTGATGAATACGCCGCCTATGCCGAAAGGCTGACACCCTACGTCAGCAACGTCTCAATTGTCATCGATAGCGCCATCAAGGCCGGTCAGCAGGTTTTGTTCGAGGGGGCCCAGGGCACCCATCTGGACATCGATCACGGTACCTACCCTTTTGTTACATCATCTAACACACTGGCCGGCAATGCCTGCTGCGGGGCCGGCATCGGTCCACGCGCCATTACGGATGTGATCGGCATTGTTAAGGCCTATACGACCCGGGTCGGTAAAGGTCCGTTTCCGTCAGAGCTATTCGATGAAATCGGTGATCGGATTCAGGCAAAAGGTGCGGAGTTTGGTGCAACAACCGGTCGGCGTCGCAGGTGTGGCTGGTTGGACACCGTTATTCTCAGAAACGCTGCACGTCTGAACGGTCTCACCAGTTTAACGGTAACCAAACTGGATGTGCTGGGAGGATTGGATGAGCTGAAAATCTGCACCGCCTATGACTACAAAGGCGAAATTTTAAGTGAATTTCCGGCAAGCCTCAAGGTCCTGGCAGACTGCAGGCCGGTTTATGAAACCCTGCCCGGTTGGCAAGAGGACATTTCCGGCATCAGAGATATGAAGGACCTGCCCGTGAACGTTAAAGATTACCTCAAACGCATTGAAGACCTGACAGAAACACCCATCCAAATTGTATCGGTCGGAGCAGAAAGAAACCAGACAATGGTGCGCAACAATCCTTTTCTTTAGGACAGCGATATGGATATAAAATATTGATTTGGGATTGACAATGCCGGGGAAGTGACATAAAAAAAATGCCTTAAGTCGGGACGTGGCTCAGCCTGGTAGAGCACAGCGTTCGGGACGCTGGGGTCGCGCGTTCAAATCGCGCCGTCCCGACCACTTTTCCATTTCGCCTCCCTTTCGAGGAACCCGCCCTTCTTAATCAAGCGATCCTATCTAACAAACCGCCGACAAATTTAGCGATGGCCGGTGCAGCGGTCAGCCCCGGACTGTCGATTCCCAGCAGATGAATCACCTGGGGCGCATGCCGATCGGGTTTGATGAAAAAATCATGGTACCCGTCGAGCCGGGCCTGTATGCCGCCCTGGTGATATTCAAGATCGGATGCTTTCAGATCCGGAAAAAAATCCATATTTTTTAAAAACGCTTCCGGAGCCGCAGGCGCCGTGCTGTAATCATCGAAATCGTTGACCGGTATCAATTTAGGGCCGACCGTGACCGTATCGCCGATGATGAATTTACCGTCACGGTAGTCAAATGTGGGCGTCAGGTGCACGCCGACGGTATGATGACGACCGGTGGGCGAATCAACGATGATCGGTGTCGGATAGACGTTCATTCCCTTTAAAAATAATCGGGGTCGACGGCTCCGATAAAATTTATATGAATCGCCACGGATCAGGGCCGGTTTAACCGGAATTTGCGGATCGAGCATCCGGGCGACATCCACGGCCCGGATCCCGGCGGCATTGATGACGGTATTGGCCCGGATATGATCCGTCTGACCGTCACGGTAACGCATGAAAACGCGCACGTCTCCATTGGATAATTCCAGGTCGATAATTTCAGTTTCAGGCATAAACTGGGCGCCACGGTTGCTGGCGGAGGCATATACCTGGTGCAGGAGCGCGGTGGGATCGATGATGCCGGAGGTGGGAACAAGTAGGGCCGAGTGCGCGTTGACATTGGGTTCCAACTGTTTGATCTCAGCTGCGCTGATCTTACGCACATCCGGCACGCCGTTGATGTTGGCCTGTTGCAGATAGTGATCAAGTTTTCGGCTTTCGGTTTCATCGCTGGCCACAATCAATTTTCCGGTTTGTCGGCACGGCAGCTGATATTTTTGTGCGAACGCATACCAGAGGCGGTTTCCCTCCACACAAAATTGGGCTTTTAACGGACGCAAGTCCTGCTCGTAATAGATACCGGCATGCAGCACACCCGAGTTGCGTGAGGATTGATTTTCACCACTGGTAATCCCGGGATTTTTTTCAAACACATAGATATCGGAGTGTGTTTTGGCCAATTCCAATGCCAGGCAGCATCCGATGATGCCGCCGCCGATAATGGCTATGTTTATTTTTTCGCTCATGGGAATTATCCGATTCTGATTTTAGAACTATCTTATAATAGTCGGTTGTTCAGATCAATTTGTCTCTTGCAGCAACCCCATGTAATCTATGTTGCTTTCATGCTTATGCGGTAAAAGTCCATCGCATTCTGCCCGCATAATTTTAACAGGCGGTCCGGGTTCAGGTTCAGCCGCAAAATCCGCTGGATTTCTCGATCCCAGGCATACGGCAGGTTCGGAAAGTCGCTGCCGTACATCAGGCGATCGGCCCGCATGGCCGCTAGATCAGGAATCTTGCCAAAGGGCAAATAGTCGGCCAGTGTCATGGTGGTATCCAGCCAGAGGTTTTCATATTGCGCTATCAAGCGCTGATAGGCATCAAATTCGTCCGCTCCCAGGTGCGGCACACAGATTCGCAGTTCGGGATACTCTACGAGCACTCGTTCCAAGCGCTCAGCGCTGCACAGTTCATAAGGATCACAGGGATAGGCCGGGCTTTTGGGTTCTCGCCCGACATGCATGATGATGGGTTTATCAGCAGCCTGACAAATCCGATAAATTTCGTGCATGCCATCACCCCGCATATCAAAACACTGAACATGACAGTGCAATTTGACGCCCGCCAGTCCGGCATCAAAGGCCTGTGTCAGGATCTGATCGGTATCTTTCTCACCCGGATAAACGGTTGCCATTCCGGTCAGCTGCGGATAAAGGCGACACAGCTCGGACATGTAGATGTTGAGCTCGCGGGCCACCCCCGGACGGTGCGCATAATGCAGCCCGACGATGCGGCTGATACCGCGAGACAATAAAAATTCGACGATCTCAGTAGATTTTAAGCGATAGCGAACCGGCCAGCCATATTGATCAAACCATTGCCAGATCGACTGAAACAAATGATCCGGAAACAGATGCACATGGGCATCCACCACCGCCGGCAACGATTGCGGCAGACGGTCGGCTTCACGATCATTCAGCGCCGGCAGCGGCGTTTGCAGAAGAGCCCTCATAGGAATTTATTCTCATCATGCCAATTTAAGTGTCGACGGCATCTTAATTAGTTTATCTTGATTCGCAGTGCAAGAATCTTCTATATTGATTTTCAAAAACCAGTGGCTTTGATGACAGCGGATATCCAATCTTTATGATTACCCGACATCGCATTTATTTTAAAAACGCACGCCGGATGGATGCCCTGAAGCGGCAATCAGCAGATCTGGTGATAACGTCACCCCCCTACCCCATGATTGAAATGTGGGATGGGCTGTTTGTCGGCCAGAACTCAAAAATCGACCGGGCGCTCAAAAACAGTGACGGCCGCAAAGCCTTTGAGCTGATGCACCGCGAGCTCGATGCCATCTGGCGGGAGGTCTGGCGCATCTTAAAGCCGGGCGGCATTGTGTGCATCAATGTCGGCGATGCGGCCCGAACCCTCGATGGCCGATTTTCGCTCTATCCGAATCATGCCCGTATGCTCAGCCAGCTTTTAAAACTGGGCTTTCAGTGCCTGCCTGCGATCCTGTGGCGCAAGCAAACCAACGCACCCAATAAATTTATGGGTTCCGGCATGCTGCCGCCCGGCGCGTATGTGACCCTCGAGCATGAGTATATTCTGATCTTACGCAAGGGGTCCAAACGTGAATTTAAAACCGAAACAGAGCGACAAAACAGACGCGCAAGCGCCTTTTTCTGGGAAGAGCGCAATCGATGGTTTTCCGATGTGTGGATGGATATCAAAGGCGCCGCCCAGCACCTGGGTAGCCGTGCCGCGCGTCGACGCAGCGCTGCTTTTCCATTCGAGGTGCCCTACCGTCTGATCAATATGTTTTCAGTTAAAAGAGACCTCGTTGTCGATCCGTTTCTGGGAATAGGCACCACCATGTGGGCCGCGGCAGCCGCCGCTCGCAACTGCGTGGGCTATGAAATTGAGAACGGGCTGCGAACTGAAATTCAGGCAGCCGCCCATCAGCTCGTGCCTTTTGCCAATGCACGCATAAACCAGCGCCTCGCGGCCCACATCAATTACCTGAAGCAAAACAAACGCGGCCCGGCGCAATTCAAATACACCAACCGACATTATCATTTTCCCGTTAAAACCCGCCAGGAAATGGAGATCTGCATTAATCCGCTGACATCCCTTCTAACTGCCGGTGGCGACGCCTTTGAGGTCACTTATTCAACTGAAACCGCCGAGTTGATGTAAACGTCGCCGCGCCCACATAATCCCCAGACGACCCCGCAAATTGAATGCCATCAGCGCCAGCGGCAATATTTTGGCCGTCAGCGGCGTTAGGTAGCAAAGCTTGATCAGCGACCGGTAAAGCTGATCCATTGTACCCGCCCGGAGCCGGATGTGTTCTCCGGTCAGTTCAAAATGCCAACGACGTGCCAGTCTGACAGCCGCTGCCTTTCCTTCCCGCAGCGTCGCTCGTGCCTCAAAGGGTCCAACCGGTTGATAGGGTTTGGCATCTTGGTTGGACAGCGCCTTGACCGCTGCCTGTGCCAGAGCAAACCGCCAGACACCGGCATCAAAGCTTTCAGGACCGCAGGATTTATCAATCGGAAAGCAATCCATATTTTCGATAGCCGCTGTTGCTTGTTCACAGGCAACCGGACAGCCGGAAAAAAAGATCGGACGAATACCCCGGGAAGCCAGTGAAGCGGCAAACAATTCCACTTCTGCCAGATATCGATCATTGAGGGTCAGACGCGCAATTCGGGAAGTCAGGGTATGGGCCAGAAATCCATTCGATCCGGAGGCGGCGTGCATTCCCAGAAACATAACGGCCTGGGCGGTTGCAGGGTTGCCAATTCCCGGTACGGGTCCTCGACGGTATCCGGAAACGATGCGTGCCCGGGCATCGATCAGTTCCGCAAACAAATTATAGGCGGTACGATGAAAATCCTTTACGGTTACGGTTTCAACACCCGCATCCAAAAGCGCAGCAACGACGCTGCCGACGTCCTGACTCATCCCCAGACAGGCCCGGGCCCATTCATCCGTCAAAAATGAAGATGCCGCATAACTCCAGCAGGCGGAGCTTCCTTCCAGATCCGCCAGAATCAAAATATGGTTCAGGTGCTTGCCCATCTTACTTCATCAATACCCATATGCTCTATGGCGCTAAACGATTCGCCCCAGCGTGCCGGTTATCAGAACGCAAATCACATGCGGGCTCCGTGGGGCTCGTGTCAAGTAGTCGTCCGTGCACGGTTTGAAAGTGTTTGAATACGCTGCAAAACCGGCGGATGTGAATAATTCAAAAATACATAAAACGGATGGGGTGTTAGATTCGACAAATTATGAATCGAAAGTTTTTTCAGGGCGTTGATCATGGATTCAGGGTCCCGGGTCGTTTCGGCAGCAAATTGATCGGCGGTGGTCTCATTGCGACGGGACCGCAACTGCATCAAAATACCGCTAAAAAAATCGATGGGCGCGTATAACATGGCGAAAAAGAGCATTCCAGCATAAACGGATTGCTGCGGCATGTAAAAGGCGTCGAAAAGCCCCTGATACGTGATAAACTGCGCCAGTAAAAACAGCATCAGCCCTGTTTGCAAGATGCCCAGGACAAGTGACTGGCGAATGTGCTTTTTTTTGTAATGCCCCATTTCATGCGCCAATATCGCCACGAGTTCCTTGATCGTATGCTGCTTTATGAGGGTATCAAACAGTACAATTCGTTTGTGCCGGCCAAACCCGGTGAAAAAAGCATTTGATTTGGTCGATCGCCGCGAGCCGTCCATCTGATAGACATTTTCAAGTGGAAACTCGATACCCCTTGCATATGCTAAAATGGCCGATTTGAGCTCACCTTCTTCCAGCGGCGTAAACTTGTTAAACAGCGGCATAATCCAGGCGGGGGCAACAAACTGAACCATCAGCATATACAGCGTCACCCCGATCCAGCAATACCACCAGGCATGCGGGCCGGCATATTCGAAAAATGCTAAAATTGCCGCCAGCAGCGGTGTTCCTAAAACAACTGCCAACAGCAACCCTTTCAGTAAATCCAACACATACGTGGTGGGTGTGGTTTTATTGAATCCAAAACGCGCTTCGATAACAAAAGTAGAATAGATGCTAAACGGCAGGGATAGAAGACCTTTGAACAGCAATAAGATGCCGATATAAATCAATCCGCTGTAGATCGGCCCCAGTTCGAAAGCGCGCACCCAGGCGTCCAGCAAAGCAAACCCCTGCGCAAACCAGAAAACCAGCAGAACCACTAAATTAAATCCAGAAACGAACCAGCCGAAGCGTGTGTGGATCCTGAGATATTGCTGGGATTGCCGATAGCGTTCGGCATCATAAATGTTTTCAAAGTCTTTCGGCAACTCAGTGCGGAGGTTTTTCAGATTGAGCCCGTCAGCCAGCAGATTCAATATGAAATCGGCCAGCAGGGTGCCGAGGATAATAAATGCAATTGCGTTCATGCAGGATTCCTCAATACGACCTTTTCGCTTCGCGAAGATGATGCAGCAGTCGCAACAATGCCGGTCAAGGATTGGACGGTTGCTGTAAGATAAAATTTTTCAGCGCAGTGTAAGGTTGCGCCCCCACCAAGATCTGCCCTTTGAAGACAAAGGAAGGAACCGCGGTGATTCCTGTTTTGGCAGCCTGAAGCCAATCCCGGTCCACGGCCTCCTTAAAAGCCTGCAAATCCAGCACCGCGCGCGTATCATCCCCATCAAGGCCGACCGAATTGGCGATGGCGGCCAGGGTATCCATATCATAGATGTTGTCACCCTTTACAAAATAAGCCCGGAAAACCGCATTATGAAATGCGTCGCCCCTGCCCTTTTGTTCGGCCCATTTTCCCAACTCCTGTGCCCGTCGGCTGTTGTAGGTCATTTGCCGATCGCCAAAGGGCAACTGCAGATCCTGCGCCACCTGTTTGAGATGGGACAGCATTCGAGAAATGTCGATAGCGCGCCCGGCAAACAGATCCTGCAGGGTGCGTCCTTCCGGTGGGGTTTCCGGGTGGAGCGGAAACGCCAGCCATTGGATCCCCAATTGCAATTCGCGCTGCAACTGTTCAACACGCCCGGTGATGAAATAACACCAGGGTCAAATATAATCGGAATATATCTGTAGCACAGCCATATTACCATCGCACCTTTGTGATCGATAGATGCCGCCTGCGGAAAATGAAATAAAAATGGGTGGTTCCTAGGAACCACCCAGCAGAACGAGGAGATTGAAGGAGGTTCACAAACAACCACCTCTCCTTAAAAATAAGTTGCTGTTTTAGTCTGTCAAGATGTTGCAGCGGACATGAGAACATTTGAATAAAAAAAGCGGCCCATGGGGAATGGGCCGCTCGGGATAGAGGAAAGTGTTAAGGGTTAAGTTTATAGGTTAACCGATTAACGACTTCGCGGCATAAGCCGCATATAGATACTACAATACCACAATGTGTCATGTCAAGCAAAAATCAATGCCTTTCGCGACCCGGTATTATTTTTTTAATAATCCGCTGAAATTCTACCCCAAAACCATTTCGATTCGACCATATGACTCTGGCGTAACGTCGAATAATATTGCCTTTTTTCTGATTGGGAATGGCCAGTTGAAGGGGTGTGCCAACTTCCAGACCGTCTTTTTCGTTGGTTTTAATAAACAGGCCGCCCAAACTGATATTTTTGACTTCACCCGGATAAACCTTGCGACCCACTGCGTATTTAACGTGTAGCGTACAGGGTTTACGCGGATGTTTACGGGATTCAATGCCTCTTTGAATGGGTCTGTCCAGAGGGTCGGTATCCAAAAAACGAATGCCATAGCCATAATAAAAAGACGATCTCTTCAATGGCCTGCGCCATTTTATAACCGCATGATAGCGCTCATAAACATCGGGATCGGGGGTGTAGGGCGAATTGGGAATGCCGACATAAATATCGGTACCGGGGGCTAAGAAGTGATCGGTTTCAAAATAAAGCCCGAAGTCGCTGTAGTTGAACATTCGGGCTCCCTGTAACACACCGAATTTGGCGTCTTCGAGAACAATAGGTGCCTGATAATCGAAGCGCGTATGATCTCTTTTTTCAGGATTTGAATTCATCAAATCACCTCAGGGGGTCTCATAGCACCATGAGATGATAAAAATCAAGTATTTATAGCGATTAATTTGCCGGTTGTTTGAATTTGTACTTTTCAAGAAGGTCCTGGATGGCTTCTTCGAGAAGATCGTTTTGGCGTTTTTCGAGTTGTGCGGCCAGGATCCTGATTTCTTTGATCAAATCAGCATCCAAAGTGGTGTTATACATCTTTCTTTTAGCCATATGCATTATTTTCAATTAGGTATTAAAGGTTTCCTTTTGCATTGCAAAAGCAAATTTAGTTAACGGAGGCTTCTGATTACCGGCTAGAAATCGCATCGATAGGCATCGGCAGCTGAGCCCATCCGGTAGTCATACAGCCAGACAACATGCGTGGCGCCTAAGTTCGCTGCCCGTTTTAGAATCTCATCCTGGTGATTAGGCGGACGATAATTGTCTAAAATCCTGCCCGGATCTGTGTTTTCCGCCAGAGTTGCAATGTGGGCACAACCCTGAACCATGGATTCTTCTGCAACTTTCACCGCTGGAATCGTCTTCATACAGGCCACCGGCAGCAAAATGCCAATGACCCAAAGTCCTATTTTCTTCAAATTAACGGATCCTCAAGCCAATATTCAATCACAGACAGATCGTAATTTTTTCCAATCTGCTTATGTTAATTATTGTAATATAAATAGCAGCTTATGTCAAAATTTCCGAGCATTTCGAATCCAAAAAGCTTCAGTATCATGTGTAATAATAAATAGTTAAATAGATCTAAAGAAAAAAATAACGCCTTCCGATTCAGGGGATCCGACCGATAAGAAAACATGCGCACCAGCGGGGTTCAGGCAGGGGGCGCAGTATTCAAAAAATTGCCTGTTCTAAAAAGCGGCCTGTTTTCAGAGGGGTTTTTGAATCACATATGTGGAAAAGGCTTTGAATTGAAAAAGAATTAAGCTGTATGATATCAAAAGTAAGACTTTAAGAATATATAATTACTATATTATAATCTCTTTATAAAATTACCAATTGATCCATGGACTTTATGGGCGCCTTCGCCCAGCAAAATGCCGTGTCGGTCAAAATTAAACAGCACATATTCTTTTTCGGATGTTCCGATCAATTCAAAAATCTTACGGGATCCTTTCGGCTCAACCACAGGGTCGCCACTGGACTGGACAACTAAAGCCGGCACCTTAATATCGGCCAATCTCGGCTCTAAATCATCCATGAGGCGATCAATTTCGACCACCCCGGAAATCGGGTTGCGAATATAGTTGATATGGGCATTTTCGGGTTTGTTTTCTACAAATTCTTTTTTAGCGGCATGCCGGTGGGCTTTCTGCATGAGACGATTCCACATGTCAACTGCCGGCGCAAAACGCGCTGAAAAATCTCTGAGACGCATGGGGGCGGCAACAGCGAAAACACCGACCACGTCCTCGACGCGATCGGCAAGATCCAGTGCCAGAGCGGCTCCGGTCGAAAAGCCGCCAGCCACTATGCGCTCACAAATATTGCTGATGATAGCGTAACCGTGATCAACCGAAGTTCTCCAGTCCAGATAGGAACGCATCGCCAGATCTTCAGGAGACGTGCCATGTCCCTTTAACCGCGGCGCGTAGACCCAAAACCCCAGGCGGCCCAAATATTCGGCGAGCTCTTTGACTTCAAGGGGCGCGGCCATGTAGCCATGGGAAAGTATGACACCCAGCTTCCTGGATCGACCTTTGATCATAAAGGGCATGCCCACCGACTTTGGTTTTGTTTCCCCTTCGATTTTAAACGTAGCGTAGTCCTTTTCAAATTCAGCCACGGCCTGCTCCATCAGATAGCGGGCACATTTGCGGCGGATCCAAAACTGGGGTTGCACAGCCAGCCGGCTCACGATGCGCTGTAACGGCTTAATGGGCTCAACTGAATTGGCCACTACATCGATGGGGTTATCAATGCGAGCGCGATGAAAATCGTAAGCTGATGAAAATTTTGAGGCATCTTTGACAAGCCATTTGCCCTGACGGGAGAGAATGCCGGTATCCAGTGCCACCGCCACAAAGTCCTGATATTTGTGGTAGCGATCGTCGGTTAACAAATGAACCTGATCTTCGTCAAAGCTGCGGTGCAAATAGATATCGGTATTCTGCGGGATGCGGGTGCAGGCCAGAAACACGCGTCTGCGGAGATCGTGCTCATGAATTTTTTTGGACCGCATCGCCCGCAGCATGGAGGCAAACATATGATCGTGATTGACGGTGGTCAGATTGTAAATCGCAGCCATATACCGTTCCATGAGCCGCAAGGCTTCAATCCGCATACGCGTTCGTGATGGGATCGCATCATCAAAATTGATTCGTCTTTGCGCCGAAATATCCATTTCAATCGGTGAACATTGCAAACACTCGAATATCTGTATGGGTTTACCAAAGCGGATATCGATATCCACCCCGGAGAGCAGCATGGACCCTTCGGTCATCAGTTCTTCGATCAGGCGCTCGGGCAAATCTTCCACCAGGCGCACAGCCAAATTGCTGAGAATGTTTTCGCGGGCGCGAATCGGATAATATGTCAGGTTGACCGGAATGATATGGGTACCCCCATTGATCACCGCTTCGATATCCGTGATCTGAAACTGCTTTGCCAGACGCTTGACTTCATCTGCGTTTTCGGCCTGCAATCTTCTCAGACGCTGGCGGTAGAATTCGGTCCGCAACGCCAGTGTCGCAGCACCCGTATGCGGCGGATGTTTGCCGCCGGCTGCCGAGATCATAAAACGCCCTTTTTCGATTATTTTTTTATTTTTGACCATACGGCCTTCCGGAAATATGATCCAATTGGCCTCTCCGGTCAAAAGCGTTTTGACAATCAGCCGATCCCGATCGGGATTTTTAGTGGAAACCGCGCCGACTTTATCGAGATAGGCACCAAAGGTGCCTTGGAAAAATTCGTAGGAAGCCAGCGACCAGACCGGAATTTTGGTCAAGCGAAATAGCACATAGGGCATCAGGAAGGTTTCAAGGCGGGTGAAATGATTGATGACAAAAATATTGGACCCGTCAGGGATATTGTTCTCACCATGATAGGAAATCTGTGCTTTTGACAGGTTGGTAATCGTTTTGATGGCCAACCCCGTGGTGCGGTATGCAAATTTGTTGAGCATTCCCTATCCCTTATGTGTCCATCTTTGTGAATGCAACACCCGCGGTGCGAAATGGCTGATGATTTTGATACGGGTCGTCGGCAGTCGTCCTCATCCTGCCCCTGAATTCAGTAAATTCGGGACATCCTCCTTCTAGATCATAGGGGATAATGGACCGAAAATCAATAAATTGGAACCTGATTATCAGGCGGGCCAGCATCTTTTATCTGTCAAACCGTGCAAGGTAAAAAGAAAACGGCCACTCGATTTTTTTAACTCCAATATTGGAAAAATGGCGACAGCCACTGATAATGCGAAGGCGACACGTATTGACAGTTCAGTTAAATAGCAATAGTTTATAAATCCTTGTGACGTGCAGCATTTCCTTCTGATGAAATATGAACGGAATCTCGCATTAATTTTCATTCAAGATTCAGGTATTAACCAGCAGGCAGAAAAAATGCCGACATTTAAAATCAACACCCTCGGCTGTAAGGTCAATCAGTCCGAATCTGATCAGATTGCAAAAGATCTGCAAGCGGGCACATGGAGACCGGCCAGGAATAGTGAACCCTCGCAGATGGTCGTCATCAATACTTGCACCGTCACTCAAAAGGCCGCCATGCAATCACGCCAGGCCGTGCGTCAGGCTATCCGCAACAACCCCAATGCCCGCATCGTTGTCACTGGTTGCTACGCTCAAACAGAACCGGACGCCCTGGCAAAAATCGGCGGCGTTCGGTACGTCATCGGAAATGCGGACAAACATCGGCTGGTCGATCTCATCACTGCGGATCAAACGCAAACAGCCAACGGGACCATCACCGTCTGCAACGATGTCGATCAATCACGGCTGCGCACACCCGCACCCGGAGCCATATCGGGCAAACGAACCCGCCCGGTCTTAAAAATACAGGACGGCTGCAATGCGGCCTGCACCTATTGTATCGTGCCCCTTGCCAGAGGACCCAGCCGCAGCCTGCCGCCCAATGATGTCATCGCAGCGGTTAGGGCCGTGTCTGAGGCCGGATTCCATGAAATCGTTCTCAGCGGTATTCACCTGGGCCATTACGGGCGCGATTTAACGCCCGGGACCAGCCTGGATGAATTACTCGATCGCATCGAGCAATCAACGGCCATGCCCCGTCTGCGGCTCAGCTCCCTAGAGCCCCTCGAAATCACCGAGGTTCTCATTGAGCAAATGGCAGAATCGACGCGCTTATGCCGTCACTTTCACATCCCGCTGCAAAGCGGCGATGACCGAATTTTAAAAAAAATGAGGCGCCCTTATACGTCTGATGCGTTCAAGCAGCTGGTTTTCCGGATTCATGAGCGCATTCCGGATGCTGCCATCGGCGTTGACATTCTGGTGGGCTTCCCCGGAGAAACCGACGAGGCATTCAACAACACGTATGAATGCATTCGCAGCCTGCCGGTTACCTACCTGCATGTCTTTCCGTTTTCCGCCAGACCCGGCACGCCGGCCGCGAGCTACGCTCACAGGGTGCCTTCAGATGTGATTAAGACAAGATGTGAACACATGCGCCGTCTTGGAAACACAAAGCGAATGCGTTTTAATCAACACTTCATCGGCCGCAGGATACCGATACTGGTTGAAAGCACCCGGCATGCAGCCAGCGGATTTTTAAAAGGCATCTCACCCAATTATCTGACTGTTTTGATTGACACGGATGATTCCCTGAGCAACCGGATCCTTTCGGTCAGAATAACCCGGCAGGTTGAAAACAACTTGCTGGGGGTCATTGAATAGCAGCACATGAACTTGACCGAGATACACCCTGAGGATGCGCCGTTTTTCTGACAGGCGTTTATTTACCAGCGATCAACCTAAAAAAAATATGCTGACAAAGGAGAATATAATGAACAAAAAAACCGACTACCAAGAAGACATTGATCGACCGATAGCGATATTTGAAACCAGTCTGGGTCATTTTGAGGCCGAGCTTTACGCCAAGGAATGCCCGCAAACCGTCTGGAATTTCGTTAACCTGGCAGAAGGCCGCCAGGAAACGGATCGCGACGGCAACTTTTATGATGGCCTGACCTTTCACCGGGTGATCGATGGATTTGTGATTCAGGGCGGCTGTCCCCAGGGAACCGGAATGGGCGGCCCCGGGTATCGGTTCGCGGATGAATTTGATGCCGGGCTGCGGCATGCCAGTGAAGGTGTTCTGTCAATGGCCAACGCCGGACCCAATACCAACGGCAGCCAGTTTTTTATTACCCTGGCGCCCACACCGCACCTGGACGATCGGCATACCGTTTTCGGAAAGGTTATCAGAGGGATCGACGTGGTCCAAAAAATCGGATCCGTTAAGACCGGAGCCAATGACAGCCCGCTGGAACCGGTGATTATTAACAGCATTAAAATCCAACGCTAAACCATTCAATTCCGGACACCCTTACGCGGATGTGAAGCATGCCGGCATGAAGGTCATCGAAACCGACCGATTCGAACAAGTTAAAATGATCCGTCTGGGCTATAGCCCGATCGGATCGCCGCTTATGTCGGTCTGGATGTATGTGCTCGATGGGCTGGTCATCGACACCGGGCAGCATCATATGGCCAAAGCGGTTAAAACGTTGCTGTCGCAGGAAAAAATGAGCCGCATCGCCCTGACCCATCACCACGAGGACCATAGCGGTAATGCCGCCATGCTGAGCGCCGCGTATGCGATTCCGGTACTCGGGCATCCGCTGGCTGCCGCAAAATTAAAGCGCGGCTTTGCCATCCGGCCCTATCAATATCTGGTATGGGGAAAAGCGCCCGCGGTGGACGTCCTGCCGCTGAAGGGCGTCATCGAGACCGAACGGTTTGCCTTGTTGCCTGTTCAAACGCCCGGTCACAGCAAAGATCATCTTGTTTTTTTTGAAAAGCAGCATGGCTGGCTGTTCACCGGGGATCTTTACCTGGGTGAGCGCATCAAATATTTCCGCTCCGATGAGCGCCTGGCCGATCAGATTGCTTCTTTGAAAAAAGTGCTGCAATTCGAATTTGATGCCCTGTTCTGTGCGCACAACCCCTGTTTAACGCATGGAAAGTCCAGGATCAGAAACAAATTGCAGTTTTTAGAAGATTTTTACGGCCAGGTCAAGCTTCTCGCTGCAAAAGGATTCAGCGAGAGGGCTGTTATCAAAGCAATGGATCCTGCAAAGGATCGATTGATAAAACGGATTACCATGGGAAATGTCAGCTTTGCCAATATGGTGCGTTCGGCCATGGCGTCCATGGCGCAGGATAGCTGACTGCCGGCGCCGTTCAGGCCGGCCATCAGACCGATCACCGGCGCACAGGAAGCACAAGGGGGGTACCGCAACGAAAAAAAGCGCAATATTGAACTTGCGCTTTTTATGTTTATTATTGTGGTGCCGAAGGGGAGACTCGAACTCCCACGGGGGAACCCCCACTAGACCCTGAACCTAGCGCGTCTACCAATTCCGCCACTTCGGCACGCACCGTAGAGCCCGTTTTGCGAAAAGGCGCTCAGGGGTTGCTTTAAATATCTTTTTTTACTATGCATGTCAAGGCTGTAATTTCGCTAAATTATTCGTTGTTTAGAGTAATCACGCAACCGTGTAAAATGAAAATAATTGATCGACTCGAAAATATTCAGACACCGTTTGCCAATGCCGTCATCACCATTGGAAATTTCGACGGGGTTCACATCGGCCATCAGGCTTTGTTTCATGAAGTCATCGAAAAAGCCGAAGCGATTCAGGGAACCGCCATTGCCATGACGTTTGAGCCCCACCCCATGCGGGTTCTAAAGCAAAACAACCATCCGCCCCTGATCACGATTTATGAGCACAAAAAAGAACTCATCGAGCGTTCCGGGATCGACGTGCTCATCTGTGTGCCGTTTACCAAAAAATTCGCCGCCCTTACAGCTGAAGAATTTATCAAAGATCTGCTCATCAAAAAGATCGGTATGAAGGCCATTGTTGTCGGCAAAGACTACACCTTTGGCAAAAACCGAGAGGGCAATCTAGCGGTTTTAAAATCCTATGCCGACCAAATGGGCTATGAGGTTATTGTGGCCGAATGGATCAAAGCGGCACACAATTTGCCGGATCGCATCAGCAGCACGCGGGTCAGAGAACTGCTGATGGCCGGTGAAATCGAAACAGCCCGTAAAATGCTCGGTCGCCATTATCAAATCAGAGGGCTGGTGGTCAAAGGGCGTGATCGCGGCGGCAAACTGCTGGGCATTCCCACCGCCAATATCAACCTGCAAGATGAGCTGTGCCCTAAAACCGGAATATACGCCGTTACAGTTGAGCACCAGCAGCGCCTTTACAGGGGCGTGGCCAACATCGGCTATAGCCCGACCTTCAATGACAATGAATTTACCGTTGAAGTCCACATTTTAGATTTCGACGAAAATATTTATGACCGCAAAATACGCGTCAATTTCATTGAGCGCATACGGGATGAAAAAAGATTTGATGGTATCGATGCGCTAAAAAATCAGATCCATCAGGACATCAAAGCAGCCCGAAAAATTCTGGCAGCATACGAGAAATAGATGCTGACCGATGTTGCAGCCGATCGTTTCAGCAAACCCATATCTCTTTTATGAAAAATCATTTTCTTATCTCTCTGGTAGCCGGCATTGCGCTTTCAGCGGCAGCGCTATATTTTGCCTTTCGCAATGTGCCGCTTGCAGACCTCATCAACTATCTGGGTTCCATAAATTACCTCTGGATGATTCCGGCCGTGTTTCTGGTGCTGGTCAGTTTTTTCATCAGAGCGATGCGCTGGCAATTTATTCTGGCATCGAGCCATAAAATCGGCATTTGGCGCGCCTTCCATCCCATGATGATCGGCTTTATGATCAACTGTATTCTTCCCGGAAGACTCGGTGAATTTGCCCGGCCTGCGATTCTGCAGAAAAAAGAAAAAGTGCCCTTCGCCACCGGTATTGCGACAGTTGCTGCAGAGCGCATATTTGACGTAGCTGCTCTGGTGATCTTCGCGGTGATCACCCTGGTGGCCGTCGATATCAATACAGATACGGAAATCATATTCGGCGATTTAAAGCTCAATCGTGCCACCCTCGAGGCTGTTTTCAGCAAAATTATCATGATGGGCATTTTGTTGATCGCCGGGATGGTTGCCTTCAGC
>Ga0209536_100005855_pt1 | contig 18976 bp, 20 predicted proteins | sample DeeMarSeWOR28_12_FD_187461 | JGI IMG/M metagenome (GOLD analysis project Ga0209536, IMG submission 187461) | Marine sediment microbial communities from White Oak River estuary, North Carolina - WOR-2-8_12 (SPAdes) (version 2) | ecosystem: Environmental > Aquatic > Marine > Intertidal zone >... | reverse complement strand
TTGTACTTCTGTCTATTAACTTCCGAATTCTTTGTCTATCGTCTTTTTAATCTCATGAATCGACTTACCCTGCTCATATAGTTGGGCGACCCTCAAGGCCTCCTTCTGACAGAGCGTTCAGCCGGCTCCATGTCTGTCAGCAAAACAGCTGAGCAGAGTCAGGTGATTGAAGGGCGGTTCATTGCAGAAACAGTAACAGAACACTTCATTCATGACATCAGGATATTTTTGCGCTGCTGCATAGGCTGCCTTTACCTGTCCGCTGAACATGGCAGGATCAAGCAGAGGCCTTGTTTCCTTGCCTTTCAGGTTAAAGGACTTGCCCTTTTCCTCACCCCCTGCACAGGAAAAGGCCAGGGCCGCTGCAACGACAATGGCAGTCACGAAAAAGAACCCGACGATTTTTTGATTTTTCCCCTTTTGACCCATAACCCACCTCCTTATCTTTTGGGGACTTCTTCTAACATGCCGAATGCTTAATATATAGAACGGACACGCCCGCTCCTGCGATCAAAGATGATAATATCAACTATCTTATCCTTTTCACGTACTTTTGCCCGAATAAATCGTCCATTCTTCCTGTCCACCTCAACAATCAATCCCTTGCTGTGATAATACTTCATGAGAGCACGGTGAGCCTGATCATGGGACATTACTGACTTGCATATTCCGTATTTACTGCAGAGATCACAGGAATCGCCATAGGGAGTAACCGGCTTTTTCTCATCCTCGGTATAACTCTCATTTACAAGCAGAAACATAACAGCCGCTGACATACATACTATGGCTGTTACGTATTTCATAAAACGATACCTCTTCATTATCTCCTTATCAAGGATAACAGGGAATAGTGAAGAAAATGTGAACCACTCATATTACTGAATCGGTAAAAAGACAATAAATTCAGTCCCTTGACCCAGTGAGCTTTGCACTGTTACTTCCCCGCCGAGCACAGTCACCAGTTCCTTAACAATTGCAAGTCCCAGCCCGGTGCCGCCTGACTCGGCGCCTTTATAAAACCTGTTAAAAACATTGGGTATTTCTTCTTCTGACATCCCCCTGCCAGTATCTCTCACGGTTAGATGAAAACCCTTGACATCTTCTCTGCTTACCTTGCCCCATTCGACGACAATCTCTCCCTCCCTCGTAAATTTGTATGCATTCGTCAAAAGATTCTTTAGTATAATATGCAATTTCTCCGGATATGACAGAACAGTAAGGGGCGGGCCCTCTGTTCTTAAGTGCAGGCCCTTTTCCTCAACAATCTTTCTCATTCCCGCTGCGATTGACTCGACAAACTCTTTGAGGTCCAATGCTATCGCCGTGCCTTTCTTGAAAAAACTCGCCTCCGCCCGTGTGATATCCTCAATCCCCTCAATAAGGGTTATTATCCTCGCTATTTCATCTTTGATATTTTCAAAAACTGCCTGTGGGTCAGATATGACTCCATCTTCCACAGCCTCAAGATTGCCCCTGATTATTGTCAGTGGCGTTCTCAGCTCGTGGGCAATATTGGAGGTCAGGTGTTTTCTTAACAGATCTTCTCTTCGCAGTGCCTCTGCCATATAATTAAAACTCTCTTTAAGTTTGTTAATCTCATCCCGAGACTTCCTCTCAGATATTTTTCCCTCCACCGAATAATCACCTTTTGCAATTTTTTCAGCCGATATCGTCAATTGCCTGATAGGTCGTGAAAGGTATATGGCAAACAGGACTGCCAGCAGGAGGGCTCCTCCCCCGGCAATCAGGAAGGATGTGATGAGAAACTCTCTGCCGCGTCTCCGAAAGATTTCCTCCTTTATGGGAATACGCCCAATGCGCTCAAGGGGTCTTACATAAAGTTTGCCCAGTTCCCTGCCTCGTGAGTACAGCGGATACCAGGTATACTCACCCCGACCTGAGGGGAGTTTCAGAAAAGACTTCATCCTCTTGACCATGTTCGGTTCCATGGAGGCAAGCACATCTTCCGATGAATAGATAATGCCGTCTTTTATGTCCTCTACATAGCTCTCAAAGCCAAGCATCAGGCCCCAGTGAAGGGCCTCATTCAGTTTAATGCCATACCACTCACCATCTTCAAAGCTTCCTTCTACCGAGGCCATAATCCAGTAAATCCGGTCCTCGTCACTTCCCATAAGAAATTCATCGAAATCAGTCATGATGAGTCTTTCGAAGACAACGTTGGAAAAAAGGGCAAGCAGGATAATAAGTATGAAGGCAAGAAAAAGTTTAGTCCTCATCAGGCTGGCCGATAAATCTGTACCCTACCCCATAGACAGTCTTGATGTACTGTGATTCCTTGGGATCATCCTCAATCTTGTGGCGTATGTTTTTTATATGGGCATCAATTGTCCTGTCATATCCCTCAAAGTCATAGCCAAGAATGACATTGACAAGCTGAAGCCTTGAAAAGACCTGTCCGGGGCTGTTGGCAAGGCACTGCAGCAGCTTAAACTCTGTAGATGTGAGAACAATAGCTTCACCATGTTTAACAACTTCATACCGTGAAGAATCGATTACAAGATTGCCTCTGTTAAAACTCGACTTCTCCTTCTTTCCCTGTACCCTTCGAAGCAGCGCCTTCACCCGTGCTACCAGTTCTCTCGGACTGAAGGGTTTTACGACATAGTCATCAGCGCCGATACCAAGGCCCTTGACCCTGTCTTCCTCTTCACTCTTTGCCGTAAGCATAATAATAGGGATATCAGAATCCTCACGGATGGTTTCACAGATATCTTCCCCGTCCATGTCCGGCAGCATGAGATCCAGAATAATCAGATCAAATCCTTCTTTGACAGATGATATGGCATTTTGACCTGTATTTGCTACCTTGACTGAGAATCCCTCTTTTTCGAGGTATGCCTTGACGAGATCTGATATTTTTTCTTCGTCTTCTACTACCAGTATTTTCTTCTCACCCATTTAAGAATGATACCATAAGCAATGTGAAATATTTGTGAAATAGTACAATCGCTTACCTTGCCAAGAGAACGCAAAAATGATAACCTGTTATGCGATGGCAATTGCAGACAGGATCAATTCAGTAAATGAAAAAATCATTCGAGCCGCGAGAAAATCCTCAACAGATCCGGACACAATCAAACTGATAGCTGTATCAAAGACCGTTGATGCCCAGAAAATTACTGATGCACTCTACGGAGGGGTTAAGATACTGGGGGAAAACAGGGTCCAGGAGGCCAAAGTCAAGATCTCGGAGCTTCGGTCCCAAAATGCTGACTGGGACATCGAATGGCACCTGATCGGGCATCTTCAGAAAAACAAGGCCAAGGCGGCTGTTCAGTTATTTGACCTGATACAGACCGTTGATTCTGTGGACCTTGCAGAGGAGTTAGACAGTCAGGCCCGAAAGTTTGACAAGATTCAACGTGTCCTTGTGCAGGTCAAGCTCGCTGCTGAAGAGACAAAGCATGGGGTAGCTGAGTCAGATGTGATGGCTGTGCTTGAAAAAGTCACTGCTTTGGACTATCTTAAACTTGAAGGTCTTATGACCATACCTCCTTTTTTTGACGATCCTGAAGAGGGGAGGCCCTACTTCAGGAAGCTGAGAGAAATAGCAGTTTCAGCCCGTGAGCAGGGATTCTCAATAAATGAATTATCAATGGGTATGTCCAATGATTATGAGGTGGCCATTGAAGAAGGAGCAACAATGATCCGGGTAGGTACAGCCATATTTGGCGAAAGAGACTACAGGGAATGAAAATCGGTTTCATAGGTGGCGGCAACATGGCTGAAGCCATGGTCAAGGGAATACGGCAACAGGGAAAGATGGAAATCCTTGTATCCGAGCCAAAGGGGGAGAGGGCCCGGTTTCTGCAAGAGACCTATGGAATAGAAACAACGCAATCAAATGCCGATGTTGTCAATACCTGCAGCTTCATCGTCCTTGCAGTCAAGCCCCAGAATATGGAGGAAGTCCTCAATGAAATAGGGGCCTCTGTCAGTGATGAACAGACAGTGATGTCCATTGCTGCAGGAATAACTCTTGATTACCTCACATCAAAAATAAATACGAATAAAATTATCAGGGTCATGCCCAATACTCCTGCCCTTGTGCAGGAGGGCATGTCAGTCATGTCTCTCTGCGACTGTTTTGCAGACGAAGGAATAAATGTGGCAAGAGACATCCTCATGTCCATAGGAAAGGTAATCACCCTTCCGGAAAAACATATTAATGCAGTCACAGCACTGTCAGGAAGCGGGCCTGCATTTTTTGCACTCGTTATTGAATCACTGATTAAGGGAGGTGTTGCTCTCGGACTTTCTGAATATGATGCACAACTGCTTGCTGTTCAAACAGCACTTGGCACCTCAAAACTGCTTGATACAGGGATGAATCCTTCAAAGCTGCGTGAAATGGTTACATCCCCGGGGGGCACAACTGCCGCCGGGCTGAAAGTCTTCGAGGACAGGGGATTTCAGGATATAATTATAAATGCCATGGTGGCAGCAGAAAACAGAGCGAAAGAATTAGGCAAAGGGAGGTAACAGATGTTTGTCTTTGGCAATCTATTTCATGCCGTTGCAGCCATACTTGATACAATATTGACCATTTACATGTGGATAATCATAATCTCGGCCCTTCTCAGCTGGGTGAGCCCCGATCCATATAACCCCATTGTTCGCTTTCTCTACTCGGTTACCGACCCAGTTCTGAGACCAATTAGAAGACGTCTCGGTTTATCCATGGGAATCGATATATCTCCTATGATCGTCATTCTTATTATCCTCTTTGCAAAATATTTCATTGTCGCTACTCTCTATGACCTTGCGTCGAAAATGCGATAAATCGTCGGGCAGCATTTTGTCTTTTAAGGATTATCCCTGCCTCCTGAGGTCGGATACCTGACCCCTGATGCCTAATCCCTGACGTAATTACTTTGATTTTTCTTCATTTCCGTTTTATAGTATTTCAGTTTATGATGTATAAATATTATTCTTATTTAGGGGGCACCATATGAGAATTACACCATTAGACATTCAGCAAAAACAGTTTTCAACACGATTCAAGGGCTTTGATATGGAAGAGGTTGATTCCTTCCTTGAGCTCATCCGGGAAGAGATGGAAGAACTGCTCAGGGACAATGCCAACCTCAGGGAAGAGGCACGACGGTTTGAAAAACAGCTGAAAGAATACAAAAACATCGAGCAGACCCTGAAGGACACCCTTGTCGGTACTCAGCAGATCGTCGATGAATACAAAAATAACGCCAAGAAAGATGCCGAGCTCATTCGGAAAGAGGCCGAACTGAGGGCAGAGGATATTATAAGAGAAGCACAGGAGAAGGTCGTAAAAATTCATGAAGACATAACCGACCTGAAAGGTATCCGTCGGCACTTTAAGGAAGAGGTTAAGAGACTGATCGAAAGCCATCTCACCATGATTGACTTTGACAAGGTGCGTGAGGAAGAAATCCCGAATGAAGTACAAAACACTTAAGGGCCTCCAGGACATCCTCCCACCGGACATCGCGGTCTGGCACCATATCGAGGCAACAGCAAGAACTATCTTCAGGAGTTACGGCTATCAGGAAATCAGACTCCCCATCATGGAGTCAACAGATATCTTTATACGGAGCATCGGCGAAACCTCGGATATCGTCGAAAAAGAAATGTATACCTTTGAGGACAGGGGCGGCAGAAGCGTCACCCTCAGGCCGGAAGGGACTGCATCCTTTGTCAGGGCCTATGTTGAGCATCACCTCCATAATAATCCCGCGCCGCAGAAATACTATTACATGGGCCCCATGTTCCGCTATGAGCGGCCACAGGCATTCAGATACAGACAATTTTACCAGATTGGGGTTGAGGCAATGGGAGTTGACGACCCCAAACTGGATGCGGAAATTATTTCAATGCTTTCACGTATTCTCAGTGGTATCGGGCTTGAGGGCCTGAGTTTTGAGGTTACCTCCATTGGCTGTGCGGAGTGCAGGCCGGGATATAAAGAGGCATTAAAGCAGTTTCTCAGTGACAAACTGAATAATTTCTGCAGTGACTGCCAGAGACGGTATGAGTTGAATCCCCTGCGGATCCTTGACTGCAAGGTACCGGGCTGCATTGAGGCAAGAAAGGGCTCTCCTCCTGTCATTGACCATCTCTGTAAAGAATGCGACGTCCATTTTGAGAGCCTGCAGAAGAACCTGTCGGTCTTGCATGTTCCCCACACAATCAATCCCAATCTTGTGCGAGGACTTGATTATTACACAAAAACAGCCTTTGAGGTCAGCAGTGAAAATCTCGGCAGTCAGAGCGCCGTTGCTGCCGGGGGACGTTATGACAGTATGGTGGATGAGTTTGGCGGTCCCCCTACCCCCGGAATTGGCTTTGCCATGGGTATGGAGAGGATCATACCTCTGATAAAAGAATCCGTACCGCTTCCTTCCGGGCCGGATCTCTTCCTCTGTCCCCTGGGCAATAAGGCAACTGAAAAGGCGCTGGTGCTTGCCGAAGGGCTTCGGGAGAAGGGGCTCTGGGCAGAAGTAAATTATGACGGCACATCGCTCAGGAGCCAGATGCGGAAGGCAAACAGAATAGCGGCACAACATGTCATTGTTCTCGGTGACGATGAATTAGAGTCAGATAGGGCATCCGTAAAGGACATGACAGGCGGTCAGGAAAGCAAAACGGAGTTAAACGTATCAAGCCTGTTTAACCTGATCAGGAACAATAAATAGCATTGTCAGCCCATTTTATCACAGACTGTTCCGGTGTCATCCTTGCCGGGGGTGAAAACAGGAGGATGCCTGTCTCCAAGGCATTCATCAAGGTCAATGGACAAACCATTATTCAGCGGACCCTCTCAACATACAAATCAATCTTCAGTGAGATAGCCATTGTCACAAACCAGCCTGAACAGTATTCGCGTTTCCATGTAAAGCTCCTCGGAGATATCTATGACATAGGGGGACCTATGACCGGCATACTGACATCACTGCTGAATGCTCATCATGGCTGGGTATTTGCTGCAGCATGTGATATGCCCTTTATTGAGGAAAAACTCATTCAGTACATGGCCTCTCTCAGGCATGGCTATGATGCTGTGGTTCCCCGATACAGAGGGAGACCGGAGCCTCTTTTTGCCCTCTATTCCAAAAAACTGACAAAGAGTATGGAAAATGCTATCCTTGACAATAAAAGGAGCCTGAAAGATTTTTTAAGCTCCAAACATGTAAACTATGTACCATTACGAGAGATAAAAAAAGTCGATCCTGAAGCTCGGTCGATCATTAATTTAAATTCGCCCCGGGATATTAAAACCCATCTGGAGCCCCGGGATGTGAGACTGTTTTATAAAGAGGTCGAGGGGAGGTAATCATGTTTGGACTTGGAGCAACTGAACTCATAATTATTCTGATTATTGTGGTTATTCTTTTTGGCGCATCACGGTTGCCCGAAATTGGCAAGGGTATCGGTGAGGCAATTAAGAACTTCAAGAAATCTTCAGCCGAACAGCCGGAGATCGATGTCACTCCAGACAAGGAATCAAAAAAAGCTGAAAGCAACGGGGAAAGCAAGCAGTAAGTGGCTGTGAATCATACCTATGCTGAGATTAACCTGAAGGCTCTCTATCACAATCTCGCACTCGTCAAAAGTAAAACCTCAAACAAAGATATCATTGCCGTCGTAAAGGCCAATGCCTACGGCCATGGTGCTGTGACAGTATCAAAGGCGCTCATTCAGAAGGGCATTTCAAAGCTCGGCGTTGCCTTTACAGAAGAAGCTGTTCTCCTGAGAAATTCCGGAATTGATATTCCGATTCTTGTTTTTTTTGACAGAGACAACATTGATACATGTCTCCGGTACAATCTCACCCCCGTTCTTTTTAACCTGAAAACGGCCCGGCAGTATTCTGCTGCTGCCCGCAAAAAAAACAGTACAATACCAGTACATATAAAAGTTGATACAGGAATGGGACGGGTGGGTTTTAATCTGGAATCGGCGGTTTCCAGCATTACCAGAATTGCTGACCTGAAAAATATAAAACTCGAAGGGCTGATGAGCCATTTTTCAGATGCTGACCTTGAGGACAAGGAGTATACCCGTTTTCAGTTAGCTAAGTTTACTGCCCTCATTCAGGACCTGAAGGCCAGGAAGATAGGATTTCGGCATCATCACCTTGCAAACAGCGCTGCCATTCTGACAATGCCTGCTGCCCATTTAAACATGGTCAGACCGGGTATTATGCTCTATGGCTATGGCTGCTGCGAAGGTGAAAAACTCAAACCCGTACTGAGTCTCAAGAGTTCTATTGTTCTGCTGAAAAAAGTATCTGCCGGCACTCCAATCAGCTATGGAAAGACATTTATCACCAGAAAAAGGAGTACCATTGCCACCATTGCACTGGGCTATGCAGACGGTTACAGCAGAAAACTTTCGAATATCGGAGAAGTACTCATCGAGGGTCAGCGCGCACCGGTTGCAGGCAGGGTCTGTATGGATACGATCATGGTAGATGTAACTCATGTTCAGAATGTCAGCTATTCATCTGAGGTAGTGCTCATCGGAAGACAGGGAAGAAAAAAAATAACTGCTGATGATATAGCGGAGAAGACCGGCACCATCCCCTATGAGGTGCTTACTGCTATAGGTGAGAGAGTTAAACGGGTGTATAAAAAGTAGTATGTGAAAAAATGTCAGGAATATTTGTCATTCCCCGACCTGTCTGCCGACAGGCAGGCTTGATCGGGGAACCCAGTCCTTAAACTGTCTTCTGGATTGTCCGGTCATGCCGGACAATGACAGTTGAGACGCAGCCTCTAACTCAATCAGCAATCAGGCTGAAAGTGCATCCCTGATGATTTCTTTCTGTAATGTAACGATGAAACCATCACGTGTTTCTTCAATCTTTATGTCATCAACATATGCACTGAGACGTTTACGTTCAGCCTCTGATAGACTCACTTCCTGTTCAGGGACAGTTACTTCCATTGAAAAGGTGTTGTCTGTCAGTCTGAATTTCATTGTGTAACTGCCATTTCCTGATTTATCAGAGGTAAGGACACCAGCAAAAAGCTCAACCAGCGCCAGCTGAAGCTGCCCTGTTATTTCCGCTGATATATTGTAATGCCCTGCGATCTGCTCAAGTGACTTTGCTGCAACGAGCTCAGCCTTCGGGTCATCGGGTATTGATAAGACAAAGAGGGGACCGCTCTCTTCTACAATATGAACGGTACGTCCCATTACCGCCTCCTGAATACTCTCAGGGGAGTCCTTCATCACCTCTTTCATATACAGTGCCCTGATAGTGTCCACCATCACCCTGTCATCGGCACACTCAAGCATACTGAACCCTGTCTCAATAACGCCCGAGGCATGGAGAAGGTTAAGTATACCATCAAGTTCCTCCCTGTCTAGAGAGAGTTCTCCTGCAAGGTTATCAATCTCAACCTCACCATTTTCACAGAATCTGTAGATAACCTTCAGCGCCGGTCTCCTCATCGGAAATTCAGGGACATGGGTCTTCAGCAGAGACGTCCAGTAGGAACGGGTTTTGCCATTCATAATCTCTTTTGCATAGACAGAGAGTAGGTCTTTTCGGGAAAAGGTCCTGCCTTTCTGCCGTGCTGCCTGGGCAAAACTCTTGATATGAAAGGGATTACCCCTGAAGATGTCAATAAAATTAATCACAGAGGGCTCAACAGAGATGCCAAACCTTATAGAGAGTGCAGAAAAAAGTTGTCTGGCACTTTCCTTATCAAGCCCGTCCAGGTCAAGAACCTCAAGGTGTTCACCTATACCTGACTCCTCAAATAACATCTCCTGAATATTCATCTGAAATCCGGAGATAACGTGGGGCGTATAGCGGGACTGAAGTGAGTTTTCAAAAAGTGTCCAGGGCCTTTTCGCTTCAGCTGCGCTGACAAGATTTTTTAATCTGTGAAAATCATCTATGAGAATGATAAAGGGTTTTTCACTCTTTAAAAAACACCGGAATGGGGCCGAAACAGCAAGCTCGTAACTGCGCAGTGAATCTCCCCCTTCTCTGATCTGCTGAAAGCTTTCAATTATATCAACCGCCCATTGCATACCTGTCTCCAATGCCATCTTGTTCAGGTCCTTTAATGAATAGATGCCTGTGTACAGGAGAGAAGGTTCTTTTTTCACAAAAGCAACGCTCTGTAGTAAAAAGGCAGTGAGATAATCCTCTGCAAACCCTGCCAGTGAAGATACTTCTGTTTTAATTCTGTAAAAGAAGGGTATCGTCTCCTTCTGTGTCCGGAAAAGGTGGTTATACAGATGCATAAGTAATTCTGTTTTGCCCGTCCCCCATTTCCCGGAAAGAAAGATGCTGGTTGCATTTCCCGACAAAGCGTCATGGGCAACACGCTTCAGGGCATCCAGTTCATTGTCCCTTCCAACGAAATTCTTTTCTGTATAAAGTGACAGTGGCATAGCAATTCGAGTTTCTCTCTGTTAAAGATAGACGACCCTGTTGCCTCCTCCTTTTTTTGCCAGATACAGGGCCTGGTCTGTTTTTTCAATAAGTTCCATAATTGACGATGCGTCGTCAGGATAGGTAGCAAGCCCCATGCTTATCGTAATGTGCATGGCTATCTCCTCCTGGCTCAGGGCCTCATCGATCTTTTCCTTGAGCCTGTTGGTAATCTGAATAGCATCAACTTTTGGAGTCTGTGGGAAAATGGATACAAACTCATCACCGCCAAAGCGCGCGGCAATATCAATATTTCTGAGGGAGCTGTTGATGATGCCGGCAAGGCTCCTGAGAAGATTGTCCCCGGCAAGGTGGCCAAAGGTATCATTGTATTGTTTAAAACCGTCCAGGTCATACATGAGAAAGCTGAAGGGATGCTTGTATCTGTTGTATCGGGTAATTTCTTCTTCAAGCCTGTGGTTGAGATAACGGCGATTATAACTCCCGGTAAGAGGATCGGTAATAGAGAGCTTTCTGAGCGTCTCCGTCTGCTGAAATAGCAGCCCCCGCTCAATGGCAATTGCCGCATTCCCGAGGAATACATGAATCAGTTTCAGGTCATCTTCACTGAATACACCGCCTTCCAGTTTATCAGCAGCATTGAGCACCCCCGTTATTCTGCCATTGACTTTTATCAGGGCGCTGATAAATGACTTTGTCTTGAACCGTGGCCTGTTCTGCTGCCTGATCCTGGCGTCTGTCTCAATGTCAGTCACAAGGATCGACTCTCCATGCTCAACTACCTTCCCTGCAATACCTTCACCACTTTTTATTTTCATTTTTTCTTGCACTACTTCATCAGCGCTCTTTGTGGCCTCTACAACAAGCTCCGATGTTTCATTATCCAGAAGCATCAGTGAACCCTGCTCTGCGTTTAAGAGTTTCAGGGACTTGTCAAGAAGGACCGTGAAGAGTTCGTTTGTGTCCAGCACCGGAGCAATGGCTTGTGAAAAATCCGAAAAGGACGACAGCCGCTCCATTTCTTTTTTATTCTCTCCTGCAGACATTCGAAGACTGTTGTTTTCAAGATTTAACTGAACAAAATCACAGAGAGCATTCATGATCTTACTGTCATCCCGGGAGAGGTCTCTGTCGCACAATCCAATAATAATGTCTATGTCATTTCCATGGAAAACCGGGAACATCCGGCATGATTTTATACCTCCCGTCTCTCCCTGAACGCCAAGTAAAGACATATCCTCCACGGTGAGACTCAACCTGCTGTTGAACATCTCTGTAATCAAGGGGCTGTCACTGCTTATGGACATAGTGTCAAGTATTGCCTCATGCCTGCCGGTGCTGCACGCTGTCCTGTAGAAAGAGGTCTCCCGGTCCCCTGCAAGGAGCGCCGATGAGGTCTTTCCAAATACAAATTCAATTGAGTCCAGAATGTATCTGTAGAGGAGTTCTTTTCTTTTGGAAAGTGTTGCAAAGGCCTTGCTGTCAAAGAGAGACATGAGTCGAAGCATTTTTTCCTCTGCCTTATAATGTACCTCCATACTGCTTAACTGCCTCTCTACTGAGAGTTGAACATAGCGCGATGTTATTTCGAGGTTTTCCCTGCTGCAGAAATTGAGCGGGTCTGCAGCAAGAACACTGCCAAGGTTGTTTTCACGGCTCAGAGCAAGAAAGCCGAGCAGATCTTCGTAGGATGAAAAACCGGCGTTTCCAATGAGGTATGCCCTTTCGTTAAAACGAAATACAGGCACAACAAAATGGGTGATGCCTGCCTTGCACTTAGCTGTAAAAGGCGCGTCACTCTCTGACAGTGCGTGAAGAAGTGTGCTGCATGAATCCGGGCATTGAAGAGTTCCGGTGCCCGGTGACCTGAGGAACGTGCAATACGGGTTTTCATGTATACTTCGTAGTCGCTCACCTTCACCGCTGTATATCTCAAGAGTGATACCCAGTGCCTGTGACAGGGTCTCAAAGTAGTTTACCCATTCCTCAGAATTCAGGAGACCAGACAATGTATCTTCGCTACGAGATCGATCCATAATATGCTTAAGTGCTTTGTTTTATTTAACTTTTACTCTCCATGCGTAAGATAGAAGCCGCTATTGTGGGATATGTGCTGCGACGTTATAATAAGTCCTTACACGCCCCCGCATGGCAATAAGCAAGAAAGCGGCCAATCTGTAACTCCTTGAAATAATTAATTTTCGTAAATTCAAGCTCACCACTATTGTAAATTTTTCCGACAAAAATCTATGGCTTTAAAATAAACCTGTCTATTTTTCTTTAAATTTAAGTGGTTATTGTATGTAAAAGTATTTTACATCATGTCTTGAGCTACCTGGAAATGGAGAAATAAATACATGCCAAATACATCAGCAAGGGAATTAATCCGTGAGAATACCATTTTAAGGGGGTTAAATCAATTGACGAAGCCTACTTTCCGGTAAGCCTTTTCGGGTCCAGTAACCGGTCAGCTTCCGACTGATTCAGTATTCCTCTTGCGATAACTATTTCTTTGACCGTCATGCCCGTCCTGAATGCTTCTTTTGAGATACCTGCTGCTGCTTCATAACCGATAACCGGATTGAGTGCCGTCGCCATTGCAAGCGTTGCCTCTGCAAGTTCCTTGCACCTTTTTGAATTAGCCTGAATGCCGCTTACACATTTTTCAGAAAAGGCCTTTACCCCCTTTGCCAGAATTTCCATGGAAGAAAGGAGGTTATAGGCAGCCATAGGCATCATGACATTCAATTCAAGCTGTGATGCCTGGGTAGCATACGAAATGGCTGTGTCATTTCCCAGAACCTGATAGCAGACCATATTGAGCATCTCTGCCATGACCGGGTTCACCTTGCCCGGCATAATGGATGAACCCGGCTGCACTGCAGGAAGCTCTATTTCTGCAAATCCTGTCCGGGGGCCTGAACTCAGAAGGCGTATGTCATTGGCTATCTTTGTCAGTGTCACTGCAGTACCTCTCAGTGAGGCGCTCACTTCAAGGGCCGGGGTAATATTCTGGATACCTTCGAAGAGGTTATCGGCACTTCTGAACCTTATACCGGTAAAGCTTCTGATCTCCTTCACAACGGTCGTCCTGAATTTCGGGTGGGCGTTGATTCCCGTTCCGGCAGCATTCCCTCCTATAGGCAATGAAAGAAGAGCCTTGGCTGCCGTCTCAATCCGGGCAATGTCTTTTTTTACTGCATCGGCATATCCACCGAACTCCTGTCCCAGACGTATGGGGACTGCATCCTGCAGATGTGTCCGTGCGGATTTCACGACTTTGTCAAACACTACCGCCTTCCTTGAAAGTACATTTTTCAGTGCCTTCAACGACGGTAGCAGATCTTCCTTTACTGCCTCACTTGAAGCAATGTACAGTGCAGATGGTATTGTGTCATTCGTAGACTGGGCCATATTCACATGGTCATTGGGATGGACTACGGAATAATCACCTTTTTGCCCCTTCAGGAGTTCGATTGCCCTGTTCGCAATAACCTCATTGGAATTCATGTTCTGCGATGTCCCGGCCCCTGCCTGATAGACATCAACAACAAAGTGATTATCATGAATTCCCTCTATTACCTCAAGAGCTGCCTTCTCGATGGCCCTGCACATTTTCTTCTTCAGAAGGCCAAGGGAACCGTTCGCTCTGGCAGCAGAAAGCTTGATTATGCCCTGGGCCCGTATAAAACGTCTTGGAAGTCTGAGACCGCTTACAGGAAAATTTTCAGTGGCCCTCTTGGTCTGTGCTCCATAATAAACATCATCGGGCAGTCTTACTGATCCTAACGTATCTCTTTCAATTCTCATTTTGATATCTCCTGCTCACAGAATTTTACTGGCCTGGAATAACGATGGTAGTTTACCATAATTCATGTCTGCTATCAGCACCTTTGACAGTCCGGCAATGCTGTTTATATAATGAGACCATATGGTACCTGCACCAGAAATTATTCTGCGCCTGCTTCTTGGTGCATTCATCGGCGGAATCGTCGGCTTTGAACGTGAGATTCACGGCAGGGCTGCAGGCTTCAGAACACAGCTCATTGTATGCGTTGCAGCAGTGCTGATCATGGTCATTTCTGAAAACTATTACTTCCGCATCCACAGTATTGACGCCTCCTTAAGAATAGACCCGGCCCGTATTGCCGCAAGCGCCCTGATAGGTATTGGATTTCTTGGGGCAGGGGTTATCATTAAAAGCGGCTATGCAGTAAGGGGATTAACCACCGCAGCATCCATCTGGATTGTCTCTGCAATCGGGCTTGCTATCGGGGCCGGATTCTATCTCGAGGGTATCATTACGTCCGTGATCACAATCGTTACCCTCATGGTACTCAGAACAGTTGAAAATAAGATAAGAGTCTTACGGTTCAGGATCGTTTCTGTCTCAACCTCAGTGGAGGAAAGCAGTTATGAACAGGATCTTGTCACTGCCATTAAGGAACAGGGCTGTACAATCCATCACATCAATTACAAAAAAGACAGCCTGAAAGATGAAATCCTCTACACCTTTAATATTTCCTCACGAGACAGTGACGCCGCAAGAAAAATTTTTCTTGCGCTGAGCTCTATGAGTTTTACAAAAACGGTTGCGACGTCTGAATAAAAAAATTATGCGTTAAGCAGCTTATTGTAAGGATAACGTCTGAGAAAGGCCATAAACTGCTCAACAGTATGGGGCGGTTCCTTTGATTTCCTGAATACCAGTGAAAAATCTCTGAGAAACTTCTCTTCTTTAAAGACCGCTGTTTTGAGGCTCCCCTGTCGCACTTCCTTTCTTACTGCCCACCGTGAAAGAATAGATGTGCCGAGTCCCTCTTCGACGGCATTTTTGATTGATTCGGTGCTTCCCATGATAAGAGAGATTTTGAGATTCTGCTGGGTTATGCCATGTTTTGAAAGATATTTCTCTATAACCTGCCGCGATCCCGAACCTTCCTCTCTGAAGATGATTGGCTCCTTAGAAAGCTCCATAACAGAGATCGTAGATTTCTTCGCCAGATGATGATAGGGCGACATGACAAAAACCATTTCATCGGGAATAAGTTTCTCGATTATAAGCTTCTGTTTATTCACCTCTCCTTCTACAAGTCCTATATCAACACTGCCGGCGTTTAAAAATTCAATGACGCTCTTCGTGTTGCCAACATGGATATGCACTCCTACCTTTGGATACTTTCTTCTAAAATCCGCTACAACTGAGGGAATTACATAATTGCCGATCGTAGAGCTTGCTCCAACTGAAATAACTCCCTTGACCAGCCCGGTAACAGTTCCGATTTCCTTCTCTGCTGCTGCATAGAGACTGCTGATCTCTTTTGCGTATTTGTACAGCATCTCACCGGGAGGTGTAAGGGTAATAACACAGCCGGAACGGTTAAAAAGCTTGGTACCGTAGGTCTCTTCCAGTGCCTGGATCTGCAGGCTGACAGCTGGCTGAGTCAATCGGATTATCTCTGAGGCCTTGGAGAAACTCTTGGTTTCTGCTACGATGCAGAATACTTTTAATTTGTGATCATCCATAATCAGTAATAATTTTAAGTTATCGCATTATAAATGTCAATTATCGCTGCATGTGGACTTATACGCAGACAATAATGACTTTATTTAATATTTTAGAGCACTTAACTCTAATGGCAAGAGAACTGAACTTTTTATGGAGAGTGAAAGACCTGAGCCTCCAGCACCCCGATGATCTCCGGAATACCCCCTGTCATTATAAAAATAATTTATACTGAATCATTCATTGAAGATTATTTATGCTTATAAACGTATGAACACCTTGACACAGGACAGACATTATGATTTATAATGTCGGGTATTTTCATAATTTCGACGACTTCATTCCCCATAAGAACATTTAAGCAACAGGAAACAGGCCTATTAGATCCGGCATAGAGTCACAAAAAATTGAAAGGAGGATTTATGAGACTTTTTTTTACCTTACTGGCAATTGTGCTGCTCCTGCCGTTGACAGTTTCTGCAGAGCCGGCAAAAACAATTGACGAACTCGTCGCACCCTATGATTCTTCAAAGTGCGCAGAGTGCCATGAAGAAGCTCATGAGAACTGGGCCAAATCATGGCATGCAAAATCCGTGACTGACCCCAGAGTTTTAAGAGCATGGAGAACATTTATTATTCAGGGGCTTGATGCTTCCCCACAGGCAAAAAGAAGTGACCTGAAGCATATATGTTTTTCCTGTCATGCCCCGGTCACAAAGAAGGTTGAAATAACCGATGCATTAACCGAGCAAATTGCAGACCTCATCATAACTGCTGCTGAAGACAAGGATGCTGCAAAGAGAGATGCTGCTACCAAAGAACTTGGTAAACTGAATATCGGATGCCTTGCATGTCACAACATTGATGGATCGCCTGACGGCAACCCGCAGCCCAATACGATTTATGGTCCCGGCGATGCTGAAGATCCTCCTCACAAAGAGGAATTTGGTTTTGAAACAGTAAAAGCCCCATTCATGAAAACTGCAGGATTCTGTAAAAACTGTCACCACGGATGTCCTCCGGATATGCCTTCTTCAATATGCCCAACTTTATGGTCCAGTTATGAAGAAGAATACCTGGCACATGGCGGTGACAAGACCTGTCAGGAGTGCCACATGCAGGGTGAAGATGGTGAGAATCACCGTTTCCCGGGCATATATGAAAAAGACTTTACCGCTACTGGTGTAGATCTGAAATTAAGTGCCAGTTCGACCGAGTATGTTGATTATTTTAAGAACCAAGTACATCCTACTGTGGTTATGAACGTTCAGTTAAAAAATACTTCGGGACATGGCATCCCACATGGCTGAATGTACATACCCAAAGCGTCACTGGAAGTGACCGTAAAAGATCAGGATGGAAAAGTATTGCTCACTAAAATAAAAGAATATTCCGTATATGACCTTCATTTTGAAGACAATAAGGAAGGTTATCTTGGAATGAGTAATTTTGACATAACGGCCCAGCATCATATCAACCTTGGACTTGAGCCTCATCAAACAGATTCTATTACTGAGGTTTTACCTTTAGCAATAGGGACAAAATCTGTAACTGTAGAGGCAACTTTCAATTATCTGTATGAGGAAGGCGACAGGGCGGTAATTAAAACAGCAAGTAAGACAGTAGAGTTCTAAAATCTGTTTTTTCCAAAAAAGGCACCATTCCCTTTATGGGATGGTGCCTTTTATTTTTTGCAATGATACATGCGCTGCCTCTTTTTGATTTTCACTCTATTTAGAGTATTATTAAGAACAGAGAAAGATAATAGGTATATATCCCGAGAGGAATAATTAGACGAATATATGAGATCATTTATTGTTTGTACAATTACATTATTCCTATTCAGCTACGGATATGCTTCTTCATCCGCTCCGGCAACGGAAGATAAACTGGCAGCGCAGTTTGATATCACAGGATGTTTAAAATGTCATGAAGAGATAGCAACAGAGTATGAGACCTCCGCCCATGCTGTATCAACAGGCAATCCCCGTTTTCTTCGTGCCTTCAGGGAAATATCAGGAAAAGAGCCTGATACAATTTCTGCAGGAAACAAGAAGAAAGTACTAAAAGCCTGCCTCTCCTGTCATGTGCCTCAGATTGATACCGCATCTGATGGCCTTACCAATTACATATCATCGCTCATCATAAAATCTTCCCTGAATGATACCTCAGCACAAAACGAGCTTGCTGAGCTGACGGTCAACTGCCGCGTCTGCCATATGATGCAGGGAATGCCTCAGGGGAAAGTACAGCCAATGACTATATACGGGCCAGGATGCGATGAAAATGAAGAATCTCACCAAGAGGAATACGGCTTTGATACTGTTACCTCCGATTACCTGCAATCCTCAGATTTCTGCATAGTCTGTCATGACAGATGTCCTCCTGATTTGCCAGAATCAATGTGTTCTTCACTGCATGCAAGAGCAGAGCGACACTACAACGTGTTACGTTACAGACAACCCTGCCAGAAATGCCACATGCAGGAAAAAGGCAGTGTAACGCACAGTTTCCCAGTAAAGTAATCAGACGTTTCTACCAGGTACAGATAGTCCTTCTATTCGCCTTCATTGCTTCAACATTGAAAAAGCACCTCAAAACAATGTAAAATTTTCAATCTATCAATATGAGAAAGGATGATGTATGAAAAAAGCTTCCCTGCTTTTTTTTGTCTTTATTTTTATACTGGCAGGCTGCAGCGGGAAAGACAAGGTAAAGCCCTCTGAAGATTCTGTCCTGACAAGGAATACCCTTCGTGTTCTTGAAACGATCAAAAAGGCATATGAAACAAAAGACAGCATCACACTGCAGAAAAATATTGACACAGCTCTTTACGATGAAGTAGCAAAGGAATTGATTTTTGATAAGGCTGACCTTTCTCTTTCCACTCCACGTATGGTGCGAATTGGAAAGTCAGACATTAAAGTCCTTCAGAACTGGCAATGCGAATGGATGCTAGGAAGCAGGGTCATGAAGGATCGTGGGGTGGGTACGCTGGTATTTGATAAAGAAACATTAAAACTGGTTGCGGCAGAGGGAGACAGTCCTTTCAGCCT
>Ga0209536_100005854_pt1 | contig 18980 bp, 17 predicted proteins | sample DeeMarSeWOR28_12_FD_187461 | JGI IMG/M metagenome (GOLD analysis project Ga0209536, IMG submission 187461) | Marine sediment microbial communities from White Oak River estuary, North Carolina - WOR-2-8_12 (SPAdes) (version 2) | ecosystem: Environmental > Aquatic > Marine > Intertidal zone >... | reverse complement strand
AAATTTTCTCTTCATCGGGGCGTGGCGCAGTCTGGTAGCGCACCTGCTTTGGGAGCAGGGTGTCGGAGGTTCAAATCCTCTCGCCCCGACCAGTCTTCGTTCGCAAGGAAGTTAAGAACAAAGACTGCCACGGCGTAGCCCAAAGGGCGAAGCCGGGCCAGGTTAAAACCGTTCTATCCATAACTAATTCGTAGCGAACTCCGCCTCGGCAGGCCAGTGATATCAAACACTCAGCCGGTAGCAATATTTTGATGATTATCGAAATGTGACAAAATGTGACATGTTTCCTTGGTAGGTTATTTGGGAGCGGTGGCTTCCAGCACGAGGGGGTGCGACCCCCGCCGGCGCCTGACCCATTTCTCCGTCTCGACCGCTATGAAGATCACCAGGCTGTTGGCCAGGACCATGCTCCAATCCAGAAGGCCCATAGGGGCGCTCTGGAAGATGGTGTTGAAAAAGGGCACATAAGTATAGATCAATTGAAGAAGCGTCATCACGGCCACCCCCGGCCAGAAGAACTTGTTGCTCCAGAAACCGAGCGTCCAGACGGGATGGGTTATGGATCGGCAATTGAACAGATAGAACATTTCGCCGAAGACGAAGACATTGACGGCCAGGGTCCGGGCCAGATCCTCGTTTTCCCCGTGCAGCACGAGTTTCAGCTTGAACAATCCGAAGGCCCCGATGACCAGGAGAACGCTGACGAGCACGATTCGCAGTATCAGGGGCCTGGTAAGGATAGGAGTCTTGGGGTCACGGGGAGGCCTGTCCATGATGCCCGGCTCCTTGGGTTCGAAGGCGAGCATCAGGCCCAGGAGGAGGGCCGTTGTCATATTAATCCACAGGACCTGGAGCGGAAGGATAGGCAACCGCGTGCCCAATATCACGGCGGCCATGATGACCAGTCCTTCCCCGCCATTGGTAGGCAGGGTCCAGGTAATGAATTTGATTAGGTTGTCGAACACCCCCCGGCCTTCCTCGACTGAGGCCTTGATTGTAGCGAAGTTGTCGTCCGTGAGCACCATATCAGCCGCCTCCTTGGAGACCTCGGTACCCGTGATGCCCATGGCCACACCGATGTTGGCCTGGCGCAGGGCCGGGGCGTCGTTCACCCCATCACCCGTCATGGCAACCACATTGTCCCGCTTCTGCAAGGCCTCCACCAGCCTGAGCTTCTGTTCGGGAGACACCCGGGCGAAAACCGCCGTGCGGTCGGCCTCTTCCACCAAATCCACGTCCCCCAGGCCGGTGATATCCTTTCCCGTGAGGACTTCGCGGGTATGATAGGAACAGCTCTCCCCACACAGGCCCATTTGCCGTGCGATAGCCGCTGCCGTGCCCGCATGGTCTCCGGTTATCATCTTGACCCGGATGCCCGCTGCCGTGCAGGCCTCTACCGCTTCTATGGCCTCGGGACGGGGCGGATCAATCATGCCCTGAAGGCCCAGGAACTCAATTCCCTGCTCCACGTCGGCATGGGTGATCCCAGTCTTGTCCACTTCCACTTCCTTTCGGGCAAAGGCAAGGACCCTAAGGCCCCTGCCGGCCATGGACTCGACCCAGTCCATGATCGCCTCGTGGCCGGGCAGGACAGGCTGGCCGTCGGGTCCGAAGATCATGCTGCAGTCCACGCAGATGCTCTCAATGGACCCTTTGACGTAAATGACCCGTGGCTTGCCATCGCCTTGTTCATGAAGGGTCGCCATGTACTGCCGCTCTGACTCAAATGGTATGGTGTCAAGGCGCGGCATCTCCTTTTCCAGTTGTTTCCTATCATAGCCAGCCTTCATGCCCGAGGTGATGAGGGCACCCTCGGTGGGGTCGCCCTCCACCTTCCATCCCATGTCGCTCTTTCTGAGGCTGGAGTCGTTGCACAGGATACCGGCCTTAAGCAGTTCCTGGAGGGCCAGGTTGGAGTCCAGGTCGAACTCCGCGTGAGGATCCTCAATCCTGCCCTCGGGAGCGTACCCTACCCCTGTTATCGAGTATCGCCTCCCCCCCGCCACAATTTCCTGGACAGTCATCTGATTCTGGGTGAGGGTCCCGGTCTTGTCCGAACAGATGATCATTGTTGAGCCCAGGGTCTCCACCGCAGGCAGCTTGCGTATAATGGCGTTGCGCTTGGCCATGCGCGAAACGCCGATGGCCAGGGTGATGGTAATGGCCGCTGGCAAGCCCTCTGGGATGGCTCCCACCGCAAGGGCCACGGCGGCCAAAAACATCTTGCCCCATTCCTGCCCGCGGAGAAACCCCACCACGAAGGTCAGGGCTGCCATGACCAGGATTGCGTAAAGGAGGATGTTGGAAAAATGGTGGATCTTCTGGGTGAGCGGCGTCTCAAGGACGTCGGCCGATGCGATCATTTCGCTGATACGTCCAATCTCGGTACGGTCACCCGTGGACACGACGATGCCCTGGCCACCCCCGTAGGTCACGAGGGTCGAGGAATAAGCCATGTTACGTCGGTCGCCCACCACCATGTGGGCGGGGAGCACAGTGGTTTGCTTCTGAACCGGGACGCTCTCGCCCGTGAGGGCGCTCTCGTCGATCTGCAACTCCCTGGTCTTTATCAGGCGCATGTCTGCAGGGACCTTGTCGCCCGACTGGAGGATCACAATGTCGCCCGCCACGAGCCGACTTGACGGTAGGCGATGCCTCTCCCCACCTCGCAGGACCACGGCTTCGCTGGTCATAGCTCTGGCAAGGGCCTCGATGGCCTTCAGGGCCTTGGACTCCTGCACGAAACCAATGAGGGCGTTAATTAGGACCACACCGAATATGACCGCGGCATCCACGTACTCCCGCAGAAAGAGAGTGACCACTGTGGCCACCAGCAAGATGATAACAAGTGGTTGGTTGAATTGCAGAAGGAAACGGACGATGGGTCCCTGACCTTTTTTTCGTGTCAGTTCGTTGGGCCCGAACTGTTCCATCCGGCGCAAGGCCTCTTCCTCGGTCAACCCTTTCGCCGGGTCGGTCTCCAAGGCCGCCGCCACTGCTTCCACTTCAAGGCCATGCCAATCTTTCCCCTGAATAGTTTCCACTTACATCTCCACCAATAAGATAGGATAAGGCCATGCCGAGCCTGGAGATCTCGCGCGAAGAGAAACCCCCGTGAAAAGAACTGTCGGATATCGACATATTTTGTGTACTTAAAAGCGTCTTGTCAATACCGAGTCGTAAGGATTGAAGCAGAGGAAGTATCCCATTTAGCGGAAGCCGGAATGAAACGCCTTGAGCCAAAACAATAGAGGAATTGTGGACCCGGATGGTCGTCTTGAAAATTTTGCTAATTTCAAAGGCTGGCGGTTGCTTCCTCATGGGAGGGCAACTCTTTTGTGCGGGGAGGCCCTTCTATCCTTTTGCCTACGCCTTGGATCTCCACGGTCTTATATTCTTCATCTCGAAGGGAGCAGAGGGTCAACTCAACATAAATTTGTCTTCCATCTGCGTGAAGGATAATCACCTGAAAGGGATTGGTCACCTTTCTTTTCGACAATGAAGCCATTTGGCTTTTTACCTGGGGGACAGACTCGGGAGCCATAAAATCTCGATAGGTCATATGAACGAGGGTATCCATGGAGTAACCTGTAAGCATCTCCGTCCTGGGATTGCAGAAGATCAATCGGCCATCCACTTCCATGGTGAAAACCATGTCTTCCAGGTTTTCAACGAGTACCTGATACTTCTGCTCGGATCGGCGCAGTGCCTCTTCAATGCCTTTGCTCTTGGAATAAAGCAGGGCGTTTTCCAGGGCCACGGTGGCCGGCGTACTCAGGCCGGTGAGCAGGAGTAAGTCCTCCTTTCGAAACCCGTACGGCACGTTGATAGAGTGCACATATATGGCACCGCGGACTTCAGACTTGAAGATGAGTGGTACGCACATGATGGATTTTACCCGCATCATCTCTATGCTATCTGAGAGATCCTCCCTCTCTTCTTTGCTCGTGTCTGACATCATCACGGCTTTGCCTTCTCGGATGACGCGATTTACGATCGTTCGGCTATAGTTGAATACCCCCTCTTCTCTATCTTCTTTCGACTTCACGATGATCTCTTTCAGTTGACCGGTCTCCCTCTCAAACAATAGGATGGCACCGCTGTCTATCCTTTTGAGACAAGAGAAGATGGAATCCATTATCTTCTGAGCAATCTCATCGATACGTAAAGATTGCATCAGGGTGGTGGAGACTTCGTGGATGAGTTCTAGATGTCTCTGATCGGAGATGCGCCTGTTATCCTGGGACAGGTTTCTCCATTTTTTCCCCGTAGGTTTGAGGAGGTCGATGGAATATTGGGTGACCAAATCTTCCTCTGCGTTCCCTTCCACTAGGCTAACGAGAATGCTCCCAATGCCGATGGGCAGACCTTCTGAGACATGGCATTCCTGACCGGGTTCTATTTGCTTGCCAAAAATCCAGGTTCCATTCTGACTGTTGAGATCCTCAATGAATAATTGATCGCCTCTCCTCAAGATTCTCAGATGCTTCCGCGAAACGGAACGATCATTAATCTGGATATCATTGTCAGGAGCCCTTCCCACAAAGGCTGTATTCCCATTGAGCTCAAAGGAATGGCCCATCATCGGTCCGTTTATGACATAAAGCTTGGTCATGGAACCCCCCATTTTCGCCAAGAGGACTCTTCAATTTTGACGGTTGCTCTCATTCGCTGCTGAAGACAAGCGGAATAGTTCATGCTATGGAGCCCACTTACACCAAGGCATAATATATACAAGCAAATGATATGCCCACCCATACTATCTCCCGTGAAAAACATTTGAACCTATTGAGTTCTTTAAAAAATCAAGGGTTATCACACGCCAAAATCTGGATGCCTCCAGATCAGACATGTATGATATTTGATACGGTCCCTTGGTTTTCCATGGAAATCCCCTATCCCATGAGATCAACACAGAGAAGACGGGGTTATCATCTAAACTTCTTTAATATATTGAAATTTTTCTCCTACTTTACGCGTGGTGTTACACTTGCAAATCTTCCTTAGTCTCTGCCAACTTATCCAAAGCTTATCAAATTAGATACATGTTATCTTTTTCTTTTGAAGTTCTGATAAAAAAGTAGACATTCCTATAAATGTTTGTTATTCTTGCGGTTACACTGCGACGCTATTTTGATGGAGAAATATTGAAAATATGAATGAAGCCTCATCAAACCCTGGTTCCTCTATAGATCGCCTAAAAGAAATCTCCACGTGGGTCTCCTCGGTGTTCGACCTGGATGAACTTCTGGAGCTCATCATTGACACAGCCACCCGTATGGTCCAGGCGAAAGCCAGCTCCTTACTTTTGTTGGATAAGAAGACAAAAAAGCTGCACTTTAAGGTGGCCACCGGGGAAAAAGGGGACGAGGTGATGAAATTTGAGGTCAACCTGGGCCAGGGAATTGCCGGTTTCGTGGCTGAAACAGGAGAACCTCTCCTGATTCCCGACGTGAGCAAAGACCCGCGCTGGTACAAGGAGATTAGTGAATCCGTAGGCTTTCAGACGCGTTCCATAGCCTGTGTCCCTATGAAGGTGAATGGAGACATCATCGGGGTGGTCGAGATCATAGACAAAGAGGACGGCAGCCCCATTCAAAATGAGGATATGATCACCTTGACGGTTTTTGCCGAGTTGGCCTCTAAGGCGATCGGCAATGCCCAGAAAATCGATCAGGTAAGAAAGGAAAACATAGATCTCAAAGAGGAACTCGGGGACAAACACCAACTCGTCGGGGAGAGCAAGATCTTACAGAAAGTCATATCAGACGCCTTCAAGGTGGCCAACTCCAAAACCAGTACCCTTATCCTCGGTGAGAGCGGAACAGGCAAGGAACTACTGGGCAGGTTAATCCATCAGGCGGGTCCCAGAAAAAGCAAGCCCATGATTGTGCTCAACTGCGCGGCCCTGCCAGAGACCCTGCTGGAGGCCGAGCTTTTCGGTCACGAAAAGGGGGCCTTTACCGGTGCTATGGCCCGAAAGATAGGAAAGTTTGAAATAGCTGATGGAGGCACCCTATTTCTAGACGAAATTGGAGAGATGTCCCCGGGCATGCAAGCCAAGCTCCTTCAAGTGCTTGAAGAGGGCGTCTTCTACCGGGTGGGGGGCAATACACCCATATCAGTGGATGTAAGGGTCATCTCGGCTACCAATATAGACATTGCCCAGGAGGTGGATCAGGGAAAATTCCGAGAAGATCTTTACTATCGTATAAATGTGGTACAAATCCAGATGCCCTCCCTAAGAGAGAGGAAAGAAGACATCCCCCTGCTTGTGGATTATTTTTTGCGCATTTTTAAGCATGAAACGGGTCACCCAAACCTAAAGGTCTCAGAAACGGCCATGAAAAAGATGGTCGAATATGACTGGCCCGGTAACGTGCGGGAACTCAGAAATGCCCTTGAACGTGCCGTGGTGATGGGCAACGGGCAGGAGATCTTGCCCGAGGACCTGCCCATTTCGCGCCAAAAAGCCGTCCAGCCAGGCCTGGAAGTTGGTCTGACGCTCAAGGAGGCCCTGGACAGGTTTAAGAAGGAATTTATCACGATTAACTTGAAACACGCCGGCGGGAATCGCAGTAAGGCGGCAAAAGTTATGGATGTTCAAAGGACGTACCTATCTCGTCTCATATCCAAGTACGGTATCCAAGAGATCTGATAAGACCCTCCCTTAACTCTCCCACCCACACGTCATATCCACTTTCACACCTTTCAAAAAGTGACTTGAGCGATGATGTCTTTTCTGGAGTGTCAGGTGGGACGTAACAGGAAGGGTGATTATTGGGGAAGATAAAAAGGGATTGAGACCTTTGAAAAGGCGTATCGAAGGGATCATTGCGATTCCCCGCCTTACGTGACCTCCTTCAAATATTCATCCAGGATTTGCCTATCGTTTCCGCTCATTTCGCGGAACTTAACGCCCATCCCAGGGGGGCCTTTTTCATAGTCAGTGGGTTTTCTTGACCACACCACTTCGCAACTGATTTTCAACGGCTCTTCAATATCAGGCAATTGGAGTTTGAGGAAAAACTCCTCACCCTGCGATAGGGGCCTCTCCGTCTTGATGAAGAGACCTCCCGAACTAATGTTTGTGGCATATGCCCTTACAAAGGCCTGACGATCTTTGAAAGTGAGGGACAGGCTCTTTGTTGCTCGGACCTCAGATCGACAGGAGAACTCGATGGCCCTGCTAACTGTCTTCTCAAACCTGTGGACCATGGCCACAAGAACAGACCTGAAGTCTGCTGAGAGCTTATTGAACTCATCGTCCAGAGGTGTCCTATCAATAAGGCCAAGGGTCGTCTCGCCAATGGCCCGGGCCGTAGCGGTCCTTTTAATACCTGCAATCAAATTAAGCTCCCCGAAGATCTCACCCTTCTGGAGGACACTCAGGACGAAATTCCTTCCCCCAACGTTTTTAGAGATTTCCACCGAGCCGGAAATTATCATATATACCCAATCCCCAGAACTTCCCTCTTTAAAGATCACTTGACCGTCGTTATAGGTCTCTTCTGACGCAATATTATACATGAAAAAACCTTCTCATTTAGCCCGCAGGCTCTAAAACATTTCTAATTTGTTAATCCGCTTCAACAATGTTAAAAAAAAATTATTTTATGAAGTATAGGCCAAAAAGTCCTGAAAGTCAAATAAGATAGCACCTTACAACCCATTTCAACCAACCCAATCCCCTTTTTCTGCCCTGTTGTGGCTTTCGGAGGAGAAAGAAATGTTTTGCATCTCTTAAGATCTACACAGAGCTTCAAAAAGTATTAGCATAATGTCTCACTCATTAAGTATAATTTTCCAAATAGACCCTACGCCAGTGATACAGAAATCCAATGAAAAAGATTAGCATTCTGAGAAATCCTATACAGAACTATGCCTGGGGATCAATGACATTCATACCGGACCTCATGGGGGGGCCCGTTCCTGCCGAAAAACCGCAGGCAGAGCTCTGGATGGGAGTCCATCCTAAGGCCCCCTCCAAGGTCCTGTGCGACGGGGAATGGATGTCCTTGCCCGAATTCATACGAACAGACCCTGAAGGCATCCTCGGAGAGAGCGTCGCAAAGAACTTCTCCAATGAATTACCCTTTCTCTTTAAGGTCCTGGCCGCAACCAAACCCCTCTCTATTCAGGTGCACCCCAACAGAGACCAAGCCCAGGAAGGCTTTGCCCGTGAAAATGAAATGAAGATCCCCCTGGACGCCCCTAATCGAAACTACAAGGACCAAAACCACAAGCCCGAAATGATTTGTGCGCTGACCCCTTTCTGGCTCTTGAATGGATTCAGAGAAATTGACGATCTCATCGCTCTAACAGAAAGGATCGGCGCACCAGCCTTGAGAGACCAAGTACGTCTTTTACAGGGGCAACATGTGGCTGAAGGCCTCAAGTCGTTCCTCACCACTTTGATGACGATGGATCGGGGGACTCAGACGGAGTTGGTGAGCGAAGTGATGCATTGCATTGAGCAGAACTCTGGTACCGACGCCGCACTCGAGTGGGTGGTGAGGCTCAATCAAGAGTACCCGGGTGACATCGGTGTCCTCTCTCCCCTCTTCATGAACATCGTTGGCTTAAAGCCGGGGCAAGGGATGTATACGCCGTCAGGAAGGCTCCATACCTATCTGGAAGGTGCGGGCATAGAACTGATGGCAAATTCAGACAACGTGTTGCGGGGTGGCTTGACCGCCAAGAACATGGAACTCCGCGAACTGTTGAAGGTCCTGGACTTCATGCACAACCAAGTGGATATATTGATGCCAGTGAGGCGTGGAAAGGGTGAAGACATCTACCAAACGCCCGCTAAAGAGTTCGTGTTGTCCTTGATCTCTGTTGAGAGAGGTTCTCCCTTTGGGAGCTCCGGAACGAGAAGTGTGGAGATCATGATATGCTTAGAGGGAGATGCCCAGATCTCCGACTTGGGCAATGGGAACGTTCTCTCCTTGCCCAGGGGCACGTCCCTCATCGTCCCTGCTGCAGTGGAACGCTACCGGATCGAAGGAAAAGCGACCCTTTGCAAGGCGGCGGTTCCTCTTTAATAGTAACTGATTGCCCCAAACAGAGGCTAAATATCTGATCCCAGATGGGCCAGAATTAGTATACCCCTATGCGGCCGTGATTTATAAAAAAGTATCGCAAATCCGAAATCCGAATATCTAAATACGAAACAAATTCAAATTCTAAATGTTCAAATCTTCCAAACATTACTGAGGAGTTCGAGGTCAAATTTCAAACCGCAACATTCTACCGTTTCGATTTTTTGAATTTGGGTCATTTGGGTTTATTTCGGATTTCGAATTTCGTGCTTCGAATTTAATGCTATAGTTTTTGGTGTAGCCGTTGAACTCTGATCTTGCCCTGAGGACAAGGGTTTCCATGAAAAATTAAAAAGATATATGTCTTCAACGCCATCCATTGCCTACTTTATTTCCCCCCACGGTTATGGGCATGCGGCCAGGGCCGCTGGGGTCATGGAGGCCATGCACGATCTGGATTCCACCCTCCGTTTTGAAATTTTCACCCAAGTGCCCCGATGGTTCTTTGAAGATTCCTTCTCAGGAGCTTTTGGATATCATTCTCTGCTTACGGACATTGGCCTCGTGCAAAAAACGCCACTCCACGCAGACATCCCCGAGACCGTGAAGCGTCTGAATCATTTTTTACCCTTTGATGCCTTCATGATAACTAATCTGGCAAGGCAAATAGAAAAGCTGAAATGCGATTTGATTATCTGCGACATCGCTCCCATGGGCATCGCTGTTGCTGAAAAGGCGAGTGTCCCCTGCCTGCTCATCGAAAATTTCACATGGGATTGGATCTACCAGCGATACCTGGAAGAGGATGCACGAATGGGTGAGCACATTAGCTATTTGAAAAGCCTCTTTAATGCAGCCACTTTCCGCATACAAACCGAACCTATCTGTAATCCCTGCGACGCTGATCTAACCACCTTCCCGGTCAGCCGGAAAAAGAAAACGCCAGCGTACCAGATTCGAAAGAAACTAAGGATACCCGAAGGAACTAAGGCGATCTTAATAACCATGGGCGGCATTGAAGAAAAATACGAATTCTTTGAAAAACTGGCCATGAATAGAGATGTTTACTTTGTCATTCCGGGGGCCAGCAGAAAAGTGACGATTCGTGACAACCTGGTGCGCTTACCTCATCACTCAGACTATTTCCATCCAGACCTGGTGAATGCCTCTGATGCGGTTATCGGCAAGGTTGGGTACAGCACCTTGGCTGAGATCTATTATGCTGGGGTACCCTTTGGGTATGTGGCCCGAAGCAGGTTTCGCGAGTCCCAGAAACTGGTCGTTTTTATTGAGAATGAAATGCCTGGTCTGCCCATCTCCGGAGATCAATTCTACAGTGCTGCCTGGCTCCCTTCCCTCCCTGATCTTCTGGCCTTGCCCCGGATCAACCGCACCGGCCTTAGAGGTGCAGAGCAGATTGCACGCTTCATCCATAACCTGATCAAACCTAGTTCTCTCTGATTTATCCCCCCATGCCTCTTTATCCACCCTGCTCAAGGACCTCTTGAAAAATCCTATTGCGGCCCATTCAAGCCAAAAGGAAACCGGGATCACATGGTCATATATCACTTATGCAATTGTACCTGATGACTGAAGATGTGACTCCAAGTCATAGACATGCGCAAGAATGGGCAGCAATCATGTGCCGCGGATCATGACCAGCAGCATCTTGAATCGCTTATGGGCATGAAGGGCATGAGAGACATTTGCTGGCATGATCAGCATTTCTCCCTCCTCCACGGTTTGCTTCTTACCTCCGATCGTTATCTCGGCTTCACCATCCAGGATATATACAAACGCGTCAAAGGGTGCCGTGTGTTCACTCAAGCCCTGTCCCGAATCAAACGAAAACAGGGTAATATTGCTTATCTCTTTTTTGAGCAATGTCTTGCTGACTACCGAACCATCTGCGTAACCAATATGATCTTTTGATTTGAGGGCAACGCCTTTAGAGACCTCTACATTTTCATTCATCTCTTGCTCTCCTTGTTATTCCTTTCATGATTAAATCTAGACCAACAATGTGAACCTTCCCGCCCTAAGGGGCGGGGCATCTTTCGTTCAACCTCAAAACAATCTCCTCCCCCTTGACGGGGAGGATCAAGGTGGGGGTGATGCTGTTCTTCACCCTCCCCTAGCCCCTCCCATCAAGGGAGGGGAATTTGAAAGGATGCCATTCATCCCCACTCTGATGAACGGGTAATTCCAGCATGTTTTGGAATAAATTCAGAAATCGTTTTTCTGCAACTCGTCGGGGGGTCAGTTGCGTTTATACACGATTCCCGCTGTTGTCCCGACGCTTTTCTGCTTCGATAAATATCCGTTTGATCTGCGGGTATTGCTTTTTAATGGCCCGGTTCATCTCTGCAATGACAGTTTCAATATCGTCGGCTGTCGCACTGTCTCTGAAATCCACGCTGAGATTGGCGAGGACAAAGTCCGGCCCCATGTGCATGGTCAGGAGTTCATTGACATGTTCGACCAGCATATTCGATTTCACAATTTCCCTGATGCCCTTTATCACAGGACGGTTGGCGCTTTCACCAATTAACAGACTCTTGGTTTCATAGGCCAGCCAGATGGCGGTACCAATGAGTATCAGGCCTATAACAATGGACGCGGTCCCATCAAAATATAGAATTCCGGTTATATGAGTGAGGGCGATACCCGCAAAGGCCACCAGCAGGCCGAGCATGGCCGCGGTGTCTTCAAACAGCACAACGAACATAGAAGGATCCTTGCCACGCTGAATGGCTTCGATATAACCCCACTTGCCCTTGGTGCGGATAAACTCACGGAATGCAAAAACCCATGCGGCCCCCTCAAAAAGTAAGGCAAGCCCCAGCACAACATAGTTGAGCAGGGGATTGGATATTGGCACGGGGTGTCGAAGATGGTGAATTCCCTCATAAATTGAAATGCCGCCACCCAGTGCAAAAATAAGAATGGCAACAATGAAACTCCAGAAATAGACCTCCTTGCCATGGCCGAAGGGAAAATCTTCATCCCCTGGCTTTTTCGCCTGTTTCAGCCCATAGAGCAACAGTATCTGGTTGCCGGTATCGACCAGGGAATGGATCCCTTCCGAGAGCATGGCAGAACTTCTGGTGATACCAGCCGCAGTAAACTTTGTGATGGAAATAAGCGTGTTGCCGATGAGGGCCGCAATAATAACTTTCTTAGATCCTGAGGCCATTTTGATTTATTGGTTTTACTATGTAAGCTATTTGCGTGTTTATTGTTAACGGCTAGCCTTTTATCGGCCGCTTGTTAGCTGGCCGGCGCCGCCTAAAGAAGTGTAGAACTGATGAAATCCAGATTCATCTTCTTTAGGACGCGAATCATGTTGTTCAACTGGACTTGCACGGTCCCTTCATACATTTCCACAATGCGATTATCCCGGTACCTTCGTTCCACGTCCTGATCCAGAAAATACCCATAGCCCCCGAACACCGTAATTGTTTCATCAATGATCGATTTGGCCGTCTCAGGCACATGGTGTTTCACCATAGAGGTAAAGAGGGCCTTGATATCATCGGATGTGTCAGGCCCTTGGTCGCACAGCCAAGCCGCTTGGTAGGTAATCCATTTGAGGGATTGAAGCTGGCTCCACATTCTCGCCAGCCGATGGCCTATGGCCTGGAATGAAATAATGGACTTCTTAAACTGCTTTCGTTCCCTCGCGTAATTCAAGGCCTTCAGAAATGCCCCTTGGGCATTTCCAAGGGCCTGGGCTCCTATCTCAATCCGACTCTCATCCAAAAAATCCAGCACATTGAGGAGACCACGTCCCCTCTCTCCCAAAATGTTTTCTTTGGGCAGTTTCAAATCATGGAAAACCAGTTCACCGCTGGAAGTCATCCTTAATCCCATCTTATGGGGAATCTCATTGATTTCCATCTTGCCGCCGAGCCATGAAGAGGGATCCGGCTGAACCAGAATCGTGGTCATTCCTTTCCCCGCCTGAGCGTGTTGATCTTCTTGAGCTAGAATAATGAAAAAATCCGCATAGGCCGCGTTAGTGGTAAAAACCTTGGTTCCATTCAGAACAAATCCATCTTTCTTCTCTTCCAGGGTGGTATCCATCCGGGTCAGGTCGCTGCCATGATCCGGTTCGGTGAATGATACGGCGGAAACCCAATCACCCCTCACAAGGGGAGCCAAGAACTTCTCTTGCTGCTGGGGGGTGCCACAGATTCTCACAATCTTGGCTGGTAAGTAGGCGACATGTATGGCCATACCCAGACCTGAATCTGCCTTGCAAAACTCTTCTACCACAAGGACATTCTCCAGGACGCCCAGGCCGCCGCCGCCTATTTCCTCAGGATAATCGAGACCAATGAACCCCAGTTCACCCGCTTTTTTGAAAAGCTCTCTGGGAAACCGGTGGTTCAACTCGCAGTCCTGTGCCAACTCCGGCGTAAACTCACCTCGCGCGAATTCCGCTGCCGCTCTTTTGATATCCCTCTGCTCGTCACTCAAAGAAAAATCCATTGTTCATACCCTTTCGATTTTGTGCAAAAACCTTCAATTTGTATATTTCTCCTTCCGCTTCCGATACCAGATCCGGAACAACTCGAGATAGTTGCTCGGCGTGGACAGCATTTTTCTGTAGGTCTTTTCCCCCGTCACCACATCAGTCACAGCTTCTGTGAATTCTTGGCCATACAACGCCAGCAAGGGACGGAGCAGTCCCGGATAATCGTAAATCAGTTTTGCCACTGCCCTGCCCAATCTTAATTCTTGGAGTATCTTCCTAGACAGCTCGTATTCATAAAACTCCTTAACTTTTCCCTCATCAAGCCCCCCTTCTAACAAGGCCCTGGCTGCGATCATCCCGCTCAGGATCGCGGAGGTGATCCCCTCACCCACAACGGGGTCCACAAGGCCTGCCGCATCTCCAGTTAAAAGCACCCTGTTCCTTACAAAGCCATCTTTTCTGGGGCTTACAGGAATCAGAGAGCCGCGTCTTTTGATGGTTTCAACACCGTTCAGGTTGATGAGCTCCAGGTATTGCTCAAACACCCTCCTTAGTTTCATAGGACCCGGCCGCATACTCAAAACGCCCATGGAAAGATGATCTTTTTTCGGGAATGTCCACGCATATCCGGAGGGCACCAAACCAAAATCAAATCTGGCTGCATGACTCAATCTCTCTAATGATTCCTCGCTGACCGCAACTTCGCACTCCAGTGCCGGGGCGAGGTTGCGTGTTTCTTTCCATCCAGCCTTTTTGGCGACAATACTCTTCGCCCCATCCGCTGCAACCACAAATCGAGAGAAAAAAGAGCCTTCGTTTGTAACCACATCCACCTTATCCGCATGGATCGAAACATCATGCACCAGGCATCTCTCGCGGACCTCTGCTCCTGCCTCTTTAGCCGCCGATACCAAAAGGAAGTCGAAGTTTTCTCGCATGGTCATTGAGACCATAGGCTCTTCGCGCTTTGAGGTAAAATGTAGTGGCGCAGATACCAGGTTCACCTCCGCTACGTGGCACTCTCTCTCAATAGCGCCGGTTACGTCAACCGGTAGAAGCCCGAGGGCCCTGCGAACGACTCCCCCGCCGCAGGTTTTGGGCCGGGGCAACTTTTCCTTTTCTATGACCACCACTCTCACCCCTTCTTTTGCGAGGGAGAGGGCAGACATGGCTCCTGAAGGACCACCGCCAACAACGGCCACATCGTAAAAATTGGAAGCGCTTTGACCAGTCAATTCAGCCTCGCCTAGTTAAGACGGCCACAAATGAGGAAAACGGCTCTAAGGGCTTAGCCTAAGGTATAGGCTCTTACTTCGAGATCGAAAAGGGACTGAATCTCGTATCATGGTCATACACGTCCAGCCCTTCTTTTCGCTTCAAAAATTTCACCACCACATAGGTCAGTGGAGTAACCGCCGCCTCGTAGATGGATTTTGCCAACCACTGGGTCATAATGGTTAATACCAATGTGGTCACTGGGATTGTTCCAACAAAGGCCAAGGTGATGAAAACCAGCGAGTCGATCCCCTGACCCACCAGTGTGGAGCCAATGGTGCGCATCCACAGCCATCTGCCTCCAGTGGCTATTTTCATCTTTGCAAGGACAAAAGAGTTGGCAAACTCACCTGCAAGGTAGGCCAGGAAAGAAGCGAGCAGTAGCCGTGGCGTGTAGCCAAGAATGCGCTGGTAGGCCTCTTGTCCGTCCCAGAAGGACGCAGCCGGTAAGAGCTGCCCCATCCAGATGGCCAGGACAGTGATAAAGTTACAGAAAAAGCCCAACCAGATCACCCGTCGGGCCTGACCATATCCGTAGACTTCAGTCAAAACATCCCCGATGATATAACTGAGGGGGAAAATAAGAATGGCCGCAGGCAGAATAAAGCCGAACAGGTTTACCAATTTGACAGCAGTGATGTTGGCTGTAATTAGACAGGTGACAAAGAGAGCAACGATGATCATAAACCATGACGAATATTTCACATCTTCATTCACCTTCCCGGGCCTCTGTATGGTGTCTGGTTGACACTTATGCTTTTGGCGCCCTTCCCTGTGCTTGCCCTTTCAGCATCAGCGGGAGTGAGACAGCTCGGGCTTTGATCAAAGCTAAGCGGGTTCGTAATAGCATCTCTTGGGGGAGATCACCTTCCCGTCTTTTTTCAGTTTGTTTATAATTTTCGACACCTCTTTGCTATCCACACCCGTCGTTTTTGCCACATCTCCTGGCCTTACGGGTTTTGCTGCTTTTTTCATGGCGTCCAGCACTTTTTTCTCATTTTTATCCATTTTTTGGCCCTCCTGGTCTTTGAACTTGACTGCCACCCATCTATATCAAACCCACTTTTAAATGTTAAGAGATGAAGAGAACTTCCCCTTCCAGGCAGGCAATTAGGAGCGCTTTTTTCATGATGGGATCCCTTTCTCCCCTCAAAACGGGCCTCATGTCGTTAAACAAGTGGACCTCTCCTAAGCACAGAAGTTTAGGGATAGCCATGCCTCCATTGTGCACATTTCTATAATAATTTAAATAGGTTGTCAATTGTCCATTTAAATCATCATATCCGTGGTCCTGGTTTTCAGAGGGGAAATACTAACCGGTAGGTAGAATTAGGTAGGAGAGAGATTAATTTCCCCGTTTTTCTTCAGAGGAGGTGTGGGAGATGCAAAGCCCAAGGGATTCCCCGTCTCGATAGACCTCTGCAAACCGCTCCCCATGTCTGCTATTCTTTTTGTAATAATCGAGACAGCTCTCCAAAATGCCCACCACTTCATCCTCCTGGTAGATCCCTGGGAGTTCCTCGGCCAGACGCGGATGACGCCCCAGTTTTCCCGCCAGCAGAACCCGATACCCCCTATGTCCGGTGGCCAGTGTACCTGTAGGACAGACATCAATACACTTACCGCATCTTACACATCGGTCGTAATCGATTTCAGGCATTTCTTCAGGGTCCTTCAGGCTGACCGCATTTTCGGCACATGCTTCTACACATAGTTGACAGAGGGTACAGGGTTCTTCTGTGATCTCGGGCTCCGCTGCCCCGATGATTCCCATATCCTTGATTTGAGGCTGGGAACACGCATTGGGACAGTCGGCTACGGTCACCCTGAATTCATGATGGTGTTTAAGCCCGCCCTTTACACGCGCTTCGAGAAACTTGCGAAGATCTGAACTCCTAAGAATTTGCTCCAGTCTTTCAACGGGTCTATCGCTCTCAATAGCGCGGTTGGGGCACCCTCCGGGACCAAAACAGGTCTCAAGCTGATAGCCTCTCACCTCGTCGCTCATCTTGGCAAGATATCGCTTTTGGGTAAGCCGGAGATCAGCAAGGGAAACCTTGTTCTTCCCGGCCTGTTGGGCCTCATCCTCAACCCGTGCCCGCACCCTTTTTCTCACGAAAAACGGGACTTTCTTGATGGCGGCTTCAGCCTCCGATGTCCATTGCATGACTTTTGTTCCTCCTCACCTACTGTATCACGCACCGTATAGGGTATCATATAAAAATGCGGGTCTAACGGCCAGAGATTTGACCTTGCTGCTTTTCTCTTGTGATTTCCATATGTAAACTATAAGGCCAAAATAGGGCTTCGCCATTGACTTAAGTCAAAAAAAAACGACAATATAGAGGAGGAAAGCTTTCAGAACAACCCAAGAGCTGGCGGGCCATGGGCCTTATGGGGCCGTGACTTGGCATGAGGATTTTGAAAAACCCTGAGAGGGAGCAGAATGATTCCATCGGTTAAAGAATGCCTCGAACTCATGGAACAGTATGGGATGTTGGATAACATCAAGGCCCATTCTATCATGGTTCAGAGAATAGCCACCATTATAGGGCAGGGGCTGAAACATACGGGTATGGACATCTCTCTGGAAAAAATTGCGGCTGGAGCCCTTTTGCATGACATCGGCAAGACCTTTTGTTTGAACACAGGAGATGACCATGAAGCCAAAGGGAGAGAGATATGTCTCCAGAATCACTTGGACGAGATCGCGGATATTGTGGGGGAACATGTACGACTAAAAGACTACCACTTGGATAGTCCGGTTAGTGAAAAGGAAATCGTGTACTATGCGGACAAAAGGGTAAATGACGATATGGTGGTCAGTTTAGAAGAACGACTGAGATATCTTATCAGACGTTACGCCAAAAACATGAAACATGTCTCTCAAAGGATCAGAGACAACTTCCAACTTTGCAAGGCCGTAGAGAAGAAGCTCTTTTCAAAACTGGATTTCCGGCCAGAAGATTTGCTGGACTTAACCCGATAGACGGTTGGGTATATACGCCTGGCGCTATTGGGACCGGAGATTCACTCTGTGAGACGGTGGGGGATCCATGCTCAAAAAGATGACATTTATAGTATTTGTTCCTTTTGCCCTTTTCGTATCCAACCATGGCATATTCGCTATGGAGGCTAGCACGGATGAGGGATACGGACTCAAACAAAAAGCATTCTTGATCTGCGCATGGCCTCAAAAGCAGAGAGCACCTTTACAATTCTCAGTCAATAAGAAATCAATTCAGGCTACTCGAAATGAGGAATTTGAAGAGCTTGAGGAGGACCTGGAAGCGTTGATTGAGGAGATGAAAAAACTGGAAAAGGAGGCCAGGAAGAAGGCTCTTAAAGAGATTTTGCCCCGTATCAAGGAAGAGATTGAGAGACTCAGAGAAAAACTTCGGCGGTGGCGAGATAAGGAGGATGAATCTGAACCCATTAAGGTGGAGGCCCTTGAAATCTAGCACTGAATGCCATAATGGCACTTAAGGATTTGAAGGATGCTATGGGTCGCCGAGAAAAAGGTGTTTCATCATTTTCTTGAGTTGGGTTTTGAGCGCGTGGAAATACCGATTCGAGTCAAGTTCGAGTTTAAATTGACAGATGGCTGCTTGGATCCTGACTCCCTAACCAGAGAGATCCTCTACAACCGAAAGGTCCTCCACAAACGGTATCCTGATCTAGATGGAATTAAGCTGGAACAATCCATTGCGGAAAAAGTGGATAAGGAGATTTTGGCGTATTTAAGGGAATGCGGATTTTTGAAAGAAGAGGAGAGAAGGATGTAAAGATAACACCTGGAGGTGTGTAAAAAACCATGTCCATTCGAATGTTAGCGCGAGATCTCTATCATCTTGAAAAAGAGGTTGAAAAGCTGGAAAGGGAACTAAATAGGGCACCGCTGGAGGAAAGGCTTGAACTGAAGGATCGACTTCGCAAAGTCAAAGCGGATCGAGACAAATTGCGCAGGGCCCTTGAAGGCAGCAAAGAACCCCCGCCATACCGTCAGCCGCGTTGATCATCAAGCCCCTACCCATCTCAGGTTCTACACATCTAAAGGGACTGTCGAAAACCCGGCTTCTTAGAGGCTGATGGAAAATGTCCAGATGCAAGGCTTCCGAAATCCCGAGGAATGAGGCGTACATAGAAGTACGCCGCAGTGACGAGGGATGAGGGTAACGCAG
>Ga0209536_100005853_pt1 | contig 18980 bp, 11 predicted proteins | sample DeeMarSeWOR28_12_FD_187461 | JGI IMG/M metagenome (GOLD analysis project Ga0209536, IMG submission 187461) | Marine sediment microbial communities from White Oak River estuary, North Carolina - WOR-2-8_12 (SPAdes) (version 2) | ecosystem: Environmental > Aquatic > Marine > Intertidal zone >... | reverse complement strand
GCTACCCTCCACAGCGCCTTGCCGGCATGGCACCATGGACGTCGCTTGGGGAAGCAAAGGTCGAGATGGGCGAGCAGGCTCACAAACTCCTGATCGTAGAGGATGACCCCGGACTGGCCAGCCAGTTGCGCTGGTGTTTCGAGGACTACGAGGTGTTCACGGCCGGCGATCGCGAATCGGCGATCGCGGAGCTCCGGCGCCATGAGCCCGCCGTGGTCCTGCAGGACCTCGGGCTGCCGCCGAAACCCGACGGGGTCGACGAGGGGCTGCTGACGCTTTCTGAAATCCTGAAGCTCTCACCCTCCACCAAGGTGATCGTCGTGACCGGACACGGCGACCAGGAAAATGCGTTGCGCGCCGTGGCGCTGGGCGCCTACGACTTCTACCAGAAACCGGTCGACACCGACACGCTGAAGCTGATCGTCGACCGCGCATTCACGATGAGTCTTCTCGAAGCCGAAAATCGTCGTCTGCAGGACGTCGTAAGTGACTCGCCGCTCGACGGCATCGTGGCCGCGAGCGAGGGCATGCTGGCGGTGTGCCGGATGATCGAAAAAGTCGCGCCGACGGACGTCACGACGCTGCTGCTGGGCGAATCAGGCACCGGCAAGGAGCTGCTGGCGCGTTCGCTACACCGCCTCAGCCCGCGCAGGGACAAGGCGTTCGTAGCCATCAACTGCGCGGCCATTCCGGAAAACCTGCTCGAGTCCGAGCTGTTCGGCCACGAGAAGGGCGCATTTACGGGCGCGGTCAAGACGACGCCCGGCAAAGTCGAAATCGCCGATGGCGGCACGCTGTTCCTGGACGAGATCGGCGACATGCCGCTGCCGCTGCAGGCGAAGATGCTGCGATTCCTGCAGGAGCGCGTGATCGAGCGCGTAGGCGGGCGCCAGGAAATCTCCGTGGACGTGCGCGTGGTCTGCGCAACCAACCAGAACCCGGAAGACCTGATCAAGGCCAGCGCGTTCCGCGAGGATCTCTACTACCGCGTCAGTGAAATCACGATCAATATTCCGCCGTTCCGCGAGCGCGAAGAGGGCCGCCTCATCCTCGCGCGAACGCTGCTGCAGAATTACTGCAAGAAGCAGGGCAGGGCCCTCAACGGCTTCAGCGAGGATGCAGTGAAGGCGATTGAGTCCTATTGCTGGCCTGGCAACGTGCGCGAGCTCGAGAACAAGATCAAGGGCGCCGTGATCATGGCCGACGGCAAGTTCGTGACCGCCGCGGACCTGGGGCTGGAAGCGGGTGACGGCGAGCCCGAGTCCCTGAACCTGCGCGAGGTGCGGCAGCGCGCCGAGTCGAAGGCAATTCGCGTCGCGCTGACCCGCAGCTACGGCAACATCTCGAAAGCGGCGGAGTTGCTGGGAATCACCCGGCCGACGCTCTATGACCTCATGAACAAGTACGGCCTCAATGCGGAGGCCTATTCGAAGAAGAGCGTCGTCAACGCCAACTGATTTCGCGCGCCGAGGCGCGCTACTACTGTAGGAGCGGTTCTCGAACCGCGACCCCGGGCCCTAGCGGGTCTTGAACTGGTCCGGGTTCAGGTCGTGGCGCGCCAGCAGCTTGTAGAAGTCGGTGCGGTTGCGCTTGGCGAGCCGTGCCGCCTGGCTCACGTTGCCCGTCGTGATCTGCAGGATCTGCGACAGGTAATTGCGGGTGAATTCGTCGCGCGCGTCACTGAAAGACAGCAGCTTGCCGGAATGCTCGCCCAGCGACTGCTGCACGAGTTCCGCCGAGATTACCGGCGAGCGCGATAGTGCCACGTTCTGGCGAACCACGTTGTAGAGCTGCCGGATGTTGCCCGGCCACTCGGCGGTCACGAGCATCTCCACGGCTTCGGGCGCATAGACCTTGCGCTCCTGTCCGGCCTCCCTGGCGATCTGCTGCAGGAAATGCGCGACCAGCAGCGGTATGTCTTCGCGGCGCTGGTCGAGCGTCGGGATCTTGATGTTGACCACATTGAGCCGGTAGTAAAGATCCTCGCGGAAGCGTCCCTGGCCCATCAGCTCCTGCAGGTCGCGATGCGTAGCCGAGATCACACGCACGTCGACATCGATCGCGTCGGTACTGCCGACAGGCCGGACCTGGTGCTCCTGCAACACCCGCAGCAGCTTGACCTGCAGGCGCATCGGCATGTCGCCGATTTCATCGAGCAGCAACGTGCCGCCCTCGGCGGCCTGGAACAGGCCCTTGTGGCTGCGCGTTGCACCGGTGAATGCGCCTTTCTCGTGGCCGAAAAGCTCCGATTCCAGCAGGTTCTCGGCCATCGCCGAACAGTTGATGGCCACGAACGGCTGCGCATGCCGAGGGCTTGCATTGTGGATGGCCCTCGCGAGCAGCTCCTTGCCGGTGCCGCTCTCGCCGTTGATCAGCACGCGGGCATCCGTCGCCGCAACCATCTTGGCCTGGTTGAGGATTTCCTTCATGGCCTGGTTGCGCGTGATGATTTCCGCCGACCAGTCTTCCTCGACTTCGACCGAGCCCGAGACCTTGATGGCCTTGCGCACGGTCTGCATGAGTTCGTCCTTGTCGATCGGCTTGGTGAGAAAGCCGAACGCACCGCTCTGGGTCGCCACGACCGCATCCGGAATCGTGCCGTGGGCGGTGACGATGACCACCCGGAGCCCCGGCGAGCGGGTCTGCAGCTCCTTGAGCAGGCCAATGCCGTCCATCTTGTCCATGCGCAGGTCGGTAATGACCAGGTCGGGACTGAAACGATTCAGGATCGCCAGCGCCTTGTGCGCGGACTCGACGGCTTCGACTTCGTAGCCCTCGGCGCGCAGACGGATCGAAAGCAGCCGAAGCAGCCCGGGATCGTCGTCGACGAGCAGGATCCTTCCCTCTGAAGCGGTGTTCTTGGTGGCCATGGATTTTGACAAAACCAGTGAACTGCAAAGGGTAGTGCTAACTGCCAGCTACGGCAAGGAACTGCTCGGTAGAGAGGGGACTATGATAGCGGGGCCGGGCCCGGGCCCGGGGCTACTGGTCTTGATCTTGGGCCCGGATCGAGCGTTCTATCGAGGTGATGGCATCGAGCTTGTCTTCTGCGTCCTCGAGTTCCCGCCTCAGCCGCCGGTTCTCGGCCTCGACCGTGGCGAGCCGCTGGCTAACGGCGGCGGCCTCCGTGCTTTGCGCGCGGTCCGTGGACGCGCGCAGGCGGCGGGTCTCCGAGCTCAAAAGAATGAGTTCCTCGGTCGACTTCAGGTAGATGGTTGCCAGGGCGACTTCCGACGGCGTCATCAGCGCCGGCTGTGCCATCAGCTCGCGCAGGATGCTCTGCGCCTGTTGCGGATCGCTTTCCGGGTGCCCCGGTGTCGCCAGTACCAGCGCATAGCGCAGTTTCGTGGACGGATTCGGCGTCAGCTGGGCCCCCGCCTGCGAATCCGCGAATATTTCCGCCTGCAGGGCTGGATCGTTAGAGGAAAGCTCCGAGAGTTCCGCCAGGTAGTCGTCGGCCGCTGGCCCACCGAGCAGGACCTGTTCGTCGGCCGCCGCCACATCCTTGCCGCGTACCGAATCCAGCCAGCCCCGGGTCTGGGTGCAACCAGACAGAACCGCGGCAATCAGGGTTGCCGCGATGAGTCGCTTCGCCGGTATTGTCAGACTTTCCTCAAGCATTGGCCGCCAATTTCTGCTGCGTCGTTATGCGCTCTTGCGGTATGTACATCCGGAAGTGCGCGCCCGGGAACTCTCCCGTATCCACAAGGCTAACCGATCCGTCGTGTGCCTGGATACACTCCAGGACAACCGACAGCCCGATGCCGGTACCAGCCACGTGACCGCCCTGTTCCCGGCGGCCCTGGAAGAACGCTTCGAATATCCTCGCCCGTTCCTCCTCGGGTATGCCCGGGCCCGTGTCCGCGAAATCGACCACGAAGCTGGCCGGCTCACGGCGCGCCCGGATCGTGACCAGACCCCCACGAGGGGTAAATTTCACCGCATTCGACAACAAATTATCGAACACCGTGCGCAGTTTGTCGCGATCCGCGTTCACAATTATGTCTTCGACCTCGAGCCGCAGCTGGATGCCGGCCGACTTGAGTGCGAGCCGTTGTTCTTTCGCGACGCTGATGATGAGCCCGCGCAGCGGGAAGTCGCTCAGCGTCAGTACTTCGCTTTTCGCCTGCCAGGCGCTGAAGCTCAGCAGGTTCTCGATCAGTTGCTGCAGTTTCAGTCCGTTCATGCGCAGGATGTCCGTGACTTCGCGCTGCGGTGCCTTGAGCTCACCCACCGATCCGTCGAGCAGCAGTTCGGTACCCTCGCGAATGTTGGCAAGCGGCGTCTTGAGCTCGTGGGACATGTGGCGCAGGAAGCGGTTTTTCTCCTGGGCGAGTTCCAGCAGCCGCACTCGCAGCCAGTCCAGCTGCCGTCCCAGCCGTTCGAGGTCCGTCGGCCCCTTGACGACGATCGGCTTCGACAGGCCGCTCTGGCCGAGCTGGTGGATTGCGCGGTCGATCTGGCGGATCGGGCGGCCGATCAGCAGCGTGAAGAACAGCACCAGCAGCAGCGTTCCGGGGACCAGCGCGGCCACCTGCCACGCCGAGACTCTCTGCGCCCGGCTGGTCGAGTCCTGCAGCCGCCGCAATTCGTCGTCCACGAATGCCGCGAGTATCAAGGTCAGCTGCGCCACCTGCTGTCGCAGCGGACCGAAACGTTCGATGGCGGCTTCGGCTTCGGCGGCGCTCAGATCTTCACGGGAGACCGTGCGCACGATGTCGCGGGCCTCGCGGCCGATCCTTACCGATTTCTCGGTGGCGCCCGCCTGGTTGGTCAGCGACGACATATCTTTCAGACGCTTCTCGATGTTCCGCAGGTCCTGGCGCATGATCGTGCGGCTCTCTTCGTTGCGCAGGATGTGGTACTGGTTCGTCGAGCGCTGCAGCTGCACGAGGTCCTCGGCCAGCAGGCGATTGTTCTGCGCCGAATTGATGCCGGTGGTGATGATGTCTGCGCTCTCTCCGGCGAGCCTGTCGAGGTTGACCAGTGCCCAGATCACGGCCACCAGCAATGGCAGCGCAACAAGACCGAAACCGACGAGAATCAGTCCGTTAAGCGATCTTGGGCGGCGGAATTCCATGCGCGAAGTGTAGCACTGGAACGTGCTTTATCAGTCCGGCCAATACGCGCCCGGATCGCGTGCCGCGATCTTCCGTTCCCATTCGAGACTGGTGCGCACGATGGTATCGAGGTCGTCGTACTTCGGTGTCCAGCCGAGTACCGAACGGACCTTGTCCGCGACCGCGACGAGTTCCGGCGGGTCCCCCGCCCGGCGGGCCTCCTCGGTGATCTTCAGCGGCGCGCCATTGACCTTCTCGACCGCCTGCAGCACTTCCCTGACACTGTAGCCATGGCCGTAGCCGCAATTCAGCGTCGTGGACTCGCCGCCGTTTCGCAGGTAGGCGAGCGCATCGAGATGAGCCGCGGCGAGGTCCTCGACGTGGATGTAGTCGCGCAACCCGGTACCGTCCGGGGTGGCGTAGTCGGTGCCGAAGATCGACACTCCGGGGCGCTTGCCCGTCGCCGCTTCGCAGGCCACCTTGACCAGCAGGGTAGCCTTCGGAGTCGATTGGCCGATCGTGCCCGATGGATCGCAACCGGCGACGTTGAAATAGCGCAGCGCGACGTAACTCGGGCCGCCGGCAACGGCCAGGTCCCGCAGCATCCACTCGGTCATCAGCTTCGAGGTGCCGTAGGGATTGATGGGCACCATTGGCGAATCCTCGGCGGCCCTGCCGCCGGGGGGGATGCCGTAGACGGCCGCCGTCGAGGAGAAGACGAAATGCTTTACGCCATGCTTTTGCGCGGCTTCGAGCAAGGTGCGGCTCGAACAGGTGTTGTTACGGTAGTACTTGAGTGGGTCCGCGACCGACTCCGGAACGATCGTATGCGCGGCGAAATGCATGATCGTGTCGATGTCGTGCTCGGCGAAAATCCGCTCCAGAAGCGCGGCATCGCCGGTCTCACCGACCACGAGTTCGCCGGCCGTGACCGCCTGGCGAAAGCCGGTGCAGAGGTTGTCGAGCGTGACGACGTTTTCGCCCGCCGCCCCGAGTTGTTTTACGACGTGGCTGCCGATGTACCCGGCTCCGCCGGTAACCAGTAACTTTCTGTTTCCCATGCGTGAGTTGGCCCCAATTGCGTGTAAATTCCGATGCTTGTGATTCGATCTCAGGAACGCGGAGCAAAGTCTACCAATACTGGTCTCAGGAATACGGACCTGGATCGCACAATATTATGTGAGGGCAGACGCCCGGTTCTGTTGCTATTCAGCTCGCCCCGGTATTATGCCGGTACTGGCGTCACGGTTCCGCCATCGGGCAGGTGTGAACCGCAGGGATTGGACTCAGGTATGGATTACTTGCATCGGTTGTTTCGGGAAAGCATCCGGCCGGGCAGCGCGGTTCTGCCGGCAATGACGTTGCTGCTGGCGGCCTGCGGCGGCGGCAGCGATGGCGGAACGACGACTCCGACACCGTCGGGAAGCGTGACCGTCTCCGGCACGCTGGCCTACGAATTCGTGCCGCCAAACCTGAACTGCCAGGGCCTCGATTTCGCGGCGACCGTTGTCAGGCCGATCCGCGGCGCAACCGTGCAGCTCGTTGACCTGTCGAACCGCGAGCTGGCGAGGACCGTATCCGGCGAGGATGGCAGTTATTCGTTTGCCGATATCGACGCCGGTCTCGACGTCCGCATCCGGGTTCGCGCCGAACTCAAGAGGACCGGATCGCCAAACTGGGACGTCGAGATCCGTGACAACGTCCTTGCGGACCCCGACGACCCGAATCCGCCCGCGCTCTCCGACCGGCCCTTGTACGCTATCGTCAGCGATTTCAATACGGGCACTGCGGACGTAAGCCTCAACCTCACAGCAAGAACCGGCTGGGATGCGGGTGCCGGCGCCTATACGAGCACGCGCTCGGCCGCGCCGTTCGCGGTCCTGGACAGCATCTACACCGCCATGCAGCTGATAACGAGTGTTGAGCCGAATGCGACCTTCAGGCCGCTCGACGCATTCTGGAGTGTCAACAACACGCTGACCAGCCCGACCGATATCGACGTCGGTGATCTTGGCGCTTCCTTCTACACTCCGGACCCGGACCGTGACGGGATCGCGAACCCCTCGCTGTTCCTGCTCGGTGATGCGGCTGTCGACACCGAGGAATTCGACGATCACGTCATCGTCCACGAATGGGGTCATTATTTCGAGGACACCTTCGCCCGTTCCGATTCGACGGGCGGGCCGCACGGCGTCGGCGACCGGCTGGATGCGCGTCTTGCATTCGGCGAAGGCTGGGCAACGGCCTTCTCGGGTATTGCGCTGGAGAATCCGATCTATTGCGATACCGGCCCGGCCGGCGTCGCCGGCGGCTTCGGCATCGGTACTGAAAAAGGCGCCTACGATGCCCAGGGCTGGTACGACGAAATATCGGTCATGCGCTTCATCTACGACCTCTGGGATACGACGGACGACGAGGCGGAGGGTCTCGACACGGGCGCAGACACGGGATCGATAGGATTCGCGCCGATCTATGAAACCCTGGTGGGGCCACAGGCATTCACGGACACGTTTACCACGGTTTTTTCATTCGCATCGGAGCTGCGGTCCGCGCTGCCTCCCGCCGACCAGGCTTTCCTGGACGCGCAGCTGCTGCGTGAGGACATGACTCCCGGTTTCGACAAGTGGGGTGTCGGAGAGCTCAATGACGCGAGCCCGGACGGCCAGCAGAGCCGCGATGTATTGCCGCTGTATGTGGATATGCCCATGGACGGTAGGGTCGTAAATATCTGCTCGAACGACGACTACGACGGCGCGGGCGACGGCAACAAGCTGGCTACCTACCGATACCTGCGCCTCGATATTCCTGCGGCATCCGCTTTTGATGTGAGAATCATTACGACAACCGCGGACACGATACCCGGCGATGATGACCCGAATGACCCGCGTGATCGCAGCGATCCCGACATGTATATCTTCCTGGACGGAGCGATTGTCGACTTCGGCACCAGTGGCAATGCGGACGAAGAAATCTTCAGGACGATAACGCTGACCGGACCCGACATGTATGTCGCCGACCTCAGGGAATTCCGCTACGCCGACCCGGATTCGCCCTTGGGGTTTCCGGATCGCATGTGTTTCGATGTCTCGTTTACGCCGGTGCCCTAGACGCCGAAGGTGATCAGTATGAATCGAGTGATGATTTTCCTTGCCACGGTCTTTGCAGGCGCGCTTCTCGCAGCCTGCGGCGGCGGTGACCAGCCGGCACCGAGCGCGGAGCAGGGTGCGACGACCGAGACACCTGTTGCCGTCCTGACGCCGGATGAGAAATACAGCATCACCGGCAAGCCCCAGGGACCGGTCAGGATCGACTACCGAATCATCGGCACGCCGGTGGTTGGTCAGCCGGTGACCGTCGATCTGAAAGTCAGGTCCAACGTCGGTGATACGCCGGTCACGCTGAGCTACGGTACCAACGATTCCACGGCCATGACTTTTTACGAGTCGCAACAGCGCATGGTGTCGCTCGCATTCGTCGATGACGAGCGCACCGCCCGGCAGCAGGTGACGGTGGTCCCGGCACGCGAAGGACGCCTGTTCCTCAACGTCACGGCTCACATGCAGACCGACACCGGCTCGCTGCAGACCGTCACGGCCGTGCCGATCCAGGTCGGTGCCGCGCCGCGCGAACTACAGCAAAACGGGGTGGTGACGACCGACGAGAACGGCGAACTCATCCGCGAGATGCCTGCCTCCGAGAACTGACCTCCCACAGGTGTCGGTCTGAGAAATCCGCCGCCCGGCCTGGTCGCGTATTGGTGCGGCCGCTCCGGGTCATTTCTCTCCCTCATGGCTCGCTTCGCTGCGCTTTACTTCGGTCGAAAAACGCCCCGGAGCGGCTCACCATCGCGCGCGAAGATGGCGCCCGGTTCGGGGTGTTTGTTGACGAGGCCTAAAGCGAGCGCAGCGAGCAGCCCGGAAACAAACACCCCGAACCGGGCGCCTTACAACAAGACGCCCCGGCGGGGCGTCAGTCGTCGGTCTTCAGGAATAGAAACTCAGGGAAGCGGTGAACCGCCGTCACATTATGGTGAACGAAACCCAAAAACGGGAAATATTTCCCAAATTTTTTTCCAGAAATTGCGCCAATTCACAGACCGACACCCGATAAAACCCTAACGTTATCGCCAGGCTGCCGGTAAACCGCAGGGAAAGACCACGCGCCGGCTGCGCATCGCTACAGAACAAGAGTGCCTTGGCGCATGGATCGGGATCTCAGGGACAGGATCAGGCAAGCAACGGAATCGTCCGGTGTCGAGAAATCGGACTTCATCGATTTGCTGCGCCTGGTCGATCAGCACTACGACCGCATGGAGGCGACGATCACCCAGTCGCTGACCGCCACCACGCCGATCGAGGCTATTTTCGACAGCGTCTCCGAGGCTTTGCTGTCGGTTAGCGATAGCGGTGCGATCCGCATCTGCAACAAGGTCTGTGCCCGCTACTTTGGTTTGACCAAGGACCAGATCATCGGCTCGCAGATCGAGCACCTGCTGCCCGGCGCCAGGGACAGGAGCCTCGAAGAATTCCTGTCACCCTACATGTCCAGTCCGGACGACACGCGCTTCGAGTTCAAGGGCGGGGATGTGGAAGCCCGCCGGGCAAATGGCGAGTCATTCGTCGCCGAGATAAACGTAAGCTCGCTCGATACCGTAGGCGGCCGAATCTTCGTCATCAGCCTGCGCGACGTTACGGAGCGCAAGGAAGCGGAAGTCGCGCTGCGGGAAAACGAAGAGCGCTACCGGGCGCTCGTCGAGAACGCACCTGAGGCGATCGTCGTCTTCGACGTTGACGAGAACCGGTTCGTCGACGCGAACGAGAACGCCTGCTTGCTGTTCAACCTGTCGCGAGCGAGGTTGCTCACGGTCGGGCCGGAAGCCATCAGCCCGAAGATGCAGCCCGACGGCACGCCGTCATTCGGGGTTCGGCGCGGCTACATCGACAAGGCGCTCAAAGGCGAGCATCCCACGTTCGAGTGGATGCACAAGGATTCCAAGGGCAGGCAAATACCCTGCGAAGTGCGTTTCAGCCGCCTGCCGGCGGGCAAGCGCCGCCTGATCCGGGTCAGCATCACGGACATCACTGAACGCAAACGGGCCGAAGGCATCGCGTTCGCGCAGAACAAGATCCTGGAGATGATTGCATCGAGCACGCCCTGCGATCGAACCCTGCGGGCTATCTGCCGCTTCGTGGAGCGTTTCGACGACGGGCTCTATGCGGCGATCATGCGCCGCAGCGGGGATGACGCGAGCCTGGTGCTCGAGCAGGCGCCGAGCATGCCCGATCCGCTCAAACTCACGCTGGATTTCGTGCCGGTTGCGGAACACGGCATTACCTGCAGTTCGGCTGTGTACCATGCCAGCGACAGTATCAGCGACGACATCGCGAGGGACCCGGGCTGGGCTCCGCTGCTGAAGGAAGCCGAGGAGCACGGCATCGGCGCCGCCTGGTCGTTCCTGTTGCATGGTGCCGCCGGTCGCGTCATCGGCACGCTGGATGTTTACCTCGCCGAGCCGCGCGGTCCTACGACCGACGAGCTCGACAAATTCAGCCGCATGGCGCGACTCGCCGGGATCGCGATCAAGCGGCAGCTGGACGAAGATCGTCTCCGCAGTTCCGAGGCCCGCTACCGGGGCCTGTTCGAAAACGTCGTCGACGGGGTGTACATCGCCTCGCGCGACGGCGACCTCATCACCGCGAATCCCGCTCTGGTCGAAATGCTCGGTTACGACAGCGTGGAGGACCTGAAGGCGGCCGGCCGCACCACGATGCTGTACGTCAACCCGATCGATCGCGAGCGCGTATTCGCGCGACTCGAGGCCCAGGGATACGTCAGGAACTTCGAGTACCGGCTGCGGCGCAAGGACGGCGCGGAGATCGTCGTCCTGGAGAACGCCCGCGCCGTGTACGACGACGACGGCCGTATCGTCGCGCACGAAGGCACGATCACCGACATCACCGACCGCAAGCACGCGGAGACCCGCATTTTCGAGGAAAAGGAACGCGCCCAGGTGACGCTGCAGTCGATCGGCGACGGCGTCATCACGACGGACGCGGAAGGTTGCGTCGACTACATCAATCCGGTGGCGCAAGACCTGACCGGCTGGGACATGCGCGGTGCCCGCGGCAAGCCGGTTACCGACATCATGACGATCGTCAACGAGCATACGCGTGCAACCGTCGACAACCCGGTCGTGCGGTGCCTCAAGGAAGGCCGCGTCATCACGCTTGCCGAGAACTCGGCGCTCATCACGAGGGGTGGCGACGAAGTGCCGATCCAGGATTCAGCGGCACCCATTCGCGACCGTATCGGCAACATCATCGGCTCGGTGATGGTGTTCCACGATACCAGCAAGGAATCCCGTCTGTTCCGGCAGCTCAGCTACCAGGCGTCTCACGATGCCGTGACCGGACTCATCAATCGCCGCGAGTTCGAGAATCGCCTGATCGGCGGACTGGAGAGCCTGCGCAACAGCACGGACGCATCGCACGCGTTGCTGTATATCGACCTCGACCAGTTCAAGGTGGTCAACGACACGTTCGGGCATACCGCGGGCGACGAACTGCTGCGCCAGCTCTCGGAGTTGATTCAGTCCAACATACGGTCGACAGACATGCTGGCACGGCTGGGCGGTGACGAATTCGCGATCCTGCTGGAGCGCTGTGACGAGCAGCGTGCGATGGAGGTCGCAGAAGCGATCCGCGGTTCGATCGAGGGTTATCGTTTCGAGTGGCAGGAGTCCTTCACCACCGTGCGCTGTTCGATCGGCGTGGTCATGATCAGCGGCGACAGCGAAGACGTGGCGAGCGTCATGAGCTCCGCGGACGTGGCGTGCTACTCCGCCAAGGACATGGGCCGCAACCAGGTGCATCTCTACAAGGACAGCGATGCCTCGTTGCGGCACGAGGAAATGAAGTGGGTCTCGAGGATAACCAGCGCCGTCGAAGACGATCGCTTCGAGCTCTACTTCCAGCCTATCATCGGCATCAACAAGGTCGACGGAGAAAGCCGGGGGCACTACGAACTGCTGCTCAGGATGCGCGACGAAAACGGCGAGCTGGTCGGGCCAAACCAGTTCATCCCGGCCGCGGAGCGCTACAACCTGATGTCGACGCTCGATCGCTGGGTGATCCACAAGGCACTCTCCGAACTGGCGGACCGCAGCAGCGACGGCGAAGCCCAGTACACCATAGCGATAAACCTGTCGGGAACTTCCCTCAGCGAGGACCGGTTCCTGGACTACGTGATCAATGAACTCGAGGCGCAGAAGTTACCCAAAGGCGCGATTTGCTTCGAGATTACCGAGACCGCGGCCATCTCGAACCTGGCCCGTGTCGTGCATTTCATGCAGGCGCTGAAGAAACTCGGCTGCAAGTTCTCGCTCGATGATTTCGGCAGCGGCCTGTCATCGTTCACCTATCTGAAGAATTTGCCCGTCGACTATCTCAAGATCGACGGTCAGTTCATTCGCAACGTCGTGGAGGACACGGTCGACGAGAGCATGGTGCGCGCAATCAGCGAAGTCGGACATGCGATGGGCATCGAAACGATCGCCGAGCGCGTCGAGACGCGCCAGGTCCTGGAAAAGCTGGGATCACTCGGCGTCGAGTTCGCCCAGGGCTACTACATCGCGAGGCCCGCGTCGGTACAGAGTTTCCAGCCCTGGAACAGCGTTCGGGCGCTGCGCGCCTAGCTCGCCTGCAGGAACGGGCCTCGGCCCGCGACCGGTTTAGGGCAATCGCGCGTCGAGAAGCGCTCCTGCGATTTCTCGCGACCCCGGACTGCAGCCATCGCACTAGCGTTGCGGTAAACTGGTGGCATGCCCGAGGGTCCTGAAACCAATACGAATCTGCTAAACCCCGACGAACCCACGCCCTATCGAGTCATCAACCCGCTCGCGGAAACGCCAATATTGCTGGTCTGCGATCACGCCAGCAGCCGTTTTCCGGAGGCGCTGGGCGACATGGGCCTCGATCCGTTTGCGCGCCGCTGTCACCTCGCGATCGATATCGGCGCCGGCGCGCTGACCGAGCGTTTGTCCGAAAGCCTCGGCGTGACGGCGGTCCTCGCTCAGTATTCACGGCTGGTTGTCGACTGCAACCGCCAGCTGCTCGATCCCAGTGCGTTCCTGGTGTTCGGGGACGGCATTTTCATCCCCGGCAACAACAACCTTGGCGATGCGGAAAAGACGCGGCGCGCCGAAGCGATCTACTGGCCGTACCACAAGGCCGTCAGCGACCAGGTCGGGCGCCTGCGGAATATCGGCCCGCCGCCGCTGTTCGTCTCGATACACAGCTTCACCCCGGTGCTGAACGGCGTGTCGAGATCCTGGGAAATGGGCGTGTTGTGGGATGCGGACGAGGACGTCGCCAGGATCGTCATCGACGAACTGCGCGGTGCGGGCTACAAGGTTGGCGACAACGAGCCTTATTCCGGCAAGGCGCCGCAGGACTTCACCGTGGATCACCACGCGGAAGGTGAGGGGCTGCGTCATGCCGCCATAGAGATCCGCCAGGACCTGATCGACAACGACCTTGGCGTCGACGAGGTCGCGGGAGTATTGCACCGGGTTTTCGACCTGGTCCCCGAGCGGATCGGGTTGCGAGGTCAAGCGAGATCCGCCTGACTTCACGGGCGGAAGGAGTGGAAAGTCGATGAACAGTAGCGGACCCCCTTTCACCATTGGCATCGAGGAGGAGTACCTTCTCGTCGACAGGCAGACGCGCAGCCTGGTTGTCGACCCGCCGGACAGTCTCATGGCTGAGTGCGAGGAACGCTGCGGCGCTCAGGTGACCCCGGAATTCCTGCGTTCGCAGATCGAGATCGGCACCAAGGTCTGCAACAACATCAAGGAAGCGGAAATCGAGCTCCGCCGGCTGCGCCGCATCGTCATCGACGTCGCCGCCAATCACGGCATGGCGCCGATTGCGGCATCCACGCACCCCTTTAGCCGCTGGTCCGAACAAAAGCAGACGGAAAAAGACCGGTACAAGGCCCTTACCGTCGAGATGCAGGCCGCGGCGCGGCGACTGCTGATCTGCGGCATGCACGTCCACGTCGGTATCAATGATGACGAACTGCGCATCGACCTGATGAACCAGATGTCGTATTTCCTGCCGCACCTGCTTGCCCTGTCGTGCTCGTCGCCATTCTGGGAGGGACGAAACACGGGTCTGAAAAGCTACCGACTGACCGTGTTCGACTCGCTGCCGCGCACGGGCCTGCCGGAGCGGTTCTCGAGCTACGCGGAATACGAACGGCACGTGAATATCCTGATGAACGCAGGCCTCATCGAAGATGCCACTCGCATCTGGTGGGACCTGCGGCCCAGCGCGCGCTATCCGACCCTGGAAACCCGGGTAATGGACGTCTGCACACGCCTTGAAGATACGATTTCGCTGGCGGCATTGCTCGTATGCATACTGCGCATGCTGTACCGCCTGCGCATCTCTAATCAGCGCTGGCGGATATACACGCCCATGCTCATTCGCGAGAACCGCTGGCGCGCAATGCGCTACAGCTTCGACGAGGGACTCATCGACCTTGGCAAGGGCGGCGTCGTCCGTTTCGAGACCCTGCTGGATGAAATCCTCTCGCTGATCTCCGACGATGCCAAAGCGCTCGGTTGCATGGAGGAAATTGCGCGCACCCGTAATATCCTGACGCGCGGCACCAGCGCGCATCGGCAACTAAAGCGCTTCGATCTCGAAAAAGCGGACGGCAAGACCGAGAAGGAGTGCCTGGAGGCGGTAGTCGACATGCTCATCGCAGACACCGCGGAAGGTGTCTGAGGCCTGAATCTTTACGAGCGGTAAAAGCCTCAAACTGTGATGTGGCGCGGTATTCAGCGCCTCAAATGCGGCACAGGTCGCAGCTTGGAATAGCGCCTGCGCTTAGCATACGCTGATGCCATGCAACGCTGATACAGCCATGCCCGGAGTGCGCCGCTGATGCCCGGCATGGATACACTATTGCCGCCGATTTTCGGCATCGCGGCGTTGATCTACCTGGGCCTCGCCGTCTACGTATCGCGGTCGTCGCCGCAGAGCGTCATCGGCTTCCTGATGTTCCTGATGGGCGTCATGGTTGCCGGCACGGCGTTCGCGTACGGCGCCACGGACCTCACCTTGTTCAACATCGGCCGGGTCTTCAACTTCGCGGCCGCGGCGCTGTTGCCGGTCGCTTTCTATGTCGTCTACCGGCAATTCACGGCGGGTCCGCCGAACAAGTTCATCCTCGCAGCGTTGCTCGTCATTCCGCTGTGCACGACGCTGCTGGCGCTTACCAATTCATGGCACGGCATCATCTGGACAGTAACCGAAACCGAAACCGGCCTGCAGTACAGCGTCTCGAGGGACAGCGCGTGGTTCCGGCGCGTCCACGCACCGTATACTTATGGCCTGTTCGGGCTTGCCGCGATAGCCCTGATGAGCCGGCTGTCGAGCATAGCGCCGGCGCAGCGGCGCACCGTCGTATTGATGCTGCTGTGCGCGGTGTTGCCATTCTCGCTGAGCTTTGCCAATAATTTCTTCGGCTTCGGCTCTCCCGCATTTCCCTATACGTCGGCGGGCATTGTGGTCATGCTGCCGCTGATTGCGTACGTTGCGCTGTCGCTGAAGGTTTACGAGTTCAGCCCGGTCGTGTACCAGATGCTGTTCGACCACGTTCGCGACCCGATCATCGTGCTCGACAACAACGGCAGTATCATCTGCGCCAACAGGAAGGCGGCTGAAATGCTCGGCCAGCCCGAGCGGGAACTGCTCGGGCAGAGGCTGTGGCAAGACTTCCCGGAAGCACGAGCCATACTCGAGCAGGCCAGGGACCTGGACCTGACCCAGACCCTGACGATGAATACCGACCAGGTCTACGAACTCAGCGTGGCGCCGCTGCTGGATGCCAGCGATCGCAAACAGGGGATCGTGGTCGTTTGCCGCGACGTAACCGAGCGGCGCCAGGCGCTGAGCCGGCTGGCAGATAGCGAGCATCTTATTCGCACGCTCATCGAGACGTCGTCCAACGGCATCCTGCGATTCGCCCGCGACGGCGACGATCCCCAGCATCGTTTCCGCTGTGTCTTCGCGAACCGGGCCGCTGAGTCGTATCTTTCCAATGACACCGGCACGCTCGTCGGGATGCCCCTGCAGAAGCTCGCACAGATCGAGCCCGAGAAACTGCTGTCGCATTTCACCGATCCGCGTCACGCGAAGTCGCCGGTCAGTTTCGAGACCCGCAACGAGTCGGGCAGCGGCGAAGGCTGGCTGCGTATCGTCGGCGAGCCGGTCGGCGAGGACTTCTCGGTTACGCTCATCGACATCACCCAGCGCAAGCGTCACGAGCGCAAGATGATGGCCGATGCGCTAAGCGATCCCCTGACGGGCGTACTGAACCGGCGCGGTTTCGAGAAAGAGGGCAAGGCCTGCCTGTGCAACTGTTCGTCCGGCGCCGTGCTGTACCTGGACCTGAATGCCTTCAAGAGCATCAACGATCGCTTCGGCCACCAGGCGGGAGACGCCCTGCTCAAGGCTTTTGGCCACCGACTCGGTTTCTGCCTGCGCCCGGAGGACATCCTCGGCCGCCTCGGCGGCGACGAGTTCGCGATCGTGCTGCCCGGCGTCAGCGTCGAGGACGCAAAACACGTGGCCGAACGCCTCGTGGCAACGGCATCCGAGGCCTACATCATCCAGGGCCAGGAAATCCGCTGCACGGCCAGCGTCGGCATCGCGCTGATGCCGCAGCACGGCGAAGAACTCTGGCACCTGATCAGCGTCGCCGACCACGCGATGTACAACGCGAAGTCGGTGCAGAAAGACGCCGCAAACGACACGGCCGCCTACATCGAGGCCGCGATCGCGTCCTAGGCGGACAGCAAACCCGGTTCCCGGCAGGCCCGGCAGGGCGGTTACGGCGGCGGAAACAGTTTGAATTCCGCGAGCGAAGGATCTACGCGGTCGAGAAGAACGGCTTCGAAGACATCGCCGAGCGCGGCTTCCAGGCTAATCGGTCCATCGAGTACGGTCTTCTCACCGGCTGCCGTGACGTAAATATCGTAGCTGCCCGCATCCAGCCTGACTGACTGTGTCTGCAAGCCGTAGCCCAGCCCGATCTGGCGCGGCAGCGAGTCTTCCACTGAAGCCCCGGCCTCGATGACGTAAAGGTCGACGAAGTTATGGTTGCTCGCGGAGTGGAAGAACGTGAGCCGCGCCTCCGTCTCTCTCGAACGCCGGTCTACAGGAACCTGAGCTCCCGTCAATTCGTCTCCCAGCACGGTGAAGTAGTAGTTGACGCGAGAGCCGGCGAACGTCGTCAGGGTGTCCTCGAGCAGGATGGCCCCGATGTTCCCGGGCGCCGTCGCGGTAATCGTCAACTCCCCCGTAGCCATGTCGATGTCGCCGGTCACCTCACCGAAGGCAAAATCGGCGACGATGCGGTTCTGTAGTGCTGCATCATCGTAGATGTCCGCGGTTCCGAGATCCGTCGTCGCATGGACGAAGCGGGCCGTCGGCGGGAAGCGAGCGTCAGGGCGGGCCGAGGACAGGCCCTGTTCGTTGAATATCCGGATCGTGGCCGGCGCGGTGTCGTTGGCGTCGCCGTCGAATACCGTGACCAGCACCGACTGGTTCGAGACGATCTGCGCCGGCACCGACTGGTAGAGGATATCGCCGGGATTGCCGGACGACGTTATCGTGACGATGTAAGTGTCCTGTTCGACGTCGGCAGGGGACGAGACTTCGCCCGGCGCGAGCGTTGCGACGAGGTTACCCAGGTCCGGCGCGGCGCTTTCCAGGCCGAGGTAAACATCGACAGCGCCCAGCGATTCCGCCGTGTGCCCTACGCGCATCTCGAAAATCGTCTCGTTGCCGCTGAAACTGCGCACCGGAATCTCCCACAGGTCCACGGTAGCCGCGTCCAGGGGGCCGCGCACGACGAAGGTGTATTCGACGTCACGAACCACATCGAGAGAGCGGCTCGCGATCCGTGTCGATTCCGCCTGCAGCGGGCGCCGGATGTCGAAATTGAAGGTGTAGGTCAGGTCGTCCCATTGCCCTGGCGATGAGTTAGTCTTGTACACGACGTTGTCGAGCGTACGCTCCTCGATCAGGAAGGCGATATCGGGGGAGGTGGGCAGGGCATTGATCATGCGGATTTTGCCCTTTCCACTAGCGACCGGCAGCTTGCTGTCGCTACCGCACGCGACGATGGCGATGGCGATGAACGCGGCCAGTAGCGCCTGAAGCATCCGTGTCATTTTGCGGCCTCGTAACCGAAGATCGATTTCACTTCGAGAAACTCCTCGATGCCCTCGGCGCCCCATTCGCGCCCGTTGCCCGACTGCTTGTAGCCGCCGAAAGGCGCCATTGAATCGAGGGAAGCGCCGTTGATGTGCACCATGCCCGTGCGCAGTCTGGCTGCGACCCGCCGAGCGCGGTCGAGACTCCCCGATGATACGTAGCCCGAAAGTCCGTAAGGCGTGTCATTGGCAATCTCCACGGCCTCGTCCTCGTCGTCGTACGGGATGATCGACAGTACCGGGCCGAAGATCTCCTCGCGCGCGATCGTCATGTCGTTCGACACGTCGGCAAACACCGTCGGCTTTGCAAAATAGCCTTTCACCAGTGCTTCCGGGCGCCCTGTGCCGCCGGCGGCCAGCGTGGCGCCCTCGTCGATGCCTTTCTGGATAAGGTCCTGGACCTTGCCCCACTGCAGCGCGGAAACCAGGGGGCCGACCTGGACGCCTTCGCCGCGCGGATCACCGACGCAGATGCTGTTCGCGACTTCCGCCGCGATCGCCGCCGCCTCGTCCATGCGCTCTCGCGGAACCAGCATGCGAGTGGGCGCATTGCAGGACTGCCCGGTGTTGTCGAAACACTCTTCCGCGCCCTGGCGCACCGCGTTTTCGAAGTCGGCGTCGTCCAGCAGGAT
>Ga0209536_100005852_pt1 | contig 18983 bp, 15 predicted proteins | sample DeeMarSeWOR28_12_FD_187461 | JGI IMG/M metagenome (GOLD analysis project Ga0209536, IMG submission 187461) | Marine sediment microbial communities from White Oak River estuary, North Carolina - WOR-2-8_12 (SPAdes) (version 2) | ecosystem: Environmental > Aquatic > Marine > Intertidal zone >... | reverse complement strand
CGCCGGCAGCAGCAACGGGCCGGTCGCCAAGCCCGGCGCCCCCGGCGACAGCGAACTCATGCGACGCTTGAGGGGCACCAGCCAGCCGCGTATGCCGATGACCGGGCCGCCGTTCCTCCCCGACGAGGAAATTGCCCTGTTCGAGCGATGGATCGCCCAGGGGATGCCGCACGACGGATCGGGCGCCCCGAGTACCGCACCTATGGCGCCGGCCCGCCCGCAACCGGGAGAAAAGGTCACGTACCTCCACGTCGCACCGATCTTCGCGACGCGCTGCGCGAAATGCCACACGGAGCGGGGCCTGATGGGGCCGGCGCCCGAGGGGTACCAGCTGACTTCCTATGCGGCGACGCTGTCGGCAGCCGACCGCGCGCGCGTGGTCCCCGGCCATCCAGAGGCCAGCGAGCTCCTGCGTCGCCTGCGCGGCCAGGCGCTGCCGCGCATGCCCTTCGACGGTCCGCCCTACCTCGAGCCGTCGGACATCCAGCTGATCGAGGAGTGGATCCGCCAGGGTGCACGCGACGCCACGGGCGTGCCGGCCGCAGTCCCGGCGGGCGCCGAGGTCCGGCTGCACGGCACGCTGGCATCCGGCTGGATGCTCGACGGGCTGGTGCTCTCGGTCCGTAGCGACACGCGACGGGACAAGTCTCCATCGCCAGGGAGTTACGTCGAAGTACGAGGGCGGCTTGACCCTGACGGCCGCGTGATCGCCGAACGCATCCGGTCAAGATAGTTAGCCGTCCTGGACGGGAACCCTTTCGTCCAAGGGACGTCCAATCAAAATCCAGAAGCATGTTTCTGGTATTATTTTTCGGCTACTCGAGACTCGTATACCGCCACAACCACCATTCGGAGGAGATCATCTCGATGGATCGACCCAACTCTCCGGGCCATCTGCAGGCCGCGGTCGCGCGCGCGCCCGCGTCGGCGCTTGCGACCAACAAGGTCCTCAGGAACACCTACCTGCTGCTGGCGGCGACGCTCGCCTTCAGCGCGGTGACGGCGGGCGTGGCAATGGCACTCAACCTGCCGCACCCCGGCCTGATACTCACGCTGGCCGGCTACTTCGGCCTCCTGTTCGGCGTCCACAAGACCGCCAACAGCGCAACCGGGCTGTTGTTCGTCTTCGCCCTCACGGGCTTCATGGGCTACACCCTCGGACCGATCGTCAGCGCCTATCTGCAGTTCGTGCCCAACGGGCACACGGTCGTCATGAACGCCTTCGGCATCACTGCCCTGACCTTCGTGGGCCTGTCCGCGTACGCGGTGAAGAGCGGCCGCAGCTTCTCCTTCCTGGGCGGGTTCCTGTTCGTCGGGATCCTGACCGCCTTCGTGCTCGGGCTGGTGGCGGTGTTCTTCGAGATACCTGCGCTGTCGCTTGCCGTGTCCGCCATGTTCGTGCTGCTCATGGCAGGCCTGATCCTGTACCAGACCGGCGAGATCGTGAACGGCGGCGAGACGAACTACATCCTTGCCACCGTCACGCTTTACGTCAGCGTGTTCAACCTGTTCACGAGCCTGCTGCACCTGCTGGGCATGGCCGGGGACGAGTGACCACGGTAGATCGGCCGCCGATCCTCCCTGCGGGGCCTCGCAGCTGACCATACCCGCCCCGCCCCCACGCGGGGCGGGACGCTTCCGAGACTGCACCAAAGCCTTCCGCCGCGACGCGAGGCCTGAGCGCAAGCGTCTCGGGATAAGCTAGGCGCATGCAATGCAGCGCCTCCTGCGGTTCCGGTCACGGCGCGGCCCCCGCGGTCGGGTTCGCGTTGGCGCTGCTCCTGGCGGCGTGCTCGAAGCCCGTCGAAGTGGCGGGCGAACCCGAGCCTCCGCCCGAGGATTCTCCGCCGCCCTCCACCGCGCCGCAGCCGGAGCTGAGCGAACTCGGCACCGCGCTGTTCGCGCCGCTCAAGAACCTATACACGGACGATCTCGCGCAGATGATCGAGCGTCGCGCGATCCGCGTCGTGGTCGTGCCCACCCGCACCCAGTACTGGATCCACGACGGCCGGCCGATCGGCATCGAGTACGAGCGTCTGCGGACCTTCGAGCGGTGGCTCAACCGCCGGCACGACACCGAGCACCGGCACCTCGCCGTCCACGTCGTCTACGTGCCGACGCGCCGCGACGACCTGATCCCGGCGCTACTCGAGGGCCGGGGCGACATCGCGGTCGGCATGTTGACTGCGACCGACGAGCGACTGGCGCAGGTGGACTTTGCCGGACCCTTCCTGAAGGACGTGTCCGAGATCCCGGTGACCCACGAGAGCCACCCGCCGCTCGGCTCGGCCGAAGAACTCGCCGGGCAGCGTATCGTCGTCAGACGCTCCGCGAGCTACTGGAGTCACCTGCAGCTCCTGAGCGAACGGTTCGTGGCGGAGGGTCGTGAGCCGATAGACCTACAACCCGCCTCGGAGTACCTGACGGACGACGACCTGCTCGAGATGGTGGCGGCCGGGCTCGTGGAGATGACGGTCGTCGATGGGTACGCGGCTCGCCTGTGGAGGTTCGTGTTCGAAGAGTTACGCCTGCACGAGCAGGCGCCGGTCCACGAGGACGGCCAGCTCGGCTGGCTCGTGCGCAAAGGCAGCCCCGAGCTCAAGGCCGAGATCGACACGTTTGCCCGCACGCACGGGCAGGGCAGCCTGTTCGGGAATTCCGTGCTGAACAAGTACACGGGCAGCACCCGCTTCGTGGACAACGCCCTCTCGGACGACGACCTCACCCGGTTTCGCGGCACCTATCCGCTCTTCGTCAAGTACGCGTCGAAGTATTCGCTCGACCCGTTGTTGCTCGTGGCACAGGGCTACCAGGAATCCCGGCTGAGACAGTCTGCGAGGAGCCATGCGGGCGCCATCGGCGTGATGCAGGTACTGCCCTCGACCGGTCGTGCGCTGGACGTCGGCGACATCGGCGAGCTCGAGCCCAACATCCACGCGGGGGCCAAGTACATCCGGCGCATCATCGACACCCACTTCCCCGATCCGGCGATCGACGAGCTGAACCGGACCCTGTTCGCGTTTGCGGCCTACAACGCAGGTCCGGCCCGTGTGAAGTCCTGGCGGCGCCGCGCGGCCGAACGGGGCCTGGACCCGGACGTCTGGCTCAACAACGTGGAGCTGATCGCCGCCGAGCGGATCGGCTCGGAGACGGTCAACTACGTGGCCAACATCTACAAGTACTATGTAGCCTATACGCTCGCCGTACACACGGCGGAGAAGAGGCGGGAGGCGCGCGAGCGGGCCGCCGCCTGAGACCGGAGCGGGCGACAGCTCATTTCCGGATCCGTTCCGCCCCGCCCATGTAGGAACGCAGAACCTCGGGGATGATGACGGTACCGTCCGGCTGCTGGTAGTTCTCCAGCACCGCCACGAGCGTCCGGCCGACGGCCAGCCCCGAGCCGTTCAGCGTGTGCACCGGCTCGGGCTTGCCCGTGGCCGGATTGCGCCAGCGCGCCTGCATGCGACGGGCCTGGAAGGCCTCGCAATTGCTGCACGAGGAGATCTCCCGGTAGCGGCGCTGGCCGGGGAGCCACACCTCGAGATCGTAGGTCTTGGTGCTGGCGAAACCGATGTCGCCCGCGCAGAGCGCCATCACGCGGTAGGGCAGACCGAGCCGCTCGAGCACGGTGCAGGCGTTGCGCGTGAGTTCCTCGAGCGCGGCGTAGGAGTCCTCGGGCCTGACGACGTGCACGAGCTCGACCTTGTCGAACTGGTGCTGGCGGATCATGCCGCGGGTGTCCTTCCCGTAGGAGCCGGCCTCGGACCTGAAGCACGGGGTGTGCGCCGCGAATCGCAGCGGCAGCGCCTCGGCCTCGACGATCTGCTCCCGCACCAGGTTGGTGACCGGCACCTCGGCCGTCGGGATCAGGAACAGGTCCTGCAGGCTCTCCGCCTGCTCGAGGTCCTCGCGTCGCTTGAGGGCGAACAGGTCGGACTCGAACTTCGGCAGCTGGCCGGTTCCCGTGAGCGTCTGGCGCGTGACCAGATACGGCACGTAGGCTTCCGTATAGCCGTGCTCTCCGGTGTGAAGGTCCAGCATGAACTGGGTCAGTGCCCGGTGCAGTCTTGCGACGGGGCCACGCATGACGGCAAAGCGGGCTCCCGAGATGCGCCCGGCGGCCTCGAAGTCGAGACCCGCCAGGCCTTCTCCCAGCGCGACGTGGTCAAGCGGCTCGAAGTCGAACTCGCGCGGCTCGCCCGAGCGGCGCACCTCGACGTTCGCCGACTCGTCAAGACCGTCGGGGACGGAGTCGTGCAGGACGTTGGGCAGGCCGAGCATCGTCGCGTCGAGCTCGGACTGGGCCTCGGCCAGCGCCGCGTCCGCGCGCTTGAGCTCGTCGCCGAGCGAGTCCACCTCGGCGAGCAGGGGCGCGATGTCCTGCCCTTGCGCCTTGGCACGACCGATGGACTTCGAGCGGGTGTTCCGCTCGTTGCGCAGCCGCTCGACCTCGACCTGGGCCGCCTTGCGCTGCTCCTCGAGCTCGAGGAAGCGGTCGCGGTCGAACTCGAAGCCGCGGCGCGCCAGGTTCGTCACGACGCGATCCAGGTCGGTGCGCAGCAGTCTGGGATCCAGCACGATGTCTACTCCAGCCGTTCAAGCCCATTGGCGCCCGAGGCTCACCCCCGCCCAGGCGCCCGCGAGGCACAGCGTCATGCTCGCCACGACGTAGGCGCCTGCCCGCGCCCATCCCTGCTGTTCCAGCAGCAGCAGCGTCTCGAGCGAGAAGCTCGAAAACGTGGTGAATCCGCCCAGCAGGCCGACGATCACGAACGCGCGCGCCAGCTCCCCGGCCTCGCCACGTGCGGACAGCTGGACCCACAGCAGGCCGATCAGCGTACTGCCGAGCACGTTGACGGCGAGCGTGCCCCACGGGAAGGTCCGCGCCCAGAGCACATGCACCGCCGCCCCCGCGAGGTAGCGAAGCACGCCGCCGAGACCGCTGCCCAGCGCAATGGCGATCAGGATGCGCCCCAAGGAATCAGTCCGCCTTGTCGTCCGACCGGCCCCGCAGCCGGCCGAGCGCCTCGCCGATGCGGATCTCGAGACCGCGAGGCACGGGATGATAATAGATCCGCGACGGCATCGAGTCGGGAAAGTAGGTCTGTCCCGGCGAATGTGCAGCCGGCTCGTCGTGCGCGTAGCGATAACCGGCGCCATGCCCGAGGTCCTTCATCAGCCGGGTCGGCGCGTTCCTGAGGTGCAGCGGAACCTCGAGAGACCCCAGCCGGCGCGCATCCTCCATCGCCTCGCCGAAGGCCTTGTAGACCGCGTTGCTCTTGGCCGCGCAGGACATGAACACGACGGCCTGGGCCAGCGCCAGCTCGCCCTCCGGGCTGCCCAGGCGTTCGTAGGTCTGCCACGCCTCGAGCGCCAGCGTCAGCGCCCGGGGATCCGCGTTGCCGATGTCTTCCACCGCCATCCTCAGGATGCGGCGCGCGAGATAGTGCGGGTCGCAGCCGCCGTCGAGCATCCGACAGAGCCAGTAGAGGGCAGCGTCTGGATCGCTGCCGCGCACCGACTTGTGAAGCGCCGAGATCTGGTCGTAGAACAGCTCACCCCGCTTGTCGAACCTGCGGTGCCCGCCGCCGACGACCTCGAGCGCCGTCTCCAACGTGATGCGGGCGCCATCCTCCGCGTGCGTCGCCAGGTCCGCCGCGACCTCCAGCAGGTTGAGCGCGCGACGTGCGTCACCGTCCGCGGCCTCGGCGAACAGGTCGAGGACCCTTTCATCGGGCCTGAGTCGCTGGCTACCCAGGCCGCGCCGCTCGTCCACCAGCGCGCGCTCGAGCAGTCCTCGCAGGTCCGCCTTCTCCAGCGGCTTGAGGACGTAGACGCGGGCCCGGGACAGGAGGGCGGCGTTCACCTCGAAGGAAGGATTCTCGGTCGTCGCCCCGATGAAGACCAGCGTGCCGTCCTCGACGAACGGCAGGAACGTGTCCTGCTGGGACTTGTTGAAGCGGTGCACCTCGTCGAGGAAGAGCACGGTGGGCCGTCCCGTGATCGCCCGCTCCTGCCGGGCCGACTCGACGACCTGCCGAATGTCCTTCACGCCGGCGAACACCGCGGACAGCGCCTCGAACCGCGCATCGCAGGTCGCGGCCACGACGCGGGCCAGCGTCGTCTTGCCCGTGCCGGGAGGGCCCCAGAGGATCATCGAGTGCGGCGTGCCGGACTGGATCAGGCGCGTCAGCGCACGCCCGTCACCCAGGAGGTGGCCCTGCCCGACCATCTCGGCCAGGGTCTGGGGCCGCATGCGGTCGGAGAGCGGTCGCCACGCGTCCTGCTCGGGGTCGAGGGCCAGCGATTCCTGCGGCGTGCTCATCCGGGCATTGTAAACGCGAAGGGAATCGCGCTCAGCGCCGCGGGCGGACACCCAGCAACAGCTCGACCCGGGCCGCCCAGCCGCCGAGCGCGACATAGCTGGCCACCAGGGCCAGGGCGACGCCTGTCAGGTTGGCGACGATGTCCACCAGGTCAGCGTGCCGCGTCGCCGTGAGCGTACCTTGCGCCAGCTCCATCAGCAGTCCGAGGAACGCGGCACCAATCGCGGCGAGCGGATACCACCGGCGCTCCAGGATGCCTGTGAACCAGAGCGTAAGCACCAGATAGGCGAGGACGTGCTCGCCCTTGTCCCAGGCGCTGTAGGACTCGATCACAGGGCCGGGCAACAGGCTCAGGAAGACGATCGCCGCCGCGATCACTACGCCCGCCGCGAGCCACCAGCCTCGCCAGGCAAGCCGAAGCACGCGATTCACCTCGCGTTGGCCGAGCCGACGACGTCGACGCCGGCCGGTGGAGAGAACTCGAACAGCTCTGCGGGCAGGCCCGGATTGCGCTGGATGTCCGAGAACCGGATCCGGGCCGTCTGACCGAGGCGGTCCGTCAGTTCCATGCGCTCGAGCTCGTTGCCGCGGAAGCCGAGTCTCACGCTACGGAAGTCCGACTCCTCGAGCTTCGGCGTCAGCTCGATCCACTGCAGGGCGTCCTCCTGCCCGCCCGCTCGGACCGTGAACGCGGCGGCGACATCCCCCCTTCCCGACAGGAGCATGGCGGGTGTCGTCGACAACGACTCGCTCACCTCGCGCACCGTGACTTGCTCGAGCTCCTCGTCGTAGAGCCAGACACGCGTGCCGTCGCTAACCAACTGCTGCGCGTAGGGCTCGCGGTAGTCCCACCGGAATCGCCCGGGCTTCTGGAGGAACAGCGTCCCCCGGGCTCGCTCTCTGACCGCGCCTGCCTCGTCGACGATTTCCTGGTCGAAGCCCGCGCGCAGCGACTGCAGGCCCGCCAGGTAGCCCTCTACGCGGGCCAGCGCAGCGGCGTTCGCGTCCTCGCCTCGCGCGGGCGGCGCTGCCACAAGCACCAGGAGCGCCGTTGCAGCGAGCGCATGAACGGTCACAGAGCGTGCCATCAATCCTCCGGCGGCGGCGGCGCCAGGACCTCGCGGCTGCCGTTGGGTTGCAGCGGCCCCACGAGGCCCGCCGATTCCATGCTCTCGACGAGGCGGGCCGCGCGGTTGTAGCCGATCTTGAGACGCCGCTGGACGCCGGAGACGGAAGCCTTGCGCGTCTCGGTCACGATGCGCACGGCTTCGTCGTACAGCGGGTCCTGTTCACCTTCGACGCCGTTGCCCTCGCCTGCCTCGACCGTTTCGTCGGACAGGCCGGGCACGGGTCCCTTCGGTCCCGACAGCACCTCCTCGACGTAGGTCGGCTCCACGCTCGAGCGCAGCGACTGCACGACCCGGTGGACCTCCTGGTCGGACACGAACGCCCCGTGCACCCGCTGCGGCACGCTCGTCCCCGGAGGCATGAACAGCATGTCGCCGTGACCGAGCAGCGATTCCGCGCCGCTCTGGTCCAGGATGGTCCGCGAGTCCACCTTGGCGGAAACCTGGAAGGCGATGCGGCAGGGAATGTTCGCCTTGATCAGACCGGTGATGACGTCCACCGACGGACGCTGCGTGGCGAGAATGAGATGAATGCCGGACGCACGCGCCTTCTGGGCCAGCCTCGCGATCAGTTCCTCGACCTTCTTGCCGACGATCATCATGAGGTCGGCAAGCTCGTCGATGATGACGACGATGAAGGGCAGCGGCTGCAGCTGTGGAATGTCGCCCTCGTACTTGCCCGCCCGGAACAGGCCCTCGACGACCGGGTCGACGAGCGGTCTGCCTGCGGCATCGGCATCGCGGACCTTGCGGTTCAGGCCGGCCAGGTTGCGCACGCCGAGCGCCGCCATGAGCTGGTAGCGACGCTCCATCTCGGCGACGCACCATCGCAGCGCGTTGGCGGCCTGCTTCATGTCGGTGACCACCGGCGCGAGGAGATGCGGAATGCCCTCGTAGACGGACAGCTCCAGCATCTTCGGGTCCACCATGATGAGGCGGACCTGTTCGGCTGTGCTCTTGTACAGCAGCGACAGCACCATCGCGTTGATGGCCACCGACTTGCCGGAGCCGGTCGTACCGGCGATCAGCAGGTGCGGCATGCGGGTCAGGTCGGCGCAGACCGGCGCGCCGCCGATGTCCTTGCCGAGGGCGAGGGCCACCGGCGAGTGCAGGTCGTCGTAGGCGCGCGACTTGATGATCTCGCCGAGCGTCACGAGCTCGCGCCGCTCGTTCGGGATCTCGAGGCCGACGACCGACTTCCCGGGGATGACCTCCACGACGCGCACGCTGATCGCCGACAGGGCACGCGCGAGGTCCTTGGCCAGCGCCGAGATCTGGCTCACCTTGACCCCGGGCGCCGGCTTGAGCTCGAACCGCGTCACGACCGGGCCGGGCTGCACGGCGACGACTTCGACCTCGACCCCGAAGTCCTTGAGCTTGATCTCGACGAGCCGGGACATGGCCTCGAGCGCTTCCGGGGAATAGGACTGTTCCCGCTGCGGCGGGTCGTCCAGCAGGCTGAGCGCCGGCAAGTCCCTGGACGAGGGCTTCGCGAACAGCGGGACCTGGCGCTCCTTCTCGACGCGCTCGCTCTTCTCCGGTACCGGCGGCGCCGGCGGCTCGATCCTCGGTGGGGTCCGGGTGGCGGTCTTGCGCTTGCTTTCGCGCACCACGGCCTCGCGCCGTTCGCGCAGTTCCCGCCCGGTCGCCTGGTCGCGGGCGGCGGCGAACCGGGCCCGGACCGCGTCGAAGGCCCGGAACGTCCAGTGACCGAGAAAGTCCATCACCGTTAGCCAGGAAACGCCGGTGAACAGCTGCACGCCGGCAAACCAGAGCGCGAGCAGGATGAGCGTCGCGCCGAGAAAGGAGGCGACTCCCGCGAGGCTCTCCCCCACGAGGCTGCCGAGCACACCGCCGGCCGTGGACTGCAGCACGCCGGGATCAAAGTGCAGCGTCGCCAGGCCGCAGCTCGTCAGCAGGGCGAGCACCAGGCCGACGGCGCGGAGGGCGACCGTGCTGCGGGACGCTCCCTCGCCGCCGTCGTGCTTGAAGCTCATCCAGGCCGCGTAGGCGATGGCCAGCGGGAACAGGAACGCGGGCTTGCCGAACAGCATGAACAGCAGGTCTGACGTCCAGGCACCGAGCGGGCCGATCAGGTTCCCGATGCGCCCCGGCTCTCCGGTGTAGCTGAAGCTGCGGTCCGACGGATCGAAGCTCACGAGCGCGAGCAGGAGCACCAGCGCGATCGCGGCCAGGATCCAGAACGCCGCCTCGCGCAGGCCACGGACGATCGCCGGCTCGAGGCTGCTGCCGTGCTCGACGTCATTCGATCGCGTCGTCGCCGCCAAGTTTCTCAACCTGTACCTGAATTTATGAACGTAAGACATTGATTATACGAACCCGCATCGATCCGCCGCAATAGGGATCGCCGGTCGGGAAGGCCGTAGCGCCGGCGTCGCGGCACCGGGCTTTCAACGGTCGCCCTGGGCCCGTAGGATGGCGCGTCTCGCGCGACCGCCGATGAGCGGCTCGCGACCCGTTGGACACGGCGGAGAACTATACATGAGCACCCCTCGCCACAGTCGACTGATCATTCTCGGCTCCGGGCCGGCGGGCTACACGGCGGCCATCTATGCGGCCCGCGCCAACCGCAAGCCGCTGCTCGTGACGGGTCTCGAGCAAGGCGGACAGCTGATGACGACGACCGAGGTCGACAACTGGCCGGGCGACGTCGAGGGCCTGCTGGGCCCCGACCTGATGGATCGCATGCGGCGCCATGCGGAACGCTTCGGGGTCGAGATGGCTCCCGACCACATCGCTTCCGCGGACCTCTCGCGCCGCCCGTTCCTCCTGCGCGGCGAGTCCGGCAAGTACACCTGCGATGCGCTCGTCATCGCGACCGGCGCGTCCGCCCGGTACCTGGGCCTCGAGTCGGAGACGAAGTTCCGGGGCCGCGGCGTGTCCGCCTGCGCCACCTGCGACGGTTTCTTCTACCGCGACCAGCCGGTTGCCGTAGTCGGGGGCGGGAATACCGCCGTCGAGGAGGCGCTCTACCTGGCGAACCTCGCGTCGCACGTCACGCTGATCCACCGTCGCGACAGGCTCAGGGCCGAGAAGATCCTGCAGGACCGGCTGTTCGCGCTCGCCGACCAGGGCAAGGTGACCCTGCTCTGGAACCACGTGGTGCAAGAGGTCCTCGGGGACGACAGCGGCGTCACCGGTGTGCGGGTCCGCAACGTGAAGGACGAGGCGCCGGCCGAGCTCGAAGTCCCGGGCGTGTTCATCGCCGTAGGTCACTCGCCGAATACGCAGCTGTTCGAGGGACAGCTGGAGATGAAAGGCGGCTACATCCAGGTCAGGTCCGGGCTTTCCGGGGACGCGACAGCCACCTCGGTCCCAGGCGTCTTTGCCGCCGGGGACGTGGCCGACCACGTCTACCGCCAGGCGGTGACGTCGGCCGGCACGGGCTGCATGGCCGCGCTCGACGCCGATCGCTACCTCGAGGGTCTCGACGCCGGCGACTGACTGAGCCGCAGCGGGCGACGGTACGAGACCGTGCGTTTCATCTCTCGAGTCGAGCCCCGGTGGATCGCGTGACGCTGGTCACACGGGTCGCCGCCGCGATCGAGGAGGTTTCGCCGGACGGGTGGAACGCCCTGGATCTGCGCGGACGGCCCTTCCTGCGCCACGAGTTCCTCCGGGCCGCCGAGCGCAGCGGGTCGGTAGTGCCGGAGACCGGCTGGACCCCGGCGCACGTGGTGGCCGAACGCGACGGAACGCTGGTCGGCGCCGTGCCGCTCTACGTCAAGAGCCATTCCTGGGGCGAGTTCGTCTTCGATTTCGCTTGGGCCCGCGCGTACGAGCAGCACGGGCTCGCCTACTACCCGAAACTCGTGGCGGCCTGCCCTTTCACGCCGGCCACCGGACCCCGGCTCCTGGTCCGGCCGGGCGAAGACACCGCGGCCGTGCGCGTTGCGCTGCTGGATACCGCCGAGCGCCTGATGCGCGACATGAACGCCAGCTCGCTGCACGCGCTGTTCGTGGAGGACGACGAGCGCGAGTTCCTCTGCGCACGCGGCTTTGCCGCACGCCTCGACTGCCAGTTCCACTGGCAGAATCTGGGGTTTGCCGCCTTCGACGACTTCCTCGGGACGTTCACGGCGGAGAAGCGCAAGAAGGCCCGTCGCGAGCGCCGGCGCGTGGCCGAGTCGGGGATCCGGTTCCGGGAACTGCACGGGGGCGACCTGGATGCCGACCCCGTTTTGCTCGAGACCGTGTACGCGCTGCACGCGCGGACCTTCGCGGAGCGCGGCAACCCGCCCTACTTCACGCTGGAGTTCTTCCGCGACCTCGCCGCGGCGCTGCCCGACGTGCTGATGGTGAAGCTGGCCCTGCTTGGCCAGGAGCCGGTCGCCTGCGCCGTATTCCTCCGTGGCCGGGACACGCTGTACGGTCGCTACTGGGGCGCCGCCGGCGACTTTCACAGCCTGCACTTCGAGACCTGCTACTACCAGGGCATCGACTACTGCATCCGCGAGGGCCTGGCGCGTTTCGAGCCCGGCACTCAGGGCGAACACAAGATTGCCCGGGGCTTCGCCCCGACGGCCGTCTGGTCGATGCACCGGATCGCGCATCCGGCGTTCGCGGCGGCGGTCGGGGACTACCTGGCCCGGGAGCGCACGCACGTTTCCGGATACATCGAAGCAGCAAAGCGCCATGTGCCCTTCCGGCGCGCAGAGCCAGCCGCTACCCTCGACGTCCATGTCGGGAATCATCTGGATCAATGAAGCGGATCCGCCGGCCGCCCTGCCGCCGTCCCGTCTCGCTCTGAGGGAACCCAACGGCCTGCTCGCCGTCGGCGGTTCGCTCACTCCGGAGTGGCTCGTCCACGCATACCGGGCCGGCGTCTTCCCCTGGTATTCGGAAGGACAGCCGATCCTCTGGTGGACACCGGACCCCCGTGCCGTGCTCTTCCCGGACGAGTTCCGTCGTTCGCGCAGCCTGCGCAAGTCGATCCTCAACCGTGGCTTCGAGACGCGCCTCGATACCGCGTTCGAGGACGTCGTGGCGGCCTGCGCTCAGCCGCGGCGCCGGGATTCAGGCACCTGGATCACGCCCGCGATGCACGAGTCGTACCTGGAGCTGCACCGGCAGGGTCTGGCGCACTCCGTCGAGACCTGGCGCGAGGACCAGCTCGTCGGGGGTCTGTACGGCGTGACGCTCGGGCGCGTGTTCTTCGGCGAGTCCATGTTCACGCAAGCGACCGACGCATCCAAGGTCGCCCTCGCCCGGCTGATCGACGAGTGCCGGACGCGGGGCGTCGGCCTGATCGACTGCCAGATGGCCACCGATCACCTCGCCTCCCTCGGCAGCCGGTGCATTCCGCGTGCGCAGTTCGAGTCGCTGCTCGAGGAGCTCTGCGAGGACGGCATCGAGCTGTGGCGTGGATGAGACACCGAATTGCCTTGGACTGCGGCGTACGGCACAATCCGCGCGCCGCTTGCCGCAGCTGCGAGGCTGGATGTCCAAGGAAGACGCGATTCAGATGGAAGGGGAAGTCGTCGAGACGCTCCCCAATACGACCTTTCGGGTCAAGCTCAAGAACGGGCACGTCGTCACGGCCCACATCTCGGGCAAGATGCGCAAGCACTACATCCGCATCCTGACCGGCGACCAGGTCACGGTCGAGATGACCCCGTACGACCTCACCAAGGGCCGGATCGTCTACCGGGCACGCTGAACTACGGCGTTCGAACGCAGAGGACCCCCGCAGGGCGCAGGCCAGGCGGGGGTCTTTTCGTGAGTGGTGAGCCGTGAGGCGTGAGTCGAAAGAGCGCGCTTGTCGTACGACTCACGGCTCACGGCTCACGGCTCACGACTCACGGGATCAACTCCGGCTCCCGCGCGGCGCGGCAAATGAGCTCCAGGCCCTCCGCGCCCTCCGCGTGCGTGACCCGCACGCTGCCGCCGTCGACCAGTCGTCCGAATAGCAGCTCCTCCGCCAGCGGCCGCTTGACGTGCTCCTGGATGACGCGCCCCATGGGACGGGCACCCATCTTCGGGTCGTAGCCCTTCTCGGCGATCCATGCCCGGGCGGCGTCGTCGACGACGAGCGCGACGCCCTTCTGTTCGAGTTGGGCCTCGACCTCGAGCAGCAGCTTGTCCACGACCCGCTCGATGGTCCGCGGATCCAGCGACTTGAACTGGATGACCGCGTCGAGCCGGTTGCGGAATTCCGGCGAGAACATCCGGCGGATCGCTTCCATGCCGTCCGTGGCGTTGTCCTGCGGCGCGAAGCCGATGCCGGGCCGGCTGATCTCGAAGGCACCAGCGTTGGTCGTCATGACGATGATGACGTGCCGGAAGTCCGCCTTCCGGCCGTTGTTGTCCGTCAGCGTACCGTGGTCCATGACCTGCAGCAGCAGGTTGAACACGTCGGGGTGCGCCTTCTCGATCTCGTCGAGCAGCAGCACGCAGTGCGGGTGCTTGGTGATCGCCTCGGTCAGCAGTCCGCCCTGGTCGAACCCGACGTAACCGGGAGGCGCGCCGATCAGGCGCGACACTGTGTGACGTTCCATGTACTCGGACATGTCGAAGCGCACGAACTCCACGCCCAACACGATCGCAAGCTGCCGGGTCACCTCCGTCTTGCCGACGCCGGTGGGGCCGGCGAAGAGAAACGATCCGACCGGGCGCCGCTCCGCGCCGAGGCCCGCACGCGACATCTTGATGGCTGCGCACAGCGACCCGACGGCCTCGTCCTGGCCGAAGATGACGAGCTTGAGGTTCCGGTCAAGGTTCTTGAGCACCTCGCGGTCCGAAACGGAGACGTTGGCGGGCGGGATGCGCGCCATGCGCGCCACGACCGACTCGATCTGCCCGACGTCGACGAGGCCCTCCTGCTCGCCGGTAGGCCGGAGCCGCATGGCCGCGCCGGCCTCGTCCACCACGTCGATCGCCTTGTCCGGCAGGTGTCTGTCGCCGATGTGGCGGGCCGCGAGCTCCGCCGCCGCGCTGAGCGCCTCGTCCGTGTAGCGGACGCCATGGTGCTCCTCGAAGCGGGAACGCAGGCCCTTGAGGATCTCGATCGTCTCGGACACGGTAGGCTCGACGATGTCGATCTTCTGGAAGCGCCGCGCCAGCGCGTGGTCCTTCTCGAAGATGCCGCGGTACTCCTGGTAGGTGGTCGAGCCGATGCAGCGAAGCTCCCCGCTCGCGAGCACGGGCTTTATCAGGTTTGAGGCGTCCATCACGCCGCCCGAGGCCGCGCCCGCCCCGATGACGGTGTGGATCTCGTCGATGAACAGCACCGCGCCGGGCTGCTTGCGAAGTTCCGAGACGACGGCCTTCAGCCGCTTCTCGAAGTCGCCGCGGTACTTGGTCCCGGCGATCAGGGCGCCCATGTCCAGCGCGTAGATGGTGCTGTCCGCGAGCACGTCGGGCACCTTGCCCTCGACGATGAGCCGCGCGAGGCCTTCCGCGATCGCCGTCTTGCCGACGCCAGCTTCGCCGACGTAGAGCGGGTTGTTCTTGCGCCGGCGGCAGAGGATCTCGATGGTGCGCTCGACCTCGAGCTCGCGGCCGATCAGCGGGTCGATCCGGCCGTCGAGTGCGAGCCGGTTGAGGTTGGTGCAGTACTTGTCCAGCGCGCTGCCACCGGCCTCGCCCTCGCGCTCCACCTCCGGGCCTTCCTCCTTGCCCTCCGGCTCGCGGCTCTCCACGCCCCGGCTCAGCCCGTGCGAGATGAAGTTGACGACGTCCAGCCGGGTGATGTCCTGCAGCGACATGAGGTAGGCGGCGTGCGACTGCTTCTCGCTGAAGATGGCAACCAGCACGTTGGCGACGCTGACCTCCTTCTTGCCGCTCGACTGCACGTGAAACACGGCGCGCTGGAGCACCCGCTGGAACCCGAGCGTCGGCTGGACTTCCCGGTCGTCGTCCTCGGGCAGGCGCGGCGTGGTCTCGTCGATGAACTTCTCCAGGTCGCGGCGCAGCGCCGCCAGGTCGGCCCCGCAGGACCTGAGGACCTCGCCGACCTTGGGCGTGTCGAGGATCGCGAGCAGCAGGTGCTCCACGGTCATGTACTCGTGGCGCCGCTCGCGTGCACGCTGAAAGGCCTCGTTCAGGCAGTATTCGAGTTCACTGGATAGCACTCAGGCCTCCTCCATCGTGCACAGCAGCGGGTGCTGGTGCTGCCTCGCGTAGCTGGTGACCTGGGCCACCTTGGTCTCGGCAATCTCGAAGGTGAACACGCCGCACACGCCCTTGCCGCGCGTGTGCACTTCAAGCATGACCCGCGTCGCCTTCGGCCGGTCGAGGCCGAAGATACGCTGGAGGATGTCCACCACGAACTCCATCGGCGTGTAGTCGTCGTTGATCAGGACGACCTTGAACAGCGGCGGCTTCTTCAGCCGAGGCTTGGCCTCCTCGACGACCAGGCTGTGGCCTGAGCCGCCCTGCTCGTTGTCCTGCCCGGCACTCACCGGTGTCCCTGCAGTGCATCCATGGGCCGCGATCCGATCATGGATACTTTATAGGGGTAGCCGGCGCAGTGCACAAGGCGATCCCCCGCACCGGAACCGCCCGCACCGGGACACCACTCCGCGGGCGTCGCGGGCGTGCCCCCCGGGAACTTAACAATCCGCCGCAAGTCCCCGGGCGGCGGGCATTTTCGACGGCTCTTCCGCCTTGTGGCTGACAGGCTGCAGCCCGTATCATCCGGAACCGGTGCGGAGGCTTTCGCGCCGCTCCTGGGCCGTCAACGGACATGCAGGTGCTCAACAGACTGGCTGCGCTGGCCAACGGGTCCGGCGCTGATACCACCGCGAAGCTCGCCGCTGCGGCCCCGACGGCGGTATCGGTGCTGCTCGTCGTCGCGCTGGCGGCCCAGTTCGCGGCCGTGGTCTGGCGAGTCGTCGCGCCGGCGGAGCAGGCCATGTCGGTCGAAGGGCAGGTGGCGCCTGCATCGCGCGGCGCCAACGTCGCGGGGATCGTCAACGCTCACCTGTTCGGGAACGCGGCCCAGGTCGCCGCCGGCGACGCGGCCTCGGCGCCGACCACGAGCCTGAGGCTCGTGCTGGCCGGTACGCTGGCGGGACCCGATCCAGAGCAAGGGTGGGCGATCATCGGCGAGACCGCGCAGAACGCCAGGGTCTATGCGACCGGCACGAACGTACCGGGCGGTGCCCGGCTCAAGGCCGTCTATGCCGATCGCGCGATCCTCGACCGCAACGGCAGGCTCGAGTCGCTGCCCCTGCCCAGGCTGGCGGGTGGAACCGGTCCCGTGCCGGTTTCCTATGCGCCCCGGCCCACCCCGCAGCAGCCGGCATCGCTCGCCGACAGCGTCCGCCAGCTCGTCGAGCAGGACCCGGCCGCCGTGTCCGAGATCATCCGCCCGCAGCCGGTGTTCGCGGGCGGCCAGCAGAAGGGCTATCGTGTCTACCCGGGAAGGAACCGAGCCCAGTTCGCCAGGCTCGGGCTGATGCCGGGGGACCTGGTGACGGCCGTCAACGGCGCACCGCTCGACGACCCCAGCCAGAGCCTGGAGTCGCTTCGAAGCGTCGGCACCGGCTCGCCGGTCATGCTGACCGTCGAGCGCAACGGTCAGGTTCAGCAGATCACGGTCGATCCTACCCAGGTCATGTCCGAGTTGCCGGAAGTCAACGCCGCGGGTGCAGCGCCTGAAGAAGGCGCGGACGAATGACGCCGCGCAGGGGAGCCACGATGAGAGTCCGACGCCTGTCCACGCTCGCGCTAGCCGCGCTGCTCGCCGCCGGCGGCACCGCCCATGCGCAACAAGGCGCGATGATCACGCCCAACTACAAGGATGCGGACCTCGGGCAAGTCATTGAGGCCGTGAGCCAGGTGACGGGCAAGAACTTCATCGTCGACCCGAGGGTCCGGGCCCAGGTGACGATGCTCTCCTCCACGCCGATGAGCGCCGGCGCCTTCTACGAGGCGTTCCTGGCCATCCTGCAGGTGCACGGCTTCGTCGCGGTGCCCTCGGGCAACGTGATCAAGATCCTGCCCGACGCCAACGCCCGCCAGTTGCCGGCCAACGACCTGCCCGATCGCGTCAGCTCCACCTCGGACGAGATCGTGACCCAGGTCATTCAGGTGCGGAACGTCTCCGCCGCCCAGCTGGTGCCCATCCTGCGGCCCTTGATCCCGCAGTACGGCCACCTCGCGGCCTATCCGTCATCGAACATGCTGATCATCTCCGACCGCGCGGCGAACGTGAACCGCATGGTCCGGATCATCCAGCGCATCGACTCGGGCGGCGACTCCGACATCGACATCATCCGGCTCGACCACGCCTCGTCGGCCGAGATCGTGCGCGTCATCAACGCGCTCACCGCAGCGCAGGGTGCCGAGGGCGCGGGCGGCGCCAAGATCGTGGCCGACGAGCGCACCAACAGCGTGCTGCTCTCCGGCGAGGCCTCCCAGCGCCTGCGCCTCCGGGCGCTGATCACCCACCTCGACACGCCGCTCGAGTCCGGCGGCGACACGCAGGTGCGCTACCTGCGCTACGCCGACGCCGAGGCCATTGCCGCCAAGCTGAAGGAGCAGGCGCAGGGCGTGGCCGCCGCGGCGGGCGGCGGCGCGCCGGGCGGTGCCGCAGGCGCGGGCGGCGGCGACCGCTCGATCCTCATCTGGGCCGAGCCGGAAACCAACGCCATCGTGGTCACCGCGCCGCCGAAGGTGATGCGCTCCCTGATGCAGGTCGTCGACAAGCTCGACATCCGCCGCGCGCAGGTCATGATCGAGGCGATGCTGGTCGAAGTCACGGCCGACGCGACGCGCGACCTCGGCGTGAACTGGATCATCGACGGCTCCCAGGACAACTTCCTGGTGGGCCTGTTCCAGAGCCCCATCGCCGGTGCCGGCATCAGCGAGGTCGCGGCGGGCGTCGACGCCATCCTCGGCGGCGGCGACACGACGGACCTGGTCGCACCGAGCGGCTTCACGCTCGCGGCCGGCCGCAACAAGGACTCCGGCACGAACTTCGCGGCGATCCTGCGCGCGATCTCCGGCGACGGCGACACCAACATCGTTTCCATGCCGTCGGTGATCACGCTCGACAACGAGGAAGCGCAGATCAAGGTCGCGCAGGAGGTGCCCTTCATCACGGGCCAGTACACCAACACCGGCAACGCGGCCGGGGCCGTCAACCCGTTCACCACGGTCCAGCGCCAGGAAGTCGGCAACATCCTCAAGATCACCCCGCAGATCACGGACGAGGACACGATCCTGCTCAAGATCGAGCAGGAGGCCTCGGGCGTCGCCCCGACGCAGGTCCAAGGCGCCGTCGACCTCGTGACCAACAAGCGCACCATCACGACACGGGTACTGGTCGACGACGGCGGCATGATCGTCCTCGGCGGCCTGATCGAGGACCGGCTCACGGAGAGCGAGACCCGCGTGCCGCTGCTCGGCAGCATCCCGGTGCTCGGCGAGCTGTTCCGGACACGCAGCACGCAGAAGACCAAGTCGAACCTGATGGTGTTCATCCGTCCGCGCGTGATCCGCAACGCCGAGCAGGCGGCGATCGAGACGAACGCCAAGTACAACTACATGCGTGGACTGCAGC
>Ga0209536_100005851_pt1 | contig 18988 bp, 18 predicted proteins | sample DeeMarSeWOR28_12_FD_187461 | JGI IMG/M metagenome (GOLD analysis project Ga0209536, IMG submission 187461) | Marine sediment microbial communities from White Oak River estuary, North Carolina - WOR-2-8_12 (SPAdes) (version 2) | ecosystem: Environmental > Aquatic > Marine > Intertidal zone >... | reverse complement strand
GGCAGGCGGCTGAGGTGGATCGTGTCAAGCGGTCGGAAAGTGGGATGATCCTGAATCCAATCACACTGGGGCCGGACCGGCCTCTACGCGAAGCCGCAGGATTGATGGAGCGCTTCAAGATTTCGGGCGTCCCGATCGTAGACGGTGGTGGGTACCTCGTCGGGATCATCACCAACCGCGACCTCCAGTTTGAGCGCAATATGGAGCGTCCCGTAAGCGAGGTGATGACCAGAGAGAATCTGGTCACCGCTCCGGTGGGGACGACACTCGAAGACGCGGAAAGGACTCTTGGTAAACATCGGATCGAGAAACTCCCGGTCGTGGACGATAGTGGACTGCTGCAGGGTCTCATAACCGTCAAGGACATCCACAAACGGCGTCTCTTTCCCTCCGCCAACAAGGATCGGCACGGCCGTCTCCGGGTTGCGGCTGCTGTGGGAGTCGGCAACGAGGCTAGTGCGCGAGCCGCGGCGCTGATTGACGCCGGGGCAGATGCAATTGTAGTCGACTCTGCCCATGGCCATTCAGCCAACGTATTGGAGACCGTCACGACGCTCAGAAAGACGTTTCCGGATGCGCAGCTGATTGGAGGCAATGTGGCAACGGCTGCGGGCGCCAAGGCCCTAATCCAATGCGGAGCGGACGGTGTCAAAGTCGGTATTGGCCCTGGATCTATATGCACTACACGTGTCGTAACCGGTGTCGGAGTTCCGCAGATCACTGCCATCGTCGAGGCTGCCGAGGGGGCTGGTGGGGTTCCCATCATTGCAGATGGCGGAGTCAAGTACTCCGGAGACGCGGTCAAGGCAATTGCTGCTGGTGCTTCGAGTGTGATGCTGGGTTCAATGTTGGCGGGTACTGAGGAGAGTCCCGGGGAGAGTTTTCTGCTAGAGGGTCGCAGATTCAAGACGGTGCGTGGGATGGGATCGTTGTCAGCCATGGAGCAAGGGTCCGCCGATCGGTACTTTCAGGATGGCGACACTGGTCTGAGGAAACTAGTGCCGGAAGGGATAGAGGGGCGGGTGCCATACCGAGGGCCCGTTGGTGACGTGATCCACCAGATTGCGGGTGGCATTCGAAGTGGGATGGGGTACTGCGGGGTGGCAACCCTCGAGGAGCTTGCTCGTGACACGGAGTTCATCCAGGTGAGTGCTGCAGGGCTGCGCGAGTCACATCCGCACGATGTGGTAATCACGAGGGAGGCGCCGAACTACAGTATCTAGGTCATCCACCGGGGATAGGTGGGGGCGGCCCAATGATCTCGACGCTTGACACTTCCCGGATAGGCCGTAGTCTTCTCCGCCAGCCGTGCTTCGCTCCACAACTCGGGGGCTAGGCGCCGGGCGGGAGAAGACCCTGTCAATGGGTAGCCCTGCCACTGCGCGAGCCCGCTTCCGGATGGCGTCGGCACGCGTTCCCGTCTGACTACATCCCTTCATGGTAAGGGGAACGGCGGTCCTTTCGGGGGCTATCGTCCAACAGGAGATCTGCATGAATTTCTTCAGCGATTTTCCCGATAAGATCCTTGCTATAAACGACTTCGTTTGGCAGCCGGCGGTCATGCCGGTCGTGCTCATCATCGTCGGTTTCTGGCTGACGGTCCGCAGCGACTTCGTCCAGATTCGGCGGTTCCCGATGGCCGTCCGCAGGGTGCTCGGGGGTGCATTCAAGCACACTGAAGGCGAGGTGGGCACGATCACGCCATTTCAGGCATTGTCGACTGCGCTGGCCGCCACTGTTGGAAATGGGAACATCGGTGGGGTGGCAACGGCAATTCTGGTAGGGGGTCCTGGTGCGATCTTCTGGATGTGGGTGACGGCGACCGTTGGGATGGCGACCAAGTACTCCGAGGCGGTGCTGGGCGTGCATTTTCGTGTGAGAAGAGAGACCGGTGAGCTCGCCAGCGGGCCGATGTACTATATCGCGCGCGGCGTCCCCAACGCTCATTTGGGCCGCATCCTCGCGATCATGTTTGCCTTCTTCGGTGCGGCCACCGCGCTGCTGGGGACCGGCAACATGGCCCAATCGAACACCATCGCTCGGACGTTCGTCGAGGCTTTTCGTGCGAACGCTGGCATCAACATGCCGCTCTGGGTTCCTGGCGCTCTGATCACCGTAGCCGTCGGCCTGGTGCTACTTGGCGGGATCAAGCGTATCGCGGCGACGGCTGAGAGGCTCGTACCGACGATGATCGTGATCTACATCCTGGCGGCCGTTGTCTACATCGTGTTCAACATTGATGGCGTACCTCGCGTGTTGGCCATGATAATCAGCGAGGCGTTCACTCCGTCGGCCGCTGCTGGGGGATTCATCGGAGCCACGGTGGCGCAGGGAATAGCTGCCGGTGTGAGCCGAGGTGTACTGTCCAATGAGGCCGGCCTTGGCTCGGCTCCTATCGCGCATGGCATCGCGAACGTAAAGCACCCTGTCGAACAAGGGACCGTCGGGGTCTTCGAAGTCTTCGTTGATACTATTCTGGTCTGCTCGATGACCGCGTTCGTGATCCTCGATTCAGGCTTGTGGACGGAAGGCGCATTTCAGACTGCCAGTGGTGACCTGACGTCCGCGGCAATGAGCACTACCGTTCCGTTCGCATCGATCATCGTCGCCCTGTCTAGCTTCCTGTTCGGATTCTCGACGCTAATCGCATGGTGCTACTACGGCGAGAAGTGTTTTGAGTTCCTGTTTGGATCCAAGATGATCAAGCCGTATCGGATGATGTTCGTGGCGCTGATCATGGTCGGGTCCGTCGTGTCGGTGCCGCTTGCCTGGGCAATGGGGACTCTGCTGAACGGATTCATGGCATTCCCCAACCTGGTCGGTCTGGCCTTCCTCGGCGGCACAGTTGCGAAGCTAACTAAGGAGTACTTCTCGAGAGAGGCGGCCGCGGGTTAGTCTACTGCGGGTTTCGCAATAGTGGACCGCGCAATTATGTTGCGGTCCATGCCGGCCCAGCGGACTGACGGCTCATCCAGCCGAGGTGTGAGGGTACCGGCCGCACGGCGCCGGGCTGGTGAGGCTATAGCGGCTGTGCTCGAGCCCGGCATGCGGGTCGCACTCACCACGCACGTCAATGCTGACGGGGATGGCGCCGGAGGAGTGGCAGCTCTTTGGCACCTCTTGACGGACAACCGAATCCGGGCGGCAATCACCAACCCAACTCCCTATCCCGACCGGTACCGTTTTCTGCTGGCAGGCTCCGAACTGGCCGACAAGTCAGCAGATGCCGTGAAGCATCTCCAACGGGCCGACCTGGTCATGGTGCTCGACATATCGGACCTTGGCAGGCTCGGGCATTTGGGACCTGTGATCCAGAAGACCGGCGTGCCGGTGGCGTGCATCGACCACCATGCCAGTTCGGGTACATTGCCCGCCGGCCCGCGCTTGGTGGATTCGACGGCATGCGCTACAGGAGAGTTGATCTACGATCTCGCCCAGTCAGTCGGCTGGACGCTGAGCCCCGCAGCGGCACGCGGCCTGTACGTCGCCATTATGACGGACACCGGAGGATTTCGGTTCAGCAATACCACTCCTCGGGCGTTGCAGATCGCTGCCCACCTCTTGGCATGCGGAGTGAATCCAGAGGAGATGTACCGCCACGTCTACGCGAGCGAATCCGAGGGCAGGTTGCGACTTATGGGCGACGTGCTGGATACGCTGGTCGTTGAGCCGGAACACGGTTTGGCGTGGGTGACAGTGCCGGCTGGATCGCTGGAGCGCCACGGGCTCAAACCGGATGATCTCGAAGGTGTCGTCGAGTTTCCACGGTCAATCAAGGGTACGCGTCTCGCTTTGCTGTTTCGGCCGCTCGCAAATGGGCGGGTGAAAGTGTCCTTCCGGTCGACTGGAGATGTTGATGTTGCGCGTATGGCGGAGGGATTTGGAGGGGGAGGTCACCGCAAGGCGGCAGGAGCGTCGCTGGCCGGGCAGATGAGTGAAGTACAGCAAGTTGTGCTCGCTGCGGCCAGGGCAGCGCTAGCTTAGAGTCTGCTTGCCTCACCATCGACGCGCCTCTATCATTCCTGACCATGACAAACCGAATAGATGCTCTGGTAGCAGGTGCGCTCACGAATGTGCGCAATCCGCGCGTTGACCAAGACGTAATCTCCGCTGGGATGATCCGTGACCTCTCCGCTGATGAGGCTGGTCAGGTCTTTCTCACTGTTGTACTTGGGCGCGACGACCCGGCTGGGCTGGTACGAGAAATCCGCCGAGCAGTCAGGGCTGTAGAAGGCGTCTCTGATGTTGCGATAGAGGTGGTGGAACCTGATGGCGAAGGGGCTACGGCGGCACGCGCTCAAGCGCCTGCAGCGGCTTCCAAGGCGACGCATACAGCGCCGCCGGAAGAGCTTGCCAGCCTCGGGACCATACTGGCCGTGTCGAGCGGTAAAGGTGGAGTGGGAAAGTCCACTGTCGCCGCTAACCTTGCAGCCGAACTAGCTCGCAAGGGCAAACGAGTGGGCGTGATGGACGCTGATATATACGGACCCAACATTCCACGCATCTTCGGAGTCCAGGAGAAGCCTCCGGTGATCGGAGGGAAAGTAGTGCCCTTGGAGCGGTACGGTGTCAAGCTGATCTCGCTGGGGTTCCTGGTAGAGCGAGATGCACCGGCGATCTGGCGCGGTCCCATAGTCGTGAAGATCATAGGCCAGTTCCTGCACGACGTCGAGTGGGGTGTTCTAGACTACTTCATCGTCGATCTGCCACCGGGTACAGGTGATGCGCAGCTGTCTCTGTCGCAGACCGTCCACATGCGAGGTGCGATCATCGTCACTACCCCGCAGGAGATGGCCGTTGGCGATGCGCTGCGGGGAGCTAAAATGTTCAAGCAGGTGGGCGTTCCGGTTCTGGGGATCGTCGAGAACATGAGTTTCTTCGCCTGCCCGCATTGTGGCGAACGCAGCGACATCTTCCAGGAGGGTGGTGGCCAAAGGCTGGCGGACGAACTTGAGGTTCCCCTCCTGGGCCGCATTCCACTGCAGGCCCAGATGGCAAATCTGGCAGATGAGGGCAAACCGGTCGTGATCGCTCAGCCGGAGTCGCCCGCCGGCAAGGCCCTCTCTAGCATGACTGAGCAGATTGTCGAGCGGGCGGGTGGACGAACAGTGCCCCTACCGATCATCACGGGCTGAGCCACCGCCTGCTGGATCCACGGCCGTGCGGCAAATGGGAGGCGGGCGCAGGCCTGCTGCCGTTGTCTCTGACGTGTGACTCACTGGTGTCGGGAAGCTGCGCAGAACCCGATCAGGGCTCGATCCACACGATGTCGATGTCTCCTAGGACGGCCTTGAGCTTGATGTCGAGCTTGGATGTGGCGGAGCGGTAGCCAGGGGAGACGTACCTCGCCCCGCTCTTGGTGAAGCCAACGTCGTCGAAACTCACTAGAAACCGATCTACGTCTATCGCAACACCCAGAGTCTCAGGGAGCCGCAGGGTGAGTTGACCGAGGCCTAAGCTGATTTCGGCGCTGTGTACCATGGCGCCGGTCCACCGGCTTGTGAAATCCAACGTCACGTCACCGACGCCACCGGCAAACACAATGTGATGGCAGCGTGCGTTTGCCAGCCCATCAGCTCGGAACTCGGCCGCCCCGGCTCTTAGGGTCAAACGGTTACATGTCGTCCGGTTCGGTTCGCCGAAAGACAGGTGTGCTGTGGCTGCACCAGCGACGATGTCCGCGCCAACCAGAGATATCCCTCCAAGCTCCAACTCGGCTTCAGCCGCCCCCAACTCCAAGGACAACCGCAATGGCACCAGTGGCGTTACTGAGAGATCGAGCCGCTGCGCTGTCTTGATTCGCCCTAGGCGGGACACAAGGTCCTCCTTGGGTCGGAGTCCGATCTCTAGTCTGTTCTTGTCTGGGTAGTAGTCAGTGAAAGCAAGGAAATCGCCTTCGTTGTAGTTGATCGTAGCCCGGTACAGAGACGTCCCGTCGCCAGGCGCCAACTGTAGCGTTCCAGCCATGAACTTTACGTCGACGAACAGCGAATCTTCAGCGCGGGCCGTGCGAGCCTCAGTAATTGTCCTATATGATTGTCCTGCGAGTGCGACGGTAGCGAGTGTTGTGGTTGCAGCAGTCAGAATCGCTGCGCGCCGCATCGGGATGTACTCCATGCTCACTGTCGGGGCCGCTCAATCCCGTCCCGCGATTCGGTGACGGGTGTCGCTGCGGGGGTCTGATACAGGTATTCGTCTGATAAAGCTCGATCAAGTTGCCTGGTGAAGGTGCCTCGTATGCCAGCCCGTGAGAGGACCGCTGCACCGAGTCCTGCAGTGGCCAACATCCACGTGACTAGGACGGCGCTCGTCATGGCAACCTTGCCTGCAAGCGGTACCCAACTGAACAGAACTGCGGGTAGCCAAATCGCCAGTAGTGCCGCGAGCCCATACACGATGTATCGGTACGCTAGCCAACCACCTACGACGTTTCCTCGAGCCATCTTGTGCCGCAGATATGTCTCGCCAACCGAGTGCGCAACTGCCAGGTAGCCACCCAGCACACCCAACGCCGTTGCCACGACAAAAGCTGCAATGGCGAACGGGATCACTAATATGCCCACAACTGTGAGCGCGAGTCCCAGCACGAGCATGCCGAGTAGTGGGATGATCAAAGGCTGCGCAAACAAACCGGCCAGGAAGGAGCGCCAGAAGGATTGCCGCACCGTATCTGCCACGACCTCAAGCTGTCGGGGTGCGAAGAACACCAAGCCGAAGCCTAGGGCGCAGAGGGAGGCGAAGCTAGCCAGGAGACCGATAACGTCCTCGCCCACCTGGCTAGCTGCGGCACTCAATCCGGATCTGTCCCGGCGCACAACCGGGGAGTACTGGGCATCAGTCGACTCCCGAACCACCGCACTACTCGACGCGGAGGACTGCGTGTCAGGTCGGGGTCCCGAACCATTTGCCGGGCGCTCTGCGACAGGGACCGCTTCCAGTACCAGGAATGGAGCCACGATGTTCGCCACTGCTTCTGCGTCGGAGCTTGCAGTGCCAGCAGCGGCCCAACGTCGGATCGTCTCGAGCATTTCCGTCGGGTCGAGTCTGCCACTCTGATCCAGGAGACTCCACCACGCCGTAGCTAGGTCGCCGTCTGGGTCATAGCGTGCGAGGACTTTGCTCGTGGTGGTACCGCCTACGGTTCTCTCACCTCGCACTTCGCCGCGGGTGAACGAGACTGTGACGATATCACCGTTGGACAGTTCGAATTCGAGAGATGCCACTGCAGATGAAATTGTGGCCGAATGGGCAGCTATATGCGGAGAAGCTTGCTTGGCTAGAGGCGTGGTCTGACTGTATGCCCCTCCGGGCTGGCCAGCCCAGCTGAGCACTGTTAGCGCCAGGAGTCTGCTAGCGTTGCGCATCTACTTCGGCTCTGGTGACCCGCACGGGCTGCATCATCCGATGCAATGCCCACGTGCTCAGCATCGTCGCAACCACCGTTACAGCCGCCACGGTAACCAACGTGTGCCGGGGCACAGCCAGCACTTCGAATAGCGAATAAGTGCTGCGTGCGATGTCAGCCACCGTTCCCAAAAACGCTCGCCAGGAGGGCAACAGCACACGCGTCACTGCTTCGCCCCAGGCTGTGTGGACCTCTGTTGTGTTTGTCGCTATCAACGCCACCACCGCGGTGAGCGAAGCAAAGGACATGGTTGCCATTCCGCCCACCAACCACCACACTCGTCCAGTGTCGGCAAGTGAGCGCAGATACGCCTGTAGCTGACGGATCCAACGTGGTGTGGGTACCCGCACCTGTGCTATGACACGGTCTTCAAACCCAGGGCGAGGGGAGAACTGCTCTAGCTTTGACAGACGGCTATCTAGGAATGGATCGTCGTCGGCAGGCAACTGCGGGTTCATGTCAAGATTCTCCATCTGTGTGACCATACGTCCGGTCAGACCCGGAGTTTCATGTAGTCGACTCGCTCAACGGGTCCAACATTTCTCTGAGTTCTGAACGCGCGCGATGGATGTAGGTCTTCACAGTCCCCAAAGGGAGTTCGAGCATACCCGCTATCTCTTCATATGGCCGTCCTTCCACGTGTCGCATTATGATACACGCTCTGTATTCGGGACGCAGCTTGCCAATCGCCTGCTCGATAGTGGATCCGAGTTCGCGCGCTACCAATTCCTCGAGCGGCGATTCTGAGACATCACCGACTTGAAGGGCCGTTGCCTCCAGCCGATCCGCTGTTGTCGCGTCAGGACCGCCCTCCAGTGAGAGAGTGTCTAGCTCTCGCTTGCGGAGATGATCAATTGCTGCATTGTTGGCGATCTTGAAGACCCAAGATGAGAACTTGAATTCCGGCCTGTAGCGATCTAGTGCGTTCAGGACTTTGACAAAGGTCTCCTGGGCCAGGTCTTCCGCTAGCTCTCGGTCACGTACCATCCGGTAGATGAGGGAAAAAACAGGCCTTTGATAGCGGCGGATGAGCTCCCGGAAAGCAGTTTCAGCTCCTTCGCACGCGCGCTCCACGACCTCCTGGTCAGTGGCGGTCGTCAGGTCTACAGGACCAGCCATTGTGCCAGAATAGTGCTAGACGAAGGTGAAGTTGGGGGGCTCAAGCTGCACCGTTCTTGCGGCACGATCAAAGGCGCCGCTGAGTTTCGCGCCTATGTGTGGTGCAGCTGCGAAACTCGACACCCCTGTGGGCCGCGAGAAGCGGGCGAACGTAGGTGAGATGTTCACGGCAATTGCACCACTCTACGACCTCCTCAATCATCTCCTGAGCCTAGACTTGGACAAACGCTGGTGCGGGCTCGCCATTGACTGAGTGGGTTGGGAGGAAGTCCGCACGGTTGGTACCGCGACCTGTGTGCGGGTACCTGCGACCTCGGTGGGGAACTCGCAAGGCGTAGCGGCTTCAGAGGGCACGCTGTTGCCGCCGGTTTCGCATTCACGATGCTCGCGCAGGGCGGGCGGAAGTATCCAGCTATGCGCCCGGTCGCAACAGACGCTCTGCAACTGCCTTTTCCCAATGCGCACTTCGATGGCTGCGTCGCTGGCTTCGAGGTCAACAACCTCGCTGACCTCGCCGCTCGGCTGGCCGAGATCGCGCGGGTGCTCAAACGCGGCAAGCGCGTGGTCGTGCCCGAGTTGTCGACACCCTCGGCCTGGGTGCCAAGGCAGCTGAATGCGTTCTATCTTCAGCACGTGCTTCCCTTGGTCGGTTACGTAGTGTCGAAACATATGACTGCCTACAGGTACCTGCCAGATTCGGTGCGCCAATTCCCGCAGGAGCGAGTTCTGGTGGATTCAGTCGAGCCAAATGGTCACAGCGGGGCACGTCAGCAGCGAGCGACATCAGGAGTTGCATCGCTCTACTGGGGCTTGCCACCTGAGACTGGTTGCGTTGCGGAGTCACCACGTGATCGGAGCACTGCTGATGACCGCCGTGATTCACCAGTGCTCCAAGCTGCGCAGGTGCTGCTGGATGTGAGCCCAGCTGGCTGGTTTGGCGCCGGGCCGACGCTGTCATGGGTGTGGTGTCTGTGATCCCGTGCTCCCACTGCCTTGAGCCCAGCATGCTGCAGGTTAATTCGTTGTATGCCTTAATGTTAACGTCCAGGTGCGACGCAGTTGCCCGGGGCACATGTCCCCCATCTGCCACCGGAATACGGATATTGAATGTGAACGGGAGCATTGGATCGTGCAGTTCCAGTGGATGTCGTTGGGACCGACGCGACCGGACTGGACCAGGGACTGCGAGTAGAGCTGCTTCGTTCGAGCGGAGCACCTAAGTGAGCGGTGGAGCAGGAGGGAGGCTCCCGGGGTGCGGGCCCAGGCGGGAAGGCCGCAAACGCACCAAGCGGAGGCAGGGCAAGGTGAAACCGGCATCCGCTCCGCGGGAGCGGCCATTTCCACCCGCGCCACAGCGCCATCCGGTCAAATCGCCGACTCCGAACCGGCGGGGCCAGTGACTCCGCCGCAGACCGATCCACTGGTGGGGAGATCGGACACACCGAGTGGGGGTGGTGGATGCGGCTCGGACTGATCTCCGATACCCACGGCAGGCTGCGACCCGAGGTGTTCGCCGTGTTCGCTGGGGTCGACCGCATTCTCCACTGCGGAGATATCGGGTCCATCGGTCTTCTCCATGAGTTGGAGACACTGGCTCCCGTCACAGCTGTCTACGGCAATACCGACGGCTTGGAGCTGCGGGCCAGCCTTCCCCAGGTGGTCGAGCTCGATCTCGACGGGCTGATGGCGGTGGTCACACATGGGGATCAGTTTGGGTCGCCAACGCCGCTCCGCCTCAGAGAGGCCTTCCCGCACGCCGAGATCATCGGATTTGGACATACCCACAAACCCGTGCTCGAACTGGTGGACCAGACAGTCACAATCGTCAATCCTGGATCGGCTGGAGCTGCTCGTTTTGGAGTGGGACCTTCAGTCGCGGTAATGGAACTCGAGGCTGGGCTCCCGCCGAGAGTGCGATTGGTTCAGCTACGCGCCCAGCGTTAGCATTAGGTATGTGACATAGGCGGCGAAGCCAACCAGCAGGATCAGCCCATCCCATCGTCCCACTCGGCGACCCAGCCACATCAAGGGGAACATCGCCGCGCAGAACGCCACCATTACCCAATTGTCCACCGTGGCTGCCTGAGCGAGAATCGGTACGGGGTACACCAGCGCCGTCGCCCCAAGAACACCCAGCAAATTGAACAGGTTGGAGCCGATGACGTTTGCGAGAGCGATCTCCGGCTCTCTTCGCCTAGCGGCTACGACGCTGGTCGCCAGTTCTGGTAGGCTGGTGCCCATGGCCACTACGGTGAGGCCGACTATGCGTTCGTCTACTCTCCAGATCTCGGCTAGACTGACTGCACCCCGCACGACTTGGTCGGCGCCCAATACGAGGCCAGCCATACCTATGGCGACGAGCAGAGCATTGCGGCTCCACGCCCGTCCGGCACCTGCCTTCAGGTGAGCCGCGCGCTGCACGTCGCGTTCTATGGCGCTGGCATCGTCTTGGACCACTTCTCTCCGTGCCAGCCAGACTATGTACGTGGTGAACAGCAAGAGCACAGCGATCAAGAAGACTCCCTCCAACCGGTCAATCCATCTGTCGCGACACAGCAGCAACACCAAGCAGGCGACCGTGAGCATGAACGGGTACTCGATTCGAATGGTCTGGCGCCTGACGGCGATCGGAGCCACAAGTGCCGCTACGCCCAGAATCATACCGACATTGAAGATGGTTGAGCCGACAATGTTGCCGTACGCAAGCCCTGTGGCACCCCTTGCTGCGGCACCCACGCTGACCGCCAACTCAGGCAGGCTGGTACCCATGGCCACTACGGTCAGGCCCACGACCGTAGTAGACACGCGTGCCAGCAGTGCGATTCGAGTCGCACCACGAACCAGGTAGTCTCCACCGAGGAAAAGGGCTACCAGGCCCACGATCAGTTGGCCGAAGCCAATCAACATGAGGCTCGCCTCATGGCCTCTCATCGTCTATCGTGGCGGGAGTCTCCTCACGCAGCCATTCGTCGAACGACACCGTGCGGCTCAACGCTCCGGGCCGCCGGCGAAACCATTGCAGCAACAGCAGCATTTCATCAATTGCACCCTGGGGCAAGGATCCCGACGCTGGCTTCCACTCGGCATGTTCCGTAACCAGAGCGCGGAACGCCTCTCGCTCGATGGGCGTTCGCGGAACCGGTGCAGCTGCGCGCACCGCCGCGTGGTTGATGACATACGCGCGATCGTCACCGTAGATGCCCGGGTCGAGGTACACGAAACTCAACGACGCAACCGCTGCGCGTGATCTTGCAGAGGCGCCGAGCAGCCATTCGAGGTGATCGAATTTGTTGCGCCACCACGCCGCCAACTCGAAGTCACTCCTGTCGCTGGCGGCAGTCATCTCGGTGACCACGCGGTCCAGGGGTGCAATGGCGCTGGCCTCGAGAAAGCGGATCGCGGTCTGGAGCCGCTCCTGGTACTCGGACTCGCTCACCAGAGCGGCACAGGGTCCGGTGCACTGTGCCAGGTCGTGCCTGAGGCAACCTGCCCTTTGCGTCGGTCCGAACAAGTCTCCTTGCTCGGGAAAACTGATCGGCATTCTCAAGGAGCAGTCACGCAGACCCATCAGGTCGTTCAGCACGCGGATAGCTTCCCGCAGACGCGTCAGTCCAGCATAGGGGCCGTAGTGGGTGGTGGCATCAGATCCCGGCGAGGTCCCAACGTATATCTTGGGAGCTGGTCCCTGCGAGATCTTGATGAAGCCGGCACGCCGATTGCGATTCATTCGGACGTTGAACACGGGCCTGTAGCGCAAGATTTGCCGTAATTCCCCCAGTAATGCGGCAAACTCCGAAGGCATATCGTCCCACTCGATATCGGTGGTCGAGTTGAGGATGCGAGCACCCTTGTCGTCGGGGTAGCGGGCGCGAAAATAGGAAAGCAGCCGATTCCGCAGGCGCTTTGCCTTGCCCACGTACACTACTCTGCCGGTAGCATCGAGCATGCGGTATACGGCAGGCCGGTTCTCGGCTAGCGCCAGGACACGGCGTCGCAGCCGAGCTTGGTCGGTCAACTGCAGTGCCAAGGTCGCCGTCATCGATATTTCTCGAGCGAGTGTGATCTCATCTCAAGACGGCGTACCCTGGCACCTCCAGCAGAAGTAGGTCGCCCGGCCGTCGATGGCGTGTGTCGTTGCCAGGTGCGTCCCACATTGCGTACAGGGTTGACCCGCGCGGCCGTAGACCAGCAGAGAATCCTGAAAAGATCCGCGCTGCCCGGTGCCGGTTCTGTAGTCTCGAAAAGTCGTTCCTTGAGCCGCAATGGCCTCCCCCAAGACTGCGCGCAGTTCGCGATAGAGGCGCTCGAGACTATGACGGTCGATCCTGTCGGTCCTGCGTGACGGATCAAGAGCGGCCCTGAACAGTGCCTCGTTGGCGTATATGTTGCCAATCCCCGCGATACGGGCCTGGTCCATCAGGGTCTTCTTGATTGCCTGACGAGTGCCATGCAGCCGTGCCACGAAGTTGGCAAAGTCGAACGTGTCGTCCAAGGGTTCAGGACCGATGCGAGCAGTATAGGATAGCCACGCCTTCTCCTGCAACAAGTGGATGGTTCCCAGCCGGCGCACGTCCCGATACACAAACGTCTCCCGCCGGCCGACCTTCATTTCCAGTACGGCGTAGCGCTGCTCTGCTGCCCGGAGGGTCCGATCATAGACTATCAGGGTGCCCGTCATCCGGGGTTGGATGATCAGTCGCAGCCCGTTGCGGAGCAGAAGCACCGCGTGCTTGGCGCGGCGGGACACGTGTTCCACCCGCTGGCCGTCGAGGGAGCTGATGAGGCGTCGTCGGCTGATCCCTCGGAGCACGTCCGTCTTGTGCAGTTGTGGGTTCCTTAGGGTTCTTCCTGTCAGGTATGGGCCGATATCGCGGACAATCGTCTCGACTTCAGGCAGCTCCGGCACGAGCAACCTCACGCCAGGCAATGTCTCGCCGGTACACCTTGCCTTCGAAGTCGACGGCCTGGGCCAGTTCCCGACTGCGCTCAGCGGCCTCTGGCACGTCTGCTCCAAGACCGGTGGCACACAATACTCGGCCTCCGGCTGATAGCAGATTCCCGGACCGGTCGAGGCGCGTGCCGGCGTGGAACAGGAGAGTCTCTTCGGGTAGCTCGACAGGAATCGATATGACCTTGCCGGTGGCCGGAGCGTCGGGGTAGCCCGGCGAGGCCAAAACAGTCGTCACGGCTGCCCTGGTGGGTGCGTCGCTGTCCCGCGTCGGGTGCCACGGGTCCCCTGACGCGATTTGCCACATGTGCTCCAGAAGGCTGCCGTCGGCAGTCGGGAGCACCGCCTGGGCTTCAGGATCACCGAATCGGCAGTTGAACTCCAGGACCTTCGGGTCTCCGGCGGCGGTTATCATGATACCGGCATAGAGTACACCACGGTACGGTGCTCCCAGGTTCGCCAAGTGCCGCAGTACGGGTCTGATGACCTCCCCAGACACCCGCGCAAGCATCTCAGGAGTCGCCGGCGAGACCGGAGTGTATGCTCCCATCCCGCCGGTGTTGGGGCCGGTGTCTCCTTCACCGAGACGCTTGTGGTCCTGGGATGACGGCAGGAGCATGATTTGCTCTCCATCAGTGAGTGCCAGCACCGAGAGTTCTTCACCCTCGAGACATTCCTCAACCAGGACGCGTTCGCCGGCACTGCCGAATTTGCCCGCGAACATCTGGCGGGCTGCTGTCTCGGCCGCTGAGCGAGATTGGCACACTATAGCGCCCTTGCCGGCCGCCAGGCCGGACGCTTTGACCACCAGTGGCTCGGGGTGAGTCTCGATGAAGCTGAGTGCTTGCTGCTCGTCCGTGAAGATCGCGGCTTGAGCTGTGGGTACACCGGCCTGCAGCATGATCTCTTTGGCGAAAGCCTTGGAGCCTTCGATCTTGGCTGCGCTCGCTTTGGGGCCGAACGCTGCGCAGCCGGCCTCGTCCAAGCTGTCAACCAGTCCTGCAGCGAGCGGAGCTTCGGGCCCGATGACGGTGAGATCGATCTTGTGTTCAGCCACTGCCGACACGATGGATGCGTGGTCGGCAGGGTCGAGTGGCAGATTGGTGCCGAGTTGGGCAGTACCCGGATTCCCCGGTGCGCAGAAGATCCGAGCCGATCGAGAGAGGGTCCAGCACAGGGCGTGCTCGCGACCCCCGCTCCCGATCACCAGTACATTCACTTGTCCTTACCTTCCTTGAACGCTTCGGTAAACGCCTGCGCTGCCCGCTTAACGGCATCGGTCACGTCACCCACCGTCTCTCTCGCGCTCTTTGCATAGTGCGCTGCCGCCTCACCTATGTCCTCCGTGACAGATCGCTTCTCCTCCTCTTCGCCCCGGTGAGTGTACTGGCCCTGCACGATCGTATCATAGGCGCCGTCGGTGATCCAGCGCTGTAGCTCCGCAGCGCGTAGCGTGTGAAACGGGTGGGTCAGGCTCAGCGTGTTGAGTACCTTATACACTCGGTCCATCGGCCCACCCATGGTCTCGTACTCCCGGGCCTGCTCCATGAAGGCATCGAGATCGGTTTCCTCGGCCCTGCCTCCACCAGCAAGTTTGAGAAACACGCGCATGGAAGCGACTGGATCCTGCGTAGCTAGCAAACCCGCCCGATCTGACGAAAGCTCCGCCTTGCGTGACCACTCGAGCAAAGCCAACTGAATTGGCAGCAGAGCCAGGCCGGCCAAGAACGGGAGATTGTTGAACCCAAACATCAACAGGATTAGCAGAACGGTACGGTAGAGCGAATGCCCGCTCATCACGTGTCCCAGCTCGTGCCCCAGGATTACGCGCAACTCGTCTTCATTCAACAACTGCAATGCCCCAGAGTTGAGTGTGATGAACGGATGGTCCATGCCCACTGCACCCGCGTTGACGAGCGGCGTTTGGGTTACGTATAGCTCGGGTTGTTCGGGCCAATCCATGGTGACTGTCACCTCGGTCAAGAGGCCGTGCAACTCGGGGAACTGTCTGGGTCCGACCCGAACTGCGTTGGCCTGGAACAGCAACCGGATGCCACGCTCTCCAAAGAAACCGAAGATCCGTTTCACGACTTCGTCAAACCCGGGTATGGCTCTGAGAGTCTGAAGGGCGGCCCTGTCGGCTGGATGCTCCCATGCGGTCGCTGAGATGTCCTTCAGAATCACCCGTGACCGCTCCGATGGAAGATCTCTTTCCTCGCTCATACCTGCCTCCACGTTGTCTTCGAATTGAGCCTGCTCTAGTTCCGTACGCCCTTGATCCCTGCGGGTTTCAGGCCCCTGAGGAGATCGCTCTCAGGGCGCGGTCGAGGTCTTCCATTAGATCCGCGGTGTCCTCAATACCGACTGACAGCCTGATCAGTCCGTCGCTCAGCCCCATCTCCTCGCGCATCGTCTGGGGCACCGATGCGTGGGTCATCGATGCCGGATGACCAATCAGACTTTCCACACCACCCAATGACTCAGCGAGGGCGAAGATCTCCGTGTTCTCGACTACCGTCATAGCCCGTTCCAAGGATCCGAGCTCGAAAGAGATCATCCCACCGAAACCGGTCATCTGTCGGCATGCCAGCTCATATTGGGGGTGGCTGGGTAGGCCCGGGTAGTACACCCGCTGAACCGCCGCGTGTTCCTCTAGCCAGTTGGCGATGGCCCGTCCCGACCTGTCGTGTTGCTGCATGCGGAGGGGAAGTGTCTTCACACCTCGGAGCACCAACCAGCAATCCAAAGGGCCGGGCACCGCTCCAGACGCGTTCTGGATGAATTCGAGACGTTGCGACAAGTCTTCCCGCGTAGTGAGCACTGCACCTCCCACCATGTCACTGTGACCGTTCAGATACTTGGTGGTCGAGTGAATCACGACTTCCGCACCCAGCTCGAGCGGCCGTTGGAAGTATGGTGTGGCAAATGTGTTGTCCACCGCAACCACCAAGCCCCGGTCGCGTGCCAAGTCAGCGACGGCGGTCAAGTCCGTGATGTGCATCATCGGGTTGGTGGGAGTCTCGACGTAGATCATCCTAGTGCTGTGAGTAATGGCAGCCTCTATCTGGGATATGTGGCGCGTATCAACAAACGTGAACTGCACCCCCAGTCCTTGGAACACCTGTGTCATGATTCGGTGGGTACCGCCGTACACGTTGGCGCCACAAATGACGTGTTCTCCAGCCTGCAACAGCTTCAACACGGCGTCGGTCGCGGCCATTCCAGATGCGAATGCGTGTCCGAAGGTAGCGCCTTCGAGTGCGGCGAGATTACGCTCAAGGGCATCACGCGTCGGGTTGCGAGTGCGGGCATACTCAAAGCCCCTATGCTTCCCCAAGCCATCTTGCACGTAGGTCGATGTCTGATATACCGGCGTCATGATCGCACCGGTCGATTCATCCGGTCGCTGGCCTGCATGGATTGCGCGGGTGGCGAACCCGGCATCAAGATGTTCGTCAAAGACGCGTGTCATGGCGCTCCGGAAGGCCGTGTTTCGTGCGGGAACCTAACGCACTCATCAGCTCTACGGCAAGCGATTGTCTTGCAGTCCTGTTACTGGCCGAATAGGTTGGTCGCCATGACCGCTGTGTCAACCAAATGCCTCATTGTCGACGATGAGCCGGAGCTCAGGGATGTCGTGCGTAGGACCCTGGTGGCAGCTGGCTATGATTGCTGCGTCGCTGGCTCCGGAGCTGAGGCCATAGACGCCTTGGAGTCCAACCACGGTGTCACATTGGTCTTCTCTGATATCCGCATGCCGGGAATAGACGGCTTCACTCTGCTGCGCACGATCCGTGAGCGCTGGCCTGAGATCGCCGTCGTGATGGCTACTGGTGTGTCGGAAGTCGAGGTCGCGGTTGCGTGCCTACAGTTGGGTGCGTTGGACTACATAGTGAAGCCGTTTCAGATCGAGGAAATCACCGCACGAGCGGAACAGGCTCTCGACAAGCGGCGCCTCATCCTGGAGAACCGCAGGTACCAGAGTGGGCTGGCCGAGATGGTACAACAGCAGGCGCAGCGAATCGAAGAGCTATTCCTGGAGGGAGTCCAGACGCTGGTTGAGGCACTCGAGGCCAAGGATGCGTATACGCGCGGTCACTCGAGCCGTGTACGCGCCTACGCCGGGAGCGTTGCCAGGATCATGAACTTGAGCGAGAAGGATGTGAGGCTGGTAGAATTGGGAGCAGAACTTCACGACGTAGGAAAGATAGGTGTACGCGAAGCAGTGTTGCTCAAGCCTGAAGCGCTCGAACCGCACGAGTATGCTCATTTGATGGAACACACTGTAATTGGCGCGAACATCCTCGAGCCGCTGTCGAAGCACGCTCCTGAAATACTCGAGGTAGTGCGTTGGCATCACGAACGCCTCGATGGTGGCGGCCAACCCGACGGATTGGTGGGTGATGAGATCCCCGTCCATACGCGGATTGTCACGGTCGCAGATTCCTTTGATGCGATGACATCCGCACGGCCGTACCGACCTGCCCTCGCTGCCGTCGACGCTCTCGAAGAACTCCGCCTGTGCCAAGGAAAGCAGTTTGATGCGGATGTGGTCGGGTCATTCTTGCGAGCCTATCCTGATCCAGAGATGCTTCCCATAAGCACTCCGCACAAGACCCGTCGCACACTGCCAGCAGGCTTAGCAGCCGGTGAAGTCAGAGTATCTTCTTTCTGAGTGTCTTCGACATCTCGAGCTGGTGCACCAACAAACAGCGTATAGCAATCCATGAGCGAAACCCTAATCGTCAGTGTGTCAGGTGTGCGTGGTCTGGTCGGGAAGGACCTCACTCCCGAATTGGTCGCACGCTACGCTGCGGCGTTGGGATTCTTGCTGCGAGGATCCGGGGATGAAATCGTGCTGGCTCGTGATGCTCGTACATCCGGTCCGATGTTCGCGCTGGCCGCCACAGCAGGTCTGCAGTCGGTTGGGATGAATGTCGTTGATTGTGGTTTGATCCCAACTCCAACGGCCCAGCTCGCGGTGGAGCATCACCGCGCTGCCGGTGCCATCGTGATCACCGCGAGTCACAACCCGGTCGAGTGGAACGCGTTGAAGTTCGTTGGACCGGATGGGATGTTCCTGCCGCTGGACATGGCCGGACAGCTGTTCGATCTGGCGCAGTCCGGCGACTTTGCCCGTGCAGGGTGGGACACAGTGGGTGGGATGACCACTGATGGTGATGCGGTGCGGCGGCACATTGAGGGTGTGCTGGGACTTAGCGTGTTGGATGTTGCGAAGATCCGACAACGCGACTTTGTCGTGGCCTTGGACTGCGTGAGGGGGGCCGGCGGGACCATCATGCCGGAGCTCCTGGAACGACTTGGTTGCCGGGTAGTCACCATGGACGTGGAGCCGGACGGCCGCTTCCCTCGCTCTCCCGAACCCATCCCGGCGCACTTAGCGAAGCTCGGCGAACTCGTACACAGCAGCCGCGCCGTGATCGGGATGGCGGTGGATCCGGATGTTGATCGGCTCGCTTTGGTTGCCGAGTCAGGTGCACCGATTGGTGAGGACT
>Ga0209536_100005850_pt1 | contig 18993 bp, 15 predicted proteins | sample DeeMarSeWOR28_12_FD_187461 | JGI IMG/M metagenome (GOLD analysis project Ga0209536, IMG submission 187461) | Marine sediment microbial communities from White Oak River estuary, North Carolina - WOR-2-8_12 (SPAdes) (version 2) | ecosystem: Environmental > Aquatic > Marine > Intertidal zone >... | reverse complement strand
TGGGAGTATCTTCTTTTTTGCCGGGGCTGCCGGGGGAACTCAAGGATGTGTTGAGCTGTTGTACTTTCTCTTTGTCTTTCCTGCCCTATGCAATTGGGAGCGGTTTTTGCCTGGGGATGGCCTGGATATACCTGTACCGGACGCTGGACGTTGCAACCGCATCTTATATGACGCTGATGTCGATGGCTACGCCAGTCATCGTCAGCGTGCTTGCAATCGCATTCTTGGGTGAAAAGCTGGTTGTGGTTCAGGCCGTTGGAGGGGGATTGATCATCCTGTCTGCCGTGGCGATATACTTTAGCGATATTGCCTATTCCTGAAAAATTCTGTAGAAACTATTTCTGATACAACCAGCAGCGCACCTCGTGCCCGGGTTTCTCCATCAGCAAGTCGGGCATTTCTTGTTCGCATATATCGAGCTTGTGGCTGCAACGCGAAGCGAAGGTACATCCCGCAGGTAGGTTGACCAGGTTGGGCACAACGCCGGGGATGACATCCAGCCGCTTCTTTTTGTGACCCAGGATTGGGATCGAACCGATCAAGCCTTGTGTGTACGGATGCAGTGGTTCGGCGAATAACGCTTCAACCGACGTGTGCTCGACGATTCTCCCGGCATACATCACGGCTACCCTGCTGACCATGTCTGCGATCACGCCCAGGTCATGGGTAATGATAATGATTGCGGTGTTCATTTGCTCGTTCATGTTGCGCATCAGGTCCAGGATTTGCGCCTGGATGGTTACATCCAATGCGGTGGTAGGCTCGTCAGCAATTAAAAGTTCTGGCAGGCAGGCTAAAGCCATGGCGATCATCACCCGCTGCGCCATCCCGCCGGAAAGCTCGTGCGGATAGGCTTCCACCCGCCGCTCGGCATCCGGGATGCCCACCATCTTTAGCAACTCCACTGCGCGCGCATAGCCCGCTTCTTTGCCAAAGTCCTGGTGAATGTCGAGCACTTCCCCGATCTGGTCGCCCACTTCATAGACCGGGTTCAGCGCTGTCTGCGGCTGCTGGAAGATCATCGAGATGCGGTTGCCGCGCACCTGGTTCATTTCAAGCTCGGGCAGTTTCAGCAGGTCATTGCCATCGAACAAGATCTCGCCCGATTCGACCTTGCCCGGCGGGGAAATCAGGCGCATGATCGAAAGGGATGTGACGCTCTTCCCGCACCCGGATTCTCCAACCAGCCCCACGATTTCACCCGGGTTGACGTAAAAATCCAGCCCGTCAACGGCCTTGACAACCCCGTCTTCAGTATGGAAATATGTTTTCAGGTTGGACACTTTTAAGATGGGTTCATTGTTATTTTCTGTCATGCTTTTTCCTATAAGGTTGTGGATTTTGTATCTATAAACATCTCACAGTTTGACATTCCAGCACGCGGCCCAGTGGTCGGGTCTGTGTTCTGTGAAGGGCGGTTCTTCCAGCTTGCATTGCTCTGTTGCCGCCGGGCAGCGCGGGTGGAAGCGGCAGCCCGAGGGCGGGTTGATAGGCGTGGGCACTTCACCCTCCAGGATGATACGCTCCTTTTTCACCGTTGGGTCTGCTACCGGGATAGCAGACATCAGCGCCTGCGTGTAGTAATGCAGCGGGTTGAGATACAGGTCGTCACATTGAGCGATCTCCACGATCTTTCCCAGATACATTACGGCAACCCGGTCTGAAATGTGTTCGATGACCGAGAGATTGTGCGCAACGAACAGGTAAGTGAGATGGAACTCCTCTTGCAAGTCTTGCAGGAGGTTTAGCACCTGCGATTGGATCGAGACATCCAAAGCCGAGACCGGTTCATCGCACACGATGAAAGCCGGTTTCAATGCCAGGGCGCGCGCGATACCAATGCGTTGCCGCTGACCGCCGGAGAACTCGTGGGGGTAGCGGCGGGAATGGTAGTCCTCCATGCCGACCTTTCGAAGCATATCTATCATCGTGTGGTGGCGTTCTTCGGGCGTGCCGATCTTGTGGATGTTCAACCCGTCTAGGATGGAATCGCCGATCGGCTTGCGCGGGTTCAGGGATGCGTAAGGATCCTGGAAGATGATCTGCGCCTGCCTGCGCATCTCTTTGAGACCTTGCCGGTCCAGCTCATAGACATTGACTCCATCGATCTTGACGCGCCCGCTGGTTGGTTCCAATAAACGCAGCATGGTCGAGCCTACCGTGGTTTTGCCACAGCCCGATTCCCCGACCAGTCCCAGGGTTTCGCCCTTTCGAACAGTGAAGCTGACTCCGTCCACCGCCTGCACCCAGTCCACTACCTTTTTTAGGATTCCCCCCCGAACCGGGAAATGCTTGACCAAATCTTCAACGACGATGAAATCTTCTCTAGTCTGTGGTGATGCATTGTTGTCTGTCGAATTACTTTCCATATCTTTACCTGATCCTGAATAAATTGATAATCAGGGCTTACACAATGTCCTGCTGTATTCGCCTGTATAAGCCCTGATCCTTTACCGTATTAAACTATATGAGAGACAGTAACCTTGGTATAGATCTCGCGCTGCTCCAATTCCTTAAAGAAGTCTTCTGGATCGAGTGAGGCTTCGGGGGCATGCACGCCGGGATCGACGCGGCCTTCAGCCAGCCAGATGGCGGCAATGGCCGGGGCAACGCCAGTTGGAAGTGGCCCCCTGCATGTCAGGGTGCCCATGCGATAAGTGACATCTTTTCCATCTTTTGTGCCTTTAATGACAGTGACGATTTCTTTGGTCCAATCAGGCGGTTGATTTTTTGCCGGGGCTAACAGGTCGGTAACAGAATGCACATATCCTGACAATAGAGAGACCATCAAATCTCGCGGTGCAACCGAAACTCCATTGACATCTATTGGTTCTTTACCAGCGAAACCGAAATCTGCCAGTACTTTTACTTTCTCAACGGCGTTTTTTGCCATCCCCCAATAGTTGATCTTAAAGAAGCACTCTTTCACACCTTTATCTTTAAAGGTTATGGGAATCGTGGCTACTTCGGAGTGAAGGGACAGGTGCATCGGGAGCAGGCCCAGGGGCGGTTCGAACCAGTAATCTTCGAAACCAGTCAAAGGTTCCTTGGCAACGAACTCTCCATTTTCGAAGACCATCGGCTGCACTGTTATTTCATCCACAATGGTTGGAACAGCATAGGAAAAACGCATGTCGTCCGGTGATGGTGGTTTGATTCCATCGTAGATTTTGATACTTTCAATAGTATCCAGCCGATCAGCGGCATAGCGAGCTTGGAGATTAGGAACCCCTGGGCAAGAGCCCATACACAATACCGCACTGACTCCCCCGGCAGCAAATCGATCGTGTAATTTAAGTTGCTCTCTTGTCCCGTAGAATAATCCCCCCATGTCCGTGTAGTGCACGCCAGCTTTGAGGCAGGCTTCCATAACGGCCAGATTCGTGTAATAGACACTAGCATTCAGGCAGACATCCGACCCTTCCAACGATTTCACGAAGTTTTCCTCATCGTTGATGTCCACCTTCAACACCTTTACCTTCGGGCTGCCCAAATAATCAGCCACAACCTGAGCGCCCTCGGTGTTTATATCGGCAATAACGACCTCATCCACCCGGTCGTCGTTTGCCAGGTCTTGCACCGAGATGCAGCCCATCTTTCCTGCCCCGCCAAGAACTGTGATTTTCATCGTTCATTCTCCTTGAAAGAAAAAATTATCTTGCTTTTTTTATCTTTTGAGAAATCTCAAAAGTTTGAACCAAAGTTAAGACATCCAATCCCTGAGCCGGTAGTAATTGACGGCCAGGGGCATGAACCAGGGTTTGTCGCGATAGAAGAAGTAGGTCTGGTGTGCGATTTCAGCGAAGGGACTGCTGGATTTCTCGCCCGTAATCAACTGGGCCACTTCGCGTCCCAGGAGCAGCGCCGTGTGCAGGCCGTGACCGCCGTACCCGAGGGAATAATGAATACCGTTCACACGCCCGATGTGCGGCATCAGGTCAAAGGTGATGCCGAGTTGTCCCGTCCAGGTGTGGGTGACAGGGACGTCTGCCAGTTGGGGGAAGGCCTGCACCATCTGGCTGCGCAGTACATGGGCAGATTTTTCCAGGTCGAGGGTGGTGCTCAGGTCGTTGCGGCCGCCCCACAGGATTCGACCGTCAGGTGTCATCCTGAAATAATTCAGGAACCATTTTGTGTTCCAGAACATCTTTCCCGTTGGGCTAAGCTCTTTTTGCAATTCGTCGGACAAAGGCTCAGTGACGATACTGTAGCTGCCCACCAGCAACACCCTGGACTTAAGCCCATTTACTAACTTGTCCGTGTACCCGTTGGTGGCAACGATCACTTCCTTGGCCTTCAACTCTCCTTTTATGGTTTGAAGGAGATAGCCATCGGCCTGTTTCCTGATGTCAAAGACCCCGGCTTCCTCGAAAAGCATAGCCCCGTATTTGGCAGCCACCTCCGCCAGCCCAAAGGCCAGCTTGGACGGGTGCAGGCCGGCGCCATGGTCATCGATCAGGCCGCCGAAATAGGCCTGGCTGCCGATCTCCGCTTGAATCTCAGATGGCGGGACAATGTGAAGCTCGTGGCCGAGCATTTCCTTATGCCACTTGACCTTTTTCTGAAGGCTCTCAAAATGGGATGGCTTGGCTGCCAACGCCAGGTCTCCATCCTGATGCCAGTCGCAATCGATGCCATCATCATTAACTAGTTCTTTGATCAACTCAAGGGCATCCAGTGAGGCATCCCAGAATTGGTGTCCGTATTTCTCGCCGTAGCGTTTGAAAATGGTCGGTGTGCTGTTCTTAAGCCCGCAGCCCGTCATGCCTCCGTTGCGTGAGCTGGCCCCCCAGCCAATCGTCTCCCGCTCCAGAACGGCCACGCTCGAGCCGCTTTTCGCCAGCGTCCGTGCGGCGCTTAGCCCGGTGTATCCGCTCCCTACGATGGCCACGTCCACCTGTGGAGGCAGTTCGGCGCTCACTGGCAGGTCAGCGGGGCGGGGGTAGCTCTCAGTCCAAAAAGGTGTTGGTTTCATATCTCAGCCTATCGTAATTTAATAGGGATACCAGAAATCCTTCAATTTGCCTTCGATATCCCAATGGACATGCTTTACCTCGTAGAATTCATCGATGCCTTCCTGCCCAAGTTCACGCCCGAGGCCGCTCATCTTCATGCCGCCAAAAGGCCCGGCAAAATTATCGGTCAGCGGGTCGTTGATCCACACCGTCCCGGCCTTGACTTCCTCGAAGAATCGCTTGACCAGGCGTGCATCGTGGGTCATCAAGGTAGCGCCCAGGCCATACTGGCAGTCGTTTGCCAGGGCAATGGCCTCGTCGAAATCTTTATAGGGCATCAAGGGGATAACCGGACCGAATGTCTCTTCCTGCATCAGACGCATGGAGTGATCGACCCCGGTGATGACGACTGGCTCGAGGAAGAACCCGCGCGTCAAACTGGAGGGACGCTTGCCACCGGTTAGAATCTTTGCTCCCGCGCTGACGGCTTCCGCCACCTGCCCCTCGACCTTTTCGCGGAACTTGTCGCGGATCATCGGGCCGATGTCGGTGGTCTCCTCCAGGCCGTTCCCCGGGCGCAGTTTGCTGACGAAATCGGCCAACTCTTCGCTGAACTGCCCCATAATACTCTCATGCACATAGACGCGCTCGGTGCTGGTGCAGACCTGCCCTGTGTTGAGCAAAGCCGAGTAGGCCAGCCCGCTGACAGCCACGTCCATTGCGGCATCCGGGGCGATGACCATCGGGTCTTTGCCGCCCAGTTCGAGATGCAGTTTCTTCATCATCGGGCCTGCCAGCGTGGCAATGCGTTGCCCGACGGCCAGCGAGCCGGTGAAGGCGATCACCGGCACATCGGGATGCGTCACCAATGGTTCGCCGGTTTCTGGGCCATACCCTGTCACTACATTGACTACGCCGGGTGGCAGATGGTCACAGGCCACCTCGACCAGTTTCAGCGTGGAAAGCGGCGTCAATTCGGAGGGCTTGATGACCACCGTATTTCCCGCAGCCAGGGCGGGGGCCATCTTCCAGGCCAATAGCAGAAGGGGATAGTTCCAGGGCACGATGCAGCCAACCACGCCGTACGGTTCCTTGCGCACAAAGTTGAACTGGTCGGGGTCGCCAGGCGGGATGACTCGTCCGGTTTCATGGCGGGCGAGTTCGGCGTAATAATCGAAAGTCTCTTCCACCCACCAGAGTTCCTCTTCATTTTCGGGGACGGGCTTGCCCTCTTCTTTGGTCAGCAACTCGACGATCTCATCATGATGCTCGCGCAGTTTAGCGGCAACCTGATGCAGGGCAGCGGCACGTTCGTTGGCGGGAGTCCGCTGCCAGTTCGGGAAAGATGCGGAGGCGGCTTCCACCGCGGCGAGAGAATCTTCGGGAGTCCCGCGCGGCACTTCCTCCAAAACTTCTTCCGTCGCCGGGTTGATGACAGGGATACGTTCCTTAGACTTTCCGTCAGTGAATTTTCCATTAATGAACATGGTTCCTCCTCAGCTCGGTTGACCTTCTTTTGCTCGTTGTTCGATGAGATCGAGTTCTTTTTCGACTTCAGGCGGCAGGGGCATGGGTTCATGCTCAGCGAGCAGTGTATCGACCGTTTCGCGCGCTTCTTCCAGCACCCTTGTTTTTCCATCGTTTTCCCAAGACTCCCTGGACTCATGGGTGCCAATATTGGGGATCAGCCACTCCCCGGCGCGCATGCTGGACAGGGTGGATTTTTCCGCCAGGAAATTCCCGCCCGGGCCGACGCGCTGGATGACATCATCGAGCCAGGTATCTTCGTTCGCTTCAATTCCCCAGTGTGCCTGCGTGCCCATCCGGAAAATTTCAGTGTCGATCACCAATTGCTCAAGACTCAAGACCATCGATCCGCCTAATAATCCAGCTCCGACCAGCATATCTGGCCAGGAGAGCATGGGCAGCATGGCGTTCATGGAGCGCTCGTAGCTAGCCTGGATTCCGGGAATGTAGGTGTCTGTCCCGCCGCCGGTGCCTTCACTGGGCAGCCTATAATAGCGAGCCATTTCGATGGCCGCGCATCCGAGCAGGCCGTTTTCGATCGCACCGGCGCTGTACATGCCTGTGTGTGGGTTCATCACTGCCAGGGCAGGCGCGTAAATGAAGGGCGTGCCAGGCGCGGCGGCCTGGATAAGGCAGAGCATGGAAAATACTTCACAATTGCCCAGGACGGTCATCGAGATCAGGTTGCCAGGGCCGGTTCCACCCATAAGGGGCATGGGCATGGCCGCAACAGGAATATCCCATCCTAGCAGGGCCAGGTAGGCTTCGGTGTGCTGCTCGTCAATGATTAAGGGGGATTGCGGGCAGAGCAAAAATGAGAATGGATGCTCTTTTTGAATGGTCTCTTTATCGCCAAAAATCGTTTGCAGGATTTCGAGCAGCCAGGGCGCGTGTTCGGCTTTCGACGAGGCATCCTGCACGTGTTTGGAAAAGTTGCCGAATAAATTCCGCCAGTACGTGATCATGTCTGGGATTTCCCCTTTCCCAGTACCACCCTCAACCATAGACCAGTACACGCCAATCTCATCCAATGCGTCGGTGAGGCGCGTGGCTTTCAGCCAGTCATCGAAAGTTGTTGGCCGGTATTCTCCCGTGTCGCGATCGATCGTAGAAATGCCCTGCCCATCAGAGACGAGGGTGCAATCGCCGTTGTTCATGGTCAGGTCCCAGCCGGGTCTGCGTGCGCCCAGTTTGAAGTCCTTCGGGGCCAGGTGCAGGGATTCTTCGACCAGGGAGCGCGGGAATCGGACGATGTCCGTGCTTTTGTCAACCTGCGCACCGGCGTCCTTGAGAAATTGACGTCCTTTGGCCGTGTTGACCTGGATGCCGGTTTCAGCCAGTATCTTCAGGGTGCGTTCGTGCACCTGATCTTTTTCAGCTTGCGATAGAACTTGTAGTAGCGTTTCCAAAATATTTCCTTTGTTTATGCGAGTTCTTTTTCTGCAGTTTCAATAATGCGATTTAGTTCGGCTTGTTGAGCTTCACTTAGCGACTCTGGGTGATGATTTTTCAGGATCCAGTCCGTTTTCTCCCTTGCCACGATAAGGGGATCGCGATAGCCTCCATCCTTTTTAGGCACATGAACCACATCCGAAAACTCGAGCTTGTGCATATAGTCTCGAGTATGATGTTGACCCAGGTAATGCCCTCTCTGGCCTACTGTTTGGATAACATCCAGCGCCATCTTATCCAGGCTGATATCTACTCCGCCCGCATTGGCACGGACGCTCTGATAAAGCTCAGCATCAAGCACCAGACCCTCTGGATAGAGCAGGGTACTGCCGCGCAGCAACCCCATTCCACTGCCGGTCTCCGAACCGCACAAAGCGCATAGTAAGGAAGCTACGCCTCCTCCCATAGTCGATTCCCAGCCTGGTACTGACGCATCGCCTCCAAAGGTTCCCGCTAACGTGGGAACGCCCCACATATGCGCTAACTCTACGCCGATGGCGTAAACATAACCAGCATGCCCAATATAAGCTCCCGTGCGCGGATGCGTCATGCCAGGCATAAAGGAATGATAAATGGACGCACCGGGATACGCCATTTGAATTAACACCATGGCGGATACAATTTCCGCATCTCCCAGGGATAACGTGGCTTCAATGGTTGCGGGAGATGTTGAACCGGTGTTGGGCATGGCCATGAAGCCAACCGGTATGCCTGCCTCGGCAGCAACCAGTGCGGCGTCCATGCTTTCCGCATCCTGGGCTAATGGGGAAATCGTACAAATCAACAGGGAAAGCGGCGGGCGTGCCCGCATGGTCTCTTCATCACCGGCCACAACCTTTGCCATTTCCACAGCATATCGAGCAGTAATTTCCTCCACCACGGTTGGGGTTTGGATATGTTTGAGGGTATTGTTGAAGGAGGCGTCCAATTCATGAAGAGAAGGACAATCTGGATGATCCTGGGCGCTGACCATTGGCCAATAGAAGCTGACCGAGGATAGATAATCTGCTATCCGGGCGGATCTGGCTACATCATCTTTTATGGAAGAACGAAGTTCACCCGTATCGTAGTCGATCGTTTTTGTGCCGGTGCCGTCCGTAGCTTCATAGGTGAAGCCCTTTGACAGGTCCAAGTCAAAAGCTTCAGTGCGGCCTCCCATCGTGTAGTAGCGCGGCGCATGGGAGAGTGCTTCGAGGATGACGTCCGATGATAGTTTGACGATTTGCGTCTCGAAATCGACCTGGCCGCCATGCTCGGCATAGATTTTCAACGCACGTTCCGACGGGCAGTGAAAACCGGTCTTTTCAAGGATTTCAAAAGTATTTGATTTGAACTGATCCAGTTGCGCATCGCTCAGAATGCGAATGTGATATGCGGGTTTGATAGGTTGGATGGGCGGCGTCTCGCTGTACATGTTTCTCCGTTTCAAAGTTAATCTGAATATAGTTTGAGCAAATCCTGGTAGCTGTCTACTCTGCGATCGCGATAGGGGAAGGAAAACATCTGCTTGGTTTCTTCGATCTGGGATAAATCAACCGGACAGACCACGATCTCTTCCTGATCTTTGGATGCCAATTTCAAGATGCTTCCGTCGGGATCCGCGACAAAACTTTGACCCCAAAACCTGATTCCTCTTTCTCCATTTGGACCTACCCCGGGCTCATTCCCGTGAGAAGCCGGAAGCGCGACCGAAGGGCCAGTCCTGAGCGAAGTCGAAGGGTCCGCCTCAAATCCCACCCGATTGACTGCTGCCAGAAAACAAGCATTTGCCACCGCATGACCCCTCTGGACGATTTGCCAGGACTGGTCATAGGTAGATTCTTCGCTTATCTTGGAGTATCCGATGGCAGTGGGGATGAAGATTATCTCAGCCCCTTTCAAACCTAAGAGCCTGGCTGCTTCGGGATACCATTGATCCCAACAAATCAATACACCGATATCTGCGTATTTTGTCTTGAAAACTTTGTATCCAAGATCACCTGGGGTGAAGTAAAACTTCTCGTAATAATGCGGATCGTCGGGGATGTGCATCTTACGATACTTGCCGAGAAAACTTCCATCGGCATCGATAACGACAGATGTGTTGTGGTAAATGCCCAAGGCGCGCTTTTCGAACAGGCTGGCGATGAGTACAATACCCAAATCCTTTGCCAATTTGCTTAAGGTTTGAACGGTGGGGCTATCCTGTGTGATTTCTTCGGCCAGATCATATTGGCTGGAATCTTCCGATTGACAGAAGTATAGCGATCTGAATAATTCCTGGGTACAGATGATCTGGGCGCCCTTAGAGGCTGCATCTTCAATATAGCCAAGCGCTTTCTCAAAGTTAACTTGGACATCTTCCATGCAGGACATCTGGATCAAGCCAAGGTTAATAACTCTGCTCACCACAAGCTCCTAGTTCACAATTTCAGCCAACGGTTGCTGCTGAGTGACGCAATGCATCATGCCGCCCAGTTCGGACGTGTACCAGGCCGGGATGCCAACAATCTCGCGATCCGGGAAATGCTCGGCGATGATACTTTTTGCGTTCGCATCGTTGACATCTCCATAGACGGGAACCAGCACCACGTTATTCGCTACATAAAAGTTTGCGTAGGTTCCTAAGGACAGTTTTCTATCAAATGGTGGTCGTGTAGCTTCCGCAAGCGTTGAATACATCTCGTTCACGGGCTTCGGGAGGGGAACCAAAGTTAGAGGTTTCCCTGACTCTGTTCTTGCCTCCTTCATTTCATCTAGATGTTGTTTGAGATAGGGGTAAAAATTGTTGGTTGTATCATCGGTCCAGGAATACAGCACAGTCGATTCGTCAGTGAACCGGGCATAGCCATCAATGTGAAGATCGGTGTCACTGCCGACAAGATCGCAAAAATCACGAGGGGCGCCAGACAACCAGATGATGTGCTCGATTCCTAGATAGTCTTTTATAGCCTTTTCGATTTTCTCCTGGTTTTTTCCTGGATTGCGATTCGGGTTGATGATCGAGCTGCGGGTGGCAAGCATCGTTCCCTTACCATTGACTTCGACAGCGCCTCCCTCCAGTGTGATAGGGGCAGTAAACAAAGGAAGTGATAGCGCCTCAGCAGTTTTTTCTGGGACCAAGCGATCTTTTTTGAAAGGGTAGCGTTCGCCCCAGCCGTTGAAATTCCAGGCCGTGACGGCTAACTCACCATGCACATTTACTAGAAAGATCTGACCGCAATCCCGTGCCCAGACATCGTCGTTGGGGATGATGTGAATATCCAGATTCTTCTCTTCCAATCCGTAATATTTCACCTGATCATGAAGGTGGTCCCTACGTCGCTCATCCGTTACGATAATATGCACTGTTTCATGTTCATGTAGAGCCATTGTCATATCTAGCCAGAGATGCTCCAGGTGCAGTTGCGTGCCCTCATGCGTGTCGTTATGCGGCCAGATCAACCAGGTGCCCTCATGAGCTTCCCATTCGGCTGGCATGTGATACCCTAGACTTTTCGGCGTTTTGCTACTCATAGATCATCCCTGACAAAATTATTCTGCTACCTTTCTAATGCTTTGTCAGCTTCTTCTAATATCTCCTGGATGCGTTCCTCCGCACCATCGGGAAGGGGCGGGGGAGTGTGGTTCTCGAGAATTTCCCGCGCTTCGGCGTGGACCAACTCCATCAGATCTGCCCCGTGCGGCGGCCACATGGGGATGTATTCCTGGCGGGTGTATTGCAGGGTTTCTCTCTTGGTCAGGAATTCGCCACCCACGCCAACTTGCTTGATTAAATCTGCTTGAAGGTGCGCCTCGTCCAGATTGACAGGTGTGAGCATGGCCTCGATCTGAAGGATGATGTGATTGTCAAGCACCATCTTGTCCAGTGAAAAGATCTGCGCTGCCCCCAACAATCCGTGACTGTAGATTTCATCCGCTCCGGCAAGATAGGCCAGCATCGTCCCGGCAAAGGATTCGTATCCGTACTGCGCGTCAAGCTGCTTCGATTTTGTGGACATTCCCCACATATTGGCGGGAACATTGTAAAACCTGGCCATGTTTATCAAGGCAGTCCCAGCGCCGAATCCGTCCGCGCTGCCGCCGTAACGTCCGGTGTGCATGTCCAGTTGCGATGAACCGGTTCCGTAAATAACCGGTGCGCCGGGATTGACGCATTGGAACAGAACCAGGCCGCTCAGGAATTCAATGTTGTGCATCAGCATGGTGCCCCCAAGCGTGACGGGAGATGTCCCACCGGCTAAGGGCATTGGATATACCATGATTGGCACATTCAGTTCGGCCAATTCGATGCAGGCCTCGGTCATGGGGCCATCGTGCATCAACGGGGAGATGGTGCAATCGACCGCAGAAAAGATCGGGCGGAAGGTATCGCTCCCGGTCACTGCTTTGACCAATTCAACCAAGAATGGTACTTGCTCAGCATTGAGCACACCCGTGCGGACATGTTTACTGGTCAGTGAAAAGGCCTGGGCAAAGTGATAGACTGTGCGTAAATGCGCGGGGATGTCGCTGGCCGAAACGGTCACGTTGACGATCTCTACTTTGTCCAGGGTGTCCGCAAAGCGCAGCATCTTTTTCAAGTCTTCGGAGCCGGAATCATGAATTTCGCCACTATTAAAGTCCATTGCCTGAGTACCCTGGCTGTCGGTAGTATGATGCGAGCGTGAACCGTCCAGGAGCACATCACGATCAAGGTCACGGGCAGCTAAAAGCACGTTCCGAGGTGCCTGCCCTATTGCCCATTCCACCAGATCAGGGGGGATGGAAGCCCAATTGCGGTCATAGTCAACCTGGCAGCCTTTGTCCTCCAAAACTTCTAAGGCTTTGGGGGTCTTGTAGTCGATGCCAACGTTTTCCAGCACATCCAGGCTGTGCTCATGGATGCGTTTGACATCTAACGCGGATATTGCTGGCTGAAGGGATAGCATTGACGTCTTACCCTTTCAACTCTTTGTCTGCTGCTGCCAAAATCCGGTCGATTTCCTTCTGCACATCCGCTGGAGGCGGCTCAGGATGGTGGTTCTCCAGTATCCAGGCCACCTTCTCACGCGCGTATTCCACCGGGTCACGATACTTTCCGGTTGTATCCAACTGGTGCTGTACTCCACGGACCATCGCTGTGCGCATATGTTTGCGCGTATGTTTTTGACTCAGGAAATGCCCGCCCGGACCAACCTGGTTGACAACGTCTACAGCCAGGGTTTCGGGGCTGACTTCCATGTTGAGCAGGTTGTAGCGTGCCTGGTGGTAAAGGTTATCATCCAGGATGATGGCTTCGGGATAAAGGAGTGTGTAGGTATCGCGCAGGCCTAGCCCGGTGACGATTTCCGCTCCAGCCAGACTCACTAAAATAGGATCGGTCGCCACTTCGGCTGCTGTTTGCCATCCATCTACTTCTGGGGTTTCGGTGCCAAAGGCTCCACCGAGGGCGGGCATGCCCCAATGATGGGCCATTTCCACCGGCGCATAGCGCACACGCGAATCCAATGGGTAGCCAACGTACGCTGCGGTACGCGGATCTGCCCAGGCATGCAGCATGGAATGGAACACCGGCGTGCTGGGATAAGCCAATTGGAGCAGCACTGTCCCGCTGATGATTTCTGCATCTCCCATCGCAAGGGCTCCCGCGTAGGTGGCTGGTGCGGTTGTACCCATTGTTGGCATGGACATGAACACAACCGGGATGCCCGCCTCGGCCAGGACCAGGGCGCCCTCGATGGCTTCTTTATCTTGCATCAACGGTGCGACCGTGCAGACAATCAACGAGATGGGCGGGCGCTTCCGGACTTCCTCGAGGCTGCCTAGCAGGACCGTAGCCATCTCCACCCCGTAGCGGCAAATCGCTTCGCCCATCATGGTCACGCTCTGGTAATGTTTGGTGTTATTCCTCCAGGTGACATCCATCTCATGGAGTGGGGAGGTGACCCCGCAATCCTGCGCGCTGACCATCGTCCAACTGAAAGACATGGATGACAGATAGTCGTTGATGCGCGCCATCATGCCAACGTCAGCTTTGGTCGAGGCGCGCTGCTCTCCGGTGATCGAATCGACCACGTTATGTCCGCAGCCGTCATTTGTGAAGTAGGTAACGCCATCTTGCAATTGCAAGTCGAAATCAGGATTACGCGCCCCCATGGTGAAGTAGCGCGGCACAGTGGACATAGCTTTGAACACAAGGTCGCGCGGGATTTTAACGATTTGGCTATCGTGATCCACATTAGCGCCATGCTCGGCCAATATAGCCAACGCTTTTTCAGACTGGAATTGGACGCCCGTGTTCTCAAGGATATTGAGGGTGGCTTCTTGCAGATCATCCAGTTGCTGGTCATCCAGAAAGTTCAGCTTGTACGAGGTTTTAATTGGTTCAATAGTTTGTGTTTCAACAGACATTGTTTTCCTGATTCCCTTCCAAGTAAGAGTTTCTATTCGACTTTGTTTAGGACTTTATGTGGGTCGAGGGCATCCCGCAATCCGTCGCCGATATAATTGACAGAGATGATCGTGATGAAAATCATGATGCCTGGAAAAATTGCCAGCCAGGGATGTTGGGTCAGGTGTTCCTGGGCATTGCTCAACAAATTGCCCCAACTTGGCGTGGGTGGGCGGATGCCAAATCCGAGAAACGACAGACCGGATTCCTCCATGATTGCCCAGCCAATTTCCAGCGTCGATTCGACGATGATCGGGCCCAGGCCATTGGGGAGAATTTCGCTTACGATGATCCTTGTGTTAGATGCGCCCAATGCGCGCGCGGCCTGCACGTATTCCATACCGCGCAAGGTCAGGAATATAGCCCTGACCAGACGCGCTACCGTCATCCAAGAGAGCAAGCCGATTACCACGGCAATGGTGAGTACGTTATTTCTTTCAATGAAGGGGATCTTGACTTCCCGGAGTATTGCGCCCAACAAAATAAGCACCAGCAGAGAGGGCAAGGCTAACGTTGCATCGATAATCCGCATCAGGAGATTGTCGAGCCAGCCTCCAAAATAACCGGCGATGGCTCCAATCGGTACACCGATCAACAGGGTAATGACCACTACCATCAAGCCCACAAAGAGCGAGATGCGACCTCCGTATAGGACGCGCGTCAGCATATCCCGTCCAAGCGCATCGGTGCCGAACGGGTGTTGCCATGATGGCGGTTCCAGCCTGCTTTTCAGGTCTGATGTTTCAGGGTCGTAAGGCGATAACGGCACCAGTAATGTGCTCAAAATCACCAGGGTCAATAATATCGCTCCTACCAGGGCGCCAGGATGTTTGCGGAATCGACGCCAGACCGCGGCTGTCATGCTTTCATGTCCGCGTTGAATTTGATTCTCTGCCAGTTCGATTTGGGTTATCTCTGTCATTTTCGTTTACTCGTACCTGACCCGCGGGTCGAGAAGGGCGTAGGCAATGTCGGCCAGCAGGTTGCTGATGATAATGATGCTTGCTCCTATGATCAGGATGGCCAGCAGCACCGGGTAATCCCGGAACGTGGCTGCATCGTAGTACAGACGTCCCATCCCGGGCCAGGAGAATAACAACTCTACATAAAGCGAACCTGCGAACATGGTAGGAAAGTCGAGGGCAAAGATAGTCACCAGGGGGATGAGGGCGTTTTTCAAGGCGTGCTTATACAGGACTTTGCGCTCGTTTTGACCTTTTGCTCTAGCCGTGCGGATATAGTCTTTGTGGATTTCATCCAGCATACTGGAGCGCAGGAAGCGCGAATACCACGCCACCCAGCCGACCATGCCCATGGTCACAGGCAGGAAAAGGTGTTTCAAACGGTCCCACAGGTCGAATTTCGTCCCGATCGTGTACATGCCTCCGGCCGGGAAAATGGGCTCCCCGGTGAAGGGGTTGTCCAACCAGGAATAGAAGATCAATATCAGGATCAAGCCAAGCCAGAATTCCGGGATGGCTTGTCCCATGAAGGATAAAGTCGTCGCAGAGATGTCGAAGAATGAATATTGCCTCACGGCCGAAATAATACCGATTGGGATTGCCACGACCGCTACTACAAGCAGTGTGACGAAAACCAGGTAGATTGTGTTTGGCAGTCTTTTCCCAATTTCATCGAGAACAGGCTCCCGGTTCCGGATAGAGATGCCGAAATCGCCACGCAGGATGCCCTGGCGCGAGCCATAGCTGTCTACCACCCCGTCTCCGTCCGCATCCACCTGCATCCAGTCATTGCCCACCAGCCAGATCACGTACTGCACCGGCAGGGGTTTGTCCAGGCCGAACTCTCGCCTGAGTTGTTCTATGCGCTGGATTTGCCCGCGTCCTTTGCGTCCATGTCCCGCCATCGGTCCCCCTGGCGCGATGTTCACAAGGAGAAAAAGAAAGATGCTAATGATGAAGAGCATTGGTATGGCTTGCAGCAGTCTTCTGGTTATATAAGTTCCCATTGATGCTCCGTCAAATCTTTACAAGCACAGGGTGGGGAAAGACTCCCCACCCATGCTCGTTATTGTGTTTTCCTGGCTCTTATTCTGCCAGGGTCCAATCTGCAACGTTCCAGGTGAACGGATCGTTCGCTGATGGAAGTGAATTCTGGATGCGCTTTGACACGCCATGGACTTCCAGCGTGGTGAAGAGCAATACCTGCGGGACTTCCTCGTCAAGAATCTGCGCCATATCACAGAACAGTTCTTTCCGATATTCCTCATCCAGGGTGTAGGCTTCATCCAAAAGCGCGTCGAAATCTTCGTTCACCCAACGGCCAATATTCCAGCCGCCGCTTTCGGGATCAGCGGCGCCCCCATAGTAGTAGTACCATAGATCATTGTCGGTGGGGTCGAGACCGGGATAACCATCATCCCACATGTTCATGTCGAAGCGTCCTTCGATCTCGGGACCGCCTTCGGTATCCCACAACACTGCCCCTTCCACGGAAAAGAGGGTTGCTTCCATGCCGATATCTTTGAGATTTTCGGCGATGTATTGTTGAGCCAGGTCAAGCTCCTCGCCATATTCCGAATAGATGGCAAACTCGAATGTCATCAGGTCGCCTTCATTTGCGTTCGGGCAGCCGTGGCATTCTCGCACCCCATCGCCATCGGTATCCGTCCAGCCGGCTTCTTCGAGCAGAGCCTTGGCGCCTTCAGGGTCGAAGGCTGGGCGCGGAATTTCACATTCATACGGTGGGCGGAAGAACTCGGTCCATACGGGGTTCCCATGCCCCAGGAAAATCTCATTCAGGATGGTGTCAACGTCAACTGACATCCTGACAGCCTTGCGCACTCTAACATCAGAGAAGAATGGATGGGGTGTTTCTACCGGATCCGTGGTCCCATAAGCAGCCTGGTTCATGAACAGGCGCATCACCCAGCGATCAGTCGGTGAGATTTGCACTGCCACATTGTCAGAGGCATTGTATTCCTCGATGATGGCATCGCTCGGCCACATATGATGGTCGGCGTCGCCTTCCAGCATCAGTGTGCGGCGAACAGACTGCTCTGGAACAATCTTCACGATGATCTGGTCGATAGCGGGCTTTCCTGCCTCGAAATAGTTCTCATTCTTGACGAAGGTCAGGTGATCGTTGGTGACGAATTCCTCCAGCAAATATGGGCCGCTACTGGGTAATTCCCATTCGCAATCCCATTCATATACGCCTTGAGATGCATCACAGGCATGTTCTGGATAAACGAAGAAGTTCTCGCCCCCGAACTGGGTTTGATAGGCAGTGTACACGGTGTTGTAATACACCTTGAAGGTGAAGTCATCGATCTTCTCGATCGAATCGGTGTAATCCTGACCATCCGTCCAGGCGCCCAGCTCTTCATCTGCAAAAGCATCCCAGGTGAAGATGATGTCGTCTACTGTCAGTTGTTCGCCATCCGACCAGAAGATGTCATCCCGGATCTTCCAGGTGACGTTCATAGTCCATTCATCTTCGTCGAATTCCACGCCGCCGTTATCCAGCGTTGGGATTTCGGTAGCGATTTCCGGGAAAACGTTGCCATTGGGATCGATCTCAGCAACGGACAGCAAAACCAATTCGCCAACCATTTGTTCGTAGCCGGTGTCTGTCACAATTCCGTTTAGGGCAACCGGGTCTTCCGGTATAAGAATCGTGATGCTGGATTCCTCCATCATTGGCTCTTCCGCAGCTGGTTCCTCCGCTGCCGGTTCTTCGGCGGCAGGTTCTTCAGCCATTGGCTCTTCACCAGCCGGTTCTTCCGCAACTGGTTTCGGTGCGCAACTGGCTGCGCTAATAATTAGCATGAGCGCAATCAGCCCAAACACCAATGCCTTTAGTGACTTGCGATAGTTCATCTTGTGCCTCCTTTGGAATGAATATGAACTAACAAAATACGGTGCTTATACGATTTACTCCGGAGCATCTGCCAGACGGAATGCCAGGTTGACGGCAGAGATGGCATCTTCGGCGTAGCCATCCGCGCCAATCTTTTTGGCATAAGCCTCCGTAACAGGCGCTCCCCCGACCATGACTTTAACCTTTTTACGTAACCCGGCTTCCTCCAGGGCCTGGATCAGCTTTTCTTGTTGCAACATGGTGGTTGTCAACAATGCGGATGCGCCGATGATCGTAGCGTCAACTTCCTTGACCGCTTCGACAAACGCCGAAGCTGGCTGGTCCACACCAATGTCCTTGACTTTGAACCCGTTGGCTGTCAGCATGGTGGCTACCAGCGTTTTGCCGATCTCGTGCAGGTCTCCCTCAACCGTTCCGAGAACAACTTGGGCGACCACCTCGCGCTTCTGATCTCCCATCAGGGCAGGTTCGAGAATATCCAGGGCTTCTTTCATTGCATCAGCCCCGATGATCAACTCTGGCAGGAAGTATTCGCCATCTGCGAATAATTCGCCCACTTTTTGGATCCCTTTTGTGAGACCATTTGTGATGCACTCCAGCGGATCCAGGCCCTGCTCAAGAGCCTCTTTCGCGAGGGCAGCAGCGTCTTCTGGTTCCCCGTCAATTACTGCCTGGGCTAATTTTTCAAAGATTTCTTCTTTCATAAGTGCCTCCTGATTTTTTATTGATTTGGAAAGGATGTTTTCTCCAAGCGATGCTTCTTTGCTATCTCTACTTTATCGGGTCAAAACCGAAGTCTCGTCC
>Ga0209536_100005849_pt1 | contig 18996 bp, 12 predicted proteins | sample DeeMarSeWOR28_12_FD_187461 | JGI IMG/M metagenome (GOLD analysis project Ga0209536, IMG submission 187461) | Marine sediment microbial communities from White Oak River estuary, North Carolina - WOR-2-8_12 (SPAdes) (version 2) | ecosystem: Environmental > Aquatic > Marine > Intertidal zone >... | reverse complement strand
CTCCACAGGACGCCCCCGGGGCCGGCCGACATGCCGGCTCCCTGGCCGGCAGCCGCACCGGGTTGCTGAACAACAGCCTCCTGGGGTGGCTGATTCGATAAGGCACCGGGTATGCCGGACGCAACATTGCCGCCCGAGGTCGCATCCTCACTGATCTGCTCGCTGCGCAGGGCGGGCAGGTCGGGATTGAAGGATTCCTGGGTCCGCTCGGTCACGGTGAAATCCAGATCAGCGTTGACCGTAGCCCTTACCCTTCCGCCACCGATGATCGGTTCGAGCAACTGGCGTATGCGCTCGGCGTAGGTAAGTTCGAGCTTTCTGTTGTAGGAGAACTGGCTGGATGTCGGCGCCAGACCGTCGGTCGAATTACTGCTGCTCAGCAGGTCGCCGCGCTGATTGACCACAGTGACGTTCTCGGGCATCAGGTGCGGCACGCTGGATGAAACCAGGTGCACGATGGCGGCGATCTGTTCGTCGTCCAGCGTACGCCCCGAGTACAGGTCGACCATCACCGACGCCGTCGGGTTGGCGCGATCGCGCAGAAACACGGACCGCTTCGGGATCGCCAGGTGCACGCGGGCGGCATCAACATTGCGCAGGGTTGCGATGGTCCTGCTCAGTTCGCCCTCCAGAGCACGCTGAAACCTCGCAGTCTCGATAAACTGGCTGGTTCCGAAGCCCTGCTCTTTCTGCAGCATTTCGAAACCCATGGCATTGCCCTCGGGCAAGCCGTCCTTTGCCAGTTGCATGCGCGCGGTCTGCAGTTTGCTGCTTTCCACCATCACCGCACCGGTGGACTCATCCACCTTGAAAACGATGCCCGATTTATTCAGGGCGTCGATGACCTGGCCGGCATCCTTACTGCTGAGATTGGCGTACAGCAGCGTGTAGCTGGGTTGCTGGGACCAGAGGACAACCGCCACGCCCAGGGCAACGCTGGCCGCCAGACCGACCATCAAGCCAAGCTGACGCAGCGCGGGAAGGCCTTGGAAGCCGTGAACTGTTTCCGCTCTTACCAGTGCCATACCCCTAGTCTCCGCCGCCCAAACAAATCGCCGTCAATCTCATCGTCTTACCTTTGTGGAACTGCTGTCCTTTGTGGTTGAACTCGATTACACCGGCATGCTCATGACATCCTGGTAGGCCGTGACGAGGCGGTTTCGCACCTCGGTCATGGCCTGAAAAGCGACGCCCGCTTTCTGCAGGGCGATCATGACTTCGGTAACATCCACAGACGGGTCACCCGCACTGAAAGCGCTGGACAGTTTGCTCGCCTCCTGCTGCATGGCGTTGACCTGGTCGATCGATTGCTTCAACAGGGCGGAGAAATCGCCGTCGCCCGGCACTGCCCCTTCAGTTTGCGCAGGTCCAGCCTGTGCGGCGGCGGTGAGCCGCCGCATTTCCGCCAGAACCTGATCCACATTACTGATGCTGCTCATCATTCTTTCTCCTCAAGCTGGGACCACGATGCCCTGTTCTCGCATGCGCGCCAGTTTATAGCGCAGGGTTCGCGGACTGATGCCCAGACGTTCGGCGGCCGCCTTGCGGCTGCCGTTGTCCTCACGCAGGGCATCCAGAATCAATTCGAACTCGCGGCTCTTCAGGTCGCCGTCCAGACCTTGCATCTTCGCCGGCTCCAGCGGTGCGGACACCGCAGACACATCCTGTTCGAAACACAGGTCCCCGGCCTCGATCTGCTCGCCGTTGAGCAAGATCAGGGCGCGCTGAATAACATTGTCCAGCTCACGAACGTTGCCCGGCCACGGGTGATTGAGCAACGCCTGCTGCGCCTCGTCTGACAGGCGCGGAACACGACTACCCTCAGGCGTGTACTTGCGAATCATACGGTTGCTCAGCGGCACGATATCGGCCCTGCGTTCGCACAGAGGAGCCAGGTGAAGCGGAAACACGTTGAGGCGATAAAACAGGTCTTCACGGAAACGTCCGGCGGCGACTTCCTCGCGCATGTTGCGGTTGGTCGTCGCCAGAACACGGACATCCAGCGCAATAGCCTGGCGACCGCCGAGACGTTCGACTTCACGCTCCTGCAGAACGCGTAGCAGTTTGGCCTGCAGCCCCAGATCCATCTCGGAAATTTCATCCAACAGCAAGGTACCACCCTGCGCCTGTTCAAACTTGCCTGCATGTGCCTGATAGGCACCCGTGAAAGCGCCCTTCTCGTAACCGAACAGGGAGGCCTCCAGCATATTCTCGGGGATAGCCGCGCAATTGATGGCCACGAACGGGCCATCGGACCGAGCGGAATGACGGTGGATCATTTGCGAGAACACCTCCTTGCCGGTGCCGGAACCACCGCTGATCATGACTGTGGCGTCAGTCGCCGCCACCCTTCTCGCCAGCCTCGCCAGTTTGCGGGTGGCCGGGTCTTCGGCGACCACCTCCGGATCGTCATGCGAGCTGGGCAGGTAACGGCGTATCATTTCTACCAGGACCCGCGCATCGAAGGGTTTGACCAGATAATCGGCGGCACCGTCGCGCATCGATTCGACGGCTTTCTCAATAGTGCCGTAAGCGGTCATCAACACCACCGGCAGTCCGGGCGTACTGGCTTTCAACTTCTGTAGCAAGGCATGGCCGTCCATGCCAGGCATCTGTATGTCACTGACCACCAGGTCAAATGGCTGGGCCTGCATGAGTTGCACGGCCTGGTTACCGTCTTCAGCCGATTCAACCCCGAAGCCGGCGAGTTCGACAGTTGCGCACAGCGCCTCTCGCAAAGCCGAATCGTCTTCTACAATCAGGACCTTGGCTTGAGTCATTACAGATACCTCGAGGTGGCAAGTTTTGCCTTTTGTTGGTTGTTCAAGACTCCGCTCGGGAGTTGCTGTGCACCGGGCAGCGGCAGTCGAATCAGGAAACGGGCACCCTCCTGGTAGTCGCCGTCGAGTTCAATGGTTCCGCCGTGGGCGACAATCACTGCCCGCACGACCGCCAGACCCAGCCCGGTGCCGCTTGGGCGCGTGGTGAAGAAGGGTTCGAAAATCTGTTCGCGCAGGCCGGCATCGACACCCGGCCCGTTGTCGTCCAGGACGATACAGACTGTGTTCGCCCGCGACTCGACCTGCCAGGTGAGCTGAGTGCCGCGGCCGCAGGCGTCCAGAGCGTTGCGCGCCAGGTTGGCCAAGGCACTGGCCAGGATCTCGCGTTGCACTCGAAGCGATATTCCACTGTCGGCTTGGCGCACTGACCAGCGTGCGCCGCTTTCGTTCAACTGGGGCAACAACGACTGCTTCACCTGCTCGAGCAGCTCGCCGGCGCTGACCATCTCGTCGCCAGCCTGCCCGCCGCGCGCGTACAGCAGCATGTCGTTTACCATGTGGTCGAGGTGCCGCAGGCCCACCAACAGCCGGTCGACAAAGCAGTCGTGCTGGTCACGACGAAGATCGGCCTGCTTGAGCTGCGAGGCGTACAGGAGTGCGGTAGCGAGAGGTGTGCGCACCTGGTGCGCCAGGCGTGCGGTCATTTCGCCCATGCTGGACAGGCGCTGGCCGCGCGAGGCTTGCTGTTGTAACGCACGTATTTCCGAAAGCAGCTTGTGCCGTTCAGTGCGCGCAGCCTCCAGTTCGCGGGTCAGGCTGACGACCTGCTGCTGTAACAGCTGGTAGGAGCCGGTGAGCTGTTCAGAGACCTGATTGAACAGTTCAAAGGCGTCCTGCAATTGCTGTTTGTTGGCAGACGACTGGCTCATATAACGGCCTACTCCCGATGCTAAAAACGGCGGGCTATTGTGCCCACAGTCTTTTTAGCAAGGAGTATGCCTAGATAGAGACAGGTCTTTAAATCAGTCGCTTATGGGTGACGCCGGAAAATCCGTCAAACTCCCGGCGCATTACTGGAGCGCTGCAGACCGTATTTCCGCAGCTTTTCGACCAGCGTGGTACGGCGCATGCCCAATCGCTTGGCCGCCTGCGCCACGACACCGTTGGCATCGTCCAGCGCCTGGCGGATATAGCCCACCTCGAGGTTGCTGAGGTGTTCCTTGAGGTCAAGGCCGTCGCGCGGCAGGCGGGGTTCGGACTCAAGCTGGTACTGCACCGGCTGCTGCACCGAGCCCAGCACCTCCTCGCTGAGCTTGCTGCTCTCGCCAACGGGCACGTCCGATTGAAACTTCTCCGGCAGATCACCGACATCGACCACGCCAAAGGGGAACAATATGGCCAGGCGCTCGACCAGGTTCGCCAGTTCGCGAACGTTACCCGGCCAGCTGTATTGGCAGAGCGACAGAACGGCTGCCTGGGTCAGACGTACCGAGCCGCGTTTTTCATGTTCGATACGGCGGATCAGTTCATTCACCAGCAAGGGAATGTCCTCCACGCGTTCACGCAACGGCGGCATCTCGATGGGAAATACGTTCAGACGATAAAACAGATCTTCGCGGAACTTGCCCTCAGTGATGGATTCTTCGAGATCGCGGTGCGTGGCGGCGATGATGCGCACGTCGGCCTCGATACTCTTGTTGCTGCCCACCCGTTCGAAGGTACGTTCCTGCAACACGCGCAGCAGCTTCACCTGCATGTTCAGACTCATGTCGCCGATTTCATCGAGGAACAGCGTGCCTTTCTCGGCCAGCTCAAAGCGGCCCTGGCGGCTGCTAATGGCACCGGTGAAGGCGCCCTTCTCGTGCCCGAAAAGCTCGGACTCCAGCAGGTCTCCCGGAATCGCGCCGCAGTTCACCGGCACAAAAGCCTTGTCGCGACGATTCGAATAGTAGTGGAGATTGCGCGCCACCACTTCTTTGCCGGTGCCGGATTCACCGAGAATGAGCACATTGGCGTCGGAATTGGCCACCTGCTGGATCATCTTGCGCACCGACTGAACGGCTCTGCTGGTGCCTACCAGGCTGCGGAACAGATCCACCGGTCGCTGGTTCATACCTTCGATCTGGGTTTCGCGATATACCTCGGCCTGATGCAGGGCGCTGGTCAACTGGGTGTAATGAGCCGGCATATCGACCCGACCGAGAATGCAGGAGCTGGGCTCGATGGCTACCGTGAGTTCCTTGTTCTTCTCCGATAACAGAAAGATAGGCAGGTGCTCGTCAAATTCGTGCACCTCTTTGAGCAGCTTCTCCAGCACCTTGTCCGATTTGCAGGTCCCTATCAGTACCGCCAGGATATCCTGCGCGTCCTCGATACCCGCCTTCCAGCTGCCGCAATCGACAACCAGCTCCGGGTCGTAATTGATGAAGCGCAAAACCGATTCCAGTTCCCGACCACGATCCGTATCGGCTTCGATAATTAATACCTTGGGCTCGCTGACTGGCACCTGAGATTCCCCCATTGATCTGCATTCCACCTGAACGTGTTTGTCGAGAGGCGATAACCGAACAACACTGTCTGGCTCAAGTTAAGCACTCTTGGGGGAGAATGTCAAAATTTTGTCGTAAATTCAATCAACCTTGAGCATTTAGTATAAGCGTCTGATTAATGGCCGCTTTACAGCAGCCCTGCGGGGACCGGAACGGGCAGTTCGGCGCCGCTGCAGCGATAGCCACGGTAAACACTAAAAGCTTCGGGGAATATGGCCCGCGCGGGGCCGCAACTGGCGCGGCCGAAACCTAACGGGCACAGCCGAGATAGGCGGCTGAGGCCGTGCGGCCGAGTTTGCTGGTATTGATCTCGTTTCCGAGCCGGTCCTGACATTGGCCGCCCAGTTCGGTGATTTGCTGATTCAGGCGGAGAATCTCCCTGATAGCGTCCGCCACTTCGGGTGCATCCTGTTCCGTTGTCGGTTGTTCAAAACAGCGCACCACCAGCTCCCGGCGCCTGCCTTCAATTTCGGCTACCAGCGCCCAGTCACCATCACCCGCTCTGGCCAGCATGTCCTTGCTGAGCAGAATGATGGCTTCCAGCTGGCGGCGGCGTTCGATGTCCATATCCTTTGCCTGGCCGGCCCGCTCAGGCGGCAGGTTCCTGGCCAGCGGCATGGCCGGCAATGGCATCCCAGGCCTCCTTGATCTGTTTCAGAAGGTCGGACACCTCATCCAGCAGCGCGGTATCGTTGACGCGGTTGGCCTCGATAAGGCGGCGTTCCATATAGGTGTACAGGTCTTCCAGATTGCGTGCGATCTCGCCGCCCTTTTCCATATCCAGACTGGTCTTCAAGCCTTCCAGTATCGAGATGGCGCTGCCGATCTGTTCACCCTTGGGACGGATTTCACCGCGATCCATGTGCCCTTTCGCGGCAGCAATTTTACCCAGTGCACCCTCCAATAACATCTGGATCAGTCGATGCGGACTGGCAGACTCTATCCTTGTCTGTACCGCATTCTGACTATACTGGTCCAATGCGTTGCGAACGCCTGCAAAACTCATTATTTACTCCTTGCTACCCGAAATCCCGGTAAGCCGCATCATACCTGGTTACCGTTCGACTGTGCCTGTAAGTTGGGCAACGCCGCCAGCTGTTGTGACAGGAATGCACTCGTGCCCTGCAATTGCCCCATCAGCGTGTCGAGAGCCGTGAACTGATTGAACAGGCGTTGCTCCCTGAGCTCGAGACGGTATTCCATATCCGAGATTCTCTGATCCATTCTGTCAATACTGCTGTTCAGGCCGTCCTGGCGTATATCGATGAGCCCATCAGTCTGCACGATTTCACTGATCAGGGCATCGACCCTGAACAGATAACCCTGGTCATCACTGGCGAAGAGCTCTGCCATGCCGGCAAAATCAGTGTCGATCGCGCTCTGCAGGTCATCGCTGTCCAGCGCCAGTTGGCCGTCACGCTGGAATGACACACCGAGTTCGGAGAGATAGGTAAAGCTGCCACTCAATCCGCTCGGTGAGGTATTGAAGACCTGCTGGATCTGGTTCTCGATGCCGCGCACAGTACTGTCGGCTTCCAGATCATTGCCCTCGCCCGACAGGCCGTCGATGGTGGTTTTCAGTTCGTTGAATGCATCGACAAAAGCCTGCACCGATTCTGTCACCGACTCGGTATCACGGCTGACGCTGAGCTGAACGCTACCAGCGGTTTCAGCCAGCAAGTTGAGCGTGATGCCACTGATGGCATCACTGATGGTGTTACTGGAGCGGGTTATGGTGTAGAGACCGTCAACCACAAGCTCGGCGTCGAGCTGTGTCGGGTCGTTGATATCGCTGAGCCCCAGGTCGGTGCCCAACGAACCGGTGAATGAAAGGTTGATCGCGTTGTCATTACCGGTTTCCGAAGAAGTCAGCACCAGCCGGTGACTGCCGCTGTTTTCGCTGATGATGGTAGCCGACACCCCGGTGTTGTCCGGCGCATCGTTGATCGCGTCCCTGAGTTGAGACAGGGTCATACCGCCACCGTCAACCGTAAACGCGTTTCCATTGACGGTAAGGGTCACCTGGTCGCCGGCGCCCCCCAATGCGGTGGAGTCGGTATCGGCGATGGCCAGCGAGCCCATCTTGTGAACTTCGGCCAGACTGACGACCTGGATATCGTTAAAGGCAATCGCGGCACTGCTGTCGGCGGTGGCGGTAAACGCCGTCTCATCCGCCGATACCGCCTTATAGACTTCGAAGGCATCCAGGGTCTTGAGATCACTCAGTGCCGACTGAAACGTGGTCAGCGCACTCTTCAACTGACCGAAAGCACTGAGCCGAACTTCGAGGTCTCTTCTGCTGCTCTCCAGGCGATTCAGCGGCTGACGTTCAACCTCCATCAACTGATCGACGATGGAGTTAACGTCCAATCCGGAACCGACCCCGGGTGCACTAATCATGCTCGAACCTCTTTTGCATTAAACGCCTAGGCGCTAAGAAGCAAAACCGGTGCCAGTTCATGCCTGTTCACGCAGGATCAGGCTTTCCGGCGAGTCCAGATTCCTGGCGATGCGCAACATCTCTTCGGAAGGAATCTGTCTGATGACCTCTTGTGTTTCAGAATCAACAACTTTCACAACGAGCCGATCGCTGTCTTGGTCGATGCTGAACAACAGGTCACGCTGAAAATTCTGCACAAAGTCGCTGATCTGACTGACCGCTGTCTCGACCTGCTCGACTTCCACCGACTCCTCGGCCTGCTCCGGCCGGGCCGGCGGCAGATCCTGTCCGCGGGCGGCGGGTTCGTTCCGCTCGAGCTCAGGCGCTCGTTGAACTTTCGGTGCTTGAGAGAGCTGCGGCATAGCCTGCAGGCGGACGGCTTCGGGACTCGGCACAGATGTAGTGTAATCAGATGACATCTTTCACCTACCTGTTAAAACCGGAAGGGTGGCGCATTCCTGCCACCACCCTTCCCTGGGCCTAAACTACAGCCGTCTGGCTTACTGCAGTAACGACAGCGCCGTCTGCGGCAGTGTGTTGGCCTGCGCCAACATAGCCACACCGGCCTGCTGCAGAATCTGCGCCCGCGTCAGGTTGGCCGTTTCCGCGGCGAAGTCAGCATCCTGGATTCGGCTTCGGGCAGCGGAGAGGTTCTCCGAATAGGTCGTCAGGTTGACAACGACGGCTTCGAACCGGTTCTGAACCGCACCGAAGGTGGCACGCGAACTGGACACAAAGTCCAGACCCGTGGTGGCGTTGTCGATGTTGGTGATGGCCGTCTGCGCGGCCGCCTGGGTGCTGACGTCAACCGTACCGGTCGCAGTCAGGGAGGCGTTGTAACCGGTGATACCCGTCAGGTCGAGACCGGTGACGTCGATACGGTTGTCGGCGGTGCCGTCCTGTCCGATCTGGAAGGTCAGGGTCGCGGAACTGCCGTCGAGCAGATTCTGACCGTTGAATTCGGTGGTCTGAACGATACGGGAAATTTCCTGGGTCAACTGGTCGACCTCGGCCTGCAAGCCGGTACGGTCTTCAACGGTAGCGTTGGCGGACTGCACGGCGATTTCGCGGATACGCTGCTGGGCGTCCTGAATCTGCTGCATGGCACCCTCGCCCGTCTGACCGAGTGAGATGCCGTCCTGGGCATTCCGCACAGCCTGGTTCAGACCACGGATGTCGGCGGTCATCTTCTGGATACTGAACAGACCGGCAGCGTCATCGCGGGCGTTGTTGACACGCAGGCCGGAGGACAGACGACGCAGTGAGGTTTCGAGGGCACCCTGAGAAGAGCTGAGGTTACGCTGGGCGTTCAAAGACGCAATATTAGTGTTAACGGTCAAAGCCATGATAAACACTCCTAATTTTTAAGGCGGACTGCAGGTAGCGTCACCGGCGTCAACGCCTGTTATACACAGCGGATATACCATTGGGCTGGTATTCACCGCTTCCGTGGAGGTTAGCGTTCGCAGCCGGGGAAACTTTAGTCCCGGGCGCCATTTTTTTGTCGTGCTATTTTTATTATTTTTCAGGCAGATAGGCGATTAGCGTCGGGAGGCAAGCCGATTCGCGGGTGGCGCGTGGCAGTCTGCAGCGGCAAGCGGATCGAGCGCCCGCAGCCATTCATCGACATGCTGCTGCAGCATCCAGTGATGCCTGACCCAGTCGCGCAGACGATCACCCTCCCGCCGCGTGGTATCCAGATCGTTGACGCGCTCGCGGATGGCATTGATCCAGGCACGGGGCTGGTTGGGCACACGGGTTACCGGTGCATTACGGTAGGGCTCTATATCGGAAGCAATCACAGACCAGCCCAACGATCCATATTCCAGAACGCGCAGGTTGCTCTTGGCTTCATTGAATTTATTCCTTTCCAGCGGCGCCAGCGCGATATCGAGATTCAACGTCGCCAGCTTGGCCGGATAGTCGTCGAACTGCACCGGGGCGTGCACCTCCTTGACGTAGGGCAGCAGGAAATCCGGACACATACCGAAGAACACCCACTCCACTTCATCCGCCGTCTCGCGCACGACCTCTTCGAGCAGCAGCAGATCGCCGAGGTGCTGCTGGGCGCCCGCCCAGCCGACGCGCGGCTTGGCAGCATCGCACCGTCGTGTTCTCAGTGCGCCCCACACAGCGGCGTCGAGGTAGTTGGGGAGCACGCGAATATCGTCCGTCAATCCGCGCAAGGCATCGGCCAGTGGCTCGGTGGTGACCAGAACACGATCCGCCAGCGTGAGACACTTGCGGATCCTTTTCTTCATGTCCTTGTAGGCGAACCTGAAGAACGGATTGCTGGGCGGTAACGCTGTCATCAGGTCATCCTGACCAAACACGATACAGGCCTTGTTGACCCGCTTGTACCGCTCCATGGCTTCGATGTATTCGTCGTGCAGCGCATTGTGCATCAACAGGCTGTGCGGCTGCATTGCCTCGATCTCGGCCGGCGAAGGCAGACGCACCTTGTGGCTGCCGCAAAACGGCGCGTGGGTACGCATCAGCACGCCCTCCCGGGCCATGATCTCCAGCGGCTGCTTCACCCGGTGCTGCCAGGATCCATACGACCCGACACCGAAACCGATCACCCTCGGCATGGTATCCATCTCCGGATCCCAACCCGGAACGATATCGGCTTCGACAGCCATATCACTGCGCTCACGACTGAGATTGCGGTTGTAGGAGGGATCTGCGGCCAGCTCCGGCAGCCAGCGCTGGTTCATCAGGTCCGCCTCGTGCTTGCAGCAGGCTCCACCCTCGTCGTATCCGTCGAAGGCGTCCGGCGAGCCCAGATACATGAGGGTTGAGTGCGGCGTCCAGATAATGCGTTTACCGAGGCGGCGGATGCGCTGACAGAGATCGATCCCACGGTACAGGTCCACGCTCAGCCCGCTGTCGTAACCACCCGCCGCTTCGAATACCGACTTGCTGACCAAGGTGCACAGGCCGGATAGCGCGCTCACATCCTGAGCCACCTGGGCACGACCCATGTACCCCGGGGAGGTCATATGCTGACCCTGATGGCAGCGCACGCCTACTCCGTCACGGCCGGTGCCCAACATGATACCGGCGTCGACCACCGTCTTGCGGTGATCCACAGCCCGTGCACCCACCGCACCGACGTCTTCTCGGGTTCCGAGTTGGACAAGGCGCTGCAGCCAGTTGGATTGCAGCACGACCATGTCCTGTTTCATGCAGACCAGGTATTCACCGTCCGCGTGCTGCAAACCCTGCGCGTCTGGCACGAGCTTGAGCCGGGCGTCGCTGCTGACCAGCTTCTCCAGCCGCTCTCTGCTGTCGTCCGCGGCGTCGCCACCGACGACAACACAGACCTCGAACGACGGGTAGTCCGTCTTGCTCAGTACCGTCTGCACGCAGCCCGCGAGCGTTGCCATGGAACCGCGGGCTTCGATCAGAATGCTGACCTTGGGGAATTGCGCCAGCTGGTAGTCGAGCATCAGGCTTCCTGCCACCAAACCGTCTCTGATCTGGGCCGTCAGGCCGCAGCGTTGCAGATGCTCTTGCAGGGCCCGGCGCCGCTGCTGTGCGGACTGCTCGTCCCGCTTGTGCTCATGGAGCAAGCACCTGTGCGAGAGAAGATCCGCGACATGGCCAATGGAGTCGCCGCCGAAACGGTCGTGGCTGCGCAGCACCAGGTCATAGTGCACTGCCCGTTGATAAGCGCCGAAACCACCCGCCTCGACGAGTGCAGACCGCGATACCAGCACTGCATTGCCGACATAGTCCATGGAACGAAAAAGCTCCAGGTTCCAATCCGGTTTGAAACGCGGGTCAGTCAGGTCCCCTCTGCCATCAACCAGGTCGTGGTCGGTATAGACCAGTTTCCACTCGGGATGCCTGGCCAGATACCTGTGAACATCACTCAGGAATCCGGGTTCAAGCTGGTCACCGGCATCGAGCAGGCAAAACCACTCGGATACAGGGTCCTGCTCGACCAGGACATCCAGCGTAGCCATTGCGGTCTCCTGCTGCGCACACTGTAACCAGGCGAGCCTCGGTTCCTCCTGGAAAAGGGCGTCGGGGCAGGGACGGTCAGAGATCACCGTCAAGCACCAGTTCTGATAACTTTGGTTGGCGATGGAATCCAGCGTATCGGCGAGCATGTCATCGCCGGCCTGCATGGCCGACACGAACAAGCGCGTTACCGGACCTTCAACAGGACCGCTGCCCGGCACAGCGCGCCTGCTGCGTTCGGCGAACCACTTGCCATAACGGTACCGCCAACCATAGTGGCTGTGCAGCCGGTCGGCTTCGACCTGGGTGAGATCGTTATCACCGGTGATCGACTCCTGGCTGACATAGTACAGACCGGTGAAATCAGGCACGTTCAGCAGTTTGTGTCTTTCCGCCAGCCGCAACCAGAAATCCTGGTCACCGAGTGCCACGAATTGTTCGTCGAAATAGCCGATGTCGTCATGCACCGAACGCCGCCACATCGGATGCGGCCCGACCATGCAGTGATCGAGCAGATTTTCGTAGCTGAAGCCCGGCCACAGATACAAACCGCACAAGCTCGCCTGGTCGAAGGTCTGGTGAGGCACTTTGGTCAGAAAACTGTTGCCGTAGACCAGGCTGACATGCGGATTCTCATCCAGAGTCCTCGCCAGAATTTCGCAGGCGTCGGGACGCAGGCGGTCATTGGTGCTGCAGCTGATCAGATAGTCGCCCCGGGCCAGCTTCACCGCCATGTTCCATGCCGCATAGATACCGATTCGTGTCGGCGTGCGCTGATAGCGGATGCGCGGAAACCTCTCCTGGAACGCTTCCACGACGGCACGCTCATTCTGCGGCGATGCCGCGTCGATGATGACAATCTCGAGCTGATCGGCGATTGTCTGATTGACGAGGTCGCTCAGACACTCCGCAATATGCGACTCCGAGTTATAGGTCGAGACGATTGCCGTAATCCTGGGTCTATCCGCCTGACCGATTTCTGCCCCGGCGCCGGCCGGCAGCGGCTTGCAGAGATACAGCCGCTCGGAGTGCCTTGCCAGGTAATCGAGAGCACCGTCTGACAGAACCGAGAAACGGCCTTTCTCGAAAGACTGTCCAGCGCACTGTTGGTAGAGCCCGACAAAAGGCGCATCGCCGCAGTGCGCGGCGAACTCTTCGCCGAACCGCGTTAAGTGGTCAAGGTTATAATTGATCGCGTGCCGCAGATGATAGGCGAGGGGCGTTTCAATACGTTTGACCGGTAGCCCCTGCTGCATTACCGCATACGGCAGCCAGTAGTCCCACCAGGGGACACCGAGCATGAAATTCGTTTTCGCAAGCCGATCTATGATCTTGCTGTCGAAGAAGAAGAAGTCGAAACCACGGTGATAAAGCCTGCCCTCACTGTCCTCGCTATTCTCAACATCGACACGCGAGCCGTAGAGCAGGCAGCCGGCCGTTTCCCGTCTCAAGTCATCCGGCAAGCGCGAACTGCTTCGCAGCATGATGTCTGAATTAACGATGCCGACAACCTCGCCACCGGCCTTTTTGAGAGCCGCCATCACGTCGTCGACGAAAACGTAAGGCTTGCCGGCCAGTTTTCTGCCGTTACGTCTGGCACAGACAAACTGCACGCCGGGAAACTCCGCTTGCAGCTGCTTCAGCTCCCGGTCAACATTGAGCGACAGTACGTCGAAGCCAAGATCCAGCCAGGACTGTATGGCTCGTTTCTGTTTGGCCAGCTCTTTGGGTGCGATACTGGTGGCGATCGTGACCCGGCGTCCTGTGTCGGCGGATGACCGGTCAATGACACGCGTCTCTGCCGCAATGGCGGAGGCGGCTGAGTTGGGAGGCGGTTCTCCACCGCCATCCTGTGGCGGCTGTGCCACCGGCTCGCGCAGCTCCGCGCCCGGATCGGCACCGGCGCCTCCGTGGGTCACTGGATTCACCTTGTCTCCCAGCCGGACGAGCAGCTCGGAGACTTCGATGTCTTGCGGATGACCGAGCAAGTAGGTCGTGTAAAGTGCTTCCGCATCGGCGACTTGCCCCAGGGCCGTCAGTATTTGACCGGCGTTGACGACGACGTCGCGGTGCCTCGGGTCGAGTTCCACCGCCTCGGCCAGATAACGCAGCGCCTTTTCGACGTTGCCGACCTGCCAGTGAAGGACTGCCAGGTTGTTGCACACCTCTACGTTAGCCGGGTCTGAGGCATAGGCTTGATCGAAATGTTTCTCCGCCGCGGCGACGTCGCCGGCCTGATAGGCTTTCTCGCCGCGCTCATTGGCAGCGTCCACAGCTGACTGATATGCGCCGAACGGGCGGCCGGAATCTTGCGGAGCTGGCTGAGCCGCCGGCGTGCCGAGTTCCGTGAACAGGGTCAGAATGACGTCGTCGGCCGGATTGCGCTGCAGGTACCCCTCATACAAGGCTGCTGCATCAGCGGGCTTGCCCAGGGTCTTGAGCACTTCCGCCGTGTTGATAATCAGGTCACGGTGATCGGGATTCAGGCGCAAACCGGTGGCAAAGAACTCGAGGGCGCCCGCGGCGTCTCCCCTGGACCAGGCCAGTACGCCCAGGTTGTTGTATCCGTCAGTGAATCCGGGATCTCTCTGGATCGCCTGCAGGAACAGGTCCTGCGCCTCGTCGAGTTTGCCGGCTCTGTAACAGACCTCGCCCTGAGCGTTGGCCGCTTCTGCGAACTCCGTGATTTCGCTGTCCTTGGCCGGCCCGCTCTCGAATTCAGGCTGCGCCAGCGGCGTCCGCTTCGACGCTGTTGACGACACATGCTCGATCTTTCCTCCGATTGCCTCGCTGAGATTCTGCAGGCGGGTGATGCGGTCGTCGATCAGGCTCAATTGCTCCAGCGCCTGACCAAGGGCGTATTCGTGCTCTGCGGCCATGACCTCAAGCATGGTAGCCAGCTCGGGTGTGCGTTCGAAAAGCTCGGGCATATCGTCGCAATAGCCGTACTCAGTCATCTGTTGATGATTTTTCAGCCAGAAGGCGCAGTGATCTGACGGTGAATACTCGCTCTTCCAGGCATCCGTCTTGCCGCTGCGGAAAAACCTGGGTCCTTTTTCGTGCAATTCCTGAAAGCTGGGTATCTCTGTCGACACCGGCCTCAACCCCGTGAAAGCAGCCACGGCATCGACCACAGCGAAAGGATCGGCGATTAACTCTTCGAAGCGCACCAGCAGGGTATTTTTTCGTCCGGCGGGATTCCAGGCCGACACATGCTGTCCCCAGGTGCCGAAAGAATGGCGCCCGCGAATCAGGTCCCTGAGCGAAACCGGGTGATCCTGGTAATCCATGAGGTAGCGGCGGAATGACAGGGTACTTGCCCGACCATCGCGCAACAGATAGATGACCTTGTCGTCCAGACTCTGTGCGGGGCCGTCATGCGTCTTTATGAAATACAGCTTGTCGGAACGCCTGGCCTGCTCGAGGTCGAAGCCATCGGGCAGAAACTCGTGACCGACGACCTCGGATAATCTGTTGTCCGCACCGATATCCGTGCGGTCGTCATAGATCGAGTAGGTGCGCACGTCGAACACGCTGTTGAGCACAACCCTGAGGAAGGTATTGCCGCTTCTTGGATAGGACGCCAGCCAAATGATCATTGCATATCCCTTCAGTACGGAATGGTTCCTGTGTAGCAGTACAAGCTTGGGGGGGGGTTCCGCGCCGCGCCCGCCATCTGGAGAAAAATGCAAACAGCATGCCAAAAACACAATGCTGAGAACCCCTTACGAGTCTGACAATTAACGGACTCACGTTCCGTCAAATTTCCGGCTTATTCCGGCTCAGGCCCCTGTCGATTGCCCGTAAGCAGGAACCTCACCCGCTGTCAGCGATGCCTGCAGCCCGGCCCGGCGTCGCCGGGAGCTTGTGGCATATGAATTGCTTTCACTCAGTCACCCAAAACCAACACTCAGCTTTTGCCCATGCAGATAGACACCGATGCGCTAGTGCGGCTGGCCCACAACAGGGCGGACGACAACAGGGTCGTCGTGGTTTTCTGTGATAGCCGTTACCTGGAGGTACTGCTCAACTGGCTGGTGGCCGTGCACCGCCTGGGCATCCGTAATTATCTGGTGATATCTCTCGATGAAGAGATCCATTTCTATCTGCAACAGCGTGGCTTCCCGAGCTTCCTGTCGCCACTGCAAGGTGACCTGAGCGATCTGTGGGTCATGCGCATTCAGATCTTCCGGGCGCTGTGTGCGGCGGGCATCAGTTTTCTGCATTCCGACGCTGACGCCGTCTGGCTGAAGAACCCCTTCGCTGCGTTTTTCGACGACTCCCCGCACGACATCATCGCTTCGCAGGGAACGGTCTGGCCAGCCGACGTTGCGCAGCAGCAGGGTTTCGTGTTCTGTTGCGGCTTTTTCTATATGAAGAGCTGCCGCCCAAGCAGAGAGTTGCTGGACGAGTTGGCGTCAGACGTGGCTGTGACGGGCGACGACCAGGTGTCGCTGAACAGAATACTTCAGGAGAAATCGCTGCACTGGAACACTCAACGGGCTCATTCCTATGTCATGCACCACCAGCAGCATAGCTTCACCTGCTACAGTACTGTCGTTACGGCGGTGACGCCGCAAGGAGAGCTCAGCATCGCACTGTTGCCCCACCACCTGTTCCAGCGACTGCACATGCCGGGACAGGATGCCTTCGTGAAACACCTGCTGTCTGACAAGGAAGCGGAGTGCAAACTGGGCATGTTCGAACGAACAGACTGCCGCCTCCTCGCCGATGACTGGAAAGAACAGAGTGTCACTGCCACTACGCTGGACCGGATAGACAAGAACACCCGGCACCCGGAAGAAAAGACAGCCCACTTCGCCGACCGAGGGCATGCAACCTCTGACAGCACCGAGAGAACGCATTGGACCGCACAGGAGCATATGGCCCGCTATGGGCCGAACTTCAACGACGGCATGGCAGGATACATTGCCAACACCCTCAAACCTGCAAGTGTGCTCGAGTTCGGCTGCGGCCTGGGCCTGTATTGCGATTATCTCAAGCGAGCACTCGATACAGAAAAGGTATTTGGTATAGAGCCGGAGCCAATGGGGGGAGTCTTTGACGCACCCGGCGCACCCCGTCAGTTGGCAATCGATATCTTTTCGCATCCCCATCCGCCGCCACTGGATGAAAGGTTTGACCTCGTGATGTCAATAGAGGTGGCCGAACACATACCCAGGGACAAACACGATTTCCTGTTCGATTTCCTGGTTGCCCATACATCCAACTGGATCGTATTTTCCGGCGCCCGGGTTGGACAGGGCGGCCACGGACACATCGCCGAAAGGCACGAAGAGGATTGGAAGAACGAGTTCTTGAAACGGGGTATGGTTTTTCAGGAAGAACTGAGCCGGCAGATTCGCCTGGCTTGCAACGAAAAGAACATAAATCACCGGAAAAACTTGATGGTGTTCAGGCGTCCAGCCGGTTACGAGGAACTGGATCGCGTCGAAGAAGAGGCCCGACCTTATCTGAAGGATATCCTGGCCACGGTTCGGCAAAACTGTGATTTCCTGGATGGAAATCTTTTCTATGTGGATCTGCGCGATGCGATCAATGCCATGCCCGCTGACAGCCTCAAAGAGAAACGGCGCAACTTCCTCAGCCTGAGCAAACGCAGAAACAAGATACTGGAAATCGGATTCAATGCGGGACATTCGGCGTTAATCATGCTTCTGGGCAATCCTGACGCCAGGATCACGATAATTGATACCTGCCAGCACCCCTATACGGAGGCCTGCTTCGGCTATCTTGACAGCCGTTTCCCTGGGCGACTGAGACTTATAAAGGGCGACTCAACCCGGGTGATTGAGGAGTTAAAGGGTGAGAAGTTCGATCTGATTCACTATGACGGGGGAAAGGAGAAGACGATCCGTGAGGACCTGCTCAACAGCGTAAACCTCGTGGAGGAAGACCATGTTTTGATTATCGACGATACACAGAACAGCGAACTCAACGACAGAGTGCAAGAGCTGGAAAAAGAAAATCTGATTGACCTGAGCAAATACGCGTCGCTATCAAGGCGAACAGACAACTACCAATGGAGACATGTTATTGCCGCATTTTCAGACGCAGCACGGTCGAGCATGACCGAGCGCGTACTGAATAGACTCCAGGCACTCTATAACCACGACGCCTTTCCGTCGATTTACACCGACAACACTGACATCGAGCAACTGACCGGCTTTGCCAGAGCAAAGTCCCTGGTCGACATAGTAAACAAAGTAAAACGCGATGGCGTGCAGGGAGTCTTCGTAGAGTGTGGTGTCGCAGCGGGACACTCTTCCGCGATTGCCGCCCTGGCACTGGCTGAACTGAATGACCGCAGCACCCGCTTTTTTCTTTACGACACCTTCAGTGGTTTCGACTTTCCCCTCTCGAATGAATAGGATAAGGATTTTAACAGCGTATCGATAGGTGAATATGATTTGAGCCGATATCGATCCGCGCACACCGGGATGAGCAGCGTACTGGAAAAGCTCGTTGGCGCAGAGCTGCAGCCGGCCAGAATCAAACTGGTTAAGGGCATGGTAGAGGACACCATCCCGGAGCACTTGCCGGAAAGTATAAGCATCTTGCGTCTGGATGTTGATCTCTACCAGCCGACTCTGCACTGCCTGAAAGAACTGTTCCCACTACTTCAAAGCGGCGGTTATCTTATAATTGATGACTACGGGCACTGGGAAGGGTGCAAGAAAGCGGTGCACGAATTTTTTGCCGAGAACGGTTTGAGTGTTGATGACCTGGAGCACGTTGATTACACCTGCAGCGTGTACAGAAAAGCAGGCTAGTCGAATTGTCATAACAGGAAGCAAGGGTATACCGCTGTGGATGCGCGTGCCCGTTGCCGCATTCTCAGGACGCGATATGATTGCCGAACAAACGAGCGCAGCTGCATGACCGGCCCTCGGGTACTGATCGACAACCTTCAGCAGGAAGCGCACGTGTGGTTCACCATTCCCGAGTCAGTGCGGGATCATCGAACGATTCAACGCCTGGAGGCACTACTCTCCGCCGAGGAAATCGACAGGTACCGTCGCTTCTATTTCGCCGAGGACCGGCACCGGTACCTGATATCTCACGCCCTGGTGCGCGAGACCCTGTCGAAGTACATCGATCTGCCACCGGTGGACTGGTGTTTTTCATTCGGCGACCACGGTCGCCCCGAAATCGCCAATCCGGGCACCCCGGCTGTACGCTTCAATTTGACTCATACCCGCGGACTGGCCGCCTGCGTGATCACCCTTGCGCATGA